>Ga0247826_10000058_pt1 | contig 14241 bp, 9 predicted proteins | sample 12C_Control_Day1_FD_200152 | JGI IMG/M metagenome (GOLD analysis project Ga0247826, IMG submission 200152) | Soil microbial communities from agricultural site in Penn Yan, New York, United States - 12C_Control_Day1 | ecosystem: Environmental > Terrestrial > Soil > Agricultural land | place: USA... | reverse complement strand
CACCTCGATCGTCAACGTCGCGCTGCCTTCGATCCAGGCCGACCTCAACCTCGGCCCCACCGCCGTGGCCTGGGTCCTCAACGCCTACGTTCTCGCGTTCGGCAGCCTGTTGCTTCTCTCCGGCCGCGCCGCGGACCTGTTCGGCCGGCGCCGCATGTTCGTGGCAGGGTCCGCTGTCTTCACCGCCGGGACCCTGCTCGCGGGCGCCGCCATTAGCCCCACGATGCTGGCCGCGGGCCGCATCGTGCAGGGCGTCGGCGCGGCCGCGCTGAGCCCCGCCGCGATGTCACTGCTCTTGCTCACGTTCCCCGGGGCCGGGCGTGCCAGGGCCATGAGCTTCTGGGGTGCCGCGTCCGGGCTCGGCGGAGCCACCGGCGTGCTCGCGGGCGGAATGCTGACCGGAGCTTTCGGGTGGTCCTCGGTGTTCTTGGTGACGGTCCCCGTGTCCCTCACCGCCGTCGCACTGGCTCGGCGGGTGCTCCCCGAAGCCGCAGGCGGAGTGCGGCGCAGGTTCGACTGGCTGGGCGCGGCGAGCATCACGGCCGCGGTGGTCCTGCTCGTGCACGGTGCGCTCGGTGCCGCGCAGGACGGCTGGGCGACGCCGTCGCTGGTCGCGAACCTGGCCCTGTCGGCCACGGTGCTCGTGATGTTCGTGATCGTCGAGCGGCGCTCCGCCGACCCGCTCGTGCCCCTTGAGCTGTTTCGATCCCGCATGCTGAGCACGGGTGTGGCCCTCGCGGTCTTCGGTGGAGCCGCCCGTGCGTCCGCCTTCTTGCTGGTGGCCCTGGACCTGCAACAGACACTGGACATGGCCCCAGGCGAGGCGGGTCTTGCGATGGTCCCCACGTCGGTGACCGGGTTCCTGTTCTCGCTCACGCTCCTGCCGCGCCTGCTGCGCGTTCTCGGTGCCCGGCGCAGCCTGGTGATCGGGCTGGTGATCCTGGCCGCTGGTCACCTGTGGCTCGGGCACGCCCCAGCGCAGAACGGCTACGTCGTGGCAGTCCTCCCCGGGCTGCTGTTGGTGGCTGTCGGGGTCGCGCTCAGCTTCATGCCCACGACGATGGTCATTGCCTCCGCGGCTCCACAGACGCACGCCGGGCTGGCGTCGGGTCTGGCCGGCTCCGCTACCCAAATCGGCGCCGCCCTCGGTACGGCGACCTTCACCGCTATCGGCATGGCCGCCGGGCCGACGGGCGCGCACACCCTCACCTCGAGTGGGTTCACCGCCGCGTTCACCGCGGCCGCGGTCGTCGCCCTGGTCACCGCTTTCCTCGGCGCCACCCTCACCCAGGCACGCGAATCTCGGAAGGAACCAGCATGACCACCCCCTCGCGGCCCTCTTGGCCGACCTCCCTGACCTGGATGCCTCGCGTGCTCCTCGGCATCGTCACGTTCCTGCTCGCCGTGCTCACGCTGGTCGGCATCGTGGCGGCGGGCGCGATCAGAACGAGCCGAGCCATGCACCCCTCGAACCACGCGCCGACCGGCGAGTACGGCCGCTCAACCCTGCACACCGAACCTGTCGGTCAAGACGAGCCCGCATCCACGCAGCAGCACCATCGGATCGTGGTCGCATTCGTCCTCGGAGCCGCCGGCACCGTGCCCAGTGACCTCCTCGCGCCCTACGACATCTTCGCCAGCTCCCCGGCCTTCCGCACCTACGTCGTCGCACAGTCCTCCCGCCCCGCGCCCCTCGAAGGTGGCCCCTCGCTGGTGCCGATGTACACGTTCGCCGACGTCGAGGCCCATCCCGGCCTCCGCCCCGACGTGGTGGTGGTGCCCGCGCTGACCACGCCCGACGGGCCGACTGAGGCGCCGCTGCGCGGCTGGGTCACCCGCCAGCACGACACCGGGGCACGGGTCCTCGGCGTGTGTTCGGGGTCCCTCGTCCTCGCCGCCACCGGCATGCTCGACGGGCTCCACGCCACAAGCCACTGGTCACGTATCGGCGCGCTCGAGGCCAGCCACCCCGACGTGCACTGGGTGCGCGGCCAGAGGTACGTCGAGGACGGCTCGGTCACCACCACGGCCGCAGTGAGCTCCGGGGTGCCCGCCGCCCTGCATCTCGTCGCCGAACTTGTCGGACCCGGCGAGGCGCAACGGATTGCCGACCAGCACCGCGAGCTCGGATGGTCGCCGGCCTTGGGCACCAAGATCGCGAAGGACCACTTCGCGCTCCGGGACTGGCCGGTGGGCCTGAACTGGGTGATGCCCTGGTTCCGCCCGATCCTGGGCATCTACCTTCGAGACGGTGTCGACGAGCTCGACGCCACCGCGGCGTTCGAGGTGTATGGCCAGTCGGCGGCCGCACGCACTGTCGCCCTCGCCACCAGCGGGACGGTCCGGACCCGTCACGGCATCGTTCTGCTGACCACCGGCCTCAGCGACGCGCCCCACCTGGCCCGCGTCGTCGTCCCCGATGCCGGTGCCTCCGGCGCCTCCGGTGCCCCCGCAGCTCACGGGGTCCTTGACCCTCAGGTGCACCGATGGGCCCAGGACCGCGGCATCAGGCCTGAGCTCTGGACTGGGGGCGGCGCACACAGCGACGGCATGTCCGGCTCCGGGTTCGCCGCCGCGCTGCAGGACCTCGCCGACCACACCGACACCGCGACCGCGAAGTCGACGGCCAAGATGATCGGCTACCCCGTCGAGGGCCTCGACCTCGATTCCCCCCACCGGGCGTGGAGGACGTCGCTGCTGACCGCCGTGGCGCTGGCTCTGGCGATCCTCGTCGCCATGACCCCCGCCCGCCTGATCCGGCGCCGTCGGCTCCGAACCACGACAGCGCGCATCCCCGACCAGCAACCGCCAATGACGCAAGAAAGCCGGTTCGTCTCGGCTCGAGACAACTGACAGGGTGCGCTGATGCGCGTCGAGACAGGCGCCGGCCTCGAGCTCGAGTACGACACCTTGGGGAACCCGGGACGACCCACCCTTTCTCCTGGTCATGGGATCCGGCCCCCAGCTGCTCGGACGCTCTGCCGCAATCCGACCTGCGGCATCGGACGCGAGGCCGCCCTTCGCTCTGCGGCAGCCCCGAAGGGTCCGGACGGCCGGGGGCCGGCCGCGTCGGCGACGACTGCTCAGATGTCGCGTGGAGCCCACGTGATGACCGCGACGCCGACGAGGCGCACGAGCGCGGTCGCCAGCGCCCTGGCAGTCCTCATCGGCGCCGCTTGACCTTGACGTCTTGCATGCATACGGCCGAGACCGTCACCGGCTTGTGGTTGATGCCTCGACCCTCGAGGAAGTAGGACGCCCGCAGCTCACCTTCCACTGCGGCGGCTTCGTCCGCTTCTGCGGCGGACTCCTCCAAGACTTCCAGCAGGTACCGCAGGGTGAAACGGGTCAGGCTCGGGGCATAGGTGAACGTCCCCTCTGGCGTGAACGCAGAGACGAACACGTCATGGTCGACCTGCTCGGCGAGAAGGCGGGCGCGGACCGCCGGCGTCAGAGCGGCAAACTGACCGCTCACCTGCACCCGGTAGGTCCTCGTCATCATTGGCCGGGCTCTTCCGGCCCGCCGGCGCTCTCGATCTGCTCGCGCAGCCAATCCTGCAGGACGCCGTTGATCCGGATCCCGAGATCGACCTGCGGAGCGAACGCCTCCTCCTCTGCCGCAGCCGCCATGCTGCTTCGTAGCTCCTGGAGTACGGCGAGCTCAAGCTCGACGTGGGCGAGATCGCGCTCATAGGTGGCTCGCCTGTCGGCCTCGTCCAGCAGCGGGGTGAGGAACAGACGTAAGCCACTCTCGTTGCGCTGCGACCGATCAGGCTCGACCTCGACCAGCCAGCGACGCAGTTCGGCGCGTCCGGCTGCCGTGATCCCGTAGGTCTTGCTGCGGCGGGCTCCATGCCCGACCACCTCCACCAAGCCGGCGGACTCCAGCTTGGCGAGCTCGGGGTAGATCTGGCTATGCCGGGCCTGCCAGGACGTGCGCAGTGACCGGTCGAAGGTCCGGGTCAACTCGTAGCCGGTTGAGGGGCGACGTTCGAGAAGCCCGAGCACCGCATGACGCAGAGACATGGGACTCACCCTATCTGAACATATAAACATTGACATGTTGTTCTCAACATGTATGATCCGTCATGTGACCCGCCCGCAGCCGCTCCGGTTCGGCCGCGGCGGCACACAGCAGATCCGGTTAACGCACCCGCTAGCCGGTGGGCCGCCCCGGGACCGGCGTCGCTAGTGGTCGCCACGTCGAGCACCTGACCCCGGCAATCGCAGAACGTAGAAGGAAGCCGCTCATGCCAGCTCGAACCGGATTTGCCCCGTCCGCCTCGCAGCCGTCCACACCAGGCAACGCCATCACGATCGCCTACGAGACCTTCGGCGATCCGACCGATCCTGCGGTTCTGCTGGTCATGGGCTTCGGCACCCAGATGCTCGGGTGGGACGCCGACTTCTGCCGCCTGCTCGCGGCTCGTGGCCGCTACGTGATCCGGTACGACAACCGCGACTGCGGGCTGTCGACGAAGTTCGACGAACACCCGCTCCGCCTTGGGGACTTCATAGCCGCGGTGACGTCCGGCGACTTCGACCGTGCGCTCGCGATGGCGCCGTACTCGCTGCGAGACATGGCCCGTGACGGCATCGACCTCCTCGCCCGGCTCGGCGTCGACCGCGCTCACGTGGTCGGCTCCTCGATGGGCGGCATGATCGCCCAGAAGATGGCGATCGAGTTCCCGGAGAGAGTGCTCTCGTTGACGTCGCTGATGGCGTCGACCGGCGAGCAGGAGTACGGCCAGTCAACCCCCGAAGCCCAGCAGATCCTCTTCTCCAGCCGGCCGGCCGATCGCGACGGCTACATCGCCGCTGCAGAGCGCGAGCTCGTCTGGGCCTCGCGTCGCTACGGTGATGCGACGCAACTCTCAGAGCTGGCGGCGGCCAGCTACGACCGCGCGTACTGCCCAGCCGGGATACCCCGGCAGCTCGCCGCGATGATCCTCGACGGCTCGCGCGCAGAGGCACTCCAGACCCTTGACGTGCCGACTCTGATCATCCACGGCCTCGATGACACCCTCATCGACCCCAGCGGCGGCCGGCGCACCGCCGAACTCGTGCCCGACAGCCGACTCCTCCTGGTCGAAGACATGGGACACGACCGCCCCCCGGCGTTGTGGCCCTACCTCGTCGACGCCATCGCCGAGCACACGAACCTCGCCTGACCCCCCTCAGTCGCGCACAAGACTGACTTCCGCACCCACGTGAGACCTGGAGAAACCATGACCACAACCATCGGCGTCGCGCGAACCGCCGCGCCGCCCATCTCTGGCACGACTGCACGCCATGTGCGGCGGCTATCTACTGATGGGGGTCGGCCTGACCCTGGTCAAGTGGCCCATGCTCCCCGACGTGCACGCAATGCCGCTGTACGAAGGCGTCACCTGGTGCCTGCTGACTGCGATGTCGCTGCTGGCGTTCCTCGGTCTGCGCTACCCAGTCAAGCTGCTGCCGGTCCTGCTGTTCGAGACCACTTGGAAGCTGCTGTGGTTCGCCGTCGTCGCCCTCCCGCGGGCGCTCGATGGTGCCCTCGACAGCGCCACCTCCGACACGTTGGTCAGCTGCTCGCTGGTTGTCATCATCATCGCGGTCATCCCGTGGCGCTACGCGTGGAACACCTTCGTGCAAGCTCCTGGCGACCGGTGGCGCTGAGAACGGTTCGCGGCCAACAACAGACCACTCACGGGCGGAGGCAGGTGCTGCGTGTTCTCCGGTGCGCCATCGCACGAAATGGGCAGGCAAGCGTAGGGGAGAGGCGTTCGCGAGGCGCGCGCCGGACGCCATGCTGCGGGACAAGTGGCCGGGGCTGACGTCAACGCGACGTTCGAGGTCGCGCATCGCCGCTTCGATGACGCGCCGACCTGTTCGCCCTGCTCGGCGCGAGGCAGCGGATCCAGCTCACCATTGGTCGGTTCACGGGATTGCTCTTCGTCCTCGCCGTCGAGGACGATGAGGGCCACCTCGCGGATGGGACAGGCAGTGGACGACGTGCGCTACCGGCTACTGGGACCGATGGAGGTCTGTGTCGCCGGTGCACCCGTGAAGCTGCCCGGCAGCGCCGAACGCGCCCTGCTCGCCCAACTCCTGCTCAGCCCCGGCCGCACCATCCCGGCCACAATGCTCGTGGACCGGTTGTGGTCGGAGTCGACCCTCCCGGTGGACCCGATGAACGCGCTGCAGATCCGTGTCTCCAAGCTGCGCCGCGCGCTCAAGGCCATGGGGGTCGGCGACGTCGTCACCCGCGACGGGGTCGGGTACCGCGCCACGATCGACCCCTCGATGGTGGACGCGCTCGACTTCGCCGAGCGAGTCCGGGCCGCACGCACGGCAACCGCGAACGCAGCCGACGACGGCGGCGTCGGCCCGTCCCACGTGCAGGCCTACGACGACGCGCTCGGGTTGTGGCGCGGTGACCCCCTCAGCGACTTCGCAACCGAACAGTGGGCCACCGCCGAAGCCGCCCGCCTCACCGAGCTCCGGTTGGCTGCGATGACCGAACGCGCCCAGGTCGCGTTGGCACTCGGTCGGCACCTCGAAGTCATCGCCGACCTCGAACCAGTCCTCGCGCAGGACCCGACGCTGGAGTCGCTCGCCGGGTTGTTGATGCTGGCGCTGTACCGCAGCGGCCGACAGGCCGACTCGCTCGAGGTGTACACCCGCACCCGCGAGGTCCTCGACGAGTCCCTCGGCCTCGAGCCGTCGGTGTCGCTGCGGTCATTGCACGAGCGGGTGTTGCGCCAGGACGCCACCCTCGAGGCCCAGCAGGCGATGGCCCCAGCCCTGGTGGAGGCAGCGGCGGGCCCTGCGGCTGTCCCGGTCACGATGCCGACGCACTGGTCCCGCGTCGACGAGGACCGGGCCGCGCCGACGAACCTTCCCACCGTCGTTCGGCCGCTGATCGGCCGCGACGCGCAACTGGACTCCATCGCCGAGCTCCTCGGTGGTGTCCGGCTGCTGTCCCTCATCGGCCCCGGAGGAGCCGGCAAGACGTCCCTGGCGCTCGCGACCGTCATCCGCGTGGCGGCGAACTACCCGGACGGCGCGTTCGGGGTGCGCCTGGCGTCGGTCAGCACCGGAGACCAGGTGCTCGTCGCGGTCGCCGACGCCCTGGGCATGCCGATGGACGGCGCCGCCGCGTCGCGCGACCTCCGCGACCGGCTCATCTCGTTCCTGAACCGACGCCGCATGCTGCTGCTGGTCGACAACTGCGAGCATGTCGTGGATGCCGCCGCCGCCCTGATCGACGACGTCTTGGGCCGCTGCCCCGACATCACCGTCATCGCCACCAGCAGGGAAGCCCTCGCGGTCCCCGACGAGGTGCAGGTCACCGTCGGCCCGTTGGAGACCCCGCCGCAGGACACCCCGTCGGGGGAGGTGCTGAGGTATCCGGCGGCGCAGCTGTTCGCCGAACGCGCCCGCGCGGTGCGACCCGGGCTCCTGTTCGACGCCGACGACCTGGACGCCATCGGGGCCATCACCCGATCCCTGGACGGCATACCGCTCGCACTCGAGCTCGCTGCGGCCCGGGTCTCGACCCTCTCGCCGGTCGAGGTGGCCCAGCGCCTGTCGAACCGGTTCGCGCTGCTCACCTCCGGCACCCGCACCGCCGAGATACGCCAGCAGACACTGCGCGCCACGGTGGACTGGAGCTACCAGCTCCTGTCCCAAACCGAGCAACGCGTCTTCGACCGGCTCTCGGTCTTCCAGGGCGGTTGGACGTTGATGTCAGCCGAGGAAGTCGTTGCCGACGAGCACACCCGACCCGGCGAGGTCCTCGACACGATCGGCCGGCTGGTCGACCAGTCGATGGTCGTGGTCGAGCCCGGCCCCACCAGTCGCTACCGGATGCTGGAGACGCTGCGCGAGTACGCCGCCGAACAGCTGCAGTCGTCCGGTCGGGCGCTCGAGGTGGCGCACCGCCACGCCGGCTACTTCTGCGGCATCGTCGAGCACGCCGAGGTGGCGTTGCGCGGCCATGAGCAACGCCGGACGTTGCACCAGCTGCGCGACGAGCAACCCAACATCCGCGCCGCCCTCGCCTTCCTCGCAGGCCCTGACGGCGACCGCGACGCCGCCTTGATGATGGCCGGCGCCCTGGGAATGTTCTGGCACCTCGGCCGCCACCTCGAAGGCCGCCAGGTGTTGTCCCGGCTGATGGCCAGCGATACCGGGTCACCGGCTGCACGGGCACTGGCCCTCCAAGCCGTCTCCATCGTCGAACGGCCCCGTGGCTGCTTGGTCCACCCCAGCCCCCGGTGCGCGGAAACAGCCTCGGCGAGCCTGGCCCTGTTCGAGCAGCTCGGCGACACCTGGCACGCAGCCCTGTCCCGTGTCCTCCTCGCGGTCGAGGGGGTCACCGGTGCGGACCCGGAGCGGTCGCAGGCCCTGTTGGCCGCAGCGGAGGAACAGTTCGGCCGCGACGGCGACCCGTGGGGTACCGCGGTCATCGGGTTCGTCCGAATGGAGACCGCGACCAAGACCGGTGACGTCGACACCGCCGTCCGCGTCGGACGCACCACCGCGGCCGCGTTCCGACGGCTCGACGACTCCTGGGGGCTCTCCGCCACCCTGTACCACCTCGGCTGGGGGCTCCGGCAGTTCGGCCGGTTCGACGAAGGAGCCCGAGTCCTGGAGGAAGCGATCGACGTCGCACGGAGCGCCGGACTGTGGAACACCGCCCAGTGGGCACTTGCCGACCTCGCGGTCGGCAAGGTGCACGTCGGTGACCTCGACACGGCACGGCGACTGTTCGACGAAGCCGCGTCCGCCTCCCGCGAAGTCGGCGACGGGGCGGGGGAGGTCCTCGCCGGCTACGGGTACGGGCTGCTCGCCCACGTCGGCGCGAACTGGGACAAAGCCCAACGACACTACGCGGACGCGGTGAACGGGTTCGTCGACCTCGGCACTCCCGTCTGGCAAGGGATCGCGCTCGCCGGCCTAGGGCGGTGCCACGAGGCCGACGGCAACAGCGACGAGGCCGGAGACCGCTACCAGGAAGCGCTGGAGATCGGTCGCCGCCTCGGCGAACCGAGCGTGACCGCATCCGCTCTTGAGGGGCTCGCCCGTCTCGCGGAAGCCGAGGGTGACCGGACCAACGCCACTACGCGCGCCGAGGAAGCAGCCGACATTCGGGAACGGTTCCACCGGCCCGCGCCACCGCACGAACGGACCGACCTCGCAGTCCGCCTCCGTGGGCGCTGACACGTGAGTCGCACCGTGCCGCGAGAGTTCCTGGCGACCGTCCCGACCCGGCCCGACCGTCCCGGCCGGGTGCTGAGCCCTTGGTTGACAGCAGTTGCGCGAGAACGACCGTGTAGAGCGAGCCTCGGACTAGGGTGACGCACGTGCTGAGGGGCAGGGACCGGGAGCGGGCAGCGCTGGGGGAACTCGTCGACCACGCGCGGAACGGGCAGGGCGCCGCCCTGGTCGTGCGCGGCCAACCGGGTGCCGGAAAGTCCGTGCTGCTCAGCGAGCTGACCAGCCGCGCGGACGACATGACGGTGCTCCGCACCCAGGGTGTCGAGTCCGAAGCGCCCCTGCCGTTCGCGGCCCTGCAGCGGCTGCTGCGACCGGCCCTCACCCACCTCGAGACTCTCCCCGCGCCCCAAGCAGCTGCGCTGCGTGCCGCGTTCGGGGAGTCCGGCGACAACGTCGGCGACCGGCACCTGGTGTTCCTGGCCACCCTCAACCTGCTTTCCGAGGCGGCCACGGCGCACCCAGTCCTGGCGCTCGTCGACGACGCGCACTGGCTCGACGACGCCTCGGCAGCAGCGCTGCTGTTCACCGCCCGTCGGCTCCAGGGCGAACCGGTCGCCCTCCTGATCGCGATGCGCGAGGAGGAAGGCGAGCACCTCGACGTCCGCGACCTGCCCGAGCTCAGCGTCGGCGGCGTCGACGCGGCCGCCGCCGAGGAGATCATCAGCGACCACGCGGACAGCGCCATCGCACCTCACGTGCGAGCCGAACTGCTGGCCGCCACCGGTGGCAACCCCCTCGGCCTCGTCGAGCTCACCCGAGCCTTGACGCCTGACCAGCTCTCCGGCCAGGAGCCACTGCCAGCGCGGCTTCCCGTCACCAAGGGGGTCGAGGCCGCGTTCCTCGACCGGTACCGGGCGCTGACCCCCGACGCGCAGACGCTGCTGCTCGTGGCTGCAGCCGACGACGCCGGCCGCACCACGCCCATCGTCCGGGCCGCCACCGCGCTCGGTGCCGGCACCGACGCGCTGGACGACGAGCAGAACTCCAAGCTGCTCGTCGAGGCCGACGACGGCACCCTCACCCTGCGGCACCCGCTGGTGCGGTCCGCGATCTACGGCGCCGCCACCGGTTCCCGCCGCCGTCAGGCCCACCGCGCGCTCGCCGACGCCCTGGCCGGGTCCCCCGACGAGGACCGGCGCGCCTGGCACCTCGCAGCGTCGGTCGACGAACCCGATGAGGAGGTCGTGGCCGCGCTCGACCGCACCGCCGAACGTGCCCGTCGCCGCGGCGGGCACGAGGCAGCCGCATCCGCGTGGAGCCGCGCCGCCGAGCTCACCCGGGACGCCGAAGCACGCGCACGCCGGCTCTACGCCGCCGCCGAGTCCAGCCTGCTGGCCGGCCGCCCGGCCGAGACCAACCAGTACGCCCGTGCGGCGCTGGTCGACGCCACCGACCCTCTGCTGCGCGCGGACCTGCTGCTGCTGCGCGGCCAGGTCGAGTGGAACACCCGCTCGTTGGACGACGGCTACCTGATCGTGTGCCAGGCCGCCCAGACCGCCGCGCCCCACGACCCGGAGCGAGCCCGCGTGCTCGCCATGCTCGCGGCCTCCCTCGCCGCGTTCGGCGCCACCTCCGCGGACGCACCCGACCCTGCCGCGATTGCCGACCCACCCGCACCGGACGCGCCCGCCAACCAACAGGTGGCCGCCGCCCTGCTGGCCGGCTTCTCGGCGGTCACCGCCGGCGACTGGCCGAGGGCTGCCGCTGCCCTTCGTCGTGCCTGGGAGACCCCGCTCACGCCCGGTGCCCCCGGGCTGCTGGCTCCGAACCTGGCGATCGCGACCATGCACCTCGGCGAGGACGAGCGAGCCCTCGAGCTGCACGACCTGCAGCTGCGGCACGCCCGCGAGGCGAGTGCGGTCAACATGATCGAGCACGCCCTGACCCGCGGTGTGGTGTTCCGGATCGCCACCGGCGCATGGAGCGAGGCCGCTGCAGCCGCGCAGGAGGCGCTGCTGCTCGACCGCAACCTCGGTCTGGACCCGCTGGTCGGTTTCCCGCTGGCCGAGCTCGCCCTCGTTGCTGCCCTGCGTGGAGACTCCGACGCGCCGCGGTACCTGGCCGACCTCGACCAAGTCCTGACCCAGCATCCGCCGCGAGGAGTCGTCGCGGGACTCGTCAGCGGGCTGGCCCAGTGGGCGGCGGCGCGCCAGCCCGGCACCGCGCCGGCGACCGCGCTGCACCACTACGAGCAGATCACCCTGCCGGTGGTGCGCGGGATGTCGGCCATCGACCGGATCGAGACCGCGGTGCGCGCCGACCGGCGAGACCTCGCCGAGGACTGGGTGCGCGAGATGCAAGACCTCGCCGCCGGCATCGACGCGGCCTGGGCGCACGCGGCCGCTCTCCACGGGCTCGCCGGCCTCGGCGGACCGGACGCCGAGGCCCACTTCGAGCAGGCGCTCACCTGGCACGCCCGGTCACCGCGGCGGCCGGACAAGGCGCGCACCCAGCTCGCCCTCGGCGAGCACCTGCGCCGCAACCGGCGCCGCACCGACGCCCGCGTCCCGTTGCGCGAGGCGCTGGACACCTTCGAGACCCTCGGCGCCAGCTTCTGGGCCGAACGCGCCCGCCAGGAGCTCCGTGCGTCCGGCGAGACCGCCCGACGGGGCGCCGACGTCGTCGCCTCCGACCTGACACCCCAAGAAGCTCAGGTCGCCTCCCTGGTCCGAGAAGGGCTGTCGAACAAGGACGTCGCCGCCCGGTTGTTCATCAGCCCGCGCACCGTCGACTTCCACCTCCGCAACGTGTACACCAAGCTCGGCATCACCTCGCGCACCGAGCTGGCCAGCATGGCCAGCGACCCGACGACTGGAACCCCGACCGTGATCGCGTAGTCGGGCGACCACGTCGACAGAGCACCCGAGGGACGCATCCAGTCCCGCGGCCGGCGTGCAGCAGGGTGGTGGGCAGGACCGGCACCGGGCTGTCGCCTGGGTGATGCGGAGCTCGATCTCGGTGCAGCCGAGGATGACTCCTTCGGCGCCCCGGGCGACCAGGTCGTCGATGACGGTGCGGACCTGGGCGCGAAAAGAGTCGGTGAAAATGCCGCGGCCCAGCTCCTGGTAGATCACCGAGTGGACCAGCTCCCGTCCTGCCGTGTCGGGGATCTGGATCTGCAGGCCGTGGGACTCCAGGCGGTCGCGGAGGAAGCACTGCTCCAGTCGGTCTTGCCTTCGAGCAGGCCAGCCAGCGCAGTGCGCTCGTGCCCTGAGCCACCACGGGCTGCTGGTGCGCCGGGTCTGGTGGTTCTCCTGGCGCGACGCCAGCGGCTGCCGCGACACGGTCAGGAGGTCCGGTTCCCCGCCCACACCAGGAGCTCTTGATGTCCGTACACACCTCCCCGGCCACACCGATGGCCGAGCCGCATGCCCCACGTGCTCCATGGACCGTCCTGGCGCTGATGCTCGCCGCGCAGTTCATGGTCGTCCTCGACGTCAGCGTGGTGAACATCGCGCTGCCCAGCATCAGCTCGTCACTGCACATGAGCTCCTCGGACTACCAGTGGGCGATCAGCGCCTACGTGCTGTTCAGCGGCGGCCTGCTGCTCTTCGGCGGCCGGCTCGGTGACCTGTTCGACCGCCGCCACGTCTTCCTCGCCGGCATCGGCCTATTCACCATCTCCTCCCTCGCCAGCGGACTGGCCGGCAGCGCCGAGATGCTGATCGCGGCCCGCGCCGGACAGGGCACCGGCGCCGCCCTGCTGACCCCGGCAGCCCTGTCGATCCTGATGAACACCTACCAAGGCAAGCAACGCGCCACCGCGCTGGCCATGTGGGGCACCGTCGGCAGCATGGGCATCGCCGCCGGCGTCCTGTTTGGTGGCGCCCTGACCAGCCTGTTCGACTGGCGTGCCGTCTTCTTCGTCAACGTGCCCGTCGGCATCGCGGTCCTCATCCAGACACTGCGTACCGTGCGGGCGGCCGCCACCAGCAGGTCGCGGGGCAAGATCGACGCCGCCGGCGCCGCCACCCTGGTCGCATCCCTGGTCTTGCTGGTGCTGTCGGTGGAGGCGACCCGCACACACGGGTGGACCGACGCCCACACCATGGTTCCGGCGACGCTCTCCACGCTCCTGTTCCTCGCGTTCACGCTCATCGAGCGCCGCGTGGACGCCCCGCTCGTGCCCAGCCACGTGTGGCGGATCCGGTCGCTGATGTCGGCCTCGACGGTCATGGCCGGGATCACCGGCGCCGTGGTGGGGGCCATCTTCTTGACCTCGCTGTACCTGCAGAAGGTCCTCGGCGCCTCCGCCATCGTCGCCGGGCTGGAGTTCCTGCCGCTGGCCGCGTTCATCACCGCAAGCGCCGCCGCAGCCGCCCACGTGATGCCGCACACCGGCGCACGCACCCTCATCTTCGGCGGTCTGCTCCTCACCGCCGCGGGCGCGATCTACCTGACGCAGCTCGGCCCCGAGTCGACCTACCTGACCGGGGTGCTGCCCGGGTTCGCGATCCTGGGCTCGGGCGTCGGCCCGATGTTCGTGGCCATCTCCGTCGCCGCAATGAGCGACGTGAGGCCCGAGGAGTCCGGCCTGGCCTCCGGTTTGATGATGACCGGGCACGAGGTCGGTGCCGCCATCGGTGTCGCCGCACTGACTGCCGTCGCTGGCGAGGTCACCACCCGCGCCGGTCTCATCGACGGTTATCCGACCGCGTTCTGGTGCATCGCCGCGGCCATGGTTGTCCTGCTCGTCCCAGCCGCACTGCTGCCCAGGCAGGCCGGCACGGGAGCCCACGCCGGTCATGGGCACGGTGGTCACGGGCACGGCGGTCACGGGCATTGACCCCCCGACCGGGTCCCGCCCGACCGGTCACCAGGTCGGGCGGGACCCGGCACCGCGACGGTGACGCACGCCTCGACAGAGGTGAGACAGCGTCCGGAAAGTCGCCGCAGCGACCTTGGTGCCACAGCCGACCACGGCTCGTGCATCCCCGCAGAAAGCGAAACCCGGCGGTTCTCCCGGCGAGAACACCC
>Ga0247826_10000057_pt1 | contig 14267 bp, 10 predicted proteins | sample 12C_Control_Day1_FD_200152 | JGI IMG/M metagenome (GOLD analysis project Ga0247826, IMG submission 200152) | Soil microbial communities from agricultural site in Penn Yan, New York, United States - 12C_Control_Day1 | ecosystem: Environmental > Terrestrial > Soil > Agricultural land | place... | reverse complement strand
GGCCTCGACGTGATCGACCTGGCCCAGAAAATCCATCACGAACGCCGAGCGCGGCTCCTCGTAGATCTGTCGCGGCGTGCCGTCCTGGACGATCCGCCCGGCGCTCATCACGAAGACCCGGTCCGACAGGATCATGGCCTCGGCCTGATCGTGCGTGACGAACACCGTGGTGACGCCGACCCGGGCCTGCAGCTCCTTGAGCTCCAGGCGCATCTCCTCACGCAGCCGCGCGTCCAGGTTGGAGAACGGCTCGTCGAGGAGCAGGACGTCAGGATTGGCCACCAGCGCCCGTCCCAGTGCCACGCGCTGCTGCTGGCCACCCGAGAGCAGGGGAGCCGGACGATCGTGAAAGCCGTCGAGCCCGAGCGTCTGGAGCATGGCCATCACGCGTTCGCGAATCTCCGTCGCCGGCGCGCGCTTCTCGCGCAGCGGGAAGGCGATGTTCTCGAACACCGTCATGTGCGGCCAGATCGCGTAGGTCTGGAAGACCATGCCCATGCGCCGCTTCTCGGGCGACAGATAGATCGTGCGCGCGGCGGAAGTGAGGCACCGGCCGCCCACGTACACCTCGCCGGCGTCGGGCTGTTCCAGGCCGGCCAGGAGCCGGAGTGTGGTCGTCTTCCCGCAGCCGCTGGGTCCGAGCAGCGTGGCGAGCGAGCCGGCCGGGACCTCGAACGACACGTGATCCACGGCCGGCGTGGTGCCGAAGGCCTTGGCCAGCCCGATCACCCGGATGTCCTTCACGGCGCCTCCTAGCTCCGGTCCCCGTTCTCCTTAACCGAGAACAATGCGGAAGTCCAGCCACGGGCGCGGTGGTATAGCTTCAGAGACGATGGATTTCGGACTCTTCTACTACTGCCAGGGGCGGGGCGTGCCGCACGCGCAAGCCTACGCCGAGATGCTGGATCAGATCGCGCTGGCCGAGACCCTCGGCTTCGGCGAGTGCTGGTTCGCCGAGCATCACTTCACCGATTACTCGCTGCTGCCCAGCCCGAATCTGATGATCGCCTCGGCGGTGCAGCGCACGCGGCAGATGCGCTTCGGCAACTACGTCAACGCGCTGTCCTTCCATCACCCGCTGCGGCTCGCCGCCGAGGCCGCCATGCTCGACAACCTGGCCCAGGGCCGCTTCGACTTCGGCGTCGGCAAGGGCGTGCGGCCGGGGGAGTTCGCACAGCTCGGCCTCAAGTTCGAGGACGGCGTGGCGATGACCGAGGAGGCCATCGAGGTGCTCCTGAAGGCGTGGACCAACGAGCGGAGCAGTCACACCGGCCGCTTCTGGACCTTTCCCGAGTTCAGCCTCCGGCCCCGCGTCTTCCAGCAGCCCTACCCGCCGCTGCACGAGGTCGCCAGCCGGCCCGAATCCGTCGCGCGGGTCGGCGCCCGCGGCTGGCCGGTGGCGATGCACTTCACGCCGACGGATGTCGTGGCCCGGTGCGTTCAGGACTATCACGCCGCCATCGCCCGGCGCTTCGAGCGGCCCGGCACCGGCCCGTATCGACCGCGCCTGCTGCTGTGCCGCGAGACCTATCTGGCCGAGACGGCCGAGGCGGCGCGGGCGGAGGGCGCCCTGGCCCTCCAGGGATTCTGGCATCTGTCCTCGCTGGCCGCCCCGCCGCCGCCCGCCGAGTTCTCCGAGGCACGGCTCAAGGCGCTGACGTCCCGGGTGTGGGGAGGGCGAACGTACGACGAGCTCGAGGCCATCGGTGGGTTCCTCATCGGCGCGCCCGACCAGGTCGCCGGGAACGTGGCGCGTCTGGAGGCGATCGGCGTCGACTCGCTCCTGCTCGTATGCAGCTTCGGCGCCCTGTCGCACGCGCACGTGTGCCGCTCGCTCGAGCTGTTCGCCGCCGCCGTGATCCGGCCGCGGCAGACGGCGGCCCGCTGATCAGCGTGCCGGCGTGCCGGTCTCGGTCGCGACGACCTTGCGCAGCGAGGTGATCGTGTCGAACACGCTCTGCCGCTCGGTCCCGGACGTGGCGAACGAGGGCAGGGTGGTCCGCACCGCGATCGCATACGTGACCAGCGTGCCGTCCCGGGCCTCGTCGACTTGCCAGTAGCCGGAGTTCTCCCGGAAGAAGCTGTTGGACCGGCCCTCGGCCAGCTGCCACTCGATCCGTCGCCGGATGGGATCCGGATACTTGTTCATGTGGAACGCAAACGACAGGGGGCCGATGCCGACCTCGTACCGAACCAGGGCGTGCCGCTCATCGGCCTCCAGCACCTCCACGGCGGTGACCCGAGGGTAATATCTGACGTGGCCGCGATAGTCGGTGAGGACCCGCCAGACCTGCTCGGTCGTGGCGCGCACCACCGCCATCCCGGTGGCCCCGCGGGCGTCCTTGCTCGCACCCGGCGGCAGGGTGTCGAGGACCACGATCTCGCCGGCCGAGAGGCGACGCCGCTGCTCGTCGGACAGACCCGGGGGCGGCGGCGTCGTGGCGCCGAGCAGGAGGCCCCAGGCGATGAGAATCAGCGAGATCCGGTAGCGCACGTCCATGCCCTGTTCGCCCAGTCTAGACCCACCGGGGTGGCAAAATCGGCTCAGGCCGGATGTTGGACGAAGGTCCTATCGCGCCGGGACCCGCCGGCTTGGCACCATCGCTGGGCCATGATGGAACTCCGGTACCCACCGGTCCGGCTCCAGGCGGTCCCATCGACGCGCTAGTCACGGGCGGCACCGGGTTCGTCGGCGCCAACGTCGCGCGCGAGCTGCTGGCGACCGGTGCGACGGTGCGGGTCCTCGCGCGTCCGCGCGCGGATCGGCGCGCGCTGCAGGGCCTGCGCGTCGAGATCGCCGATGGCGATCTGCTGAACCCGGGCTCGGTCCGCCGTGCGCTGGACGGCGTGCAGACCGTGTATCACGTGGCCGCGGATTACCGCCTGTGGACGCCGGAGCCGGCAGCGCTCTATCGCACGAACGTCGACGGCACCCGCGTCGTGCTCGAGGCAGCCGGCGAGGCCGGCGTGAGCCGCGTGGTCCACACCTCGAGCGTCGCGGCCCTCGGCGTCCGCGCTGACGGTGAGCCGGCCACCGAGGACACCCCGGTCACGCTCGCCGACATGGTGGGCCACTACGAGCGGTCCAAGTTCCTCGCCGAGCAGCTCGCGCTCGACTTCGCGCGCCGCGGTCTGCCGGTCGTCGTGGTGAATCCGACCGCGCCGCTCGGGCCCTGGGATGTCAAGCCCACGCCGACCGGACAGATGATCCTGGACTTCATGAAGGGCCGCATGAAGGGCACCGTCGAGACCGGGCTCAACGTCGTCCACGTGCGCGACGTGGCCCGCGGGCACCTGCTGGCGGCGGAGCGCGGCAAGCCGGGTGAGCGCTACATCCTCGGTCATCAGAATCTTCGACTGACCGAGCTCTTCGAGATGCTGGCCGGGCTCACCGGGCGCCCGGCGCCGCGCTTGCGGGTGCCCTATGCGGTGGCGTGGCTGGCGGCGGCCTGCTGCGAGGGGCTGGCCAGCGTGACGCGCCGGCCACCGGCGGTGACGCTGACGGCAGTCCGCATGGCACGCAAGCGCATGTACTTCAGTCCCGCTCGGGCTGTGCGCGATCTGGGGCTACCGCAAACGGACGTACGGGAGGCGCTGGCTGACGCCATCGCCTGGTTCAGGGCTCACGGTTATGCCGAGCGCCGATCCAACAAGAATTGAGGCGGCGATGAGAACTCGACAGATCCTTGCCGTTCTGGGCGTCGTGAGTGCAGTGACCCTGCTGGGCCTGGCGCCGTCGGCGCAGGCTCAGCCAAGCGCCGATCAGGTGCTGAGCGATTTCGGGCTATCGGCCGACGACAAGCAGCGGGTGATGAACGGCGAGTTCGTCACGCCGGACCTCAGCAACGTCTCGGACCGGGACCTGGCCGTGGCCGTCGTCTTTCTGGTCAAGACGACGCCGGAGTCGCTCGCCAAGCAGATCATCACCGGGGACCTCATCACGCAAGATCCGCAAGTCCAGGCGCACGGCCGGTTCAGCACCACCGGCAGCCTGGCGGATCTCGCCGGCTTGATGATCGGCAACGACGCGGCGCAGTCGCTCGCGGGCGCGCAGCCCGGCGAGTCGCTGAACCTCGGGAGCGGTGAGATCGCCGCGTTCAACGCCGTTCCGGGCGGCGCGCCGCCGGCCATCCAGGGGCAACTGCAGAAGATGCTACTGACGCGATACCAGGCCTATCGCACATCGGGTCTGCCGGGTATCGTTCCCTACGATCGAGGCTCGGGCCGGACGCTGAGTGTCGGCGAGGAACTGCGCAAGGCGAGCCAGGCCGCCAAGGGACTCGAGAAGTACATGCCGGGGCTTCACGCCGTTCTCCTCGACTTTCCGAAGGCGACCGTGCCGGGTATGCAGCACGACTTTCGCTGGATCAGTTACAACATTCAGGGCAAGCCGACCTACGTCCTGGTGCACATGCTGGCGGCCCCCGACGGCGCGGCCCGGGCCGTCGTCGAGCGACAGTACTACGTCAGCACCGGATACAACGCCGACCAGGCGGTGTCGGGCCTCCTGCCCGTGCAGGGGGGGACCATGGTCTTCTACGCGGGGCACGCGTTCACCGATCAGGTCGCCGGGTTCGGTGGGGCCATGAAGCGCGGCATCGGGCGACGGGTGATGGCCGGCAAATTGAAGGACTTGTTCGAGGCGGATCGCGCCAAGGCCGCCGGTCGGTGACCGACGAGAGGGGACCGAACGGCCGGGTGGGATAGAGCGATACTCCACCCCCCTGGGCGTGATACTTTTCCCACTCGATGACCCATCCACACGAGAGCCACGTCAGGGTGTTCCGGGCCGGTGACGCGCTCCCCGGGGCGCTGGCCGCGGAGCGGGTGGCCGTGCTCGGCTATGGCCATCTGGGGCGCAGCGCGGCCCTCAATCTGCGCGACTCCGGCGTCAAGATCCGGATCGGCAACCGCCAGGACGAGTACGCCGACCAGGCGCGATTGGACGGCTTCGACGTGGTCCCCCTGGACGTCGCGGCCTCGGACGACATCGTCTGCGTCTTCCTGCCCGACGAGGTGATTCCCGACGTCTTCGCCCGCGACATCGTGCCCGTGCTTCGCCCCGGGAGCGCCGTGGTTTTTGCCTCCGGCTACAGCCTGGCCTTCGACCTCGTCCACCCGCCCGACACGGTCGACGTGCTGCTGGTCGCGCCGCGCATGGCCGGTGTCTCGGCCCGGACCCGCTACCTGGCCGGCGAGGGTTTCTGGGCCTGCGTGGGGGTGGAAGCGGATCGCAGCAGCCGCGCCCGCGAGCGGATGCTGGGGCTGGCCGACGGGATCGGCGCCCTGCGCGCCGGCGCGATCGAGATGAGCGCCAAGACCGAGGCCACCCTGGATCTCTTCGTCGAGCAGACGATCGGCCCGCTCCTCGGGGCGGCCATCATGGTCGCATTCGAGATCGGCCGGGAAGCGGGGATCTCCCCGGAGGCGCTAGTGCTCGAGATGTACATGTCGGGCGAGATGGAGGCGGTGTTCCGGGGCTTCCGCGAGATTGGCTTCTTCCGCGCGTCCGAGGACCACGGCCCCACCGCCGTCTTCGGTGGCATGACGCGCATCCTCGAACTGGATCGGGAGGCGATCGCGACCCGCTTCCAGGCGGTGCTCGAGGACATCAAGAACGGCGGGTTCGCCCGCCGGTTCCAGGCCGAGGCCGGCAACGGCTACCCGCTGCTCGAGATGGCCCGGGCCATGATGCACGGCACCTCGCCGATCAGCGAGGCGGAGAAGCGCCTCCGGAGCCTGGCGGGGCCCTGATCGACCGCAGTCGCCCCATCCCTCGACAACTCGCGTGAGTGTGCTCGAGTCCTGGGGCCGCTTCGTTCACCGGCATCGCTGGGCCGTCCTGATCCTGTCGGTCCTGTCCTCGGGCGCGTCGCTCTGGCTCGTGCGCCACGGCGGCCGCTTTGACACCGCCTTCGTCCCCACCGAGACCGAGTCCGGCCACGCCCTCATGCTGATGAATCGCGACCTGCCGCAACGCCCGCTGGCGTTTCACCTGGTGTTCGGCAGCAAGACCATGCCCGTGACCGATCCGGCATTCCGCGCCGAGGTCGAGCGCGCGCTGGCGCCGCTGCAGAACGATCCGCGCGTGGCGGCGGTCCGCACCCCCTGGAACGTCAGGCCGCCGGAGCCGGAGCGATTCTCGCGCGACGGCCACCACACGCGTGTCTCGGTCGAGCTCAAGGATCACACGGCGGCTGTCGAGTCCATGGTGTTCGTCGCCGCCGGGGCCGAGACCTACGCCGTGCTGCGGCCGCTGGTGCGCTCGGACGTCCTGACGGTGACCGCCACGGGGGCGCTGGCGCTGCATCACGACTTCACGGAGATCACCCAGCGCGACGTCGTGCGCGCCGAGCTCGTGATTCTGCCAATCGTGCCGGTGCTGTTGCTCCTGGTCTTCGGCTCCGTGGTCGCCGCCGCCGTGCCGTTCGGCGTCGGTCTCCTCGCGGTGGCCGGTGGGATGGCCGGCACGTTCCTGCTCAGCCGCTTCACCTCCGTCTCCCTCTACGCCGTCAACGTCATCACGATGATCGGCCTGGCGGTGGCCATCGATTACTCGTTGTTCATCGTGAGTCGCCACCGGGAGGAGATCCAGCGTCGTGGCGGGGAGGACGCGCTGGGGCGGACCATGGCGACGGCCGGTTCGGCGATCCTCTTCTCCGGCCTCACCGTGGCCGTCGGGCTCCTGGGGCTCTACTCCCTGAGGATCGGGAACCTCGGCTCCATCGGCCTGTGCGGCACGCTCGTGGTCTTCTTCGCCGTGCTCTACGGCCTCACGTTCCTGCCCGCCCTGCTGGCGGTGCTGGGCCCGCACCTGGACGCGTGGCGGGTGCCCCTTCCGCGGCTCGGCGCCAATGGGGGCCGCGGCTTCTGGGTGCGTCTGACCACCGTGGTGATGAACCACCCCTGGAGAGTGCTGCTCCCGGTGGCGGCGGCGTTGCTCCTGCTCGGCTCGCCGTTCGCGCGAATCCGCCTGGCCGCCAGCGACGTGGAGATGCTGCCGCGGACGGCCGAGTCACGCCGGGGCGAGGAGCTCATCCGACGGGAGTTTCCCGGGCAGGAGACCACGCGCATCCTGGTGATTCTCGACTTCGGCGCGGGCTCGCCGCTCGCGGCGCCGAAGGTCGCGGAGCTCTACAACCTGAGCCGCTGGCTCGCCAAGCAGCCCGGAGTCCAGCGCGTCGAGAGCTTCGTCGACCTGGATCCGTCCTTCCCGCTGGGCCAGTACCAGATGCTGGCGGTCATGCGCGCGACGGGACCGCCGGCGATCCAGGGCGCGATGGCCCAGACCATGGGCCGGCACATCGCGCTGCTCGTGGTACACACCGCGTTCCCCGCCAGCAGCGACGAGGCGCGCAGCCTCGTGCAGCACATCCGCGCGACGCACCCGCCCGGCGAGGCGCGTGTGCTGGTCACCGGCCACACCGCCTTCGACCTCGATTTCCTCGCCCTGGTACGCGCGCACGCGCCGCGGGCGGTGGCGCTCATCGTGGCCGCTACCTACGTCGTGCTGTTCATGCTCCTGGGCTCGATCCTGCTGCCCGCCAAGGCCATGGTGATGAATTTCCTGTCGATCAGCGCCTCGTACGGTGCGCTGGTGTGGATCTTCCAGGACGGACATCTGGCGCGGTGGCTCCACTTCACGCCGGGCCCCATCGAGACGGCCACGCCGCTGGTGATGTTCTGCGTGCTCTTCGGCCTGTCGATGGACTACGGCGTGCTGCTGCTCTCCCGCATTCGTGAGGAGTATCTGCGGACCAACGACAACACGCTGGCCGTCGGCGTGGGCCTCGAGCGCACGGGCCGTCTGATCACCGCGGCCGCCGCCATCATGGCCGCCATCTTCTTCGGCTTCGCCATGGCCGACCTCGTGGTGATCAAGGCCATCGGCATCGGCATGGGGTTGGCCGTCGTCCTGGACGCCACGATCGTCCGCGCGCTCCTGGTCCCCGCGACGATGCGTCTGCTCGGCCGGTGGAACTGGTGGGCGCCGCCTGTCCTAGCGCGCTGGCACGCCCGCGTCCGCCGACGCTAGCCGGCGCTTTTTCAGCGCCTGAGGTTAATTTTTGAGCTGGATGTCGACGCCGGCGCCGGCGAGGGTCAGCTGGACGCCTTGGCTCGTGCTGGTGAGCTTCATCACGACGCCGTTCTGGTTCTGCATGATGACGGCGCCGGCGCCGCCACCGACAGTCGCGCCGGCCTTGCCCGCGACGTAGTTGCCGCTGAAGTCCGCCACCTTCTTGAGATTGAAGACTTCCCCGGTGGCGGTGATCTTGGACACACCGAGATCGACCACGCTCAGGCCCTTCACCGTGAACACATGATCCTTGCCCTGGACGGTGAGCTTGCCGTCGCCCCAGCTCACGCCGATGCCGAGCGCCACCGACGTGCTCTCGAGCCACACCTTGCCCGAGGGCGGGCCATCCTGCGCGATGGCCAGCGCGCTCACCACCAGTAGGCTCGACACCACGACCCCCATCACCCTGGCTCGCACCTTCATCAACATTCCTCCCATGTATCGGTGTTCGATTTCGTCCTCAACCGTCGCCCGACAGTGTCGCCGGGTTGCGCGAACCGGCGTATAGGACCAAGGCCGTATGGCGCCGCCACCATCAGAGCAGGCCCAGGAGCCGCCAGTACGGGACGGACACCATCAGTCCGACCAGGACCAGCGCCGTGTAGGCGAACGCGAAGCGCCGCGCCTGGGCGTGGGAAAAGAGCCGACCCTCCGATGCCGACTGGGCGACGAGATAGCTGAGCGTCTGCGAGGGCAGGAACCACGCGACCGACATCGCCAGCACGCTGATGACGACGATCCACGGATCGACGCCGACGCGAGGCGCCACCGGGAGCAGGGTCACTCCCACCAGCACGACCGTGAGGTCCTGATCGAGCGCGAGCCGGATCAGCAGGCTGATCCCGGCCACGGCCAGCACGAAGAGCAGCGGCCCGGGCTGCGCGGTGCCGAGCAGTCGATCGACGCTGGCCGCCGCCGCGCGATCGAGGCCCACCGTCACGCTCAGTCGCCCGATCGTCAGGACCACACCGAAGAAGACCAGAAAGCTCCAGTCGAGCGACTGCAGCGCCGGCCGATCGAAGATCCCCAGCGCGACGGTGGCGAGCAGGCCGAGCAATGCGATGGTCGCCAGGTCGAGGCCGAGCCACGGCGCGGCGACCCATCCCGCCACCGTCAGCACGAGCACGACGATCGTGCCGGTCTCGCGCGGCGACATGGGCCCGAGCACCGCCACCTGGAGCCGGACGCGCTGCATGGGGAGCTGGGCGACGGGCTCGGGTGGGAACATCATGCGCAGCAGCACGAGCGAGCCGAGCGCCACGACGATGGTCAGCGGCGCGGCGGCGACGAACCAGCCGACCCAGCTGAAGTGCGCGCGGCTGGCCTCGGGCAGCAAACCCCACGCGAGCAGGCACGTACCGGAGCCGTTGAGGAAGGCAAACATCAGTGGTCCGGCGCCCACCCACGCGCCGAGGCCCAGCAAAGCGGACGAGCGTCCGCGCTCGGGCAGGCGCAAGGCTTCGGCGACGGCCAGCGCCAGCGGCGAGGTGAGCGAGACGCGCCCGGTGCTCGAGGGCACCAGGGGCGTGAGGAACAGGCCCGTCACCAGCAGCGTCGCCATCTGCCACAGCACGCCCGGCGGCAGGCGGCGCACGAGCAGCAACCCGATGCGGAACAGCAGCCCCGAGCGGGCGGTGGCTGCCGCCAGGCCGTAGGTCGCGATGACGAAGATCCACTCCTTGGAAGCGAAGCCCGCGAGCGCCGAGGCGGTCGGCACGACCCGGAGCAGCACCCAGCCGGTGATCAGCATGAGCCCGACGGCGAACTCCGGCACGACCCGGCTCATCATGAGGGTGATGGCGCCGAGCAGCAGCCACACGAATGCCCACAGGTGACTGGCCCCCGGCCAGGCCGCCAGCGCGACGCACAGACCGGCGACGCCCACGCTCACGATGGCGGGCCCCCGCCGTGGCGCCGCCGGCGCGGCGGACCGCGCGTCGGCGGACGAGTCGCTCGTCCGGCCGGTCGAGAGCCGTGCGATCTCCGTCGACAGCCGTGGCCCGGTGGCCTGGTCTCCCGCCACCAGCGCGCCGCCGAGGGCGCGTCGGAGGACGGCCAGCGCTCGGTCCGGATCGCCGCGGGATTCGTGCAGCGCGGCCCGGGTCAGGGCGAGATCGCCGTCAGCGATCGCCTGCTCGTCCTCGACGTGCTCGATCCAGCGCAGCGCGTGCTCGGCGTCGAGCGCGGGGACCGCGCGCAAGGCGCGCGCCAGCGTCTCGCCGAAGACGGTCGGGGTCGACGCGCGCGCCAGCACGCCGAGCGCGTCGTGCCACAGGCCGGCGGTGACGAGCTGGGCCGCGAGCGCCTCGGCCCGCGTGGTGAATCCCTCGCGTCCAAGCGCGTGCTCGAGCCGCTCGCGCAGCACGCGCAGCGCGGTGCCGAGATCGCTCCCACCCACGCCGAGGTTCTGCAGATCGGCCGCGACCGTGTCGGCCTGGGCGCCGAACCGGGCCTGCAGCGGTGCGGCGGCCGGAGTCTCGAGCAGGCTCGCCTCGAGCACGGCGTCGCGGCGCTCGTCGGAGAGCCGGCTCAGCGCCCCCTCGAGCGTGGTGGCGACGAAGCCGGCGTGCTCGACGCGCGCCGCGTTGGCCGAGCGCAGCCGCTGGCTCAGCGTGGCGGCAATGGTCAGCGAGATCGTGGGCTCGCGGACCACCAGGGCCAGGAAGCGCTCGCGGGGCAGCTGCAAGATGGTGCTCCGGACCTCGGCCCGGATCGTCGCCGAGCGCGGCTCGCCGGTGAACAGCGCCATCTCGCCGAAGAGATCGCCCGGCGTGAGCGTGCCCACCCGCAGCGTGCTCCGCCCGTCGGGCGACGCCACGAAGACGCCCAGCGTGCCCGCGGCCACGACGTAGAGGCTGTCGCCGCTGTCGCCCTGACGGAAGACCTCGGCGTCGGCGGTGAGATCGACGGAATCCAGGTAAGCGGCCAGCTTGGCCAGCTCGACCCGACCGAGCGCGGCGAAGAGGCCGACGCGGGTGAGGAGGTCTTCCGGCCGGGCGGTCTCGGTCATCGTTGCGGCAGATCCGCGATGATGTTACAGCTAGCGTCCATGCCGGCGCCCGCCGAGGACTTCAATTACCTCGTCGTCAGCGATCTGCATCTGAGCGAAGCCGAGCGCAACCCCGCGGGCCGGTTCTTCCACTTCGACGAGGACTTCGCCGACTTTCTGCGCCACTACCGGCTGTCCTACGTCGGCCAGCGGCGCTGGCGGCTCATCATCGACGGCGACTTCATCGAGTTCTTCCAGATGACCGAGGCGCCCGATCCCACCGAGCGGCTGCTGCGCGGCGTGACGCTCACCCCCGCCGATCGGCGCTTCTACCCCGGTACCGAGTGGGCGAAGTCGGTGTGGAAGCTGGACCGGGTGCTGCGTAGCCACCCGCAGCTGCTGCTCGCGCTGAGTCGTTTCCTGCTCGCCGGCAACGAGATCTACATCCTCCGGGGCAACCACGACGTGGAGATGTACTGGCCCCAGGTCCAGGAGCACTTCCGCCTCGTGCTGGCCCAGCACCATCCCGCCGACACCACCTATCTCGAGATGAAGGCGGCCATCCAGGCACGCCTGCACTTCCTGCCGTGGTTCTACCTCGACCGCGGGCTCCTCTACGTCGAGCACGGCTGCCAGTACGATCCCTTCTGCACGAACGAGCACAACCTGTGTCCGGTGCTGCCGGACCGACCGGAGCAGATCCACCTGCCGCTGTCCGCCTTCTCCATGCGCTACTTCGCCGCGCGTATCGCCATGGTCGATCCGGCGGCGATCGAGAACGTCAACTCCATCCCGAAGTACCTTGGCCGGCTCGTCGCCAAGAATCCGCTGCTGGCGCTGCGCCTGCCCTACTACTACGTGGAGATGATCGTGCGGACGGTGCGCAAGGTGAACCGGGCCTGGGCCGAGGCCGAGCACGAGGTGATCGCCCGCGAAGCGGTGGTGCGCCACCAGCTGGAGGACAAGCACGGGCTGTCCGCCGACACCTTGCGGACCATCGAGGATCTTCGCGAGGCCCCCGTCCTGCGCAGCCTGTCCGCCACCATCCGGAGCTTCGCGGTCGACATCGTCGCGGCCGGGCTGGTGGCGGTCACCGCCCTGTGGGTGGCGACGCCCCGCACACGGCGCGGCCGGCTGGCGGCGGCCGCGGCCTCGGGGTTGATGGTGGCCGGGCTCACCGCCGGCTGGGTCAAGCGGGCGTCGACGATCAACGACCACCGAAACCTGAGGGAGATCGCGCGCGTCATCGCCGACGCCGTCGGCGTCCGCTACGTGGTGTTCGGCCATTCGCACCAGCCCGACGCCCATCGCCTGTCGGCGACCGAGGATCGGTGGTACTTCAACGTCGGCACCTGGGTGCCGAATCTTCAGGAGGGGCACTTCATCTACCTGCAAGTCTTGCGGGACGCGGGCGCCGCGCTCACGCGCTGGAACCGCAGGCTACAACGGCCGGAGGAGCTGGATGCTGCGCGCTTCAGCCGCGGAGCGCGGACAGCTCGCGGGTGAGCTGCTGGACCCGCGCCTCCAGCTCCCGCGCGTACTCCTGGAGTCGGTGGATCTGCAGCCGCTGGTTCAGGGCGCCGTCGATGATCTGCAACAGGTCGTCGTTGTCCCAGGGCTTCTCGAGGTAGTGGTAGAGGCCGATCTCGTTGATGGCCCGCACGGCGCTGTCCTTGTCGGCGTAGCCGGTCAGGATGATCAGGGGCACCTCGACGTACAGCCGGCGGACCTCCCTGAGGAACGCCACCCCGTCCATCTCCGGCATGAGGTAGTCCGAGATGGCCACGTCGCAGGACCGGGTCCGGATGGCCTCCAGGGCCGCCCGGCACGAGGTGAAGCCCATGATCTCGTAGTCCCCCTCGATCGACAGCAGCCCCTCGAGACTCTTCACGACCAGGGGCTCGTCGTCCACGACGAGGATGCGTTTTCTGGTATTGCTCATGCGGGTCAGGAGATCATACCCGAGGCCCCGCCCCGGGTGAAGGACCGCCCCCTGTGGACACCGACGACACGCTGAGCGGCTGGCTGGACGACGCGGCCGAAGAGCACGCGCACCATCATGCGCTGCTCGCTCTGCTCGCCGAGACGAGCCGGGTGCTGGGCGCGGACCTCGATCTGCCGACGCTGCTCGTCCAGCTCATGGCGCTGGCCGAGAAGATGGTGGGCGCCGAGACCAGCTCGGTGATGCTCCTCGACGAGGGCCGCGCCACGCTTCACTGGGTGGTGGCCGAAGGCGACGCCACCGCCGGCCCGCTGCGCCAGATGACACTGGCCGTGGGGGAAGGTATCGCCGGTACCGTCGCGGCGAGGGGCGAGTCGATCGTGGTGCCCGATGCCGAGCAGGATCCTCGCGTGGCCCGACGGGTGGATGCCGCCACCGGATTCCGGACGCGCTCGATCGTCTGCGTGCCCATCCGATTCCGCGGCAGGGTGACCGGGGTCCTCCAGGTGCTCAACAAGCGCGCCGGGACGTTCGCGACGCGGGACCGTGAAGTGCTCGAGCTCATCGCGGCGGAAGCCGGGGTGGCCATCGAGAACGCCCGGGTGTACGCCACGCTGGACGAGCGGGTCCAGCAGCGGACCGCCGAGCTGACGGAGGCCAACGGCCAGCTGATCGAAACGTTGCGAGAGCTGCGCCAGACCCAGGCCCGGCTCGTTCAGTCGGAGAAGATGGCGGCGCTGGGCGCGCTGGTGGCCGGGGTCGCGCACGAGATCAACACGCCGCTGGGCGCCATCACCAGCAACGTCGACGTGGTGCTGCGCGGGCTCGGCAAGCTCGGACCGAGCGTGGCCGCACCCCGGCCCGACGCCCTGCGCGTGCTGGACGAGCTGCTGCGCACGACCGCGCAGGCGTGCCAGCGCATCTCGGCGATCGTCCAGAATCTGAAGAACTTCGCGCGGCTCGACGAGGCGGAGTGGAAGCCGGGCGACCTGCGCGAGGGGATGGACAGCACCCTGGCCCTCGTCGAGCACCTACATCGCGGCCGCATCACGATCGTCCGCGAGTACGGCGCCGTGCCGCTCATCGCCTGCCATCCCGGCCAGCTCAACCAGGTGTTCATGAACTTGCTCGTGAACGCGATCCAGGCCATCGCGGACCACGGGACGATCCGGATCCGGATCGGCGTGGAGGGGAGCCAGGTGCGGGTCGACCTCGAGGACACGGGATCCGGCGTCGCGCCCGCGCACCTGGCTCCCCTC
>Ga0247826_10000056_pt1 | contig 14296 bp, 14 predicted proteins | sample 12C_Control_Day1_FD_200152 | JGI IMG/M metagenome (GOLD analysis project Ga0247826, IMG submission 200152) | Soil microbial communities from agricultural site in Penn Yan, New York, United States - 12C_Control_Day1 | ecosystem: Environmental > Terrestrial > Soil > Agricultural land | place... | reverse complement strand
CCTCGATGGCGTGGCCGGCGACGTCCACCGCGGTCACGTCCGCGCCCAGGCGCAGCTCGACGTCGTGTTCCTGCCACCAGTCCGCGGGGTGCATGGCCAACTCGTCGACCGGCGTCTCGCCGCGCAGGAAATCCTTGGTCAGCGGGGGTCGGTGGTAGGGCGTGTGCTGCTCGTGGCAGACGATCAGCGTCGAGCCGTCGCCGCCCTGCTCGCGGTACTCCTGGGCCACCATCCCGCCGGCGAGCCCGCCGCCGACGATCACGTTCTCGAAGCGTGCCACCAAGGGTCTCCTTACTCCCAGCGGAAGGTGCGCAGCGACAGTGCCGCCAGCACCGCTGTCACGCCGCAGAGTACCCCGAACTCGGGGAGCACACTCATGAAGCCCTGGTCGCGCACGATGGTGTCGCGCAGCCCGTTTGCGAGGTAGTAGAGGGGCAGCACCTTGGCGATCGTCTGCACGAAGTCGGGCATAGCCGCCACCGGGAAGAACGTGCCCGAGAGGAACATCATCGGGTTCGTGATCACGTTGGTCACGGCGTCCGCGGTCTCCGGCTCCGCCACCATCGACCCGATCGTGAAGCCCATCGCCAGGAAGCACAGCGTTCCCGCCAGCGCGATCGGGACGGCCGCCCAGGCGGTGGGGGAGATCTCGACGCCGAACACCGCGGCGCCGAACACGATCAGCACCACCAGCTGCAGCGTTGCCAGCACCAGCGACGCGGCGATCCGGGCGACCAGGAACTCCCACAGCGGCATCGGCGTCAGCTTCAGGCGGCGGAGGATGCCCTGCTTGCGCCAGTTGACCAGCACCGTCGAGAGCCCGATGACGGCCGAGATCATGATCGAGATGGCGATCACGCCGGGCAGCAGGAAGTCGAGGTAGTCGAGCTGGTTCGAGTCGACCGAGATCGCCCGGTACTGCAACGCCGGGGGCGAGCCCGTGTCGTGGAGCGAGACCCGGTCGGCGGCCCCGCTGACGACGCCCTGGATGATCCCGGCCTGGGTGGCCGACGCATTCGAGTAGGAGAGCGTCGCGTTGACCTGGCCGCTGCCCGCGGGAGTGAGCACCAGCAGCGCGTCCGAGTCCCCGTCCTTGACGCGCTTCTGCTCGTCGACCACCGACTTGCTGCTGCGCTTGACGGTGACGCCGTCGGTGCGGTCGAGCACGGCGATCATCTGCCTGGCCTGCGCCGTCTGCGACCTGTCGATCACCGTGATCGTGCCGGCGTCGATCGACCGGCCGAACAGCAGGCCGAGCAGGGACAGCAGGATGATCGGGAAGACGAACGACCAGAAGATCGCCACCCGCCGGCGGAACATCATCTTCAGCTGCGCGATCGTGGTCGCCCAGATCCGGCCGGGCCTCATTCGCGGAACGCCCGTCCGGTCAGGTTCAGGAACACGTCCTCCAGGCTCGGCCCCCGGACGCTGAGGTCGTCGATCTCGGTGCCCTCCGTGTTCGCCCGCTGCAGCAGCTCGAGCACCGCGGCCTGTGCGTCGTGCGCGTAGACGACCTTCTCCTCGCCGGCCTCGGCGTACGAGATGCGGACGTCGGCGCCCAGTGACGCGATCAGGCCGGCCGGCGTGTCCAGCGCGATCACCTTGGCCTGATCCATGATCGCGACCCGGTCGCACAGCTCCTCGGCCTCCTCGAGGTAGTGCGTTGTCAGAACGACGGTCTTGCCGCCCTCCTCGTTGATCGCGCGGATCACGTCCCACAGGTTGCGCCGGGCCTGCGGGTCGAGGCCGGTGGTCGGCTCGTCCAGGAAGACGACCTGCGGATCGTGGACCAGCGCGAGCGCGATCGCCAGGCGCTGCCGCTGGCCGCCGGACATCTCCTCGGCCTGCGCCTCGGCCTTGCCCTCGAGCCCGACCAGGCCCAGCGCCTGCATCGCCCGCTCGGGGCCGTCGGACCGCCCGTAGAACTGCGCGAACAGCTCGAGCAGCTCGCGCGCCGAGAGCTTGTCGAACAGCGCGGTCGACTGGAGCTGGACGCCGATCGACGACTGGATGTCCCGCGGGTCTGGCCACACCGGCCGCCCCAGCACCGTGACCTCGCCGCCGTCCGGCTTGCGCAGCCCCTCGATCATCTCCAGGGTGGTCGTCTTGCCCGCGCCGTTGGGTCCCAGGATCCCGAACGACTCGCCGTTCCTGACCTCGAAGGTGACCGCATCGACCGCGACCTGATCGCCGTACCGCTTGGTCAGCCCGCTGACCGTGATGGCGTTTTCAGCTGCCATGCGGGGGCGGATCATAGTGACACCGCGCCGGTATCATCGCCGCTCATGGACGACCTGGCGGCTCGGGCGATCAGCTCGAATGCGGCGTGTTTCTCGGGGCTCTGCGCGGGGTCGCCCGGCTTCCGCCGGCTGACCCAGCCGGGGCTGCTGGCACTGGCCACCCCGGCCGCGCCCGAGCGTCCGCTGTTCAACGTCGCCTTCGCCCTGGCGCCGGGTTCGGTGTCCGGCGCCTACGACGAGCTCGAGCGGTTCTACCGGGACGCCGGGATCCCGGGCTGGACGGTGTTCGTCGACCCGGGCGATGAGTCGTCCGCGGCCGTGCTCGCGGAGCAGGGGCATGTGCTCGACTCCGAGCCCCGGCTGATGGGAGCGCCCGCCACCGAGGTGGCCGGCGCAGGCGATCCGGCGCTCGAGTTGCTGCGCGACCCCGACGCGTCCGTGATCGCCGCGTTGAACGACGCTGTCTACGGCTACCCGGGCAGCTTCGCCCGGGCGCTGGTCTCGCTCGACCACCACCATGGGCTGGCGGTCGTGGACGGCGAGGAGCCTGTGTCCTGTGCGCTGGCCCACGATACGTCCGGGGACTGCCACATCACGCTGGTGGCGACGCTGGCCGGCCACCGGGGGAGGGGGTATGCCGGCGACCTCGTGCGCGCACTCGTCCGCGACGGGGTGTCACGGGGCTGCACGACCACCACGCTGATCGCCACGAAGGCGGGCGCGTCGGTGTACGAGCGCCTGGGGTATCGGGACGCGGGCTACCTGCAGATGTGGGAACGGCTCATGTAGGCCGCTTGGGCACGAGCACCTTGCGGCGGAACTCGCAGACGACTTCGTCGCGCTGGTTCGTGCCGATGGTCCCCACGGTGACAACGCCTCGATCGGGCTTGCTCTTCGACTCGACCTTGTCGAGCACCGTCGTCTGCGCGTAGATCGTGTCGCCGTGGAAGGTCGGCTTGGCGTGCTTCAGGGACTCGACCTCGAGGTTCGCGATCGCCTTGCCGGACACGTCGGGCACGCTCATCCCGAGCACCAGCGAATAGACCAGGTTGCCGACCACCACGTTCTTCCCGAACTGCGTCTCGGTCTCGGCGTAGTGCGCGTCCGTGTGCAGCGGGTGGTGGTTCATCGTGATCATGCAGAACAGGTGGTCGTCCGCCTCGGTGATGGTCTTGCCAGGCCAGTGCTTGTACACGTCGCCCACCTCGAAGTCCTCGAAGTAGCGGCCGAAGCGTGTCTCCCGGGCGTCGATGGTGCGGCTCATATCGCGTACCTCCCAAGCAGTCCGCGGGCGACGATCAGCTTCTGGATCTCGGACGTGCCCTCGCCGATCAGGAGCATCGGCGCGTCGCGGTAGAGCCGCTCGATCTCGTACTCCTTCGAGTAGCCGTAGCCGCCGTGGATGCGGAACGAGTCCTCGACCACCTCGTGGCAGATCTCGGAGGCGTAGAGCTTGGCCATGCCCGCCTCGACGTCCGACCGCTCGCCGGCGTCCTTCTTGCGCGCTGCGGACAGCATCAGCAGCCGGGCGGCCTCGATCTTGGTCGCCATCTCGGCCAGCTTGAACTGGATCCCCTGGTGCTTGGCGATCGGGCGGCCGAAGGCCTCGCGTTCCTGCGCGTAGCGGATCGCCAGCTCGAACGCGCGCTGGGCGACGCCCACTCCGCGGGCCGCGACGTTCACCCGGCCGACCTCGACGCCCGACATCATCTGCTGGAACCCCTGGCCCTCGGCGCCGCCCAGCAGGTCGCCGGCGGGCACGCGGTGGTCGGCGAACACCAGCTCCGTGGTCTCGACCCCCTTGTACCCCAGCTTCTCCAGCTGCGGCGGCACTGTCAGCCCGCCGCTCTGCGCGGCGCCCGGCTCCTTCTCGACCAGCAGGCAGCTCATCCCCCGGTGGGCCGGCGTCGCCTCCGGATCGGTCTTGACCAGCGTCGCGACCAGTCCCGAGCGCAGCCCGTTCGTGACCCACATCTTCTGGCCGTTGACGACGTAGTCGTCGCCGTCGCGGACGGCGCGCGTGCGGATCGCCTGCACGTCGGAGCCGCATTCGGGCTCGGTCATCGAGAACGCACAGCGGATCTCACCCGTCGCCATCCGCGGCAGGAAGCGTTCCTTCTGCTCGTCCGTGCCGTCGCGCATCAGCATGTTGGCCACGATGAAGTGCGTGTTGATGATCCCGGAGATGCTCATCCAGCCGCGGGCCAGCTCGCAGACCGAGAGCGCGTACGTGGTCAGATCGAGGCCCAGGCCGCCGTGCTCCTCGGGGATCGTGAACCCGAAGATGCCCAGCTCCTTCAGTCCCTCCACGATGTCGTCGGGGAAGACGTCGTCGTGCTCCAGCTGTGACGCCACCGGGATGATCTGCTCGTTCGTGAACTGGCGGACCAGCTCGACGATCTCCCGCTGCTCGTCGGTCAGCCCCTCCAGCGGCAGGCTCATCGGGCGTCCCCGGTCGGCGCCATGCCGGCCGCAGCGCCGCGGGCGACCACCTGCTCGGCGATCTTGCGGCTGGCCTCGTCGATCATCTGGCCCTCGTGCATGACAGCTCCCTTGCGCTCGACCTGCGTCGCGTGCTCGTACGCGTCGAGCAGCCGGCGGGCCTCGTCGAACTCGGCCTGCGACGGCGAGAACTCCTCGTTCGCGATCTCGACCTGGGCGGGGTGCAGCACCCACTTGCCGTCGTAGCCGATCAGCCGGGCGCGGCGGCACATCCTGCGGTAGCCGTCCGTATCCTTGATGTCGGTGTACGGGCCGTCGATCGCCTGCACGCCGTAGGCGCGGGCCGCCGTCACGATCTGTGAGAGCACCCAGTGCCACTGGTCGCCCGGGTACTCGGGGCTGATCGACCCGATCACCAGCTGGCCGACGCCCATGTTCGCGGCGTAGTCGCCGGGGCCGAAGATCAGGGTCTCCAGCCGCGGCGTCGCCTGCGCGATCTCGCGGATGTTCATCGCGCCGCGCGCATTCTCGATCTGCGCCTCGATGCCGATCCGGTTGGGCAGCTCGTGCTCGGTTTCGAGCTGCGTCAGCAGGTGGTCGATGAAGTGCAGCTGGCCCGCGTCCTCGACCTTCGGCACCATGATGCAGTCCAGCCGGTCGCCGGCGCCGCCGACGACGGTGGTGACGTCGCCCAGGCACCAGCGGGTGGTGACGCCGTTGACGCGGACGACGCGGGTCTTGCCGGAGTAGTCGTGGGTGCGCAGCGCATCGACCACCCGGTCACGCGCGTCGACCTTCTCCAGCGGCGACACGGCGTCCTCGAGATCGAGGAACACCTGGTCGGCCGCGAGCGTCGCGGCCTTGGCGAGCATCTTGTCTGACGAGCCCGGCACGGCCAGGCAGGAACGGCGTAGGCGCAATCGACAACTTCCCCGGTTGACTGGGCGGTCAGTCTACCGGCGAGGGGCCCGATGCCGCTCCCGTACCCATGCTAGAGCGTGCCCAGGCGGTCGAGCGGCCAGTACCGGAACCGCGCGATGCCGAGGATCTCGTCACGCGGCTCGGCACCCCACACCCGCGAGTCATCGGAGTTCTCGCGGTGGTCGCCCATCATGAAGTAGTAGCCCTTGGGCACCTGGATCTTGCCGGCGATCGACGTCGGCTCACCGTGTACGTACGGCTCCTTGAGCTGCGTGGCCGGCTTCCCCGGCGGCTGCACCCAGACGTGGCCGTTGCGGGTGAACAGCGTGTCGCCGGGGAGCCCGATCACGCGCTTGATGAAGGTCTGGTCGGAGTACCCGGTGCGCTGGCCGAGGTCGGGCGTGCTGCAGACGCCGCCGCTGGTGCTGGCCGGCTTGCACACCGGCGGGTGGAACACGACGATCTCCCCGCGCTCCGGATCGCGGAACCGCAGCGTCAGCCGGTCGGCCAGCACCCGGTCGCCGGGCAGCAGGGTCGGCACCATGCTCTCGCTGGGCACCCGGTAGGGCTTGACGACGTAGGCTTGGGCGGCCAGCGCCAGCGCGATCGCCACGACCAGAGTGAGCACCAGCTCGACGATCGAGCGGATGGGGGCGGGGATGCTGTCCAGGGCGCGCATGACTGTCGGAGGTTATCGACGGCGGACCCGGATCGCTGAAGCTGGTACCTTCGGGAATTGGAACGGTGTGAGGAATCCGCTTCGCGAAGGCCGCGAGACGCGGTACCGTTTGCGAGGTGAGGGCGACGGCACGACGTCTGGTGGTTCTGCTCGCCGTGACCGCGGCGGCGCTCGTCGCTGCCGTTCCGTCCCAGGCTGCGACCACCTACACGCTGATCGGCCACGGCTGGGGCCACGGCATCGGGCTGTCCCAGTGGGGCGCCTACGGCTTCGCCTCGCACGGCTGGACGTACAGGCAGATCCTGGCCCACTACTACACGGGGACGGCGATCGACCAGTCGCCGCTGGGCTTCACCGAGCGGGTGGCGATGATGGACGGCCGGCAAACCGTCCACTTCGGCGCGTCGGCCAAGATGGACGTGGTCGCCGAGGGCGACGGCACGACCGCCAGCCTGCCCGCCGGGTCGTACCGCATCGAGGCGGGCGTGACGGCCGGCTACGAGCGGATCTGGAACACGACCAGCAACACGATCCTGCTGTCCGGTCTCGCCGCGCCGGTCAAGATCATCCCCAGCACGGCGCCGCTGCTGCTGGTCGAGCCCAGCTACCGCGGGTTCGCCAACGATCACTGGCATGGGCAGCTGCGGTTCCTGCTCTCGGGAGGCAACGTCCGTCCGGTCAACATCGTCAGCTTGGACAACTACGCGCGGGGCATCGTGCCCTGCGAGGAGTCGCCGTCGTGGCCGATCGAGGCGCTCAAGGCGCAGGCCGTCGCAGCCCGGTCGTACGCGTACCGCACGCGGAACACCGACCAGTCGATCTCCGCGATCGACACCAAGGCCGACGTCGCGAACCAGACCTACTGCCCGATCGAGCGCGAGGGCACCGCGTCCGCCTCGGCGGTCGCCGCCACCAGCCGCGAGATCGTGACCTATCAGGGCTCGGTCGCCGCGACCTTCTACTCCGCGAGCTCCGGAGGACGGACGTCGTCGATGCAGGCGTCATGGGGCTCGAGCTTCGGCTACCCGTACCTGGTGCCGGTGACCGATCGCTGGGACGGCGCCGGCGGCGCCAACCCGAACCACACCTGGAAGCCGGTCGTCTACGGGCCGATCGAGCTGGCCCGCAAGTTCGGACTGAACGGCTCGGTGTCCGCGGTCGACCAGACGATCAACGAGCCCTCGCAGCGCGTGACGTCGCTGGTGATCCACCGCAAGGGCTTCGCGCCGCTGACGCGCACGTCGGGCCAGGCCTTCTCGGCCCTCGGCCTGCGCTCGACCTACTTCCGGCTCCTGGGCGTGACGCTGACCCCGCCCGCCTCGGTCGTCAAGGACCGCAACTTCACGATCACCGGGCGCGTGTGGCCGCGGCCGACGACGAAGGTGCTCCTCCAGTATCACGCCGACGGCGTGTCCAGCTGGACGACGGCGGGGACGCCGCTCAAGGTCGCCGCCAACGGCACCTTCTCCGTCGTCCGCCACCAGTCCGCACCGCACTCGTTCCGGGTCGTCCGCAACTCCGCGGTGTCGCCCGTCGTGCGCGTGGGCATCCACGCGGCGAAGATGGCCCCGCCCTCGAGCGGGCTCCGAACATGGGCGTGATCGCCGTCGGCAAGCGCGACGGCCGCTGGTTCGTCGACGTCCAGGGCTGCTGCGGCATCGACCGCTACCGCCGCGACTACGAGCGCGCGCACGCGGTGCAGCTGCTGCAGGACGGGGGCCGGCTGACGGCGTGGGACGCGACCGGGTTCGAGCTGACCGACCGCCGGGGCCGGCAGCACCGCTACCGCTGAGCGAGCTCCGCGGCGCCCAGCCGCAGCACCGTGTCCGCGATCTCGTCGACGTCCTGGTCGCGGGTCATCCAGTTGCAGATCACCGGGCGGAAGGCGACCGTGCCGCCGTACAGCGTGGTGCCGAAGTAGACGGCGCCGTCCGTGAGGACGGCCGCACCGATGCGGCGGTTGAGCGCATCCAGCTCATCGTCGGGTATGCCGGCCGGGCGGTAGCGGAAGCAGACGACGTTCAACGGCACGTCGGCCAGCCGCTCCAGGTCGGGCTCCTCGGCGACCCGGTGGGCGAGGCGCTGCGCCAGCTCGAGGTGGCGCTCGACCATCGCCCGGTGGCCGTCGCGGCCGTAGGCGCGGAGCGTCGCCCAGACGGCGACGCAGCGCGCGCGGCGTGAGCTCTCGACCGCCCGGTAGCCGTACGCCGGCGCGTCCTCGTCGTCCTCGACCAGGTAGGCGGCCGACAGCTCGAACGGCGCGGTCATCAGGGAGCGGTCGCGGACGAAGGCGAAGCCGCAGTCGTAGGGGACGTTCAGCCACTTGTGGCCGTCGGCGATCACGGAGTCGGCGCGCTCGACCCCGGCCACCAGGTGGCGGGTCTGCTCCGACACGGCCGCGAAGAGCCCGAACGCGCCGTCCACATGGAGCCAGCAGCCGTACCGCTCGGCCAGGTCGGCCAGCGGTTCGATCGGGTCGAAGTCGCCCGCGTTCACCTCGCCGGCGCTGCCGATCAGGATCGCCGGCGCGCCGTTCAGCACCTGGAGCTCGCGCTCCACGCGGTCGAGCTCGATCCGCCCCACGGCGTCGCCGCAGATGCGGGTCGCCCCCCGGCCGATGCCGAGCACCGCGAGCGCCTTGAGGTCGCTGGGATGGACGTAGCCTCCGGCGATCACCGGCACGGGCGGCAGGCCGGCCAGCCCGTCGGCGTCGACGTCGGCGTCGTGGCGCTGTCCCCACCAGCGCCGGGCGCACGCCAGCGCGACCAGGTTCGCCCCGGTGGCGCCCGTCGTCAGCACGCCGCCCCAGGTGCGGGGCAGGCCGAACAGGTCGAGCAGCCAGCGCAGCGCGATCGTCTCCAACCGGGTGGTGAACGGCGCTGCCGTGTCCGACCAGCTGTTCTGATCCCAGGCCGACGCCAGCCAGTCGGCGCCCAGCGCTGCCGGCGTGGCACCGCCCTGGACGAAGTGGAAGAACCGCGGGCCGGTGCGCGCGAGCCCCGGTTCGCCGTGCTCGATCAGCTCCTGCAGCGCAGCGATGGCGCCGACGCCCTGCTCGGGCAGCGGGCCGCCCAGCCGCTCGGCGCCGGCATCGCCGCCGGCGGTCCGCACGGGCAGCTCGTCGAGCGACGCCAGGTACGCGCCCGAGTGCCGCGCCGTCAGGTCGAGCACGGCGTCCAGCTCGGCGCGGTCGGGGAGCGTCACTGCGCCCCCAGCAGCTCGTCGGCCGGCACCTCGCGAAGGACCCGCGCCGGTGACCCGACCACCAGCATCCGCGGGGGCACGTCGTGCAGCACGACCGCGCCCGCGCCGACGAACGCCTCCTCGCCGATCTCCACCGCTGGCAGCAGGGTCGCGCCGCCGCCCACCCGGGCTCCGCGGCGGATCACCGCACCCTTGACCAGCTCGTGACGGCGCTCCGTACGGCCCATGAAGTTGTCGTTGGTGGTGATCACGCAGGGGGCGATGAAGACGTCCTCCTCGAGCGTGCAGTACGCCGTGATGTAGGCGTTCGACTGGATCTTGGTGCGTGCGCCGATGGTCGTGTCGTTTTCGACGCAGACACCGCGGCCGATGACGACGCCGTCCTCGATCGTGCAGCGTTCGCGCACGGTGGCCAGGTCGCCGACCACGCAGCCGTCGCCCAGCACCGTGCCCGCCGACAGCACCGCGCCGGCGGAGACCCGGCACCCCTCGCCCAGGACCAGCGGCGGCAGCGGCTCGCGGCGGGCGGTCGAGCAGGGCGAGAGCATCGGTTGCTTGCCGAGCACCACGCCGTCGCCGATCGCGCTCGAGTCGCCGATCCGCGTCCCCTCGTGCACGGTCACGTTGGCGCCGAACCGCACGTCGCTCCCCACCTGCGCTCCCTCGCAGAGCACCAGGTTGGGCGCCGTGTCGGCGGGCCACATCATGCCCGGGCGGCCTCGAGCACCTGCGTCACGCCGCCCTGCTCGAGCGAGCGCTGCATCGCCTGGAGCACCTCGACCACCGCCAGCCCCTCGTCCGGCCCCGCGCGCTCGGCGTGGCCCGCGCGCACCGCATCCAGGAACGCCCGGCACTCGATCCGCAGCGGCTCCTCGCGCGAGATCTCGGGGATGTGGATGTCGCCGGTGTGCGTGCTGACGCCGCCCGTGGAGTGCACAACCGGGCCCTTGTCGTAGACGGTGATCTTGCGGTCCGGCTCCATGTCGTCGAACACGGCCATCTTGGTCGAGCCGACGACCGTCATCTTGCGCATCTTGTGCGGATCGAGCCAGGAGAGGTGCAGGTGGCCGATCTGGCCGGTGTCGAACTTCACGTAGCCGAATACGACGTCCTCGACCGAGGGTCGCACGTACGCCTCGCCGCGCGCCCAGACCTCGACCGGGCGGCCGTCCAGCAGGTGCAGCACGACCGAGATGTCGTGCACCCCGAGGCTCCACAGGGCGTTCTCGTCCTCCCGGATGACGCCCAGGTTCTGGCGGTTGCCGTACACGTAGCGCACCTCGCCCAGCTCGCCCGAGTCGATCAGCTCGCGCAGCTTGACGACGCCCGGGTGGAAGCGCAGCAGGTGGCCGACCATCAGCACGCGGCCGGTCTCGGCGGCCAGGTCGCGCAGGTCGCGTGCCTGCTCGACGCTCCAGGCCATCGGCTTCTCGACCATCACGTGCTTGCCGGCCTCCATCGCCTGCCGGGCCAGCGCGTGGTGCGTCGGCACCGGGGTGGCGAGGACGATGGCGTCAACCTCGGGGTCGGCGAGCACGTCGTCGAGCTCGGCGGTGAACCGTGTCGCCGGGTACGCGGCCTGGTAGGCGGTTCGCCGGCCCTCGTCGGCGTCGCAGGCCCAGTGCAGGTCGGCATCGGGCAGCGCGGCGAAGTTGCGGAGCAGGTTCTTGCCCCAGCCGCCCAGTCCGACCATACCCACCGTCACCCGTTCCGTCACAGCCGTTCCACTCTCCCCTCGCCGGCGGGGACCACGTTCCTGAAGTCGAGTACCAGCTTTGCACGTTCGGCGATCTCGGCGTAGTCGATCCCCGAGTGGGCGGTGACGATGCAGACGATGTCCGCGTCGGCAACAGCGCCGTCGTCCAGCGGCGAGGAGGTCAGCTCCACGCGGCCGTGGCTGACGGCGGGGACGTGTGGGTCGTGGTAGGCGAGGTCAGCCCCCAGCTCGTCGAGCAGCTCGATCAGGCGCAGCGCCGGAGACTCGCGGACATCGCCCACGTCGGCCTTGTACGACACACCGAGCAGCAGCACGCGGCTGCCGGCGACGGGCTTGCGGTGGCTGTTCAGCGCCCGGCTGACGCGCTCGGCGCAGTAGTAGGGCATGTGCGTGTTGACCTTGCCGGCCAGCTCGATGAACTCGGTCTGGAAGTCGAACTGGCGGGCGCGCCACGACAGGTAGAAGGGGTCGATCGGGATGCAGTGGCCGCCCAGCCCAGGCCCCGGGCTGAACCGCATGAAGCCGTACGGCTTGGTGGCCGCGGCGTCGACAACCTCCCAAACGTTGAGGCTCAGCCGGTCGCACAGCATCGCCAGCTCGTTGACCAGCGCGATGTTGACGCTGCGGAAGATGTTCTCGAGCAGCTTGACCAGCTCGGCGGCGTCCGGCGAGGACACCGGCACCAGCCGGTCGACGCAGATCGAGTACAGGGCGGCGGCCCGGTCGAGGCAGGCAGGCGTCAGGCCGCCGACCACCTTGGGCGTCGTCCGCACGGTGAAGTCCGTGCGGCCGGGGTCGATGCGCTCGGGCGACATCGCCAGATGGAAGTCGCGGCCGGCGACCAGCCCGTCGCGCTCCAGCACAGGCTGCAGCACCTCCCGCGTGGTGCCCGGGTAGGTGGTCGACTCGAGCACCACCAGCTGGCCGCGGCGGAGGTGCGGGCGGATCGACTCGGTGGCGCTGGCGATGATCGAGACGTCCGGCTCGCGGTTCTCGGAGAGCGGCGTGGGCACGCAAATCAGGATCGCCTCGGCGTCGGCGACCGCCGCGTAGTCCGTGGTGGCAGCGATCGAGCCCGCCTGGACAAGCCGTGCCAGCGTGGCGCCGGGCACATCCTCGACGTGGGTCCGGCCGGCCGCCAGTTCGGCGACGCGCGCGGCGTCGACGTCGACGCAGGTGACGCGGCAGCCGGCCTCCGCGAAGGCCACGGCCAGCGGAAGCCCCACGTAGCCCGCGCCGATGATCGCGATCTGGGCTGACATCGGCCTGATGCTAACCGCCGGTCCTGCCCCAGGCGGCGATGACGGAGGCGATCCGCTCGGCGGCCCGGCCGTCGCCGTAGAGCGGTGGATGCTCCGCCGGCGGCGCCAGCCCGTCGGCCAGCGCCTCGCGCACCGCGCCGGCGTCCAGCCCGACCAGCCGGTTCCATCCCAGCTCGATCGTCTCCACCCACTCGGTGGTGTCACGCAAGGTGACGCATGGGACACGGTGGAGGTACGCCTCCTTCTGCACGCCGCCTGAGTCGGTCAGGCAGACGCGGGCGGATGCGAGCAGCGCCGTGAAGTCCAGGTAGCCGAGCGGCGGGCACAGCGTCGCGGCGGCCGCAGCCCGGTCGAGCAGGCCGGCCGACTCCAGCGCCGCGCGGGTGCGCGGATGCAGCGGGAAGACCAGCGGACCTGCGACCGCCTCCAGCACTTCGACCAGCGGCTCCATCGCCTCGCGCACGGTGTTCGACTGGCGGTGGGCCGTGATCAGCGCGTAGGCGCCCGGCGCCACGCCCATCCGCGCGAGGGCGTCCGACCGGCGCTGCGCGATCGGGCCGAAGTGGCGGGCGACGTCGACCATCACGTCGCCAACCAGGTGGACGCCGTCGTGGATGCCCTCGGCCGCCAGGTTGGCGACCGCCGTCTCGCTCGGGCAGAACCGCAGGTCGCAGATCACGTCGGCCACCACCCGGTTGACCTCCTCGGGCATCGCCCGGTCATACGAGCGCAGGCCGGACTCGACATGTCCGGACGCGTAGCCGGACTTGGCGGCGACCAGCGCGCCGGCCAGCGTCGAGTTCGTGTCGCCGTACGTCAGCACCAGGTCGGGCTCCTCGGCGGCCAGCACGGGCTCCAGGCCGGCCATCATCCGCGCCGTCTGCACGGCGTGGGGCCCGGAGGCGCCCTCGATCCGGTGGTCGGGCGGCCGCAGCTCGAGCTCGGCGAAGAACACGTCGGAGAGCACGGCGTCGTAGTGCTGCCCGGTGTGGACGAGCACGTGCTCGCAGACCGGGTCGAGCGCGCGGACGAGCGGCGCAGCCTTGATGAACTGTGGCCGGTTGCCGACCACGGAGACGACCTTCACGCGTCCAGCCTAACTGCCGAGCCGGGCGCTGATCTCGGCGAGCTGGCCGGTCGCGAGCAGGACGCCGACGAACACCAGCACCAGCCCGGACGCGCGCGTCACGGTTTCCCAGTGCGCGCGCAGCGGTCGCGTAGCGGCCAGCGCGGTCGACAGCCAGATCCCGGCGGCGAGGAACGGGATGGCGAGGCCCAGCGAGTAGGCGAACAGGAGCACGGCCCCGTCGGTCGCCCGGCCCTCCGTGCCGGCGACGGTCAGGATCGCTCCCAGCGTGGGGCCGATGCACGGCGTCCAGCCGATCGCGAACGCCGCGCCGGCCAGGCCCGCCCACAGCGCGCCGTCGTGGCCGAACTGCATCGGCAGCCGCGCCTGGCGCTGGAGGAACGTGATCCACCGGGGGGCGAGCATGACGATGCCCATCGCGATCACGATCGCGCCGCCGATCAGCTCCAGGCCGCGGCGGTGCTCGAGGAACTGGCTGCCCAGGATCCCGGCGCCGGCACCCGCCAGTGTGAAGATCACCGTGAAGCCGGCGACGAATCCGGTGGCCGCGCCGACCACCTTGGCGCGCCGGTCCTCCAGCTCGCGCGCCGGCACGCCGCTGACCAGCGACAGGTAGCCGGGGACGAGCGGCCAGACGCAGGGGGAGACGATCGAGACGACGCCGGCGGCGAACGCGACGGCGAGCTGTGTGGCGGACAGGCTCACGAGCTCACCAACCGGTTGAGCGTCGACGCGATCCGCTTC
>Ga0247826_10000055_pt1 | contig 14381 bp, 14 predicted proteins | sample 12C_Control_Day1_FD_200152 | JGI IMG/M metagenome (GOLD analysis project Ga0247826, IMG submission 200152) | Soil microbial communities from agricultural site in Penn Yan, New York, United States - 12C_Control_Day1 | ecosystem: Environmental > Terrestrial > Soil > Agricultural land | place... | reverse complement strand
ATGAAGATGATCGAGGGCGCGTTCTTGCGGGCGGCGGCGAAGAGCTTGCGGATGCGGGACGCGCCGAGGCCGGCGAACATCTCGACGAACGCGGACGCGCTCTGGGAGTAGAAACTGGCGCCCGACTCGTGGGCGACGGCCTTGGCGAGCAGCGTCTTGCCGGTGCCGGGCGGGCCGTAGAGCAGCAACCCCTTGGGCACCCGCGCGCCGAGCCTCGCGAACTTCTTCGGGTCGCGGAGGAAGTCGACGACCTCCTGGAGCTCGGCCTTCGCGTCCTCGACGCCGGCGACGTCCGAGAAGCTGACCGACGCCTTCGAGTTCGGCTGGGTGAGGTTCGGCTTCACCCGCGGCATCAGCTGGATCGTCCGCCAGATCAGGAAGACGAGGATCGCGAAGAAGAAAATCGGCAGCCAGGTCAGAGCACCCTGGCCGATGTCGTGCATCAGCGAAGCGAGAGGCATCCCTCCGATTCATCGGCAGGGAGAACAACTGGCTAAAGAGCCGCGAGGACATCGTCGACGGTCGTGAACTCGACGCCGCTCTCGCGCCAGGCGGCCGTACAGGCCGCGGTGCGCTCGTCGTCGAGCCCACGCGCGGCGTCCTCGACGAACCGAACCCTGACGTCCCGCTCGAGCAGCCCGCGGATGGCCGCGTCGTCGCAGACGTCGGTCGCGACCCCGAAGAGAATCACCTCCTCGAGCCCGAGCCGCGCTACCAGCCGGTCGGTGTTCGGGTTCGTGAACACGTCGAAGTGCTTCTTCAACAGCAGGTACTCGCGCCCCTCGAAGTAGCGCTCCGGGAAGGAGCCGAGCCCGATCGGCACCGGATCCTCCTGCTCGGTCTCGGGGATCTTCCGGGCGCCGCGCGTGCCCCGCAGGCAATGCGGCGGGTAGGTCGTGCGGAAGTCCGGGTCGTCCGAAAGCTCGGGGTCGGTCAGCTCGTGGTCGTCGGCCGAGGCAACGTGGGCGAGCCCGGCCTCCCGCGCAGCGGCAACGAGCCTCGCCATCGCCGGGATCGTCTCCTCTGCCCCGCGCACGTAAAGCTTCCCCTCGGGGAGCATGAAGTCGACCTGCGTGTCGACGTCCCAGAGAGCCCTCACCTAAGGAACGAGCTCGAGGCGGGGGTTCCCGCGGTAGCGCCGGCCGACCTTCGCGGATTCGCGGCCGTCCGTGAGCACGATGTCGCCCGTGAAGTCGTTCGAGCCGCGGATCAGGGACGAGCCGACGCCGTAGGCGTCGACCGGCACGCCGACTTGCTCGAACGCCTGGATCCGCTCCACCGTGAAGCCGCCCGACGCGACGATCTTCACCCGCTCGAAGCCGTCCTGGTCGAGCGTGTCGCGCACCTTGCGCACGAGCCGCTCGTTGACGCCGCGAGGCTCGAAGTCGCCCAGCTCGTTCCAGAGCGCGCGGTCGACGAGCTGGCCGGAGGTGTCCAGCCGCACGCCCCACAGTCGCGGCCCCAGCGCCCGCGCGACCTCGAGCGCGGTGCGCACGGAGTCGTTCTCGAAGTCGACCAGCACGACGATGTTGAAGTCGGGCGGCGCCCACTCGGCGAACTTGGTCGCAGCCAGCACGGTGTTGCCGCCGTAGGCGGCGATCAGCGCGTGCGGCACGGTGCCGATCCCGCGCCCGCCCCACCAGGACGACTGGGCATCGGTCGTCACGCCGATCTCCGACCCGACCAGCGCGCCGGCCACGTGGGCCGCATAGCCGTCGCCCGTCTGCACGCGGTGGTGATCGTGCCGGGCGGCCATGAAGATCACGGGCTTGCCGTTCGCCGCCTCGAGAACGCGGGTCACGTTCGTCGAGATCAGCGTGCGGCGCGCGAGCACGCCGAGGTAGACGGTCTCCAGGTGCGCGAATAGCGTGTAGTCGCCCTCGATCGTCATCACCGTCTCCCACGGCTCGATCCGGTCGCCGTCGTAGAGCGCGTGGACGGTCAGTGCGTCCCAGTCGTCGGAGCAGAGCTTGAGGACCGCGATCGCCTCGTCCATGCCGCCGAGCACCGCGCCGTGCTTCTGGAAGACCTGCATGACGACGCGCGGGTGGCGCTCGTCGGCGAGCAGCGCGGAGCGCGTGTGGTTGAAGTACGCGTCCGTGTAGTAGCCCTCCCGCATCTTCTCGACGGGGAGGTCGAAGATCTCCGGCGGGAGCCGCCTACCCTCGGTTCGGGTGCTGAGCGCCATCTTCCTCGAGCTCGAGGCACTCCGTCAGCGCGGCCTCGGCAACCTCCAGCTGCGCCTCGGTGGGTTCGGCGGTCGCGAGCCGGTGCTGGAGCTCGTGCCCCGGCATCGCAAGCGCCTTCGCGACGGGGTGATCGGGGTGCCGCACCATCCACGAGAAGACCTCGGTCGCCGTGGCGACCGCGCCCACGCTCGCGCCGAGCCGGGCAACGCCGCGAAGCGCGGCGGGCGCCTTCGCGGCGACCATTGCCCCGATCGCGGAGGTGATCAGCAGCGGCCCGATCAGGTGCGATCCGCAGCGCTCGTGCTCCTTCCCACGCGGCTCCCCGTGCTCGTAGGTGCCGATCGAGATGTGCTCGGCGCCGTGGTAGGCGGCCAGGGTCGAGCTGCGGAGCGCGAGCGCCGCGGGCGCAAGCGAGAGTGAGCCGGCAAGCAGCTCCTTCGTCAGAGGGCCGAGGCGCTTCGAGTCCCGCAGCGCACGTACGGCGATCCCGCTCACGAGCATCGCGGCGAGCACGACCGGCCGCTCGAACGGCAGACGCGCCTCGGGCAGCGCTCGGCGGATCCGCGGGAGCAGGAGCATGGCATCGGCAAGGCGCGCAGGGCCGCGGAGGAGCGGGCTGGTCACGTTCGCGCCACGAAGGCGCTTGCGGCCGGAAGCGACCTTCAGCTCCCCCTCGGGCGTACGAACCGCGAGCGCCCAGGCCGTCGGGCCGTGGACGAGGACGCCGTTCTGGAGCGCCATCCCGCCGAGGCGGATCTTCTCGTCCGTCATGGAAAGAGCCTAGCTGCCGACCGACCGGGCGACCGCGCGCAGGAAGTCCACGCCGAGCCCCACGTCGTCCGCCGGGATCCGCTCGTCCGCCGAGTGGATCAGCCGGGCCGCGAGCTCCGGGCTCATCGTCCGCATCGGGAAGAACCCGTAGGCGACCGTGCCGAACGCCTCACGCAGCCAGTGCGAATCGGTGAAGCCGGCGACGCACATCGGCGCCAGCCGGGCGCCGGGCTCGAGCTCCTCGACGAAGCGCTGGACCGCCGACCACAGCGGTGTGCCGAGCGGAGAGCGCGTCCCGCCTTGGCCGCCGCGCCACTCGAGCTCGTAGGAGTCGTCGCCCAGCCACTCGCGGAGCACGGTGCCGGCCTCCTCCTCGGTCTGGCCCGGCAGCAGCCGGCAGTCCACGGTCACCTCGCAGCGGCCGGGGATGACGTTCCGCTTCGTCGAGGCCTCGATCATCGTCGGCGACACCGTCAGCGAGAGCAGCGGCTCGACCAGCTCGGCCGCGAGCGGATCGATCGCGCGCGCGGCCGCCAGCGCCCCCTCCGCGGAAGGCACCGAATCGGTGATCGCGGCCAGAAATGCCTCGGTCTCGGGAATCAGCCGGGGGTCGGGAGAGAACTCACCGAGGCGGGTGATCAGGCGCGAGGCCTTGACGAGCGCGTTGTCGGCGATCCCGGGCATCGAGCCATGGCCGCTGCGGCCGTGGACGTTCAGCACGAAGGGCGAGCTCCGCTTCTCCGCCGCAGCACAGAGGTACAGAACCCTTCCGCCGAGCTCGACCCGATCGCCGCCGCCTTCATTGACCGCGTAGTCGCAGCGCACGGCGTCGGGGTGTGCCTCGCAGAGCCACTCGAGGCCGTAGGTGACGCCTTCCCCCATCTCCTCGTCGGCCGTCGCCGCGAAGATCAGGTCGCCGGCGGGCTCGAACCCCTCCCGCGCGAGCGACGCGATCGCGACCGCGTTCGCCGCCACCTGGCTCTTCATGTCGAGCGCGCCGCGGCCCCAGACCTCGCCGCCGCGGAGCTCTCCCGACCACGGGTCGAGCTGCCACTCGGCGGGATCGGCGAGCACCGTGTCGGTGTGCGAGAGCAGCAGGAGGCTCGGGCCCTCGCCGCGACCGCGAATGCGCGCAACCAGGTTGGCCCGCTCTGCCTCCCGCGCGTACAGGTCGCACTCGACGCCGAAGGGCTCCAGGTAGTCGCACAGGAGCTCGGCCGCGAGGGTCTCGTTCCCCGGCGGGTTGACCGTGTTCAGGCGGATCAGCTGCTGGAGGAGCCCGACCGCCTCGTCTTGGAGGGTGCTCACTTCCGTGTCCCCAGGATCAGCACGTACTCGCGGTTCAGCTTGCCGCCGTCGAAAAGCTTCATGTACTGCGCCCGTGCGGACTCGCGGGCTTCGTCGTCGAGCGTCGCGAGCCAGGCCTTCATCGGCGGGACCGAGGCCGAGAGCAGGTTCCAGAGCGCCTCGGGGGATTCGGCGGCGATCGTCGACTCGCCGCGGCTGAACTCCAGCTCGAAGCCCGTCAGCAGACCTCGAACGTAGGGCTCCTCCGACCACGGCCTGGCGTCGATGCCCTCGTATTGCGGGCGCAGGCGGGCGCCGAGCTGAGCCCATGCGTCGTTCGGCCAGGAGGTGACCGCGACTCGCGCGCCCGGCTTCGATACCCGGGTGAGCTCGTCCGCGGCCTGCTGGTGGTCCGGCGCGAAGATCATCCCGAACGCCGACACGACGGCGTCGTAGCTCGCGTCCTCGTAGGGGAGCGCCTGGGCATCGCCCTCGTCGAACCGGATCTCCAGGCCGGCCTCCGCGGCGGCGGCACGCGCCTTCTCGAGCTGGTCGGGGGAGATGTCCACACCCGTCACGGCCGCGCCGGTCCGGGCCGCGACCAGCGCAACGCCGCCGGTGCCGCAGGCGAGGTCGAGAAAGCGCTCGCCGCGCTGCGGGGCGATCTGCTCGACGATCCGATGGTGGACCGGCGCGAACGCCTCGGCGATCCGCTCGTAGGTCGCGCCGCTCCAGGTCGAGGCGGCATCGGGGACGCTCCCGCTCAGTCGTTCTCCTTCGCGAGGTTCGTCAGCTCGGTGCGCACCTTCCAGAGCTCCGGGTAGAGCTTCTTGCTGACGAGCTTCCCCAGCAGCTCGACGGGCGTGCCCTGCGTGCCGACCACCTCGCCGCCGATGCTGCGCTCGACGACCATGTAGTGCCGCACGCGCCACGTCGTCGCCCACTCGTCGAGCTCGGTCAGCGCCTCGGCGACCTGATAAAGGTTCTCCCGCTCGCGCGCCTGGACGTAGACGTCTGCGACCGACAGGCCCTCGGCTCTCCGCAGCGCGTGAAAAGCCTCGCCGAGCTCCGGCGCCGCGTGGCGGATGCGATTCCAGCCCGGCGAGTCGAACCCGCTCCCGTGGCCGAGCGCCGGCCGGATGTCGGAGGTGTACTCCCACGGCGACATGTGCTCGAGCATGTCGAGCGACTGGGTGACGATGCGAAAGCAGACCGAGACCCGGCGCAGCAGGCGCAGCGCGGGCGCGATCTCGCCCCGCCGAAGGTGCTCGGTCGCGACCTCCATCTCCTCGCCGGCGAGCTTCAGCCAGAGCTCCGACGCCTGGTGCGTGCACTGGAAGAGGAGCTCGTCGTGGTGCGCCCGCTCTGCCGGTGTCTTCTGAAGGGCGAGCAGCTCGTCGGTGCGGAGGTAACGCTCGTAGTCGCTCGCGCCCGGCCCCGGAAGGACAGGCGGGAAGTCGTCTGCGAGCCCCGTTTGCTCCTGTCTCGGCACGCGCTGAGCATACTTCGATGCGTGAGCGACCTGTTCTCGGACGCGGCCGCCCAGCGGCTTCCGGACACCGCGCCGCTCGCGCTCCGCCTGCGGCCGCGCACGCTCGACGAGCTCGCCGGCCAGGAGCACATGCTCGGCGAGGGCTCGGCACTGCGCCGGGCGATCGCCGAGGACCGGGTCGGGTCCGCGATCTTCTTTGGACCACCCGGGACCGGCAAGACGACGCTCGCCCGGATCGTCGCCGCGACGACCGGAGCGGCCTTCGAGGAGCTCTCCGCGGTCTCGGCCTCGGTGAACGACGTCCGCGCCGTGATCGCGCGAGCACGCGAGCGTCTCGGTGCCCAGGGACAGCGCACGATTCTCTTCCTGGACGAGATCCACCGCTTCAACAAGGCCCAGCAAGACGCGCTGCTGCCGGTGGTCGAGGAGGGGCTCGTCACGCTGATCGGGGCGACGACAGAGAACCCGTACTTCGAGGTCAACTCGGCGCTGCTCAGTCGGGTGCAGCTCTTCGAGTTGCACCCGCTGGAGCTCTCACAACTCGAGAGCGTGATTCGGCGAGGCGAGGAAGCACTGGGGCTGACGCTGCCCGAAGCGGTCCGCGCGCTGATCGCGGCCCGCGCCGGCGGCGACGCACGCAGCGCCCTGACCATCCTCGAGGTCGCGGCGCAGACCGCCGGCGGTGCAGCCGTCACGGAGGCGCAGGTCGAGGACGCCGCCCGGAAGCGGCCCCTCCTCTACGACAAGGGCGGCGACGCCCACTACGACTTCACCTCTGCCTTCATCAAGTCGATGCGCGGCTCCGACGCCGACGCGACGGTGTACTACCTCGCCGCGATGCTCGAGGGCGGCGAAGATCCACGGTTCATCGCCCGCCGGATGGTGGTGCTCGCCTCCGAAGACATCGGCAACGCAGACCCGCAGGCGCTGCTGGTCGCGACCGCGGCCGCCCATGCGGTCGAGTACGTGGGCCTTCCGGAGGCGCGGCTCAACCTCTCCCAGGCCGCGATCTACCTCGCGCTCGCGCCCAAGTCGAACGCGAGCTATGTGGCGATCAAGGAAGCGACGCAGGACGTCCGCGAGGGCGGCAACGTGCGGCCGCCGAAGGAGCTCCGTGACGCCCACTACCCCGGCGCGAAGAAGCTCGGACACGGCGCCGGCTACATCTATCCCCACGACGACCCCGCGGGCTTCGAGGTCGACTACCTGCCGGACGAGCTGAAGTCCGACACCGGGGTGAGTCCGCGCTACTACCGACCACGTGATCCCTTTGAGGGTCTCGACCTGGCCCCCGTCGCGGACTTCCTCGAAGGTGAGGGCGAGCACGAAGCAGCCGCGAAGCTACGGCGACGCGGTGCTAGCGCGGAGGCGCGCTCCCCGGCAACAGGACGATCCTGACGACTCTCTCGTCGTCGACCGTCAAGCGGAGTTCAAAGTCGCGCTCGTACGCGATTTCGCCCGTTTCACGCCAGCGGGCGATCTATGCGTCCGGGCAACGATCTCGCCTTCGATCTCCTCGAAATCAAAGCCCGACTGCTCGACGGAGAATTGCTGGTCTCCGCTGGCTTTCTCGAGCACGTGCCGGCACGCTTCGATGCCGCAAAGCGTGCCGCGGGGAGTCGTGGATTCGACATCGGGATCGAGTAATTTTGCCGCCGCCTCCAAATCATGTGCCGCGACAGCCTCCACGAATGTACGTGCGAGGGCGAGCTTCACCGGCGTAACCCTACTGGCCGCAGCGCGAAGGCAGGGACAGGCTCGTGGCTTGTGCCTGGGTCTAGGCTCTACCCGCGATGACCCTGCACGTCTACGAGTGGGGTGAGCCGGGCGGAACGCCGCTCATCTGCCTGCACGGCGTCACCTCGTACGGCGGCCGGTTCGACTGGCTGGCCGACTCCGGCCGGCACGTGCTCTCGCTCGATCTGCTCGGCCACGGCCACTCGAGCTGGGAGCCGCCCTGGGACGTGGAGGCGCATCTGGCCGCGATCCTCGAGTCGGTGCCGGACAGCTCGGCCGTCTGGGTCGGCCACAGCTTCGGCGGCCGACTGGCGGCGGAGCTCGCGGCACGCGACCCCGACCGGGTCGAGCGGCTCGTGCTCCTCGACCCGGCGCTCCAGGTGCTGCCGCACGTCGCCTTCGACCTCGCCGAGCTCGAGCGGCAGGACGTCTCCTACGAGTCGGTCGAGGAGGCCGTCCAGGGCCGCTACGACTCCGGCCGCGTGTTGCTCTCACCGGTCGACCGCGTCGTTGCCTCCGACACCGCCCACATGGAGGCCGGCCGTGACGGACGGCTTCGTTACCGCTACTGCAAGAGCGCCGTGATCACTGCGTGGAGCATCATGGCTACCTCGCCACCTCCGCCCGCGCGCGTCCCGACGATGATGGTGCTCGGGGCCGACTCGTGGCTCACCCCGGGGGAGCACCTCGACACCTACCGGGACGAGCTCGGCGACCTGTTCGAGGCCGTCACCGTCCCGGGCGGCCACACGGTCTACTGGGACGCGCTCGATGAGACGGTCGCGGCGCTGGACGCCTTCCTGGACTAGAGAATCCGGGCGCCGAGCGCGCTCGCGACCAGCTCGACCGCCAGCTTCCCGGTCTGGTTCTCGCGGTCGAGGACCGGGTTCACCTCGACTGCCTCCAGGGAGGTCATCAGCCCCGACTCGGCGACGAGCTCCATCGCGAGGTGCGCTTCGCGGTAGGAGAGCCCGCCCCGCACCGGAGTGCCGACGCCGGGTGCGACGTCCGGGTCGAGTGCGTCGAGGTCGAGACTGACGTGCACGAACCCCGGCCCCGAGATCCGCTCGAGCGACTCGTGGATCGCGTGCTCGATCCCGAGCCGGTCGATGTCGCTCATCGTGAAGACGGTCGCGTTCAGCTCGCGGAGCAGTTGACGCTCTCCCTGGTCGAGCGAGCGGACGCCGACGAGCGCGACCCGGCTCGGCTCGACCGAGGGGACCGGCCAGCCGACGTCCTCGAACAGCGGGCCGGCGAGGCCCATCGCGGCCGCGAGCACCATGCCGTGCACGTTCCCGGTCGGGCTCGTCTCCGGCCGGTTCAGGTCGCCGTGCGCGTCGATCCAGAGGACGCCGCCCGGGCCGGCGACCCGCGCGAGGCCGCCGAGCGTCCCGATCGCCACGGAATGGTCACCGCCGAGGACGAGCGGCAACCGGCCGCTCTCGCGGGCTGATGCGACGAGGTCCGCAACGCGCCCGCAGGTCAGCAGGATCTCCGTCAGGTACCGGACGCGCTCGTCCCCGACCGCGGCCGCCTCGGCCACCGCCGTCTGGACGTTCCCGAGATCGACCGAGGCTCGGCCGAGTTGCTCGATCCGAATGTCCAGCTCCGCGTACCGGATCGCAGACGGGCCCATGTCGACGCCGCGGCGGCCCGCGCCGAGGTCGAGCGGGGCGCCGATGACGGCGATCGGTTGCAGGGTCTCCTCGGTTGCCACGCGGGGCAAACGCTAGTCAGATCGGCGAGCAAGTGCGTCCGCGGCGGATGAACCGGTTAGCGTGCGAAGATCGCCGCCCGCGACCTTGCCTTTGCCCTCGAGCTCGCCGATCTCGCCGACTCGCTGAGCATGCCGCGATTCCGCGCGCTCGATCTCCAGGTCGAGGCCAAGGCCGACCTGACGCCGGTCACGGATGCCGACCGCACCGTCGAGCGCGCGCTGCGGGAGCGAATCGCGGTCGTCCGCCCCGGCGAAGGCGTGCTGGGCGAGGAGGAGGGCGACGACGGCTGCGCGGTCCGGTGGATCGTCGACCCGATCGACGGGACGAAGAACTTCGCGCGTGGGGTGCCCGTCTGGGCGACGCTGATCGCGCTCGAGCGGGAGGGCGAGATCGTCTGCGGAGTCGTCTCGGCGCCGGCGCTCGGGCACCGCTGGTGGGCGAGCCGCGGAGCAGGCGCCTTCCGCGACGGCGAGCCGATCCGGGTCTCCGCGGTTTCCCGCCTCGCCGAGGCGTCGGTGTCGGCGACCTACGCGCGTGACCTCGCTGCGCTCGAGCCGGCGGCCTGGCACGCCCGCTCGCTGGGCGACTTCTGGCAGCACACGCTCGTCGCCGAGGGCGTGGTCGACGCGGCGATCGATGCGCGCCTCGCCGTCTGGGACTACGCCGCGCTGATCCCGATCCTCGATCAGGCGGGCGGTCGGATCACCGCGCTCGACGGCGGCGCCCCACGCCCGAGCGAACAGGTCGTCACTTCGAACGGCGCCGTCCACGCTGAGCTGCTGACGCTCCTGAGGTAAGTGGCGAGGGCCGGAATCGAACCGGCGACACCACGGTTTTCAGCCGTGTGCTCTACCAACTGAGCTACCTCGCCGCGCGCGACAGTGTAGCCGGGGCGCGAAAAAAGGACGTCCGGGCCGGTGCTACCGCGCCGCGAACGTCCTCTTGGCCGCAACCATACTCCTCCTTTCGGCAGGGTCAAGCGGACCACGATCCAAAACTCCCGCAATGTGCGGGCAGTTCAGCCGGGAACGTGGATCGTGATGGGCTGCCCGGCGCGCACGGAGAGCATCTCCGCGGCGTTGCCGCCCGTGATCGCGACGGCGATGTTCTCGTAGGCGTCCTCGTAGAGGATGATGTCGCCCGCCCGGGCGTCCGCGAATGCGCGCGCGGCGGTCGCGTAGTAGCGGTCGACACCCAGGTCGAGCTCGATCCTCCGGCCGGGCAGGATCCCGGCGCTCTCGACGTCGGTTCGGGACAGGTTCAGCTGAACGTTTCCGAAGCGGTCGACGTAGAGCACGGTCGCGCGGATCAGCTTCTCGCCGACCTCCGGCTTCGGCAGCTCGAGGCGCACGAGCGAGGACGACTCGACCGCGGGGCCGAGCTCGGCCGGGTCGACGCCGCTGGCGAGATGCGCGGCCGCCGGCGAGAACACGTCCCGGCCGTGGAAGGTGCGTGAGACCGGCTTCAGCATGTACCCGCTGTTCATCAGCTCCCAGGCAGAGTCGATGCCGCCGAGCTTGTCGGCCGCCGGGACGAGCAAGCCGTTGTCGGGGCCGACGTAGATCCTGCCGCCACGGTCCCGAAGCGCGAGCCCGCGCCGGTCGCCGCCGACGCCGGGATCGACGACCGCGAGGTGCACGCCCTCGGGCATGTAGGGCAGCGTGTTCGCGAGCACAAGAGCGCCCTGGAGCACCGCCTGGGGCTCGATGCCGTGCGTGATGTCGATCACCTTCGCGTCGGGCGCGATTCGCTTGATCACGCCGTGGCACGTTCCGACGAAATCGTCCTGGAGCCCGAAGTCGGACAGAAAAGTGACGAACACGGCGGGAGGCTACCCGGCTTTGGACACTGCGCGAACAAGCCCATCGAGGCCCGGCTCCTCCGCCTCGGCGAGAACGACGAGGCCGGCCTGCTTCGCGGCGGCGCTCGTCTCGGGGCCGATCGAGACGACCGGCATCGCCGGCGCGACAGCTACGAGCGCGCACGCCGCCGACGGCGACGCGACGACCGCGAGATCGCCCTCGGGCGCTTCGTCCGGCACGAGCGGCGTTGTCCGGTAGAGCGCGACGAAGTCGGCGCCCAACTCGTCGACGATCAGCCTGCGAGCTCCCTCCGCCCCGGCGAACAGCACACGGCCGGAGGGCCGCGGCAGCTCCGCCAGCAATCCCTCCTGGGTCGAAACCGAGGCGACGAGGTCGACCTCGCCCCAGGCCTCGGCGGTCGCGCGGCCGATCGCGGCGACCTTGCCCGGACGGCCGCTCGCACGCTTGCGCAGCTCTTCGGCGCCCGCCGCGCTCGTCAGCAGGAGCCAGTCGTAGCCGTCGAGCTCGAGCGGCCCGGTCTCGATCGGCTCGACCTCGACCAGCGGACAGACGACCACCTTATGGCCCTCTTCGCGCAAGCGGGCGGCCAGGCGCTCGTTCCGCCCGGCGGGCCGAGTCAGGACGATCGTCCGGCCGCCAGCCGTGCGAGCTCCTCTCCGAGCGCAGCTGGATCGTCGCCGGAGCGACGCTCGAGCCAGCGCCCCTCCTCGTCGGCGACGAGGCCGACCAGCGTCGAACCGTCGTGGTGCGCCGCGACCGGAGCGAGGCAGCCGCCGCCAACCGCGGCGACGCACGCGCGCTCGGCCTCGACACGGCGTCTCGTCTCGGCGTCGTCGGCTCCCACCACGAGCTCCTCCTCGCCGACCCGAACCTGAACCGCGAGCGCGCCCTGCCCCGCCTCCGGCAGCACCTCTTCCGGCTCGAAGCGGCGCCCGATCTCACCGGCGAGCCCGAGCCGGTCGAGCCCGCAGGCGGCGAGCACGACAGCGTCGAGCCCACGCTCACCCCGCTTGCGAAGGCGCGTGTCGATGTTGCCGCGCAGCGGCTCGATCGAGAGCTCCGGTTCGAGCGCGAGCAGCTGTGCCCGGCGCCGTACCGACGCGGTCCCGATTCGCATTAAGGGACGGAGCTCGGCGGCGCCGCACAGCGCGTCCCGCGGATCCTCTCGCGGGAGGTACGCACCGACGACGAGACCGGCCGTGTCGGTCGAGGTCATGTCTTTCGCCGAGTGGACCGCGGCGTCGATCCGTCGCTCGAGCAGCGCCTCCTCGAGCTCCTTGACGAACACGCCACGCTCGCCGATCTCCCCGAACGGCCGCCGCCGGTCGCGGTCGCCCGCGGTCGTGATCGGGACGAGCGCGATCTCGCGGCCCGGCCGCCGAAAGTGCTCCGCCGCGAGCGACGCCTGGGTCAGCGCGAGGCGGCTGCCGCGCGAGCCGACGCGCAGGAGCATCAGGGCGTCTCGTCGAGCCCGAACAGGTGGCGCAGGGCCTCGGCGTAGCTGCCCCCGTTCGCGCCGGCGGCCGCCTCCTTCAGGCGCACCGTCGGCAGGTGGAGCAGCTTGTCGACGATCCGGGCGGTCACCGACTCGACTGCCGCGTGCTGGTCCTCCGAGAGCCCGAGCCTGTTCCTGGCCCGCTCGAGCTCGGTTGCACGAACCTCCTCCGCCCACGCGCGCAGCGACGCGATCTCCGGAACGACCTCGCGCGAGGCGTGCCACTCGCGGAACCGCTCGGCCTCGGCGGCGACGATCGACTCCGCATGCGCCGCCTCACTGCGACGGCCGGCGAGCCCCGCGGCGACAACCGACTCGAGATCGTCGATGTCGTAGAGGAAGCAGCCGTCGACGTCGTGGATCTCCGGGTCGAGGTTGCGCGGGACGGCGAGGTCGATCAGGAACAGCGGACGGCCCTTGCGGGTACGCAACGCCCCCTCGACGCTCTCGCGTGTGAGCGTGCGCTCGGGCGCACCGGTGGCACTCAGCAGGACGTCGACCTCGACGAGCCGGCCGACAACGCCGTCGAGCGAAACAGCCTCGCCGCCGAAACGACCCGCGAGCTCGCGCGCGCGGTGCTCGGAGCGGTTGGCGACGAACGCGATCGACGCACCGCGCGCAACGAGGCTCCGCGCGGCCAGTTCGGCGACGTGCCCGGCGCCTGCGAGCAGGACGCGGCAGCCGGCCAGGTCGCCGAACACCTGCTGGGCGAGCGCAGCTGCGGCCGACGAGATGGATGCGGGGCTCTCGCCGATCGCCGTCTCGGCCCGCACCTTCTTCCCGGCGTGCAGCGCCTCCCGGAACAGGCGGTCGAGGATCGACCCCGGCGCGCCGGCCTCGTATGCCTCCCGCACCTGCCCCAGGATCTCGCCCTCCCCCGGCACCATCGAGTCGAGCCCGGCGGCGACCCGGAAGAGGTGGAGCGCCGCCGCCTCGTCGTGGAGCCGGTACACCGCCCCGCGAAGCTCCTCCTCGGACAGGCCGCTCACGTGACCGAGCGCGGCGAGCGCACGGGACTCGGCGTCGTCGCCGACGAGGTAGAGCTCGGTGCGGTTGCAGGTCGACAGACAGACGGCCTCGCCCTCTGCCGCGAGCTCGCGCGCGAGCTGCGCGGCTTCGGGCAGCGGGACGAACGCGCGCTCGCGCACCGCGATCGGCGTGGACTGGTGGGAGAGGCCGACGAGAGTGAGGTTCATCAGTGAGTCACGAAAAGTGGGTCACCTGGAGTCCGAGGCGTGCGACGATCACGAGTGCGAAGCCGACGAGCGCGAGGTAGGCACCGCGGCGGCCGCGCCAGCCGGCCTCGTACCGCATGAACAGGTAGAGCGCGTAGATCGCCCAGGTTCCGAGCGTGACCGCCATCAGCGCGTCCATCGCCGCGCCGTCCCGTCGCAGGCGGACAAGGCCGGCGACGATTCCGATCGTCAGCGCCGGCAGCGCGACGGCAATCGTCCGCCCCGCCAGCGTCTCGAGCGTCAGGAGCGACGGGGCCCGGCCGAGCAGTCCAGCCGGCTTCCGGTGCTTCAGGCGGCTCTCCTGCCACAGGTAGAGCCCGGAGAGCGCAGCGGCCAGGGTGAAGGCGGCGAACGCGAACGAGAGCAGGCCGACGTGGAGGACGAGGAACAGGTTCGAGTACCGGCTGCCGCCGCCCTCCCCCGTGCCGCCGCCGACGCGGGCGATCACGAGCAGCGCCGCGGCCAGCGGCATCACCGCGAGGCCGAGCAGCCGGTAGCGCGTCCGGCAGCCCCAGATCAGGTAGACGGTGACGACGAGCCAGACGAACAGGTTCAGCGACCCGGCCCAGGTCGACCACGGGAAGCCCTCGGCCTGCGTTGCCTGCCAGATCAGCAGCGCGGTCTGGAGCAGCCA
>Ga0247826_10000054_pt1 | contig 14530 bp, 15 predicted proteins | sample 12C_Control_Day1_FD_200152 | JGI IMG/M metagenome (GOLD analysis project Ga0247826, IMG submission 200152) | Soil microbial communities from agricultural site in Penn Yan, New York, United States - 12C_Control_Day1 | ecosystem: Environmental > Terrestrial > Soil > Agricultural land | place... | reverse complement strand
TGATCGCGCTCGTCCTGGGGTCCACGCTGGCGCTGCTGCGGGCGGTCGACGCTCCGGGGCGGCGCCGCTGGTGGGTGCTCTACGCGATCTGCGCCTGCGCCGCCGTCTACACGCACTACACGAGCGTGTTCGCGCTCGCCGGCCAGGCGCTGTGGGCGCTGTGGGCCCATCCAGCCGCGCGGCGACCGCTGCTGGTGGCCAGCGCCGCCGCCGCCGTCGCCTTCCTGCCGTGGCTGGGCGGTCTGCGGGGCGACTTCGCCTCCCCGACCACCGACATCCTCTCCGCGCTGCAGCCATTCGACGTCGCGCACGTGCGGACCAGCCTGGCTCACTGGGCGATCGGCTACGCCTACGCGCTGCCCGGGACAGGGGTGGGCGACCTGCCGGGGACGCCGGCGCTCGTCGCGTTCGCGGCCGCCGTGGCGATCGGGCTCGGCGCCCTGGTCGTGCGGGTGGCGCGCGGCCGGGTCCGAATCGGTCGCGGCCTTGCGCTCGCTCTCGTCCTGGCCGCCTCCGTGCCGGTGGGCGAGGCGGTCGTCAGCGCCGTCGGCTCCAATCTGCTCAGCACGCGCAACCTGGCTGCGTCGTGGCCGGGATTCGCGCTCTGCCTCGCCGCGCTCGTGGCCGGTGCCGGCCGGCGGGCGGGGATCCTCGCGTCGATCCTCGCCGTGGGGGCCTTCGCCATCGCCGCCGTCAAGCTGCTCGGTCCGGACTTTCGCCGGCCCGACTACGAGGCCGTCGCCGCCTACATCGAACGCGAGGCCGAGCCGGGCGACGTCGTCGTCGACGGCGCCATCGTCAGTCCCGTCGGCGTGCCCACCGCGCTCGACGTCACCCTCCGCGGCCACCGCCGAGTGTTCCAGCTCGGCCAGAGCGAGGTCCGCTACGACCCGTTCCGGCTCGTCGCGCTGCCGCCGCCGGTCGACCAGGTGGTGGGCCGCGCGGTGGCGGCGGCCGGGCGCCACCGCGTCCTGCTGATCCTGCCTCCGCGCTCGCCCGCCTTCCAGCCGCCGTTGGACGCGCTGCCGCCGGGAGCGCGGCGGGTGGCCTCGGCTCGCTTCCCCGGATCCGTCCCGCTGACGGTCCTGACCTATCAGACGGCGAGCGGGGCGTAGGCCTCCGGGAAGCCGGAGCCCCCGAAGAACCAGCTCTCGACCGCGAAGCGCGGGTGCGGCATCGCCGGATCCGAGGCGGTCTGGTGCAGGAACAGCTCGTCGAAGAACAAGGCGTCGCCGGGCTCGAAGACCGGCCGCAGGAACCCACGGTCGCCCGCCGCGTCCCGTGCGCGGCGGCGCGTGAGCTCGACGTCGAGCATCGCCTCGTGCTCGATCACCACCTGGTCGACGCGGCGGGGAACCAGCTCGAGCCCAGGCGCGACGTCGCCGCACCGTGACAGCGACAGCCAGAGGTTCAGGGCGCGCACATCGCCCATGAAGGCGCCGTCCTGGTGCCACGCGCCACCGACGTCGGGCGTGGCCTTTCGCAGCGTCGTCTTCTCCACGGACAGCAGGGCCGGCTCGCCCAGGTAGCCCTCGACCAGCTGGGGCAGGCCGGCCGCGCCCAGCAGCTCGAACAGGGCGAAGGTCGCTCGCGGCGCGTCCGCGGCGAGCACGCCGCCGCCCTGCTCGATCCACGGCCGCATCGCCGCGAGGTTCGCGACGGTGTCGAGCTCGTCGTAGAGCCCGGGCGTGGCGCGCCGGCCGGCGGCCTGGGCGGCGCGCGCGGCGAACGCGTCGTCGATCAGGCGGGCGAGCTCGAGCGCCACGTCCCGCTCCACGAGACCACGCACGAGCACGCAGCCGTCGCGCAGGATCCCAGCGCGTAGGAGCCCGGGCGAGAGCTCGTCGCGGCAGAGTTCGGGCAGCGACCCTGCGGGCACGGCCGGCAGCGCCGTCGCATCCGCCGCCGCGAAGCCCCCGCCATCGGCCCGTTCGCGCCGCCGTCGGCCGGCCTGGTGGCGAAGCCGGACGAGATCACGCTCGCGTCGGGCGTCGGGCTGCGTGCGGTTGACGGCCGACAGCCGGGCGATCTCGGCAAGGAGCTCCGGCTCAGCCGCGTCCTCGCCGATTCGGCGTTCGGCCGTCGCGGCCACGCCTCTGGACCTCAAGCGGAAGCGCCCCATGCGCGGCGATCGTACTGGACGCTAGGCTGGCCGCAATGTCCGCTGAGTCGGCGCCGAACGGCTCAGCGCCCGACGCCGGCCGGCCGGTCCGCGCGGCCGCGGCCGGCCCGGGCGCCGATGCGCTGCGGACCGCCTACCTGGAGCTCCTCAAGCTCTGTCTGTGCGACCTCGCCGGGACCGCGACGACGTCGGTGTGGACCCACACGGACGGGTCGCTGATGTCGCGCGAGCTGGCCGGCGACGAGGTCGCCATCCGGGCCGCCGGCGTCGACTGGCCGCTGCACGGCGTCACCATGGTGGGGCTTCGCCGCCTGGACGACCTGCAAACGTGCGTCGAGGAGGTCGTTCGCGAGGACGTGCCCGGAGACCTGATCGAGACGGGGACCTGGCGCGGCGGCGCGTCCATCCTGATGCGGGCGACACTGGACGCCCTGGGCGCCGGCCGGACGGTTTGGGTCGCCGACTCCTTCCAGGGCTTCCCAGCGCCCGACGATGATCACCCGGATCGCGGCGGCCTGGCCGCGATCGACTACCTCGCGGTGCCGGAGGCGCAGGTGCGCGACAACTTCGCTCGGCTCGGCTGCGATCAAGGCGTGCGGTTCCTCCCCGGGTTCTTCGAGGACACGCTTCCGCAGCTCGTGGGCCGGAGCTGGGCGGTCGTGCGCCTCGACGGCGACAGCTACGAGGCGACGCGCCTGGCTCTGGAGGTGCTGTACCCGGGCCTGTCCGTCGGCGGCCACCTGGTGGTCGACGACTATGGCGCCCTGGAGGAGTGCCGACGCGCCGTCGAGGAGTTCCGCGCCCGGCACGGCATCGTGGAGCCGCTGCAGCGGGTCGACTGGACGGGGGCGCGTTGGCGCCGCACGACCGCTGAGCCCCTCGGAGTGCCGGATGCGCCTCCGCCGACGCCGGCGGCGCCCGCCCACCGTGCGCAGCGGGTGGATCGCACCAACCCGGAGCGCATCGTCTCGATGGTCGAGCGCGCGGCGTTGCGCGAGCAGCGCCACATGGCGCGCGAGCTGGCGGCCACGCACGAGCGCCTCGCCGCGGCCGAGCGCGAGGTGACCGCGCTCCGCCGCCATCCACTTCGCGGGCCGCGCGCCTGGCTGCGCCGGCTTCGTCGCGATGGTTGACTTCACGCCGGCGGGGCGGCGAGCACGACGTTGTGGGCACCGAGCCGGCGCAGGAGCGGCGTTCGCTCGAGCGTCCGCTCGGCGATCGCGACCGCCGGCAGCGCCCGCGGGGGGACGAAGTCGGGCATCCAGCCGAGCTGCCGGGCGGCGAGCACGCGGGCACCGGCGCCGTGCAGCCCGGCGAGCACCTCCCGTTCCGGGATGAGCCGCTCATCGCCGGTGTCCTGCGGAACGCGCGACATCACGACGGGCCAGTAGGGATTGCGCGGATTGTGGTCCCACACGACGATCCGGCCGGCGGGGCGGGTCACGCGCACGAGCTCGGCCAGCATCGCCCGGACGTCGGGCGCCGCGGCGACGTGATGCAGCGTGGCGACGGTCACCACGGCGTCGAAGACGCCGTCGTCGAACGGCAGGTCCGTTCCCGTGGCCTGCACCGCCGTGACCGCGGGCCAGCGCGCGCGCAGCTGCTTCAGCATGCCCGCCGACGGGTCGACGCCGGTGGTCTGCCACCCGGCCGCCGCGAGGCGCGCCGCGAGGACACCGGTGCCGCAGCCGACGTCCAGGGCTCGCCCCGGTGGGCAGTGCCGCCGGATGAACGCGACGCGGCGCTCGAGGTAATGCCGCGCCACGTGCGCCGGCAGCGACTCGTCGTAGACGCCGGCGATCGCGTCAAAGTGGGAGCTGCTCATGCTCCTCGGACCGGGCGACGACGAACGCTTCGGGCCGGATGAGCCGGCGCGGGCTGCGCCGCCGGAAACGCAGGATCAGCGCGATCATCCGGAGGCCGACCTCGATCGCCACGAGGCGCTTCCCGGTGACGGAGGACGTCCCGACCCGGGGCAGGTAGTTGAGCGGCACCTCCACGTAGCGCACGCCGCCGGTGACCGTCAGCAGCATGATCTCGACGCCCGCGTGACTGCCGCCGACGCGCATGGCGGCAGCGATCCGCTCCGCCACGGGCCGCCGCAGCACGCGGTAGGTGCAGCCGACGTCGCTGAGGTGGGTCGTGTTGAACAACACCTCGATGAGCTTGGCCACGGCCCAGTTGCCCCAGCGCAGGAACCAGTCCATGTTGGCGTCGGCCCAGATGAGCTCGCGCGTGGTGCGGGTGCCGAGTACGACGTCGCACTCGTCGCTGTAGACGAGGAGCTTGGCGATGTCCTTGGGCAGGAACGTGCCGTCGGGCTCGGAGATCACGATCAGATCGCCGCGCGCCTCCAGCAGTCCGCGCCGGATCGCGTGCCCGTAGCCCTGGTGCGGCTCCCGCACCAGCCGCGCCCGCGTGCGGCGCACCTCCGCCTCCGTCCCGGCCACGGCGTTGTTGTCGACCACGACGACCTCGTCGACGACCCCGGTCGCGAGGAAGTCCTCGATGACCGAGCGGATCGAGTCGCGCTCCGCGAAGGTCGGGAGCACGACCGAGACCTCCTTGCCGTTCCACATCCGAGGCGGGGATCTTGGCACCTAGACTGCGCCGCCGCTTCCCGATGATCGCGTTCGGCTGCTCCATCTCCAAGCCCGAGGTCTTCCGGCGCTGCGCGCTGGCCGGGATCGACCGGGTGGCCGAGGCGGACTCGCCGCGACTGTTCCGGCCGGCGAACGAGCCGATCGCCCGCAGCTACAACGCGCTGCTCGATCAGGCCGCCGGGCTCGTGGACCTCGAGGCGCTCGTCCTCGTCCACCAGGACGCGGAGCTGGTCGGCACCGGGTTCTGTGCGGTCGTCCGAGACGCGCTGCGGGATCCGTCCGTGGGGCTCGTCGGGTGCGCGGGCGCCGTCGGCGTCCGCAGCATCGCGTGGTGGGAGGGCTCGGTGTCGCTGGCCTCGTTCGTCAACCGCTACGACGAGTACGGCGGCGGCGACCTGGAGTCGTTCTCGTGGCGCTGGCAGGACGCGCCGCCGTGGGCGCGCGTCGGCGAGGTCGAGACACTCGACGGCTTCGTCCTCGTCTGTGCGCCCTGGGTCGTGCGCCACGTACGCTTCGACGAGGAGCTCAGCCGGTTCGACGGCTACGACCTGGACTTCTGCCTGCAGGTGCGGCTCGCCGGACGGAGAGTGGTGACGGCGGACTTCCGGGCGGTCCACCACCGCCGGCTGGAGATGCTGCCCGATCCCGAGAACTGGATCGAGGCGCACATCGCCGTCGCGGACAAGTGGGAAGGCCGCAGCCCCGGGTTGGGTGCCGAGCCGGGGGACTGGCGCGACCGGGCGCTGCGCGCGGAGGCGGAGCGCGACCTCGCGCGCGCGATCGCCCACACGAAGGCGATCGAGCAGCGCGCGCGCGCCGCCCACCTCGAGCGCGCGCTCGCCGAAGCTCGCGGGAGCCTGTCGTGGCGGCTGACCGGGCCGCTGCGCGCGCTCACCCGGCGATGATCGCGTTCGCCTCGGCGATCGTGGATCCGGAGGCCTACCGGCGCTTCGCCGGTCCCGGGATCGCCCGTGTGGCGGAGCCGGACTCCGAGATCCTCGCCTACGCCGCCGTCGGCACGGTGTGCCGCGGCTACAACCTCCTGCTGGAGGCCGCCGCAAGGCTGAGCGGCCTCGAGGCGCTGGTCCTCGTCGATCCTCGGCTCGAGCTCACGGACGCCGCCCTCTGCGCCACCATCCGCACCGTCCTGGCGGATCCCGCCGTCGCCGTCGTCGGATGGGCGGGCGCGGCCGGCTCCCGGACGATCGCCTGGTGGGACGGCGAGCTGCGCTGCGCTCCGGTCGAGGTTCGCCATGACGAGCACGGCGGCGGGCGCCTGCCCGCCTGGCCCTGGGCGCAGCGGATCGCCGATCCGGTCGTGGTCGACGCCGTGGACGCCTCGCTGCTCGTACTGTCGCCATGGGCGGTCGCGACGCTGCGCTTCGACGAGTCTTTGGTTCAGGGCATCGGGCACGAGGTCGATCTGTGCTCGCGCGTACGCGCGGCCGGCCGCACGGTCGTCGTAGCGCCGGTCCGCGCCGTGCACCATCGCGCGCTGGACGTCGTCGCCGACCCGGAGCTCTGGGTGCAGGGGCACCGGCGGATGGCGGACAAGTGGGACGAGTCGCTGCACGGCGAGCTCACGCCGGAGCAGTGGCGGCGCCGGGCGCGCCGGGCGGAGGCGGAGCGCGACGCGGCCCGCACGCTGGCCTACTCGAACGCACTCCAGGCCGATGCCCACGTGCTCGAGCTGGAGCGCGAGCTGGCCGAGCTGACCTCCAGCCGCTCCTGGCGCGCGACCGCGCCGCTGCGGGCCGCCGCGCAGGCGGTGCGCCGGTGGCGCGGGCGCTAGCGCCTCCGTTCGGCGAGGGCGCGGCGGAGTTCCGCCTTGGAGACCGCGTCCACGCTGCGGCCGATCCCGGCGCGCACCCGCCAGCGCGAGAGGCGCTCCGCGACGTCGAACGCGCGTGAGTCCAGCAGGCGCTGAAGCACCGCTTCGAGCCGCGCCTGACGCTCTTGTGCCGCCCACAGTGCCGCCCGCTGCCGGTGCGCCTCGGCGAGGTGGTGCACGCGATTGGCCTCCAGACGCTCGAGGACGGGATGCCGGTCGAACGGGTCGAGCACCCGCGCGAGCGCCGGCGCCCACGGCCGCCGCTCATCCCAGCTCGCGCCGAACCCGAAGAACACGGGAACGACCACCACCCGGACGTCCTCGTGCGTGACGGCGAAGTCCTCGATCGCGGTGAGTACGCCGTTCCCGGGCCCGCCCTCGGTGGCGGCCGACCTCGGATAGGGCAGACCGCCCGGCACCAGCCCGGGGTTTCCCGGGGCCAGGCCCCCGCGGTCGCCCGCGATCGGCTGTCGGCGCTCGGCTGGCACCGCGTCGGGCGCGAAGTAGTCGTCGCGACGGCCGTGCGGCCAGCACACGTCATGGAACAACAGCAGCGGCAGGCCGTCGGCGCCGGCGCGCTCGGATACCAGCCGCAGCTCCTCCGAGACGGTCCAGTGATTGTGGTCGCCGTCGATGACGACGGCATCCGGCACGGGAAGGCGCGCCAGCGCGGTCAGGCTGGACTCGCGCACGAGCCGGAGCCTTTCGTGGCCGCTGGCGAGCGCCTCCAGGCCCGGCTGCGGCGCAGGATCGACAGCGGTGATCGTGGCGCCGGCTCCCGCCGCCCAGTCGACCAGCACGCGCGTGAGATCGCCCGCGTAGGCGCCGACCTCGACCACCGACGTCGCGCCGGCCGCGTTCAGACAGGCGAGCAGCAGCTCGGCCGACTGGGCCATGGAGACGCCCCAGCGCTGGGGGTCGTGCTCGTACGGATCCGGACTCACCGCGCCGACAGCGGGGCGAAGGCCGCCGGGAACGCGGAGGCGCCGAAGAACCAGCACTCCACGGCGTGCCGCGGGTTCGGCATGGCCGGGTCGGCGGCGGTCTGGTGCAGGAGCAGCTCGTCGAACAGCAGCGCGTCGCCGGGTTCGAAGACCGGACGAAGGATCGGGGCGTCGCCGGCCGCGAGCCGTGCCTGCCGGTCGGACACCTGGAACGACAGGACCGCGTCGTCGGTCTGCGTGGCGACGAGCCCGTCCAGCCGGCGGGCCACGAGGTCCAGACCGGGCGCCACGTCGCCGCAGCGCGACAGGGCGAGCCACAGGTTGAGGGCGTTGACCGCTCCCATGAACGCCCCGTCCTGGTGCCAGGCGCCGCCGACGTCCGGGGTCGCGCGGCGCAGCGTCGTCTTCTGCGCGGAGACGAGGCCCGGCTCGCCCAGCACCCCGTCGACCAGCGCGTGCACCCCCGTCGCCTCCAGCAGCTCGGCGAGCTCGAAGCTCAGCCGCGGCGAGTCGACGGCGAGCAGCCCGCCGCCCTCCTCGATCCACGGCCGCTCGGTGACAGCCGTGAACCGCGGGTCCGGCTCGAATTCCTCGTACCAGCTGGCGGTGTCCGTCCCCGCGTGGTGCTCGCGGCGGGCGGCGAAGGCCCGGTCGATGCGGTCGGCGAGCGCCCGGGCCTCGGTCGCGGGCACCAGGCCGCGGACGAGCACGCAGCCGTCTCGCAGGATGCCCGCGCGAACCAGCTCCGGGGTGAGGTCGGCGGCCGCCACCTCCGGCAGCCGGCCGGGCACCGCGGGTGGCGGGTCCGCGGCGACCGGCGGGCGGACCGGCTTGCGCCGCGCCTCCAGGGCCCTGACGCCCCGCGCGTGACGCAGCGCCAGCAGGCGCCGCAGGTCCTCCGGCCGCCCCTCGCTGCGCGCCCGCTCGAGTACCGCCTCAGCCTGACCCGGGTCCGCTTCGCGCCTGCGCCTGATCCCGAGCATCGGCGCGGGACGCTACCGCAAGCTCACAGCGCCGCCCGTGTCACCCGCGCGGGCGCGCCCGCGACCGTGGCGCCCGCGGGAACGTCGTCGACGACGACGGCGTTGGCCCCGATCGTCGCGCCCGCGCCGATCTGGACGGGGCCGATCACCTTCGCTCCCGTGCCGACCTGCGCGCCGGCTCCCACCGTGGCGCCGCGGACATCGCCCGCCCGCAGGCCGATCGTCACGAAGGGAGCGAGGGCCACTCCACCGTGGATCTCCACCAGTCCGTCGATGACGACCTGACCGTGCATGACGTAGACACCGGGGTGCATGACCACGGGGTCGCCGATGGACAACTGGGCAAGCGACATCGCGCCGCGATGCGCGAGGCGCGGCAGCAGTGGTATGCGCCGCGCCTGCAGCGTCGCCTTGACGCGATACAGCGCTTGGGCGAGGAACGCGTCGCTGACGAGGGCGAGCCGAATAAGCTGCATCGCCGCGTCGGGGCGCGAGCGGAATGCGTGGCGCTCGCCGCGGTACCTGGCGGTGATGCGCGCGTCGGCGATGAGTGCCTCGCGCAGTGGCGGGTGACGGGCCCTCAGCGCCCGCCAGAACGCGTCCCGATCCTCCTGAGCGGCCACGCCCGCACCCTATACGCCGGACAGTAGGATCCCGCGCCGTGCCAGCGTTGGGACGGGTGCGGACCAAGCTCGAGCCGCTGAGGGGCCGCGCCTCCTCCTGGATCGGGCTGGCCGTGTCGGCCGTGTCGCTCGCCGCCGTCATCTGGTGGATCTCGCGCCAGGACGCTCCGTCGCTCCCGAAGTCTCCCGGCGGCGTCGCTTGGCTCGCGCTCGCGCTCGCGATCGTGGCGTGCAACTTCGGCCTCCGCGGGCTGCGCTGGCACCTGGTGCTTCGCGGTGCTCGGATCCGGCACCGCGCCCGGGATGCCTTCGGGCTGACGCTCGTTGGCTACATGGGGAACTGCGTGCTGCCAGCGCGAGGCGGCGAGCTGCTCAAGATCGGTCTGCTCTCGCCGCGCAGCGACGCGCGGCGGCGGGCGCTGCTGGGAACCGTGATCGTGGAGCGCGTCCTCGATTGCGCGGTGCTGGGGGCCCTGCTGGTGGGCCTCACCTGGGCCGGGGTGAAGACCGCGCCGGACGCCGGTACGGCCGCGGCGCTGGCCGCGGGCGCCCTGGTCCTGGCGGCCCTGGCGCTCGCGGCCTACGTGCGACTGCGGCGACGTGGGCGCTTCGAGCGCTTCGCGGCAGCGGCCCGTCCGGTCGCGGGTGCGGGGCACGTGCTGGTCGAGCGCCGCGGCCTGGCACCCGCGGCGCTGACGGTCCTGATCTGGTGGATCGATGGCGCCACGCTCGTGCTGCTGGCGCGCACCGGCGGCCTGGAGCTCGGACTGCCCCCGGCGCTCGGGGCCATCGTGCTGGCGTCGCTCGCCGCCGCGATCCCCGCCGCGCCGGGCTATGTCGGAACCTTCGACGCCGCGATGCTCGTCGCCCTGCACGCCGGCGGCGTCGCGGGCTCAAAGGCGGTGACGATCCTCCTGCTCGCGCGCTTCGCCTTCTTCGTTCCGGTCACCCTTGCCGGGCTGGCCACGCTCGTGGTGGGCTACGGCGGCCTGCGGGGCCTACGGGCCTACCGGAGGGCCGAGCCGCTCGCGCGCACGTCCGCCTAGCCCGACGGGACCACGGCGTGGTCATCCGCCGCGACCGCCGGTTGCGCCGTGGGGGCTGGGGTCGTCAGGGCCCCTGCCTGTTCTGCGCTCACGACCTGTCGCATGCCCTTGGCGAACCGCTCGGGCGCGAAGCGGGCGGCCTGGCTCACGCACTCCCGAGGATCGATCGCCGCCGGATCGAAGGCCCGCACCGCCTCCGCGAGCGCGTCCGCGTCCTCGCCCTCGAAGAGCGTCCCCGTCCGTCCTTCGAGCACCGTCTCGAGCAACCCGCCCGCGCGCAGCCCGATCACCGGCCGCCCGGCCGCCTGCGCCTCCACGGCGGCGATCCCGAACTCCTCCGCCGCCGGCACGACGAGCGCGCGAGCGCTGCCGAGCAGCTCGGGCACCTGCTCGTCGCGCACCCGGCCCGCGAAGCGCACGGTCGGCCCGGCCATCCGCTGCAGCCGCCGCGCGTCGGGTCCGTCGCCGATGACGACGAGCGGCAGCCGCAGGCGGTTGAAGGCGGCCACGGCGACGTCGACGCGCTTGTGCGGCATCAGCTCGCTGAGCGCGACGTAGTGCTCGCCGACCGGTCGTGGCGAGAAGCGGTCGACGGCGACGGGCGGGTAGACGACGGGCGCCTCGCGGCCGAAGCAGCGCTCCAGCCGCTCCCGCGTCACGTGCGAGTTGGCGACGTAGCGCGTCACGCGGCGCGACGCCCCGAGGTCCCACTCGCGCCAGCGCTCGAACAGCTCGCGCAGGACGGCGCGGCTCACCGGGTCGCGGCCGGCCAGCGTCGCCTCCAGCCCGTTCCAGGCGTAGCGGAACGGGTTGTGGCAGTAGCAGACGTGGACGGCCCCGGGCGCCGGGCGCACGCCGTGCGCCCAGGCGCTCGAGCTCGACACGACGAGGTCGTAGCCGCTCAGGTCCAGCGCCTCGATCGCGCGCGGGTACAGCGGCAGCAGGGCCCGGAACGTGCGGGCGTTCGGCCGCAGCCGCTGGAGGTAGGTGGCCTGGACCTGCCGGTGGGCGAAGCGCCCCTCCGTCCCGCGCGGGTCGTAGACCCCCGTGAAGACGTCGGCCTCCGGGAACAGCTCGCACAGCGCCTCGAACACGCGCTCGGCGCCCCGAGTGGCGACGAGGAAGTCGTGCACCAGTGCCGTCCGCCGACCCGGTCCGTGCATCCCGCCACCTTATGGAACGGCCCGGATCGCCGTCATCCCCACCGCGCAAGTCGGTCCCGGCCGCACGGGATCGCCCGCACGTCCCCGCCAAAGGGCTCTAGATTGCCCCGCTTGCGCCGCCTCCTGGCCATCGTCGTCGTGCTCGCCGCCGCCCTCGTGGGCGCCGCGGCCGCTGCGCCGACCCCGGCCGCCGCCTGGCAGGCGCTCGAGCCCGGGCAGCTGCCCGTGGAGCTCGACCTCGCGCCCGCCAAGGCCTTCCCGGTCGCCGGCCCGGTCCACTACGGGCAGTTCGCCGCGAGCTTCGGCGGCGGGCGCGGCCACGACGGGCAGGACGTGTTCGCCGACTGCGGCACGCCCGTGGTCGCCCTGCAGGCCGGCGAGGTCGTGGACAACAAGTACGACGGCGCCGGCGGCAACTACCTCGTCGTCGCCACCGCCTCCGGCCGCGCGCACGTCTACATGCACCTTCGCACGCCGGCCCGGCCGCCGATCGGCGCGAGCGTGCAGGCGGGCGAGCGGCTCGGCGCCGTCGGCGACACGGGCGACGCCTGGGACTGCCACCTGCACCTGGAGGTGTGGACGGCGCCGGGCTGGTTCCGCGGCGGGCACCCGGTCGACCCGCTGCCGCTCCTGCGCCGCCTGCAGGGCTGAAAGCGGCTCAGCCCAGCGGCACGTTCTGCAGCCGCACCCGGCCCTGGGCGACGAGCTTGCCGTCCTCGCGCGTGACGTCGCACTGCCACAGCTGGCCCGTGCGCCCCTGGTGGATCGGCGTGGCGCGCACGGACAGCCGCCCGGTCCGGTGGGCCCGGATGAAATCCGTCGTGTTGGACAGCCCGACGGCGTACTGGCCCGCGTCGAGCACCGCGGCCGAGGCGCCGATCGAGCACGCGCTCTCGACCGCGGACGCGTAGACGCCGCCGTGCACCACGCCCCACGGGGTGTGGTGCTCCGGCCCGGCGTCGACGTGCCCGACGACCTCCGTGCCGCGGACGTGGTCGACCACGAGCGCCGTCGCCTGCACGAAGGCGCTCGAGGCGGCGAGGGAGGTGTCGGGGAGCTGGCTCATCCCTGCATCAGAGCACGATCGACTTGGTCAGCTCGCTGAGGTCGCCGCGTCAGTCCGCCGGGACGCCCGGGATCTCCCCGTTGCGGAACGCGTCGACGAAGCGCCGGTGGTCCTGACGGGTGAGCGCGCCGTAGGCGGCGCCGAAGTCGGCCAGGCCGGCGGCGAACCCCTCCACGTCGTCGCCGATGCGCTCCGTGATCGACCGCTCCACCTCGATGTCGACCAGCGGGTGGTCCGAGCCGACGTCCGAGACGCAGTGGATCTTGGCCGTCGCTCGGCCGAGCTGCTCGACCAGCGGCAGCATCTCGTCCGGCTCGGTCACCCCACGCCAGTCCAGGTCGGCCTCGTAGGGCGAGAGCTCCTTGACGACGTAGCCGACGCCGTCGAGCGCGCACCAGCCCACCCACGGATCGGCGTGGGCCTGCAGCGCCTGCTGGGAGATCGCCGTGCGGTGGCCCTCGTGCTCGAAGTGCTCGCGCAGCCTGTCGTCGCGGACGACGCGGCTGATCGCGGTCGTCTGGCCCTGCTTCATGGACAGCACGACGTCGTTCTCGAGCGCCTGGCTGCGGCCCTCGACCAGCAGCGAGTAGGCGCGCAGGCCGGCCGACCCGATGCCGTAGCCGGCCGCGCCTACGACGTCCTTGACCTCGTAGCTGATGCTCTGGCGCCGCTTGTGCTCCGGGATCGTCTCCAGGTAGCCGGCGTAGGCGCCGAGCACCGCCTCGCGCTCGTCGTCCTCCAGCTCGCGGACGAGACCGCCGCGGAGGAAGCGGCGCTCCGTGCCGTCCAGGGTCGTCATGCGCTCGAGCGCGTGGACGCGCGTCTGGGTGCGGGCGGCCTCCAGCACGTCGTGCACGGCTCCCTCCGTCGTGTCCAGCGTGAGCCGGAACTCCTCGTCGCCGCTCGAGGTGGCGAAGGTCCGGACCATCTCGGCGTAGGCGGTCGCGTAGGCCTCGACGAGCCCGCGGATGCGCTGGTCGGACAGGGCCTTGGCGAAGCCGAGCAGGGCCAGCGAGGCGGCCATCCGCTGCAGGTCCCACGTGTAGTGGCCGAGGTAGGCCTCGTCGAAGTCGTTGACGTCGAACACGAGCACGCCGGACGCGTCCATGTAGGTGCCGTAGTTCTCGGCGTGCAGGTCGCCCTGGATCCACACCCGGGAGAGCTGGTCGTCCACCCACGGGTCGTCCAGCCCGGACACGTCGTCGTAGAACAGCGGCGCCGAGCCGCGGTAGAAGGCGAACGGGTCGGCTGCCATCTTGCGGAACTTCGTGCGGAACGCCCGCTCGTCGTCGGCGATCAGCTGCTCGAACGCCGACGACAGCACGGACACGATGTGCCCCTGGCGGTCCTCGTCCGATCCGGCGAGCTCCTCGAGCGGGTCCATGGCCAGGCATCCTGGCAGGACACCGCCGCCGCCCCGCGCTAGCTTGCCGGGCGTGGCAGCGGAGCACCAGCAACTGCGGGTACTCGTCGCCGACGAGCGCGAGGAGCACCTGGAGCCGATCAGCGAGGCGGTCGAGCGCCTCGGGCACGTGGTCGTGGCGCGCGAGGTGGACATCGCGGAGGTCGGGCGGGCGACGCACGACCACCGCCCCGACCTGGCCATCGTCGCCCTGCACGAGGACACCGACCATGCGCTGGACCTGATCACCCAGATCGTCGAGGAGGCGAGCTGCCCGGTGATCGCGCTGGCCGACGAGGCGAGCTCGGCGTTCATCGCCAAGGCCGCCCAGCGCGGTGTGTGGGCGCACATGGACTCCACGCAGCCGGGCGAGATGCGCGGCGCGATCGACGTCGTGCTCGAGCGCTACCGGGAGTGGCGGAGGCTGCTCGGGGCGTTCGAGAAGCGCGCGCGGATCGAGCGCGCCAAGGGCGTCCTGATGGAACGCGAGGGGCTCGGCCAGCAGGAGGCGTTCGAGCGCCTGCGCAGCGAGGCGCGCTCCTCCCGGCGGCCGATCGCCGAGGTCGTCGACGAGCTGCTCGACGACGCGGTGGCCGGCTCGGGCTTAGGAGACCCCTGAAAAGTCCGACACGCCCGAGGACGACGTGAACACATCGCAGGATCACCACCCGAATCCTAGGAAATACCTCGGTATTCCCTACGGATTTGGGCGGCGCCCTGCTCGGTTCACGCCGCCCAAATCCGTAG
>Ga0247826_10000053_pt1 | contig 14543 bp, 11 predicted proteins | sample 12C_Control_Day1_FD_200152 | JGI IMG/M metagenome (GOLD analysis project Ga0247826, IMG submission 200152) | Soil microbial communities from agricultural site in Penn Yan, New York, United States - 12C_Control_Day1 | ecosystem: Environmental > Terrestrial > Soil > Agricultural land | place... | reverse complement strand
GGGTCAGCGTCGACCAGCAGCGTAAAGCTCGTGGTCTGACTCACAGATGGCACAGCCTCAGTCGGCACGCTCACCCTTCCGCCTCGAGGCGATGGCGTCGTCTGATGTGACAAGCGTCCGGGCCCGGTGCAACGCTACCAGCTATGACCTGCTTGCTTCGCATCCGGCCGGTCTGTGAGACTCCGCCTCCACACCCCGTACCCCATGGAGCGGCCTGATGCGTGAGTCACGATTCGATGTCCTGTTCGAGCCGGTGCAGCTGGGACCGGTGACGGCCCGGAACCGGTTCTTCCAGGTGCCGCACTGCAACGGGATGGGACATCACCACCCGACCGCGCACGCCGAGATGCGGGGCGTCAAGGCGGAGGGCGGCTGGGCCGTCGTCTGCACCGAGGAGGTCGAGTTCCACCACACCAGCGAGGTCGCGCCGTACGTCGAGGGCCGGATCTGGGACGACGCCGACATCCCGATGCACACCCGGCTGGTCGAGCGGGTGCACGAGCACGGGTCGCTGGCCGGTATCGAGCTGGCCTACTCGGGGATGATCGCGTCCAACCTGTACAGCCGCGAGTCGCCGATGGGCCCGGCGCACCTCGCCGTGCAGGGCACCGATCCCGTGCAGGCCCGGCGCATGGACCGCCGTGACATCGACGATCTGCGGCGCTGGCACCGGCAGGGCGTCGACCGCTCGCTGCGGGCAGGCTACGACCTGGTGTACGTGTACGCGGGCCACGGGCTGACCGTGATCCAGCACTTCCTCTCACGCCGCTACAACGACCGCACCGACGAGTACGGCGGCAGCATCGCGAACCGTACGCGGCTGCTGCGCGAGATCCTCGAGGACACGCTGGAGGAGGTGGACGGCCGCGCCGCGGTTGCCTGCCGGATCTGCGTCGACGAGCTGATCGGGCCGGCGGGTCTGGAGCGCGGCGAGATCGAGGAGGTGCTCGGCAGCGTCGGCGAGCTGCCCGATGTGTGGGACTTCATGGTCGGCGACTGGGACTTCGACTCGATCACCTCGCGGTTCGCCGAGGAGGGCGCCCAGGAGCGCTACGTCCGCGACCTCAAGCGGCTGACCACGAAGCCGGTGGTCGGCGTCGGCCGCTTCACCTCGGCCGACACGATGGTGCGGATGATCCGCGACGGCGTGCTCGACATGATCGGCTCCGCCCGGCCGTCGATCGCCGACCCGTTCCTCCCGAAGAAGATCGAGGAGGGGCGGTGGGAGGACATCCGCGAGTGCATCGGGTGCAACATCTGCGTCACCGGGGACTTCACGATCACCCCGCTGCGCTGCACCCAGAACCCGAGCATGGGCGAGGAGTGGCGGCGCGGCTGGCATCCGGAGCGGATCCGCGCCAAGGGCAGCGAATCGCGCGTGCTGGTGGTCGGCGCCGGGCCGTCCGGCCTGGAGGCGGCGCACTGGCTCGGCAAGCGCGGCTATGACGTGGTGCTGGCCGAGGCAACGGGCGCGCTGGGAGGCCGGGTGGCGCTGGAGTCGCGGCTGCCCGGGCTGTCGGCGTGGATCCGCGTGCTCGACTATCGCAAGTCGCAGCTGGAGCGGCTGGGCAACGTCGAGCAGGCGTTCGACAGCGAGCTGACCGCCGACGAGATCGCGTCGTACGAGTTCGACCACGTGGCCCTGGCCACCGGCGCGCGCTGGCGGGCCGACGGCGTCGGGCGCTGGCACACCAGTCCGATCGAGATCGTCGCGGGCATGCCCGTGCTCACGCCCGACGACCTGATGGCCGGCCGGATGCCGGCCGGCGAGCGCGTTGTCCTGTTCGACGACGACCATTACTACATGGGCGGAGTGCTGGCCGAGCTGCTCGCGGCGGCCGGCCATGCCGTGACGCTGGTCACGCCCGAGGCCCGGGTCTCGGACTGGACGCAAGCGACGATGGAGCAGCGCAGGATCCAAAAGCGGCTGCTCGAGGCCGGGGTCACGGCGATGACGACGCACACGCTGGTGTCGGCCGCGCCGGGCTCGGCGACGGTCGCCTGCGCCTACACCGAGCAGGAGCATCAGCTGCCCTGCGACGCCCTCGTGCTGGTCACGTCGCGGCTGCCGAGCGACGCCCTGCTGGAGCCGTTGCGCGATGCGGGCGTCGCGGTGCGGGCGATCGGCGATGCCCTCAGCCCGGGCACGATCGCCGCGGCCGTCTGGGACGGCCGGCGCTTCGCGGAGGAGCTGGACGACCCGGCCGCGGACGACCGCGATCGCCCGCCGTTCCTGCGCGAGGTCGTCCAGCTGGCCCCGGACGAGGCAGCCGTCGCGTCCGGATGATCGCCGTGGAGCCGTGGCAGCTGTCGGCGGAGGGGCTCGCGGCGGCGATCCGCGGCGGCGGGGTGTCGGCCGCCGAGGCGCTCGAGTCCGTGCTCGCCAGGGCCGACGCGGTCGCGCCGGCGCTGAACCCGTTCGCCATCCGCCTGGACGACCGCGCGCGCGAGGCTGCCGCCGGCGCGGACGCGGCGATCCGGCGCGGCGATGCCGGGCCGCTGGCCGGTGTGCCGGTGACGATCAAGGACTCGCAGTGGCTGGCCGGGGTGCCGAGTCCTGCGGGTTCGCTGCTGCGGCAGGACTTCGTGCCGGACGAGACATGCGGGGCGGTGCAGCGGCTGATCGACGCCGGCGCCGTGATCTACGCGACCACGACGACGCCGGAGTTCTGCCTGACCGGCGTCACCGAGTCGAAGCTGCACGGGCTGACGCGCAACCCCTGGAACCTTGGCCGGACGCCCGGCGGGTCGTCGGGCGGCGCGGCGGCTGCCCTTGCGGCGGGCGCCGGTCCGCTCGCGCTGGGCGGCGACGGCGGCGGGTCGATCCGCATCCCGGCCGCCTTCTGCGGGCTGGTCGGGTTCAAGCCGAGCTTCGGCGGCGTGCCCCGGGAGCCCTGCACGCCCGCCTGGCGCTCGCTGGTCTCGCTGGGCCCGCTCGCGCACTCGGTCGCCGATGCGCGGCTGATGCTGCGGGCGATTGCGGGCCGCGACAACCGCGACCGCAACTCCATCGACCTGGCTGAGCTCGACGCGCCGGTGCCCAACCTGGCGGGCGTGCGGCTGGTCGCGTCCGAGACGCTCGGGTTCGCTCCGGTGGACGACGACGTGCTGGCCGCGTTCCGGGAGGCGGTCGCAGCGATCCAGGCCGCCGGGGCGACGATCGTCCACGATGACCCGGGTCTGCCGTCGTCGGTTCAGATCTGGGCGACCATCGCCGCGGCCGACGCCTGGTACGAGGAGGGCCAGGAGGACGAGGAGCGGGCCGAGCTGCTGACGGCCGCGGCCGCGGACTTCCTGGCGTTCGGCCGGACGATCGAGGCCGGCCACTACGTCCACGCGACGTTCGCGCGGGATCCGGTCAACCGCGCGTACGCCGACCTGCTCGCCCGGCACGACGCCGCCGCGCTGCTCACGCCGACGCTGGGCTGCGAGGCGTTCGAGCACGGGCTCCGCCATCCGGAGCAGATCGGCGGCGTCGAGATCGAGGCGCCCTGGATCGACTGGGCGGGGTTTCTGTACGACGCGAACCTGGTCGGCCTGCCGGCGCTCGCGCTGCCGGCTGGGCTCGGCGACGACGGCCTGCCGGTGTCCATCCAGCTGATCGGCGCGCGGACGTCCGACGGGCCGCTGCTGGCGCTCGGCCAGGCGGTCGAGTCGGTAATCGGGACATGCGGCCCGCCACCTGACACAATCCTCGGGTAACCGACGAGGAGGTCTCGATGGCGGCTCGGCCGGCGCTGCATGGGATGGCGGACATCCGTGCGTTCTTCCGCACGAACGGGACGCCGATCTACTTCGTGTCGCCGACGGCGTTCAACCTGCTGGGGCTCGACCGGTGGGTGCGCGACTTCTTCTACGTCACCTACTTCGACTCGTTCCAGGGCCACCACCCGCGGGTGTTCGTGCCCGACGAGCGGCCGCCGCGCGAGTTCACGTCGATCGAGGACGTCTGCAACTACCTGCTGGGCCACAAGGAGGTGGTCGACTTCGTCGACGCCCGCGGCCCGGGCGGCAAGGCGACGTTCGTGATGTTCGACGAGGACACGGAGCGGGCCGCGTCGGCGATCGGCCTCGAGATCATCCACCCGCCCGCGGCGCTGCGGAAGCGGCTCGACTCGAAGATCGTGACCACCCAGATCGGCAACGACGCCGGCGTGCCCAGCGTGCCCAACGTGCTCGGCCGCGCAGCGACCTACGACGAGCTGGTTGCCCTTGCGGACGACAGTCAGCTGGGCCGCGATCTGGTCGTGCAGACGCCATATGGCGACTCGGGCAAGACCACCTTCTTCATCCGCTCGCAGGCGGACTGGGACAGCTACGCCTCCGACCTGCACGGCCAGGAGCTCAAGGTGATGCGCCGGATCACGCCGCTGGAGGTGTGCGTCGAGGCGGTGATCACGCGCAACGGCACGCTGGTCGGGCCGTACGTGGCCTCGTTGATCGGGTACCCCGAGCTGACGCCGTACAAGGGCGGGTGGTGCGGGAACGACATCTTCCCCGAGGTGCTGACCGACGGCCAGCGGACGGCCGCCGGCGCGATGACCCAGCGGCTCGGCGCCCGGCTTGCCAAGGAGGGCTACAGGGGATTCTTCGAGGTCGACTACCTGCTCGATGCCGACGCGGGTGAGATCTACCTGGGGGAGATCAACCCGCGTGTGTCCGGCCTGTCGCCGATCACGCACGTCACCCTGGGCGCCTACTCGGACATGCCGCTGTTCCTGTTCCACCTGCTCGAGTACCTCGACGTCGACTACGAGATCGACGTGGCCGAGATCAACGCCCGCTGGGAGCGGCTGGCCGCGGAGGACGTGTGGAGCCAGCTGATCATCAAGGAGACCGGCCCGGACATCGAGCTGCTGACGGACACGCCGCGCACCGGGATCTGGGGACTCGGCCACGACGGACGGTTGACGTTCAAGCGGCCGGCGAACGACTGGCATGCGCTGCTCAGCGAGGACGAGGCGTTCTACCTGCGCGTCGCGTCGCCCGGCGAGTACCGCTACAAGGGGGCCGACCTGGGCGTGCTGGTGACGCGCGGGCGGATGCAGACTGACGATCAGCAGCTCACCGACCGTTGTCTGCGCTGGCTCTCCGCCGTGCGCGCTGGGTTCTCGGGAACGCCCGCGCCCCCGCTCGACCACTACGAGACGGCGATGGCGTTCAAGGGCACGTGAGCTCGCTGCGGGACACGCTGGCGCGCGCCATGCGCGGCCGGCAGGGGCGCGCGCGGGCGCCGGGCGACCCGCCGCGCGCGATCCCGTTCACGTTCGTCGCGATCGCCGAGGATCAGCCGGCGGACACGTTCCAGGCGCGGTTCGACGAGTCGTGGGACGCTTACCGCGCCTGGTACCTGCAGGCCGGCGATGCGGCCCGCCCGAGCTACGTCGAGTGCCGGGCGGCGATCCGCACGCACATGCCGGAGCTGCTGGCGACCTACGAGCGTGTGGTGGAGCTGGGCGGCGGGGGCGACCTGGCGGCGCGCATGCTCTCGCTGTGGTGCCCGCCGTCGTACCTGTCGGGCTGCACGCAGGCGGTGCTGTTCCGCCCTGCTCCGGTGCTCGTTCGCAACTACGACTACGACCTCCATCGCATCGAAGGCGCCATCGTCCGCACGGGCTACACCGGCCGCGGAGTGATCGGGATGAGCGACTGCCTATGGGGTCTGCTGGACGGCGTCAACGATCAGGGGCTGGCCGTCTCGATCACGTTCGGCGGACGTCGCGAGATCGGCGAGGGGTTCGGCATCCCGCTGGTCGTCCGCTACGTGCTGGAGACGTGCGGCGACGTGGACGAGGCGGCTGCGACGATCCGCCGGCTGCCGGTGCACATGGCGTACAACGTGACGATGGTCGATGCCGCGGGGCGGACGGCGACCGCGTTCGTCGGGCCGGGCCGGGAGGCCGAGGTGCGGCCGCTGGAGGTGATCACCAACCATCAGGATCCGGTGATGTGGGAGGAGTACGCGCGGGCGACGCGGACGATCGAGCGGGAGCGGCACCTGTCGGCGCTGGTCGCCGACTCGGGGATGGCGGAGCACCGGCTGGTCGGCGCGTTCCTGGAGCCGCCGCTCTATGCGCGCGGCTTCGACCGCGGCTACGGGACGCTCTACACCGCCGTCTACCGGCCGGTCGACGGCGTCGTCGACTACCGCTGGCCCGGATCCACGTGGCGCCAGGCATTTGTAGCGTTCGTCGAGGGGGAGCACACCGTTCCCCTCATCCCCGACGCCTGATCGCTGAAGGTGTGGACTGGCTGCGACGCTCGCCGACCCGCGCCACGGCCTCCATCTCGACGAGCATGCCGCCGAACAGGAAGCCCGCGAGCACCGCGGTGCTGGCCGGGAAGGGCGGCGAGAACAGCTCGTGGCGGACGCGCTTGAACGTGTCGTAGTCCTCGGCACGCGCCATGAAGACCGTCATCTTGACGACGGTGTCCAGCGACGCGCCCACCGCCTCGAGCGTCTTCGACAGGTTCGCGTACGCCTGGCGGAGCTGCGCCTCGAAGTCGTCCGGGTCGACCACCGAGCCGTCCTCGCCGAAGCCTCCCTGCCCGGCGGTGAACACCAGCTCGCCGTCGCAGACCACCGACTGGGAGAACTCCCACGTCTCGGCGAAGGGGAACGGATTGGGCCCGGTGCGGTTCACGGCGGCGATTCTACCGGCACTGCGGCACGCGGTGCGCGCCGATGGCACCATGCATCTCATGACCGATCGCGCCCGCGGAACCCGCGGATATCGCGACCTGCTGACCGTGCCGAGCTACGGCTGGCTGGTCGGAGCCGTCTTCCTTTCCCGGCTAGGCAACGCGATGAGCCAGGTCGCCGTCGTCATCTACCTGCTCGAGCGCACCGGCTCGACGGCCGTCGCGGGGATGGGCGCTGCCGCGCAGCTGATCCCCGCCGTCGCCACCGGCCCGCTGATCGGCGCGTGGCTCGACCGGGTCGAGGCGCGGCGGCCGCTGATCGTCTGGACGCAGCTCATCCGCGCCGCGCTGCTGGTGGCGGTGGTCGCGGTCGGCGAGCTCGGCGATCCGCCGGCCGCCGTGTACATCCTGCTGCTGGCCGGCCTCGGCCTCACCTTCCCGCTGCCCAATCCCGGCTTCCGGGCGCTGGTGCCGGTGATCGTGCCGCGCCGGCTGTGGGACTCGGCGAACGCGCTCGACAGCATCTCCTACGACACGGCGTTCGTCATCGGCCCGGCGCTGGCCGCCGCCATCGTCACCGCCGCCGGCGCGCCGCTGGCGATCATCGCTCAGGCCGGGCTGACCGTGCTCGCCGCGCTCGCGGCCTGGCGCGTCCGCGAGCCGCGGGGCCGGCCGATCGCCCAGGAGCCGGTGCTGGCCGCCGCTGCGGACGGCCTGCGCGCAGTCACCGGGCACCCGGAGCTGCGCGCCACGATGGCGTTGATGATGGTCTCGGGCATCGGCTTCGGCGCGCTGACCATCGCCCTGCCCGTGTGGGCGCAGGAGCAGCTCGGCCGTTCGCCGGGCGCCTCGGGCTGGATGTGGGCGGCGCTGTCGGCCGGGTCGATCGCGGGCGCGCTGCTGTATGGCGCTCTCCGCCCGAAGGGATCGGACGCGCGGCATGCCGTCGCCTTCGCCGCGCTCGGCGGCCTGCCGCTGCTGGTGCTGCCGTTCGCGCCCGACCTGCTGGTCGGGATGATCTGCATGGGCATCGCCGGCCTGGCCACGGCGCCCTTCGTGATCTCGATGTTCGCGATCCGCCAGCGTGCGCTGCCGCCCGAGCTGCACGGCCGGGCGTTCGCCATCACCGTCAGCATCAACGTCGCCGGCACGCCGATCGGCGCCTTGCTGGCCGGCTTCCTGATCGGGCCCATCGGCGTCCACAGCGTGCTCTTCCTGGCCGGCGCCGGCCAGCTGGCCGCAGCGCTGGCCGCCGAGATGGTGCTGCGCACGAGCGACATCCCCGAGCCGGCGACCGCGTAAGAATGAGCTAGCTGGGGCGCTTGGCGATGCGCACGACGCCGCCGCGGGCGACCCGGCCGGAGCCGGCCTCCCTGACGACCGCCACCAGCGCCGCCGCACACGCCGGATCGAACTGGGTGCCGGAGCACCGCTCGATCTCGGCCACGGCGCCTTCCACCGACAGCGCCTTGCGGTAGACGCGGTCCTCGATCATCGCGTGGAACGCGTCGCAGACGGCAATCACCCGGGAGCCGAGCGGGATCGCCGGGCCGCCGAGGCCATCCGGGTAGCCGCCGCCGTCCCACCGCTCGTGGCTCGAGCGGACGAGCGGCACCAGGTCGGCGAAGTAGGGGACGGGCTCGAGGATGCGCGCGCCGATGTCAGGGTGCTCCTGCATGCGCGCCATCTCCTCGGCGCTCAGCGGGCCGGGCTTGCGGAGGATCGCCTCGGGGATGCCGATCTTGCCGATGTCGTGCAGCAGCGCACCCAGGCGGATGATCCGCGACTCGCCGGCCGGAATCCCCAGCCGCTCGCAGACGGCGCCGGCGAGCTCGGCGATCTGGCTGGCGTGGTCGTTGGTGTACGCATCCTTCGCCTCGAGCGCGGCGGCCAGCGCGCCGAGGGTGGCGAAGTACGCCTCCTCCAGCCGCTCTGACATCCGCGTCCGGGCGATCATCGCGCCCGCCTCGCCGGCCAGGGCCGAGCACAGGCGGATCTCGCCCGCCTCGAACCGGCGACGCCGCTCGTCGTAGATCTCGATCAGCCCGAACGGCTCGCCGTCGACGTCCAGCCGCAGCATCAGCAGGGAGCGGTAGCCGAGCTCGACCAGCAGCCGCATCTCGGTCGGTTCCGCGTCGCTGGCGGTGCACACGTAGGGCGCGCCGGTTTCGACGACGCCGGCGGTGCACGGGAAGTCGCTCAGCGGATGCTCCTCGGCGGTCCGCTCCCAGCGGTGGGGCGGCCGCGCGTAGCCCGCGCAGTCGTTGACCGTGCCGCGCTCCAGGTCGATGCGCGAGATCAGGCAGGCGCTGGCGTCGATGAACTCGGTCAGCTGCCGGGCGAGGCCCGCGAGCGTGTCGTTCAGGTCGCCGCCGGTGGCCGCCAGGTGCTGGGCGGCCTCGATCACGCGAAGCGCGGGCTCGAGCTGGTCGGCTCTCAGCGGGCGTACGGTTGCGGCGTCGTCTTCGGGCATGGCGTTGTCGGCTGCGGCGCGGATGGGGAGCTCCTGCGTCTGTGAGATCGGGAAACCGGGAACACTGATTCTTCTCACGGCCGGGTATCCCTCTTTTGGGGGATACCCGGTGTGTCTCGGAGCGCGCCAACCCGCATCCCTCCGCCGCCCGGAGCGGTACCCTCCGACCCGACATGCTGTTCGAGATCCCCAGCCCGGGCGACCCGTTCCTGGTCGACGCCGGGCCGTTTCATGTCCGGTGGTACGGACTGCTCCTCGCCCTCGGCGTCCTGATCGCCGGCTGGATCGCCCGCCGCGAGTTCCGCCGCCGCAACCTCGATCCCGAGCTGGTCTACTCGATCGCCGTCTGGGCGGTCCCGCTCGGCCTGGTCGGCGCGCGCCTGTACCACGTGATCACCGACTGGGACGTGTTCAGCAACGACCTGTCACAGGTGCCCGCGATCTGGAACGGCGGCCTGTCGATCTTCGGCGCGGTGCTGGGCGGCATGCTCGGCGTGTGGATCGGCTGCCGTCGCACCAAGGTGCCGTTCTGGGTGGTGGCCGACTGCGTCGCACCCGGCCTGATCCTCGCCCAGGCGCTGGGTCGCTGGGGCAACTACTTCAACCAGGAGCTGTACGGCAAGCCCAGCGACCTGCCCTGGGCGGTCAAGATCGACAACCCGCAGGCTCCGTACGAGCCGGGGTCGACCTTCCACCCGACCTTCCTGTACGAGTCGCTCTGGGACCTGGCCGTGTTCGGCATCCTGATCTGGTTCATCCGCCGCTACTTCAACCGCGTCCCCGCCGGCACGGTGTTCGCGCTCTACGTGTTTCTGTATGGCCTGGGCCGGACGCCGATCGAGACGCTGCGCATCGACACGGCGGACATCTTCCTCGGCCAGCGCGTCAACGTCTGGGTGGCGGGCGTCATCTGCGTGATCGGGCTGACTGCGTTCGTGATCCTCTTCCGCCGGCGCACCGCGACGCCGGCCCGGCCGGCGGCACCCCAGCCGACCCCGGCGGCCGCTGCCGCCGCAGCCACCGGTCACGTGCCGACCGAGCGGCCGACGGCCGCGATCGAGGCTCGCCGCAAGTCGCAGCGCCGCCGCCGCGAGCGCTAGGCCGCGTCGGCGGCCAGCAGCCGCTCGAGCGCGCGCAGGCAGTCGGCGTCGATCTCGCCGCCGGCCTCGAACAGCCCGGCCAGCGCCCGGCCCGCGCCGGCCTGCGAGGTGTGTCCGCCGGCCCGCACGAACGCGTCGGCCGTGTGCAGGATCCGCGTCTCCAGTGGGCGCTCGTCCGGCGTCCGCGACCGGGCGAGGATCCACTCGGCGGACTCACCGTCCAGCGCTCCGGCGGCCACCCGGGCCTGCACCCCGGCAGTGTCCGCCGTGCCGTACACGTAGGCGGCGAGCCGCAGCCGCTCGATGCGGTCGGCGTCGAGGCCGAGCTCACCGGCCAGCAGGCCGGCGTACTCGCTGGTCGCGCGGGCATCCGCGCTGACGGCGCGCGGCGCGGACGGCTCCGGGCCGTCCGGCTGCGGGCCGTGGTGGCCGTCCGGCTCGTGGGCGCTGATGCGGCCGCCGCCGGCGGCGCGCGCATCGAGCAGCGCGGACCGCGCCAGCTGGACGAGCTCGTCCTGGCTGCCGGCGTTCTGGGGGAAGGAGGCGACGCCGCCCGACACGGTCATCGTCGTGCCCGATGCGGCCTGGGCGGCGAAGGTCGCCGCCAGCCGGCTGACCAGCGTTGTCGCGGACTCGGCGCTCATCCCCGGCAGCACCAGCGCGAACGAGTCGCCGCCGATCCGGCAGACGCAGTCGTAGGAGCGCACGCCGCGGGAGAAGCATTCGGCAGCCAGCCGCAGCACCCGATCGCCCTCGGCGTGGCTCTGCACGTTGTGTCGTGCCAGCCCGTCGATGTCGACCACCGACACGGCGAGGCTGGCACCCGTGCGCTTCGCACGCGCCAGCTCGCGGGCGAGCACGCTCGCGAACCCGTGGCGGTTGGGCAGGCCGGTGAGCGCGTCCAGCGTGCCCGCGGCCGCGATCCCCTGCGAATCCCAGAGCCGCGCGGCCTGCACGGCCTGAGCCGCGACCGCGGCGACCAGGCGGGCTCGCTCGACCGCATCCTCGCCGCCCGCTCCGTCGACCACCAGGCACCCCAGGACGCGTCTCGCGCTGACCATCGGGATCATGGTGCGCCCGTCGTGGACGGCCACCTCGGCATCGGCCAGCGGCAGCGACGGTGGGCCGTCCCCGTACGCCAGCTCCAGCGACGAGCCGTCGTCAGCCAACACGTAGGCGGCGGCCCCCTCCGCGCCGAACGCGCCCGCGGCGGCGGCGCTCGCCGCGGCCAGCACCGCCCGCAGCTCGAGGCCCGAGCGGAGCGCCTCGGCCAGCTCCGCCAGATCGCGGTCGTGCCCGGTCATCGGTCGCCCCGCGTCCGGCCGGGCCCGATCAGCACCCGCACGGTGGTGCCCTCGCCCGGGACGGCGTCGACGTCAAGCCGCCCGCCGAGGATCGCGGCCCGCTCGTGCATCGAGGCCATGCCGTGGTGGGGCAGCCCGTCGTCCGGCTCCCGGATCACGCCGCTGCCGTCGTCGGCGATCGTGGCCACGAGGCCGTCCTCGGCCGATCCGGCGATGGACACGCGGATCGTGCTGCAGCCGGCGTGCTTGAGGGCGTTCTGCATGGCCTCGCGGACGATCTGGAACAGATGCACCTGATCCTCCTCGCCGAGCAGCTCGACGGCGGGCACGTCCATCTCGACGGCGATCCCGTGCGCCGAAGCAAAGCCGTCCGCCAGCGCGCCCAGCGCCGTGTCGAACCCCTGGTCACGGAGCGTCCACGGCTCGAGCACGAAGGAGAGCTCGCGCACCGATCGGATGACGTCCCGCTGGCGGCTGCGGGCCGTCGCCAGCACGCGGACGGCGTCGTCGGGCTGCCCCTCGGCGATCGCCTCCTCGACGGCGTCCAGCATCATGCCCACCCCGGACAGCGTCTGCACCGGCCCGTCGTGGAGGAACGCCGACAGGCGCCGCCGCTCCTCCTGCTCGGCGTTGATCACCCTCCGCGAGAGCTCGGCACGCTCGGCCTCGCGCATGCGGGCCTGCGACAGCAGTGCATCGACCCGGTCGAACAGCGCCGCGTTGGCCGCGGCCTGGCCGGCGAAGTCGGTGAACAGCACGGCCCGGGAGACGTCGGCGGCATCGAACCCGCGGCCCGAACCCAGGTCGAGCAGCACCAGCACGGCGTGCAGCCGGCCGGCCACGGACAGCGGCGCCGCCAGCACGGCGGTGGGGCGGAGGTGGCAGAGCAGTCCGTCGGCCTCGCTTCCGGCGACCTGTGCCGAGGCCGGCGCAAGGTCGCGGGCGGCGATGGCGATCGGCGAGCCGGGCGCGCCGGCCTCGATCGTCACGTCCGCCAGCGGGCCGAGCGCGACGCCCGCCGCCGCCACCGGGCGCAGCGTGTCCTCGCCCAGCGGCGGCGCCACCATCACGGTGGCGTCCGGCCCGAACATCGCGTGCGCCTGCTGCGTCGCCCGCTCCAGCACGCCGCGGCCGTCGAGGCCCGACGCGACGGCCCGGAGGCTCCCAACGAGGGCCTCCAGGAAGCGGTCCTGCGCCACCAGCCGGCGGCGCAGGTCGACCTCTCCGGCCGATCCGCTAGTCGATGATGCTGGTTCTGAGGGCGATGGCGACGGCATGCGTGCGGGTGTCCGCCTCGAGTTTCGAGAGGATGTGGCGCACGTGGCTCTTGACCGTCTCCTGGCTGATGTACAGCTTGCCTGCGACGTCGGCGTTCGACATCCCGTCGGCGAGCAGCTGGAGGATCTCCCGCTCGCGCGCCGTCAGCATGTTCTCCCGCTCCTTGCTCAGCAGGGCGGGCATCAGCGCGGGATCGACATACCCGTCACCGTCGGCCACCTTCTGGATGGCCCGCACCAGCGTCTGGTGGGGGGCCTCCTTCAGGATGTAGCCCTTTGCGCCGGCCTCGAGGCCGCGCGTCAGCAGGCTCCGCTCGGCGAATGCCGTGAACATCAGCACCGACGTCTCCGGCACCTCGGACGCGATCGCCTTTGCGGCGGCGAGCCCGTCCATGACCGGCATGCGGACGTCGAGGATGACGACGTTCGGACGCCGGCGCTTGGCCAGCGTGACTGCAGCGTTGCCGTCGGCCGCCTCGCCAACGACCCTGATGTTCTCGGACCGCGACAGCGAGAGCCGTAGGCCTTCGCGCACCACCTCGTGGTCGTCGCAGATGAGACAGGTGATCGGTTCGCTCACACGTACTCCACTCGTCGCAGCTTTATGCCACCGTAGGGGGATATCGGCAGCAGGACGCCCATCCGTTAGCCCCAACCGTTCGCACTGCCGCGACGGGTTACCGGCTTCGCCGGTGGTTGCCCGTTTCCTGCCCCATCCGGGCCGCGCCGAACCCGCTGATAGACTGAGGTTCGCTTGAGCGACGAGCTTCCGAGTACCAGTCTGGCATGACGACCGCACTCGAGCTGCTAGCGGTCGTGTTGATCGTCCTGGGCAACGCGTTCTTCGTGTCCGCCGAGTACGCGTTGGTCACGGCGCGGCGGACGCGCATGCAGGAGCTGGCGTCGGACGGCAGCAAGTCCGCCCGCCGGGTGCTCGGCCTGCAGGCGAACCCGGCGCGGTTCATCTCCGCGATCCAGCTCGGCATCACCCTTTCCAGCCTGGCGCTGGGCGCCATCGGCGAGCCGGTCATCTCCAGCCTGCTCGAGTCACCGCTCGACCTGCTGCCGGAGAGTTGGCATCAGGGCGTCTCGCTGACCATCTCGGCGATCCTCGCGTTCACGATCCTGTCCTTCTTCCACGTGGTGGTGGGCGAGATCGTGCCGAAATCGTTCACGCTGGTGCACGCCGAGCGGGTGGCCCTGGCTGTGGCGCTGCCGATCGACGTGTTCTACGCGGTGTTCAAGCCGTTCATCTGGGTGCTGATCAAGGCCAGCGAGGTCGCCCTGCGGTGGCTCGGCCTCCCGCCCGGCGCCCGCGGCCGGATCGCGCACTCCGAGGAGGAGCTGAAGATGCTCGTCCGCGCCAGCCGGGAGGAGGGCGTGCTCGAGGAGGAGGAGCAGGAGATGCTCCACAACGTCTTCGAGTTCGCCGACAAGGACGCGGCCGACGTGCTGGTGCCGCGCCCCGACGTGGTCGCGCTGGACGTCGAGATGCCGGTGCCCGAGATGCTGCAGACGATGCTGGACAACCCCTACACGCGGTATCCCGTGTTCGAGGGCGACCTGGACGACATACTGGGCATCCTCCACGTGCGCGACCTGTTCGCCGCGCTGCACGATAACGGCATCGACCGCACTGACGTTCGCGGCTTGATCCGCCCGGCGATCGTCGCGCCCGAGACGAAGCGGCTGGACGAGCTGCTGGCGGAGTTCCGTTCGACCTCCAACCACATGGCGATCGTGGTGG
>Ga0247826_10000052_pt1 | contig 14574 bp, 29 predicted proteins | sample 12C_Control_Day1_FD_200152 | JGI IMG/M metagenome (GOLD analysis project Ga0247826, IMG submission 200152) | Soil microbial communities from agricultural site in Penn Yan, New York, United States - 12C_Control_Day1 | ecosystem: Environmental > Terrestrial > Soil > Agricultural land | place... | reverse complement strand
CCCCTCAGCGGGACGACCGCCAATTTTAGCGGCTCGCTCGGCACGCAGGGCAATTTCCTCGTCTCGGGGACGAGCCAGCTTTTTAACGCAGTCGGGATCGGCTCAGCTCCCGTGGGCGGGCAGCAACTCACCGTCGCCGGCACCACAACCCTGACAGGGCAACTCAGCGGGGCAGGCGCCAATTTTAGCGGCTCGCTGGGCACGCAAAGCAATTTCTTTGTGACCGGCACCACGCAACTCGGCGGCCCCACGACCCTGACAGGGCAACTCAGCGGGGCAGGCGCCAATTTTAGCGGGTCGCTGGGCACGCAAAGCAATTTCTTTGTGACCGGCACCACGCAACTCGGCGGCAACGTCGGGATTGCCATCGCCCCTGGCGCGGCCACGCTCACGGTGGGCGGGAATATCAATGCGGCAGCAGACATCAGTGGCAATAACCTCGTCTCGACCCTGGATGCCTACATTGGACGCAACATTGCCATCAATACGGGCACCGGCTATAAGCCCGGTGGAGGGCCGTGGGAAGCATCCAGTAGTCGCACGCTCAAGCGCGAGCTAGCCGGGATTCCCCAGGCCCTGGCGCTCCTGTGTACGCTCGTGGGCTATACCTTTTGCTGGGACCGCGAGCCGGAAGCTCGCCTCTTTCCTGGGCCGCAGTATGGCCTGATCGCCGAAGACGTCGCACAGACCGTCCCGCAGTGGATCGGTACGGCCCCGGATGGCGGGCTCACCGTGGCCGCGCGCGGCTTTGAAGCGCTGGTGGTCGAAGCGCTCAAGCAAGTGGTGGCGCGGTTGGAACGCTTGGAGGCGGCGTGGTAATGGGAGAAGGACATGTATGTACGAGCGTATCACACAGCGCCTGGCCGAACTCAAGGCGCGGCAGGCCAGCGTCGAGCAAGAGATGGCGCACATCGAGCAGCGGCGCCAGGCGCTCCTCCAGGAGATGCTCAAGCTCCAGGGCGCGGTGCAGACGTTAGAGGGGCTGCTGGAGGCGGAGATGCCCGCAGCGGGCCATGGGCAGCAGCAGACGACGATGCCGCCTGTGTCTGCATGAGGAACGCGGCATGATTGTCACCATATTCGCCATCCTGGCGATTGCGGCCTTCGTGATCACCATCGTCAGTGCAGTCAGGCCATGGCCTTTATGGCCTGGAGTGTTACTCTTATGCATCATCGAGCTCCTGCGGGCGCTCCCGCTCGGGCGATGATGCATGCCCGCGCTGCTACTGCTGTGCCTGCTCCTGGCGGGGTGTCATGGGGCGCTCATCCATGCTTTGGAGGAACGGCACATCAAAAGTTGTGTATGGTGGAGCGGGCCACTAGGGATGTCCCACGCCGTCACCGCTACCGGGGGGATGTCGTTACAGGAGTGCCTCGCGGTGCCGTGCATGACGAGGCGTTAACGCCTCCCAGCTTGGGGATGGCAAATCATTGAGATGCGGCCTCCGGTCTCGAGCGTGCCATCGCAGGTGAGGGGGATATTCCCACTCGGCGGCACCGGCGTGCTCGGCACCGCCACGCAGGCGGCCGGGGAGAAGCCGCTTGGGCCTGCGGCGCCGCGCGTGTAGACCACGTAACAGTTCGTCTGGCCTCTGCCAGGGGTGCTATCGACCGCGCTTCTGGCGGACGGCGTGGGCGCGTCCGTGAGCTGTACGTACTCGCCAGTACCGACTTTGCGCTCAATCGTGTACCCGGTGGCAATCGTGTTCACCGTATCGACCCACGAGACGAGCACGCCACTGCCCTGGAGCGCCGCCGTAACACTGGTGGGTGGCACGGGCACCTCGGCAGAGGGGTTCGGCGGCACCGGTCCCGTCCCGCCGCACTGCGGAGGAATCTGCCCGAACGTCTGTTCAATATGCTTCGTGACATTCCTGGTGGGCATACGGGCGCTCTCCAGCGCGGCCTGGATGCGACCCTGCATCGGCCACGGCCACAATGGTTCACTGGTGAGTTGGCGGTTCACGTAGCGGTAGCAGGTGCCTGGGGCCAGCTCGTAGATAGTTTTCCCCTTGGTGGCCTCGGCAAGCGTACGACCCCCATGCAAGTTGCTACACTCCCAGCCATCGCTACTACAGGTGCCCAGGCCCTGAGGGGCCGCGACGACGACATTACGCGCCACGTTCCCACGACTGCCGCTGCCGCCATCAATCACCATACCCTTCAAGTGCTCGTGCACGGGCGCAGCCAGCAGCACCACATCTTGCAGCAGGAAGTTCTCGGTGACATGCCCAGATCCCGCGTGAGAACCCGATTCAGCGGTGATGTTGAGCATCATGCTCGTCTCAATATTGTCCTGGTTGGTGGCATAGACGATGGAGCCGAGGAGGGCGCTGTTGCGGGTGGAGTAGGCATGGAGAGGGGCTTCAGGTTCGGTGGCAGATGATAGTATGTTTCTTCGACCTATTACATTCTCCATGAGTACATTATCTTGATTGTACCCTATATCAATAGGATCAGTTGGATTACCCTGAGCAGAACCATAGGGACTCCCATTATGCTCCGCCCACGCTCGGCGCACGGTGTTCGGGCCAGGACCGCCCCTTGCTCCAACGGCCAATGTCTTTCTAGCGAATCCAAAACAGGCTATATCTTCCAACAGGTTATGGTTACCTCCCACGTCGCAGACGTTCTCCAATCCCCCATCTGCAGGCTCATTCGCCCAGCTCACCACCCGCCGGAGCGTGCAGTGCTGCCCACGGACAACCGTCGTCGTGTCATGACCGTTTTTGGCATTCACCCCGATGACGGTAATGTACGAGGCATTGCAGTCGATAGGGCGGCGCTGAAACTCGCCGTCAATGAGTACATTCCCATCGTTCTGCGCCCGCACGGTAATCGGATTGCCAGCTGTGCCAGACTTACTGGAAAACGCCAGCATCTGCGAGTCGCCTTTGTAGGTTCCATCGGCCATACAAAGCACCTTGCCAGGACCGGCCTGACTGCTCAACCATGTGCCCACGTTACACGGAGCGCTTTGACTACAGGTCGATCCACTCCCGTTTGGCGCGGCATAATGCGTACACGCTGGCTGTGCCTGTACGCTCACGGGCAGGAGCAGGAGCAGGAGCAGAAAGGCTGCAAGGAGTATGGGCATAGGGGTATCTCCCAGGTTCAAGGTTTTCGACCGAGAGTCCCCACCATACTAGCCCCAGATGAGGCGGATAACAAACACGATATACGCCACGATCCCGATGATCCCCAGCGGCAGCAGGGGGACGAGCGGGTGCGTGCGTAGATGCTTCAGGCGTTGCAAGCGGCGTTTCATGAGACCTCCACCAGCGTTGCGCCATAGACCACCATTTTCACCAGCAACAGGAAGCCAAGGACCAGCATAATGACCATGACAATCTGCACACTACGCATCTCGTCCGCGTCCTCTGGCTCCGGTCTGGGCGGTGGGGGCCAGGCGTCAGGCCCCAGATACCCCCGCTGGCGTTTGTAGCGTACCAGGGCGTCGAGGGCCTGGCAGGCCCGACACCAGACGGCCAGGCCGCTCGGGTACTGCGTGGAGGGTGCAAACGCGCTGTGCGGGCGGCGCTGGTGACAGCGCGGGCAGGTTTTGGTCATGATGTCCATCGGAAACCTCCAGACGTCTGGCGGCTGGGTGCCACCCTATGCCGCTGCATGGACCACAATGGTGACAAGGAGGAGCAGCCCGATCACCAACAGGATGCCAAGAACCATATCGCTCATGGTCATCTCGCCCGTATTCCCCAGCGTCCCTCGTGGCGGCGGGGGCCACAGGCGCGCGGGGAGGCGTCGGTGCGGTTGCGCGGCCTGGCACCGGGCACACCAGAAGCGCGGGTGCACGCCAAAGTAGGCCGCGCGGCGGACCTTCCGCCAGCAGTGCTGGCAGCGATAGCGGGCCATCGGCTCACGCATGGGGCGCATCCTCCTCCTTGGACTGGCGCGCCTGCGCCAGCAAGGCCGGGTTAAAGGGACACATCCCGGCGTCGGCAATAAAGCTGGCCAGGTGGTGCTGAATGGCCGTAAAGGCGGCGTGCATCTCCGCAAAAGGAATCTCATGGCGCGTATGCGCCCACATCGAGACGGCTCCATCCGGGAACACGTCAAATTCCAGAGCCAGCACCGGGCGGCCTTTGGTCTGATATTGGCTGCGCCGCTGACGGTTGGTAAACTCGCGCCCCATTACGGCGTCTCCTGTGGCGTACACTGTGCCAGCACGGCCTGCGCCGCCGCCTCCCAGCGTGCCTGCGTCGAGGGGGGCAGCATGGACCACGCGACGCCTTGGAAGTCGGCGCCGGTGGTGCGCCAGAACTCTTCGTAGGCGATCTGGCCGGGGCTGCGTGCATCATTCATAGCGTCTCCTCCCGGCGTGCGCGATGATAGGCCTTGCAGTCCACACACCGTGCTCCCCGTGCCAGGGGCTGGCGACATTGGACGCACTGGTGCGCCAGGCGTAGGGCCGTATACCTGGCGCGCATATACGTCCGTTGCTTCGCCAGGCAGCGCTCGCAGCGCGGCGTGCCATGCGCCGTGGGGGTGGCGCAACTGAGGCAGAGGCCGCGTGCCCGTCGGTGCTCTCGGTCACGTTTCATTGGCATACAGGGCTCCTGTCAGGGGGTGAGCACCAGCAGCGCCAGCGCGAAGGCCAGCGCGAAGCCGAGCAGTGTTACCAGGAGGTTGACGAGGGTGAAGTACGGCGGTTCAGGTGGATGGTTCATGCTCTCCCTTCCCAGATGGCGTCAAAGGTGTAGAGGTCTTCCGGGCTCGGCATGCGTGGGCCTGTTCCGTGGATGCGATCCAGCTCGTACGCCAGTCGCATCGACCACCACAGATAGCGTATATGCCGAATGCCGTACCAGTACTTCATCGCGTGCCCTCGTGCGGCAGGCGTCCTGTGTAGTGCAGCCAGGCGCATGTGGGCAGGGTCCACAGGAAGAAATGCGCGACGGCGGAGCCCAGGCACAGCCAGCGGAGGAGCGTGGAGCCCAGGCCTGCGGTGCATCCGAGCAGCCAACCCCCCCGCTCCTTCACGGGGCGGGTGCCATCCCACGCCCGCAGGCCAGCACGGCACGGGGCGAGGGGCACCCGGCCATCCATCCACCAGGGCTGCGGCAGGCCGCGTCCCTCCGCGTGAGGGAGATTGGTCCGCTGGCACCAGGGGCACACGTCGGTCTCCGTGGGGACGGAGCATATCGTGCAGATGGTCATGAGGCGTGTCCTTCATGGAAAGGGTGCATGTCAGCCCCTAGCATAGCAGAGGTGAGGTGTTCGTGTCGAGCGTGGCGAACAGCGGCAGGTCCGTATGCGTCTCAGGACGTGGGGCCGCGCCCTCGGTCCATCTGTGCAGCGCAGCAAGGCCGAGGCGCTCACGGGCAATGTCATGCAGGTACGGGTAGCTGAGGTCGAGCCCCACGCCGTGATGGCCCAGCTCACGGGCGACAAGGAGGGTGGTGCCGCTGCCACAGAACGGATCGAGAATGGTGCTCGGGCGCGTGGGGGCATTGCAGGGACATGAGGGGGCAAAGCCGGTAGTGTGGGCCTGCATATCGACCCAATGCCCGGCGCGGGCTCCATCATTGCGCGCAAGGCAGTCGCGGGCATATCCTGCGGCCTGTCCAGGCGTTGCTGTGACACGCTCCACCGTCCGCACCCACGGCTTCCTACACGCACTACACACCGCACGCGGCGCACCCGCCAGGAGGCAGCGGCGCACCAACTCGGTCGGCATCGTGGCAAAATGTGCGAAGTGACAGGGCTCGCTGGCGAGGGACCAGACGCTGCGACAGGCGCGGCCGTTGGGGTTATACGAGCGCTGTGATTCATCGATAGACCAGCGCGTAATATGCTCCTCGTGCTCATACCCATGTGTACGATGTCCACCATACTGCGCATGCTTGGCGGCATTGCCGCGCTGAAAATCGGCATGTGGCTCCCGCACCGCCTCCATATCGAAGTAATATTTCTGCTGCTTACTGAACAGGAACACCTGCTCATGCGCCCGCGTGGGCCGGTCCTGCACGCTCTCGGGCATCGGGTTGAGCTTGTGCCAAATGATCTCACTGCGTAATATAAAGCCATCCTGTTGCAGTGCCAGCGCGAGGCGCCACGGCAATCCCATAAGTGACTTGGGCTTGAGACCCGTCGTCTTTCGGCTGGCCTGAAACATCGTGTCCTGTTGCCACTGGATGCTGCCGGTGATGGTTTCCTTCCCATGCCCACCTGTCATGCTGCTGCCTGCATACGCATCACCGACGTTACACCAGAGCGTGCCTGTGGGGACCAGCACACGATACACCTCCGCGAACACCGCCCGCATGGCACAGATCCAGCACTGCGGTGGAGCACACGGGGGCTCCTGGCGTGCCCAGGCGAGGCAGTCGTGGAGGGGCTCCTGGCCTATCTGGGCATCCACCCGCACGGCACCGCAGCGGGGGCAGGTGCCCTTGTAGGGAATGCCTGGCACCGTATCGAGATAGGGGCTGCGGCCATCGTCCCCATGCCCGCTCAAGGTCGATTTCGCTGACGGCTTCAGGGAGGTCTGGATATGCGTACACCCCGCGTCCCCACCCACCCATTGCCCTGTGCCATAATCACGCAAATTCCAGTAGGGCGGTGACGTTATCACGACATCGACACTTGCATCCTTGAGCGGGATCGCCCTCGCGTCTCCTTGAATCAGTAGTACGCTCATCGCCTCCCCTCCCGCAGTCGTCGGCTGACCCCCCGTTGCTGCCGCTCCCACTGTTCCTGTTGCCGTGCCGCCTGGCCGTACAGATCGCCCCCCGCCTGTTGTGCAGTGGCCTGCGTCTGCCACTGCACCGGCGTGAGCGGGGGCGTCGTCACGTCGACCGCGCCCGTGGCCCACGTATGCAGACCACAGCGCGCACAGTGCCACGACCGGAAGACATCCATCCACCCATCAGCGGCGGGGAGGCTGAGATAGGTCGTTTCGCCGACGCTCCAGAGATGGCTGGCAAGGGTTGTACAGCGCTTAGGCGTCGGCGTCATGGAAGCGTCTCCACAGCAGGGTCCATGCTACTGCCGCGCATAAGGGCGTCCACCCATTGCCCAGGGCACGTAAGCGGTCAACGCGGTGTGGCAGTCCCGTAACCACGCGTGGTACGTCTGCGGGCTCAGGGGGCCAGGCGCCGTCCATTCTTGCGGCCAATCCATTAACCATTCGACCCACGTCGGGTTGAGCTGTCCCTGTCCCGTTGGCAGCGGGTTGCCCTCTGCAATCCACTCCTTCCTGGTCTCGGCAGAGAAATGCTGCTGGATATATGTCTGCCAATCGCCCTGCGTGTGGGCAGTCGGCGTCGGCCACATCCTGACGGCCGCATTCAGGCTGCATGTGCTGTACAGATCCAGGCGGCGCTGGCTGGCCTTCAGTCCGTCCTGCTTCCAGTCGCTGGCGTCCGGTGTCGGCCACCTCTGCGCTGCTTTCCGCCCCTTCCCTCGGTACTCGTCTGCGGTGATCGCTGGCGGTGGCCCGCACGGGCTCATGTGGACAGCCCCCTCCAGGGTCGGTCGCCAGGTGTCCCGGTTGCTGCCACTCATATATCCTGTCCCGCCCTGCGCATTCGGCGTCGGCCAGGAATATCCAGAGGCGCTTCCTGCGATGGGGAGCACCCACGTCGTGAGCGCCCAGCACTGTCCAGACCGCATCATACCGTGCGCGGGCCACGTCCCCGAGTAGGGTTCCAAAGTACGGGTGAACAAGGATATTTGGGACTTGTTCCAGCAACACGTAGCGGGGTCGTACCTCACAAATAATCCGGTAGGTGTCAGGCCAGAGGTTGCGCGCATCCTGTTCTCCCTGGCGCTTTCCGGCGACACTCCAGGGCTGACAGGGGAAGCCGGCACTGACGACATCGACATGCCCGTGCCAGGGATGGCCGTCGAACTGCCGTACGTCGCCAAAGAGGGGGAACCAGGGCAGGCATCCATCGGCCTGGCGTTGCAGGAGCACCCGCTGGCAGTAGGGGTCGATCTCGACGGCGCACACAGGCCTGTGGCCGAGGAGGAGGTCGGATAAGAGACTCCCGCCGCATCCAGCGAAGAGATGAAGCGTGCGAGCTGGTTGGGCGTGCAATTTACGGCTCCTTTCATGGTGGTACACGGGCGCTCAGGCATCGTCTGCACCTCCCAGCCCCTGGCTGCGTACCAACGTATCAATCGCCTCATCGAGCAGGCCGAGGACCTCCGTGTGCCAGAGCCACTGATCGGTCATCGGCGCGTAAGTATCGCGTAAACGCTCGAGGGCATTGCCGACGGTGCAGAGGTCGGCAAAGAGGGCGAGGGCGAGGGACATCAGCGTCCCTCCTCAGGATCGAGACCCAGCGCCCGGGCATAGTCATGCAAGGCGCTTTTCCACCCGGCAGGCGTGCGCCAGCTATAGCGCCAATGCCAATCGACAAAGCCATACGCCAGGCTCCAGCGGCAGACCTGTTCACTCCAGCTCATCAGCGTCCCTCCTCGTATAAGCGTTTCGCAATCGCCTCGTACAGGTCCGGGTGCAGGGTCATGCCCGTATGTTCCTTGATGTACGCCTCGACGGCCTCACGGGTCTTCACGTCGGGCGCCAGCTCCTGCACCTTCGTCCAGATGCGCTGCCGCAAGTCCGCAGCCGTGGCCTTCGCGGGCGCGGTGGCCTTCGCCGGTTCGGGCTCCTGCATGTCCTCGAGATCTTGCGTAAAGCAATCGCTGAGCGCCCCGGTGCGTAGCACGGCGGACACCATCGAGGACTTCTCCGCCATTTTGATCGCCTTATTGATGTCCCCGTTGTCCTTGGTGACACTCCTGGCCCCGCGCCCTTCGCCCACCACGTCGCCCGAGCGCGTATGCAGATGGCAGACATAGCAGACGAGGTTGGTGGGCCGCCCGAGCATTTCCCAGGTGCCCGTATCAGGGGTAAAGCTGGCGCTCCATTTCAGCCAGGAGAGCACCTTCTCCGCGCCAGCTTTACTGAGGGAGGGCTTCGTCTCCCCCTTGCCAATGCGGAGTTGATAATAGTCCGTCCCGGCGATGAGTTGGTGCTTGAGGAAGCGTTGCACGATCTGGCGTTGGGCCGTCCAGCGGGTCAACGCCTGCTCGAGGTCATCCTCCTGCGCCACGGGGGTCAGTGCGCGCGTGGCCACTGGAGGCTCCAGGATGGCCGTAGAGACACGTTCTGGTTCGGGGATGTATCCATCATCGTCATCAGGCATACGGTCCTCCTGGAGGGCGTGGGTGACACACTGGTCGACGGCAGCCGCAAGGCGTTCCTCGACGGTGGTCGGCGGTAAGGGCAGCGGCAGCGTCTCGTCATCCACGGGGTAGCCACTGGATGGGGCTCCAGTGCAGGCGTTGCCGATGGCCTCGTCATCGGGGTCCTGGTCACTGCCGAGCACCTGGCTGCCGTGTAACGCGGGCGTCTCGGGATAGGCTTGCTGCACACGGATGCACAACTCCACGGCCACGCGGTGCTTACACACCTGGCTTTTCCTGGCGTGCTGCGCGGCCTTACACGGGCATTGCATGGTGGACCGAGGGATGGCGTAGACGGTGCTGCGCTCACTCCCCTGCACCGTCCATCCGTCATCGGTGGGCGTGATGGCGCCCGCACACACCAGCTCGATGGCGGCCTTGAGGCGCGACTTCTCCCAGCCCTCATCCTCAAAGAGCCAGGGGGCCGTGTGCATCTGCGTCTCGGCCACGATATACACCTGTTGGCGATAGGCGCTGTCAGCCATATCTTGCATCACTTCCGGCAATACTGTTACTGTCATTGGACCATGCTCCTGTGAACGGGGAGAGGGTTGTCTCGCAAGAACGGACTTCCACCAGGCACGGAGGAGGTCCGTTCGCTCGGTACTCATGAATTACACGTAAAATAATTATACACTAATTCTTCCCTCTAGTCACCAAATTCCAGGGGCAGTGTCAGTAAAAACTGGCGTCCAGCCGCTTCCAGGTCCTTCGCCAGGTCGGGCTGCGTCGGGCGCACCTGTTCTGCCCACACGTAGCACTGATCGCCGCGCTGCTCCTGGGTCATCTTCTCGTGGCGCACCCCTATCTCATCCGTCCAGGGCGCGATGGAGCGTTCGCCCAGCAGCACCATGTAATGCGCATACGTGGCATCGGCGGCGGTGCGCTCCGGGGTCGAGGCTTCGCGGGCCGCCAGGTCCTTCAGCACGTCGACGTAGCTTTTCGTGCTACTGCCGCTGCGCTTCCGCTGGCGCTCGTCCTCCTGCACCAGCTCCACCTGTTCGCAGAGCTGATCCAGACTCGGGGCTTTGTCGGCGTGGAAGCGCACCCAGCGCCGCAGCGCCGTCCGGACCACGCCTGGGTCCAGGTGGGTGAGGTCCTCGCGCCAGATTTCCGCCATCGCCGGGGTCATCCCGGGGAAGCGCTCGCCATAGAGCGCCTGCATCAAGTCAGCCAGCTCATTGACATCACCGAGGGTCATAGCCGTCCTTTCCATTTTTCCGCTTCCGCGATAAACGCCTCTTTCGACATGGTTTTCGAGGTCCCCACCGTGTGCGTGGCCTTTGGTTGATACGGCGACGTCAGCCAGTTCATGAAGGCATGCCGCCAGTCGGCGTATTCCTTGCCGTGGGCCAGGCCATAGCCCGTAAAGCGCTCCCACTCGGCGCTGAGGTCGAGCGTTAACCCTTTGTCGCGCACCCAGGCATCGAAGGCCGCGTCAAACACCAGCGTCCGCAGGGTAGCCTGGGCCTCGGGGGCCGTGGGGTATCCGGTCTTTTTCTTCACCCGTGGCGTAGCCAATGTCTTCTCAGCTATCGCCACTCCCCCCCCTGGGGGGACTATGGGGGGATCCGGATCCTTCAATTGAGATTCCTTAAGAGAGATTCCTTCGGGTTCCTGTGAGGAACTACCCTGGTTCCTGTGAGGAACTACCCCTGGTTCCTCAGGGGTACCAGGTAGTTCCTGTGAGGAACTAGGTGGTTCCTGTGAGGAACCACCCCCATGGGTATGGTGCTCTGAGAGGTCAAGCAGGGTATAGAGGTTGCTATCATTATCCCCATGCGCTGAACTGCGTTGCTCGCGACTGATCAGTCCCTCCTTCACGAGCAGTTCGAGCGTGCGCCACACAGTTTGACGACTCAGCCCAAGCTGTTTCTGGATGTGACGGTAGGATGGGAAACACTGTTTATGCTTGGCATGGCGCGCCAGGAGCGTATAGACCGCGATCCCGTAGGCCCCGATCTTCGGCCCAAAGACATCGAGCACCGCATCATCAACGTAAAAGGTGTACGTGCGGCGCTTGTCGGTCAAACACTCCATGGCCCTCTCCTTCCCTTCGATAGAAGATATGTGGATGCACAAGGCCGTGTTCCTTGTGTAAATTCATTATACAAATTAATTCTACACTTGTACAATCATTGGATATCTGTGCTACACTTATTGGCATGGAAACGAACACACTGTCCCCCAGAAAAAAGCGCGGTCCCAAAAACAAAGGCCTGAAAGAACAGGTGCATGTGCAGGTCACGCCTGAGTTGAAAGCGTGGCTCGCGGCGCAACCAGAAGATGCGTCGGCTCTGGTGCGTGCCCTCCTGATCGAGGAACGCCAGCGCCGCCGGCAGTCTGCCTAATCACTGCGGGGCGGTCGCGTCTCCCAATGCACCGGATGCCAGATGTGGTGCCCGAGCCGCCCTTCGAATCGGTCGGCTAGGGACTCCCAGGTATCCCAGGCGGCGAACTCGACCCGTGCGCCCCACAGCGCCATCGCCTTCATGCGGAAATACTCGTGTGCCGTCTGCAGCCGCATGGGTATCCCTCATGCCGTGAGGTCCGCCACTTCATTGTTACGAGCTGGTCGCATCGCTTTCTCCTCTCGGCGCCGGGGGCCACGGCCGCATCATCCGCCGCTCGCGCTCGATCCACAGATACCCGCGTTTGGCGGCGTAGCGCTTGCGTTGCTCGTAGGACTTGCACACGCGGCACGAGGACTGGTACCCGTCCCCGCGCCCCCGGTGGCGGGCAAAGGCCTCCAGGGGGAGCGTGCGGCGACAGGCATAGCAGTATTTGGTCATGGGGCATCCTCGCTGCGTTACTCAAGACAGGAATCGAGGAACGATAATTGGGCCTGCTGTGCTGCGGCAGCCTTGGCAGCATCTTCTGCCGCCCACGCCTCCGCCTGCGCCTGCAGGGCACGGACGAGCGCAATGGGCCGATAATCGGGAATGAGGCGATCCCGTTTCTTGCCGTTACACCACTGACAAATCAGGCCAATGTTCTCGATGGTATTGGGGCCACCTTTGGCTGAGGGGTGCACATGGTCCCACTGAAAGCATTTATGGCGGATAATGTTGGTTTCGGTACATCCTGGCATCATGCAGTCCTGGCCAGGCCAGAGTGATTGAAAGGCGGCAGTCACATGATTGGGGAACCGCACTTGTTTGTAATACAGGTGCTGATTCCGGCGGCGGCGTGCCTCGCGCTGTTCTGATCGTAAGCGTTCGGTACGCTCAGTCTCGACATCATGCCTGATGGTTGTTATGGCGAAGGTATAGCTCTGTACGTCCTCAACCCGCGCGACTTCAAGCACCGTGACACGATCAGTGAGTCCCGCCACATTTTTGCTGAGAACGGCCATCTTCCTGTCCGTCGTTCTCGCTTTGTCCACTAATTGATGCAGGACATCATACTCATCAAGGGCTCCGCCGAGGCCAGCACGGCGTTCACACTCCAAGAAGTATTCGCGGACCTCATTCCCTTTGGGGGTACTCGCTATCATGCAGATTTTTTTTGCGGCATCAATGGTATAGTAGTATTCGCTCCTATTATGCCCACCCCTGGCCTCTTTTTGCTTACCTTTTTCGGTAAGCAAAATAAAGTCTTGCGTTTCAAGAAGCCCCGCACGTTCAATTTGGTCCTTAACCCAACTACTATAATTCTTTGTGGACCCAACAAACATTTGAATATCTCGTCCGCGCACGGGAAAACGCATGCCGCCTGTGGCGCGGGTAAAGTCACAAGGGATCACGGTCTGTAAGGCCAGAAAGCGTGTTTCTTCCACTACTCGTCCTCCAGGTCGAGGTACTGCATCAGCAGCGCCTGCTGCGCTTCCAGGCGCTTGATCGTGGCGACCCGCGTATCAATCTCCGTCTGCAGCGCGTCGATGGCTTGCCGGAGCTCATCCCACTGGATGTGCACCTGGTAGGCAAACGTCGGCGGGGCCGCGCCCAGGTGTGTCATCTGGCAGATTGGGCAGGTCCACGGCACGCGGTCGACGTGCTGAAATATCCCGCAACAGGCAATCTCAAGCGATCTTGCCACGGGGGCCCTCCCTTCTACGGCCTGTGCCATCCCTGGACGCGGACCCACTGCTGCACGGCCGTATGCGCCTCGCGCTGATCGGCGTGCGGGCCAGTACTATAGAGGCACCGGAGCGGCCCCCGCTGCCACACGGTGGCATGCCAATACCCGTCCCTATCCTGGCTTACCGTGATGTGGCGCGGCGATTTGCCCGCGTAACCAGGCGTGTAGCGCGAGCGCTGTGGCCGATTTTTCATGTCAGGCGCCTCCGTATCTCCTCCATATCCTCTGGCATCCACAGATGCGCCTCGGTGCGCTCGACCTCACCCAGTGCCTTGAGCCAGTGCGCCTGTTGCAGCGTCAGCACGCCTCCGGGCACCTTGAGCTCGGCCCAGAGCGCCACCTGCCGCGTGGGATGCACCAGCGTCAGATCGGGATACCCCGAGGGGCTGCGGCGCGAGTCGGTGGTGTGGTACGGATACCACCCCTGCTGCCGCGCCAGACGCACCACGGCGCCCATAAACGCCTTTTCTGACAGGGCAGGCATCGCCGGCGGGGCACCGTCGACCAGGCGCACCTGGCCCGCCTGAAGCACGCTCTGGAGCCAGGCCTCGTCATAGGGCATCAGCGTCCTCCTGGCGGGACTGCACCTCATGGATACGCACCAGCGCCGCCCGTTGCCGGGGCGTGAGCGGCACGCTCTCCTCCACGCGCAACTCCTGGGAGCCCGCACAGTTGCTGTCGAAGCAGGGCTGGCAGACGTCCGCACGCCAGCGGCCGCTCGGCCAGTAGTCCTCTCCGCAAATCGAGCATTGGATCATAGAGACTCCTTCTGAAACGCAACCTCGGCGCAACCACGCGCCGAGGCGCAACGCCAACACATGCTGTTGCAATGAGTTACTGGCGATAGTATGAAGATACACACTTTGCGTATCGGGAGACCTGGCCGAGGCTACGCAGCCGCCCGGGCTGCGCCGCACGGTCATGGCGCGGGGCACCGGCGCCGACCGCGGAGGGCGATCTGCACCTGGTCATCATCCATGGCATAGAGCTGTTGCAGGCGGGTCCGAATATCGGGTCTGGGAGTCGCGCGGTTGCGCTCGATCATACTCAAATAGCCTTGGGTGATCTGGGCTTTGTCGGCGGCTTCGGCCTGCGTCAGGCCAGCCTGCGTGCGGGCAATGTACAAGAGTTCGCCGAGCATCGAGCGCACCTCTCCTCTCCGCTGGAACGATGGGCTGGGGCATGCGTATGCCTCTCTTATAGATCCATCTCGTCACCTCATCAAGCAAAATCTGCTGTCGCATGACCCCGAAAAAACTTATAATATTTGCTATATAT
>Ga0247826_10000051_pt1 | contig 14692 bp, 23 predicted proteins | sample 12C_Control_Day1_FD_200152 | JGI IMG/M metagenome (GOLD analysis project Ga0247826, IMG submission 200152) | Soil microbial communities from agricultural site in Penn Yan, New York, United States - 12C_Control_Day1 | ecosystem: Environmental > Terrestrial > Soil > Agricultural land | place... | reverse complement strand
TCTCAAAGGAGATCCCCGTGACCCAGCCCAACGCACCGATCCTGACCGGCTTGCTCGACCGCATCGCGACCGCCCGCATGGACGGGCCTGGCCGGGAGGTTGGCGACCATGGCCGGGAGATCATCGCCGAGCTGCTGGACCAGGAGTTCACCGTGGAAGCGCTGACCGCTTCGGCGCCGGCCGTTTTGGCGATGCTGGCTTCTGCGAGCCGTCCGCAGCGCCGCGGCATGGATCCGATGAGCATCGTCGCCGACGCCTGCGAGCGGCTGATCCGGCCACCCGCCGCGAAGAGCCGGTGGCGGAAGTGACCGACGCGGAGTTCGCCGCGTATGTCGCCGACACGCTCGCCGAGCACGAACGGCAGTGCCATGCGATGGGCCTCGTGCTGCCGCGACCGTTGCGGGACATGCAAATCCGCGCCATGCAACGCCATGCAACGCCAGCCGTTGACACGGCCACTGTGGACAGCGATCTTTTGACCATGACTTACGCCGAGGCTGCGAAACGCTTGTCTGTAAGCCTGCGCACCGTTGTGCGACTCACGTCGGCCGGCGCCATCCGCTCGGTGCGGGTGGGGGGCTCGTCGCGCATTGCAGTCGAGGACTTGAGGACTTACGTGGACCAGCTTCGGCGGGTGACCGCGGCATGAGCCGCCCACAGCAGCGCAGCCGGGAACGCCGCGACGCCGCCCGCGCGCTGGCCGCTCTCGGGTACCGCTGGGAATCTCCTCGACGCCGCCGAACGGGCGACGACGAGGACCCGTCGGCGGGGCTCCTGGCAACCACCGACGACGACGGGGCGCCCGAGGCGTCAATTCCTCCGCCGAAGGGCGCCCCGTACCAACCCGATGCCAACCACGACGAAGACGACGAGGCAGCCTGATGACCGCACCAACACTTGATCTAGAGGGCCTGGAAGCCCGCGCGGTCGACCTCGACGTGAAGCCGAGCCGTACCGGTCGCCGTCTCGACGGGTACGTCGCGTTGTTCCGCAGCCGTACCCGGATCGCCGACCACAACGGCGACTTCGACGAGGAACTACACCCCGGCTTCGCCGACCGGTCGTTGCGGGAGAACGGCCTGCCGGTGATGCAGTTTGACCATGGCCGTGACCCCCGCATCGGTACCGTGCCGGTGGGCCGCTGGACCGAATGGCGCGCCGACGGCAAGGGGTACCGCGTCCGGGGTCACCTGCTCGAGAGCGACGTCGTGGAGCCGCTACGGGTGGCCATCGCCGACGGCGCGGTCAGCGGTCTGAGTTTCAGGTTCAAGGTCGCCGCGAATGGCGACCGGTGGGAGCGACGCGGCGGTGGAGCGGACCTGCGCCACGTCATGGACGCCGACGTACACGAGGCCGGCCCCGTCGTGTTCCCGGCCTACGCGGGCGCGCGGGTGAGCAGCAGCGGTCTCGCGGATGTGGTGGAGCGCCACTACGACGACGAGGAAGACGAGGACGTGCTACCGCCGGTGGGCGAGGTCGTCCGCATGCTGGAGGAGATCACCGGGCTGACCGAACAGCGGATCGCGGACCGCACCGCGGCGAAGGCCGAGCGGCGGCAGGTCAACCACCGGGCGCACCGTGAGCACCTGCTCGAGTTGGCTCGCGGCGAGCGGAGGGCACGCCGCGAGGCCGAGGCGGCGTACGCGGCCTGGCGGGCACCGTGGCGGGCACCGGACGACATGGCCCGGTATCTGGCCGCATCCCGCCGCGCGCAGGAGTTCCGCGAGCAACTCGCCGAGGACTGCCTGTACGACGAGGAGTTGGTCTCGGCGATCCGCCGCCGGGTGGCCGCGTGAACCCCGAGCGGTTGATCTGCGGCCTCGCCACCGTGTTCGACGCCCCGTCCGCCAACGGCGGCGGCTACTGGCAGGCGCACCACTTCGCCGACTTCGTCAAGAGCTGCATGGCCGTGAAGATGCTCGACTCCCACCGTCCCCCGATCGGCGACGACGAGGTGCTCGGCAGTTGGCGGGCGTTCGCGGTCGTGGAGGCCGGCTCCACCCCGGCGGGCCTGCTCACGATCGGCGAGTTCGGCCACTCCGCATATGGCCAGGCCCGGCTGAACGAGCTGAGCGCCAGCAACGCCCCGTGGGGCGACCCCAAGCCATGGGAGGCATGGGGTCTGTCTGTGACCGCTGGCGACGTGTCCGAGGCCGGCGACGGCACGCGCCGGTGGTTGACCGAGGTGAGCCTCACCACCAAGCCCGCGTACGCCGACGCCCGCGTGTTGGGCGTCGGACCGTACGCCGGCGACGTGTGGCGCCTCCTGACCGGCACCGAGCCGCCGAGGGTTGTCGTGCCCACTACCCACACAGTCCGGCGACTCCTCGGCGCCACTGACCGCGGCAAGCCGATCTACGACGACGGAGGCGTGTAGCCGTGGCTCGTGAACTCGAACTCGAGGTCGTCTCCACCGCGGACTCTCGCGGCTTCGACAAGGCGGCCAAGGATCTCAAGGGCGTCAAGGCCGAAGCGGACAAGGCCTCGAAGGCAGCCAAGGGCCTCGGCGACTCGTTCAACGACACCGAACATGACGCGTTCGACTTCAGTGCCCAGATCGCCAAGACGCAAGCCTCGATCAAGAGCCTGAGCGCGGAGTTCGCGAAGAGCGGGGACAGGTCCCTGCTCGGCGACGTCCGCAAACAACGCGGGTTCCTCGACCAACTGGAGAAGATCCGCAAGGAGATCGAGGGCGCCGGGGACGGTGGCTTCAGCGTCGCCATCGGCTCCGCGGCCGGAGCTGGTATCGGTAACGCCGCGACGCAGGGAATCACCCGCGCGTTCGGGTCCGGATCGTTTCGCACCAAGGCGATCGGATCCTTGGTTGGTCTCGGCGTCGTCGCCAGCCCACTGCTCGGCGCTGTGATCTCCGGCGCGGTCGCGGGGGCGACCCTGTCGGCCGGGATCGCTGGCGGCATCTTCGCGGCCAGCAAGAACGAGGAAGTGCGTACCGCCGCGCGGGCTTTCGGCACCGAGATCAGTCACGAGTTCTTCGCCTCCGGTGACTCGTTCGTCAAGCCGACCGTCGGTGCTCTGGCGATCCTGCAGAAGGACTTCAAGAGCCTGGATCTCGAGAAGACCTTCGCTCTCGCCGCGCCCGCCGTGGAGACCCTGGCACACGGCGTCGGCGACTTCGCGCGGAATTTGATGCCGGGCTTGAATTCCGTGATGGCGAAGTCCCCGGCGATCTCTGACGCGATGGCCGGCGGTCTGGCCGAAATCGGCACGTCGTTGAGCGACATGCTGACCACGATCAGCCAGTCGCCCGGCACCATCGAAGGGCTCGTGGTGGGCTTTCATGCCCTCTCCGTTGCGACTGAGTTCACCGGCGACACGCTAGGAGTTCTCGGCAATGCGTTCCACGGCTTCGGCACCGTGTCAGCAGGGCTGACCGGCATCATCGAAGACCTCCCCTTGGGCGGCCTGGCCGACCGGGCCGGCAACGTCAACGACAGCCTTGAGAAGACGCTCGGCATCAGTGGTCGACTGTCGCGTGGGCTTCTCCTCACCGGCGAGGAGGCGAAACGGGCCGGGGAGCAAGGTCTGGATCCCTTCTCCGCTTACCTCCGGGCGGCGGCCGAGAACACCGACGCACTGAAGGTCAATCTCTCCGAGTTGATCAGCGAAACCATGGGCATCGACCGCGCCACGATCTCCTACGAGGACGCCCTCGACGACCTGACACAGTCCTTTAAGGACAACGGAAAGTCGATGGACGTCACCACCGAGAAGGGCCGGGCCAACCGCACGGCGTTCCTCAACGGCGTCTCCGCTGCGGCCGATCTCCGCGACGCGCAGATCGCGGCCGGCGGCAGCGCCGACGTGGCAAATGCGGCGTACCAGAAGCAGATCAAGAAGCTCGAAGCTGTCGCGACCAAGGCCGGAGTCGCCAAGTCGACGCTCGACAAACTCGCCGGGCCGTACGAGGTGTCGATCACCTACCGCGGCCGGGTGACCGGCCACCACATGTCCGTCGGACCCAACTACGGCAGCGGCGCGGCGGCCGAGGTGAACCGCCTCCCCCGCCGTGCCGCTGGCGGGCCAGTGATGGCTGGCATGTCGTACATCGTCGGCGAGAAGCGGCCCGAGGTGTTCACGCCGAGCACGAGCGGCTACATCAGCCCGCGTGTGCCGCAGATGGCGACCGGCGCGGGCATGAACAACATCACGGTGGTACTGAAGATCGACCAAGGTCTCAGCGACTGGAACGTGGTCCGGCCGCTCATAACAGCCCTGCGCGCCGAGGTGCAGAACAGCGGCGGGCGAGGCTCGTTCCTGGGGATCAAGTCGTTTTGACCGGCGACCCGACCACCGTCGTGGTCAACGTGAGCGCCGGACGCGACGTCCCGGCGCCGTACTGGGCGCGGCTGCGGGTCCGCACGGTGGACGGCGTACCAGAGGCCGAGCTGCGCATCCGGGCCGACATCGCGGACGACGACGCCGTGATGGTGGGGATGTGGCTGCAGCAGCGGATCGACGGGTGGGTGGACGGCAACGACGGCGATCATTGGTGGTTCCAGCCCGACGGCTCGGCGGTCGCCTATGCCCGCCCCGTGATCGACGCCGAGTTGAACTGAGTCACGGCCGCCTGTTGTACCGGTCCAGGGTCGCCTTGTTCGTCGAGGCATCCTGGAAGATCAATTCCCATGGACCCGTGTTGATGTCCATCTCCTTGCCGAAGCCGAGCCACTTACCCGCGATGCGTCGCCCCGTCGGCTCCGCAAGCATCTGGATCGCCCCGTGGTACCGGGCTCCGCGGTAATGCCCCTGCTCCGCGGTCGCCTCGACCCACGTGCCGGTGAGTACGTTGCCATCGACGGTGAGATCCATCGTCACCGAGGAGTCCGCCGAGTCGGGCAGGCTTCGCACCGTGAGCCGGTCGCCGTGCTGGAGCACCACGACGTAGTGCTCGCCGGTGAACGCCTCCCCCCGGCTGCTGCTGAAGTAGCCATAACTGGACAGCCACACGCCGCTGAAGTTGCCGCGCGGAGCCGACTGGCCGGCCGGCGTCCCGTTAGCCGCCAGTCGGCGTGCGGGGACCTCGAGGTCGTGACCGCCGCTGCCATCCTCGGACACGTGCGCGTGCGGGACCGAGACGGAGAACCCGAGCGCGGCGATCGGCAGCCCGGTCACCTGCTCCAGTGCGCGGGCGTACACCGGCCTCGGCGCCACGATCGCGCCGGACTCCCACCGCTGCACGAGCCGCTTGCTCGCGTCGTTGGGCACTCCGGCGCGCTGCCCGGCATCGCGGATCGCGCGGGCAAGATCGTCTTGAGACATGAGCAGACCCATCCGCACGGCTCGGAGGGTAGCGTTCGGCTCGGTCATCTCGCCACGGTATCTCAATGACGCCGAAATGACGCCCCCAATGTCGCCGGTAGGACGCCTCAACGGACGCCGCGATCCCGCCGTCTGGCGTCCTACGTTCCACCCCAAGCCCCGCCGCCGTGCCTGCTCTCGGACGCCGCGGCGGTGGGTGCCAGAGGGCGCGGCGGTCATGCGGACTAGGCCCGGCCGCCGCGCCTGCCATGGCCGAGCCGCGGGAGGCGACATGAACACCGGCGACCACGCGATCTACCTCGAGAACGTTCGTGCCGCCCTGCACCGCACCCACCGGCCGCGGTGGTCGTGGCGGTATCTGCGGCGCGTCTGCGGCTGCGGCGCACCCCTGGTGTGCGTGACGTACGTCTTGGCCCTGGACGCGGCCCACGTGACGGAGCAGGGAGCATGACGCCGCCGCCGATCCTCGACGACACGCCGGGGGAGGCGAAACCGGCGCCGGTGGTACGACGTTGGACGGGCGTCGAGGTGCGAGCGGTGCGCCACGCGGTACGGATGAGCCTCCGCGAGTTCGCCGCACACCTCGGCGTCAGCGACCGAATGGTGTCCAAATGGGAGGCCGGTGGTTCGGGCATGGTGCCGTCGGTGGTGAACCAGGCGGCCCTCGACACGTGCCTCGCCAGGGCCTCGAACGACGCTCGGGAGAGGTTCGCCGACGAGCTGGCCGCCGCCGATCGGAGCGCGGCGGGACCGGGGCTGTTCTGGGCACACATCCCGTTCCGCGCCGACGCGCCGGAGAGCGCGCGCCTGCTCGTCGAGATCGCCGTTTCGATGCTGGACGGCAATCCACAGATCGACCACCTCAGCGCGGAGTACTCCGGCGGGACGGCCGGGTCGTTGCGTCGACCCGTGTTCTGCGGGCGGCGGATCGACGGCCCCGACGTGCGGTGCGCCGAGCAGCCCGAACACCCCGGCGAGTGCAGGCCAGCCCTGCTGACCTGGCCAGCGCCACGAGTGCTTCGGGTGAAGCAATGAAGACCGGAGACGTCAGGCGTTCGGCGGCTTGCCGACGTAGGTGCCGCGGCCTTGGACAGTGAAGACGAGGCCGCGCTCTCGAAGCAGCGCGACAGCATGCCGCGCCGTTCCGCGGCTCACCCCGTACTCCTGCTGGAGAGAGGTCTCGCTCGGTATGGGCATGAGCTTGCGCAGGCTGCCCGACTTGATGCGCTCTGCCAGCGCATCGGCGAGCTGGATATATGCGGGCACGGGGGCAAACGGGTCGACCACGTCATAGACGCTAGACGGGTCGGACGCTCAGGCACGGTCAGATACGGGCTAGACGTTCAACACGTTCACGTCTAGGGTACGAAGATCGGCAGTTCTGGGGAGGCTCACCGACGCGATAGGCCCGCGGCAGCGCTGCGAACGCAACCACGGGCCCTTGATCGCCGACAGGAGGCGACCCATTGAGCACTGTACCTATTGCTGACCCAGTTCACGGCCCACCGCACCCGCCGTGGTGCGCTGGCGCGCCGCAGTGCAGCGCCACCACCGAGCAGCCGGGCGTCCACAAGAGCCGACCATTCGTGCTCCCCGGAAGCGACCGCTTCCATACCGTGCTCCAACTCGAGGAGCAACCCGTGTTCGGCGGCTTGCCCCTCATCGTGGCGGAGATCCGCGCCGACGCCGACGACACGCACGAGGCGACCGCGCTCGCATGGGCTCTCGCCGAGGCGCGGGCGGTGCATGCGAGCCTCGGCGCCTTGATTGAGCGCCTGGAGTCCTGTCACGCCTCGACGAGGTCGCCCTGGTGACGGCTCCGAAGCGGCCTACAGCCGCGCAGGTGCTCGCGTACGCCACCGGTGGCGTAGCACTGGCTGATCTGCCGTGGCCGGCCTTGCGGAATTTGGCCGAGGTGGTGCTGCTCGCCGCCTGGCATGAGGCGGTCGACGAGGATCTCCGACGCGTCACGGCACCACGCGGCAAGGCCCAACTGCGCCTCGTCGTGCTGGACGGGTCGCGGGTGGACGGTCCCGCGAAGGGTCGGGCCGCATCATGAGCGGCCACGAGTACCCCTCCGCGGGCGAGGTGCTGCGTTTCGCCGCGGGTGGCGCGGCGCTGGCCGAGCTGCCCACCGACGTCGTCACGAGGCTCGTCGACAGGATCCTCATCGGGGCCTGGCGTGAAGCCTTCCGGGAGGAACGCCGCCGCGAGCCAGGGGCGGTCAGCCAGCCAAGGACGTGCAGAGCGGCCAGGCCGCGCAGGAGGCGTACCAACGACTGAACCGCGCACACGATGAAGGCCCCGCCCGGATCTCGGGACGGGGCCTTCATCGTCGGGTCGGCCGGGGAGGGGCATGTCAGCTCGGTTGGCCGAGCTCGTCGCAGCCCGTTCTCCCGCCCCTGCCAGCGGCACGCCCAGCACATCACATACTGGTGCCCGAGCGGCCTGCCCGTCGCCTTCGCGCACGAGCACGGCGTCCACGACCGCTTGACGTTCGGCGGTCGCAGCGGGTGGCCGTTGCCGCACACCTGCGGTGGCCGCCAGTCGTCCATCACCCCGGCCCCCCCGTCAGCTAGCCCGGCTCGAGTTCGGTCACGCCTTCCGTGCGCAGCCACTCCGCGGCGAGGTGCACGGAGCTGGCGCGCTTCCGGAGGCCGCCGTACTGGTACACGCGCACCGTCCCGTCTCTGGCGACCTCGATCCGCCATACCTGATCAGCGGTTACGTACACACGTACGACGTCCACCGTCCGAACGTACCGCGCGAGACGGTGCCGTCAACCCCCCTGCTCGACAAGATCGCCTAGCGTCCCGCCTCAGGTGGGGAAATTTCCCCACCTGCGCGGAGGCGTCCGGACAGCAAGAAGCCCCGGCACCTCCTCGCGGAGGGCCGGGGCTTCGCTGTGCCTCACACCGTGGCCGTGCTGTTGAGCGCCGCGAGCTTCGACGTACGCCGGAGCTCCTGCTGGGCGGCGCGGAACGCGAGTGCGGCCGGGTCCTCGTACACTTCCTCGACCTGCTCCACCGTGACCGGTACGGCCGGCACGGTGCCGGGGCTGACCGGTGCCGCCGCGGGCGGCTGCGGTACGGGTAGCGCCTGCGGGTCCGGAACCATCTGCTCGTCCTTCGCCTTGCCGGGCCGCGCCAGGATCTCGGTAACGATCAGGAGCGCGATCGGCGGCCAGGCCGCGACACCGATCGACAGCGGGTCACCGTGGTGAACCAGGGTTGAGGCGATGTTGGCCACGAGCGAGATGGTCGCGCCGAACCAGAACGCGACCCGTGCCCAGGTCCGGGGGTGCCGGTGCTGGGCCTTGTCCTCGGCCATCGCGAGCGAGGCGATGACGAGTAGTCCGTCCACGCTCAGCGGGAGCGTGGAGGCGAGCACGTCGGTCTGATGGCCGAGCAGGGCCACGTCGCGCATGTGCTCGTACGAGTTGACCGCGGCGACGCCGGCCACGACCAGGAACGAGGTCCCGAACGCGATGCGGCGGCCGATGGTGCGGGCGGTGATGTAGTTCATGACCCCTCCAAGGGGAAGTAGGTTGGGCGCCGATCGGCAGCCCCCGCGGCTGCCTGGTGCCAGCCCCGGCGCTGCGGTCGCGCTGTGCGCGGTGTCGCTGCTGCTCGGGGTCATCGGTGCCGGCATCTCGCCGGCTGGTTGATCCTCTATTCGGTGTCGATCCCGGTCTGGTTCACGGCCTCAGGGCGACTGCGTGTGGGCTGACCGGCCCCTGAGTGGTGTTCCGGATCTTCAGTTGTCCACTTGCAAACTCTGGCGCAGGCCCGCGTTTGCTAGTGGTATCGTAGCGCACATGACGACCACCAGCAACACGGGACGCGAGTATCTGCGCGTATCAAAGGACCGGTCCGGCCGGGCGCGCAGCGTCGGCGAACAGCACCAGGACAACGAGCGGGTCGCCGCTGAGCGTGGCGTGATCCTCGGATCGCCGTACGCCGAGAACGGCGCCGTGTCCGCCAGCCGGTACGGCACGCAGGTCCGCGGCGGCTTCGCCCTGTTGCTCGGCGATCTCCGCGCGGGCCGGTTCGGTGCGGGCGAGTTGTGGCTCTGGGAGTCGTCCCGCGGGTCGCGGAAGGTGTCCGAGTGGGTCGAGCTGGTGGAGGCGTGCGAGCGGGCCGGCGTCAGGGTGTGGGTCACGACCCACGGGAGGCTGTACGACCCGACCAACGCCCGCGACCGCCGATCGCTGCTCGAAGACGCCGTTGACAGTGAGTACGAAGTCGCGAAGCTGTCAACGCGCTCGCGCCGCGCCCACGCGGCACTAGCCAGCGCTGGACGACCCAACGGCGCACCCCCGTACGGGTACCGGAGGGTGTACAACCCGGTGACTCGGGCCTTCGTTCGTCAGGACATCGACCCTGGCGAGGCCGCGATCGTCCGGGAGCTATTCGAGCGGATCGCGGGCGGTGACACGCTGCACAACGTCGCCCGCGACTTCGACGCTCGCGGCGTCCGCTCCCGCAGCGGCAAGTCGCTGAGCATGCAGTACCTGCGCCGCTGGGCGACCCTGGCGAGTTACGCCGGCCTTCGCGCACACCAGCCGCACGGCGGCGGACCGGTCACGACCGTACCGGCGGACTGGCCGGCCATCGTGGACCCGGTGCTGTTCGGCCGGGTCCAGCAAATCCTCTCGGACCCCGCGCGCAAGACCCGGCGGCCCGGTCGGGCCAACCACCTCCTGTCGATGATCGTCTGCTGTGACGTGTGCGGTTCCGTGATGACCGCCAAAACGCGGAAGGGCGTGTGGTCGTACGTGTGCCGGACCAGCGGCCACGTGCGGGTCGAAGAGGCCGCGCTGGACGAGTACGCCGAGGAGGAGATCTTCGCCTTCCTCGCCGACCCCGTCGTCGGCGAGAAGTTGACGGCCGCGGCGATGACCGGCCCGGAGCTGGACCAGGCGCGGGGCGACCTTGTCGCCGTGCGGTCGGAGCTGGACGACCTGTACGGCGAGGTGGCCGCCCGCCGGCTGTCCGCCGGCGCGCTGGCTGCGATCGAACCGAAACTTCTAGCCCAAGCCGACCGGCTGGACGCGCGGGTGCGGGAACTGTCCGCACCACCCGCGCTGGCCGGCATCATCACGCCCGGCAAGGCCGCGCGCCGACGCTGGGCGTCATTGCCGATGGCGGCTCGGCGGGAGGTGGCGCGCATCCTTCTGTCACCTGACCTTCTCGGGGAACTGCGCATAGCCCGCGGGCCAGTCGCGGGTACGCCAATCGAGGAGCGTGTGGTGTGGAGGACGACGGGATGACTTCTTCGTACTGGGTCCCGACCACCGGCGGGGACGAATACACCGAGATTGTGGTCGACGGCGAACTCGTGTTCGTCGACGTGCGGTGCGACGAGTGCCGCAAGGCTGGCCGAGAGCGCCCGTTGCAGCGTTTCGCTGCACCGGCAGGACGTGGCGGACTCCTCGGCATCCTCCCGTACCGGAGGGCTTATCAATCCGGCTCGCCGTACAAGGTCCGCGACGGGGTTCCGCATTGGCACCTGAGGTGCAAATGCGGTCGAGAACTGCCGATCAGCGGGATTGAGGTAACGAAGCTGCTCGCCGCGGTAGACAACGGCGTGTTGCCTGCGCGTCGCTACTACCTGTAGCCCGACAGCGGGTAGAGTCTATCGACAGAGCCGCGACCGCGGGCTCCGAGCGCTGGTCACCGCCGCTAACCCCACCTAGGGAGTGGCGTGGTGACAATGCCCCGGAGCCCGTTTTGCGCATCCAGGACCTTCCCTCGGCCGGCGAGCGCCGAGACGCAACAGAGAACGCCCGCCGTGAGTCACGATTCCGGTACACCAAAGAGCGTATGCGGCGCATCGCCGACGCCCGCCCACGGTTTACCACCGAGCAGGCCGAAGCCCTCGCCGCGATTCTGCTGAGCGCACCCTCGTCGGACGAGGGGGCGAGCCCGGCATGACGAAGGCCCGCCTGGGAGGCGGGCCCGCGACTACCTCGACATCCGACCAGTCGATCGTAGCCGTACCCGCCGTCATTCCCCCGTACCCCACCGGTGGTGACCCACAGCGTCGCCTCGGCCGCCGTGCGTACCTGGCCCGCCGGTGGGCGCGCCGCGAGTTGGACGACCTGCCCGTCGCCGGGGCCTGCTGCCCGTGCTGCGCAGGTGGGGAAAGTTCCCCACCTGACGGCGTCGACTGGCATGGCATCGGGATGGATCTCGGCGTCCCGGAGCGCCAACTGGCGGGTGCGCGGTGAAGCCCATCACCACGACTCACGAGTCGATCGAAGCCGAGTTGGCCGAGGCGTGGAACGACGGCTACGCCGCGGCGCTCCGCGATCTGGCCGGCGCCACCGTGGAGCTGTCCGACGCCTGGCGGGTGGTCGGTCGGAAGACTCACGAGCAGCGGGTCGCGGAGCGGCTGCGGACGTTCGAACGCTGCGCCGAGGAGGGCCACGCGCGCCGGGGGACGGAGCCGTGGGCGGGGGTGGCGCCGTGACCGTCTACGTGACGTGCGATGTCGACTGCCCGGTTCCGTGCGACGGCCGCTGCCGACGAAGGCCGGTGACCCGGAACAACAACAAGGTTCCCAGCATCGACGAGACCGAGGCCGTGTTCACGCGCTGGCTGGGCAAGGAGTACGACCTGGGCGCGCTCGACGTCGTGCTGGCTACCGCGGCGGTGGAGCAGCTCGGCGGCGACCCACCGTGGCTGCTGGTGGTCTCCGGCAGCGGCAACGCCAAGACGGAGACCGTGGTGTCGCTGGCCGGCGCGGGCGCCCACGTGGTGAGCACGATCACCAGCGAGGGCGCGTTGCTCTCGGCCACACCCGGCAAGGAACGCGCCAAGGACGCCACCGGCGGATTGCTGCGCAAGGTCGGACCGCGCGGCCTGGTGGTCATCAAGGACTTCACGTCGATCCTGAGCATGAATCGGGACATGCGGGCGGCGGTGCTGGCCGCGCTGCGCGAGGTCTACGACGGCCGGTGGGACCGCAACGTCGGCACCGACGGGGGCCGGACGCTGACGTGGACCGGGCGTCTCGTGGTGATCGGCGCCGTGACGTCCGCGTACGACGCAGCCCATGCGGTCATTGCCGCCATGGGCGACCGGTTCTGCCTCCTGCGGGTTGACTCGAGCACGGGCCGGCGGGCGGCTGGTCGTCAGGCGCTCTCCAACGTGGACCACGAGGACACGATGCGAGCGGAGTTGCTCGACATCGTCGGCGGGCTGCTCGGCGGGGTCGAGCCGGAGCGGGCGGCGGCGCTGGGCGACGAGGACCAAGAGACGCTGCTAGACCTCGCCGACCTCGTGACGCTCGGCCGTACCGCCGTGGAACGCGACTACAAAGGCGACGTCATCGACGCCCACGCGCCGGAGATGCCAACCCGGTTCGCGAAGATGCTGAGTCAGATCACCCGCGGCGGGCTGGCGTTGGGCATGACGCGCGCGCGAGCGATCACCGCGGCGGTGCGGGTCGCCGGGGACTCCATGCCGCCGCTGCGGCTGACCATCATGGGCGACGTCGCTGCACACCCCGACTCGCGCACCAGCGACGTACAGCGGCGGATACAGCGGCCGCGGAGCACCGTCGACCGCGAGCTGCAGGCGCTTCACATCCTCGGCCTGCTGGTGATCGGCGACGACGCAACAGGTGGGTGGCGGTACCGGCTGGCCGATGCTGTCGACCCGGTCGCGCTCCACACGCTCATCACCAGAAATGTCAGTACGGAGCACAGGTCCCTTCTAACTCCCCAACTCTCTTCTACTGACAAAACTGGTGATGAACCCGAGCCGATGCCCGATTGGGCTGCCCGTGCCTACGACAGGGGCGCCTGATGGCTGCGCCTGCCGCCACCATCACCCGCGTCGTAATCGCCCGCGAGGGCCATGTGCTGTGGCTCGTCGACTGCCCGCACTGCGGCAAGATCCACACCCACGGCGGCGTGCCGGGCCACCGGGTCGCGCACTGCCCCGAGGGCCGGGGGGTCGGCTACGTCCTCGTCCCGGCCGAGGTGTCGCCGTGATCCCGACGCCCGAGACCTCCGAGCGCTTCCGGTGGCTCGCCGACGTCCGCGAACGCCAGGAGCGCCAGGCCCGCGTACGCACGCTGCGCGCCGAGCTGGCCGCCGCCAGGGCCGAGGGCAAGGCGCGACGGCACCGGGAGCGGCTGGCCCGACTCAACCGCAACTCAGGAGGGCAACGCCGATGACCACCACCGAGGACGTACCCCGCCGTGGTGCCCGCGGTACGGGTCGCGGCCGGCAACTTACTACCGGTAGCAAGTTGACCGATCGCCCGCCCTGCTGCGAAGAGTCCGGGCTACCGCTGTGCCCACAGCACTTCGCGATCTCCCGCACCTGGAAGACGTCGAAGCGCGCCCGTAAGGGTGGCCTGTCGTGAGGCTGCTGGCCGCCGCGATCGGCACCGAGCCGGACGACCACCACGGCGAGATCATCGTCGGCGAGCTGGTCTACTCGCCGATCGCGTGCGACCTGGACCGGCTGGGGATCCGCGCCTGCGGTTGCGGCCGGCTCTTCGCCGGCCTCACGTCCGGTGCCCTGACCACCGCCGCAGTGGTGGTCGACGTGGAGATGGACCTGGACGAGCTGACCGCCATGATCCGCGGCGTGCTCGTCGGCGGCGGATGGAACGAGGTTGACGAGTTTGCGCGCGACTTCGCCGAGGACGCCGCGGACGACGGCGAGATGTTCGCGGTCGGCACGCTGGTGCGGCGTTGGTGCGACGAGATCGAGGCCCGGTGAGCCGGCGCGTACCGCCACGGTGGCGGCCGTGCGCGCTGTGCGACGCACCGGCCCGGGGGAGCCTCTGTCGATCGTGTCACCGGGGCGGGAAGGCCGCCGCGGGACGGCGCCCAGGACTGAGCAACGACTGGGGCGAGCGGCAGCGGAGAGCGGCGTTCGTGGCCGAGCACCGGCGCACCGTCGGCGACATCTGTCCCGGCTACGGCGTGCCCGAGCACCATGCCACCGACCTGACCGCGGATCACGTGGTGCCGGTGGCCGCCGGTGGTAGCGAGGACGGTCCTTTGGCGATCTTGTGCCGCAGTTGCAACGGCCGTAAGAGCGACCGGGCTGGCCCAATCGCACCAGCGCGGAGCCGGCAGCAGACAGCGATCTGCAGGTGCTACGCCCTCGCGTGCACCTGTGCGGGGGGTAACTGACGGTGATGATCCGCGGTGGACGTTACGTAGCGTTAGTTGATCTTCCAGACGAAATCGGTCCGGAGAGAAAAATGATCTCGACGGCGGGGTCGAGACCTATTCGGACATTCCGTCCATACCCCTCCCCCCTACCCATGCGCGTCACATACGTGCAGGTCAGAGCCTTGATCAGCACGCGAACGCGAGTTGTTGTGCTCACTCAGTCTGCACTGCAAGGCAGGTGCACGTGCCGCACCACCCCTGCGCCCACCCC
>Ga0247826_10000049_pt1 | contig 14808 bp, 15 predicted proteins | sample 12C_Control_Day1_FD_200152 | JGI IMG/M metagenome (GOLD analysis project Ga0247826, IMG submission 200152) | Soil microbial communities from agricultural site in Penn Yan, New York, United States - 12C_Control_Day1 | ecosystem: Environmental > Terrestrial > Soil > Agricultural land | place... | reverse complement strand
GCGTCCCGCATGTCCTGGAACCTCGTGCCCTTCACGACGCGCCCGGCGTCGACGTCGAGGCACGGGATCAGTCGCTTCGCGAGCATCGTCCGTCAGCCCCGGATGACCTGCGCGAGCTTCAAGGTCTTCTCGTAGAGCGCCTTCCCGGTGACGGCCGCCTCGCACCCCAGATCGCGCAACGCCCAGATGTCGTCGGCATCGCGCACGCCGCCGCTCGCGATCAGCGGGGTCTCCGTCAGCTTCAGCACCTGCGTGTAGAGGCGCAGGTCCGGGCCGTCCAGCGTCCCGTCGCGGGCGATCGAGGTCACGAGGTATCGGGGGGTGCCGGCCTCGTCGAGCGCAGCGATCGTCTCCTCGAGCTTGGGGCCTTCCTCCTGCCAGCCGCGCACCATCACGCGCCCGCCGCGCACGTCGACCGCCACGACGACGCGCTCTGCGAACTCCTCGACGGCGCGCGCCACGAACTCATGGTCGAGCGCCGCCTGGGTGCCGAGGATCGCGCGCGCCGCGCCGTCCTCGATGATCTGGCCGATCGACTCCAGGGTGCGGAGTCCCCCGCCCACCTGCACGGGGATCACGACGGCACGGCAGATCTCGCGGATCGCCTCGCGGTTGTCGCCCTGCTCGAGGGCGGCATCGAGGTCCACGATGTGGAGGCGCCGCGCGCCCTCCTCCTGGAAGCGCTCGGCGACGGCCACGGGGTCGTCGGCGTACGAGGTCTCGTCGTCGGGGTTGCCCCGCAGCAGGCGCACCGCGCGGCCGCCGCGAAGGTCGATCGCGGGGATCACGATCACGGTTGGGCCACCGCCTTCACGAATCGCTCGTACAGCTGGAGCCCGGCTTCGCCGGATTTCTCCGGGTGGAACTGCGTGGCGAACACGTTGTCGCGCGCGACCGCCGCGGCGAACGGCCGGCCGTGCTCGGTCACGCCCACGGCGTCGTCGCCGGGTTCGGGCGCGAACGAGTGGACGAAGAAGAAGCGGGTTCCATCGGGCAGGTCGTCGATGTACGGGTGCGGACGGGTCCAGGTCACCGTGTTCCAGCCCATGTGCGGAACCTTCACGTCGTCCGGGAGCAGTCGTACGCGGCCCGGCAGCACCCCGAGCCCCTCCTCGGCATCCTCGTCGCTCCCCTCGAACAGCACCTGCATCCCCACGCACACCCCGAACACCGGCCGACCGGTCGCGCGGAACTCGAGGATCGCCGCGTCGAGACCGTGGTGGCAGATAGCCCGGACGCACGAGCCGAAGTGACCGACGCCCGGGATCACGAGCGCGTCGGCACGCTCGACCGCGGCCGGGTCGCCGGTCACCACCGGGTCCCCGCCCACGCGCGCGAGAGCGCGCGAGACCGAGTGAAGGTTCCCCGAGCCGTAGTCGAGGATCGCGATCGTCACGAGGCGCCCTTCGTCGAGGGAACGTCCCTGCGACCCGTCGGGGAGCAGGCGTCGCCCAAGGCCTTCGCCAGCGCCTTGAACTCCGCCTCGCAGATGTGGTGGGGCGAGCGCCCGTACCGCAGGTGCACGTGGACCGTGAGGTTCGCCGCCTGCGCGAAGGCACGCACGAAGTCCTCGAGCAGGCCCGTGTCGAACCCGTCGATCGTCTCGTACGGCACGGGCACCTCGTGCACGACGAACGTGCGACCCGCGAGATCGAGTGCGACCTCGACGGCGGCCTCGTCGAGCGGCACGACGATCGAGGCGAACCGACGGATCCCCGCCTTGTCACCCAGCGCCTCGGTCAGCGCTTGGCCGATCGTGATCCCGCAGTCCTCCACGGTGTGGTGGCCGTCGACCTGCAGGTCGCCTTTGCACGTGACGTCCAGGTCCCAGCCGGCGTGCGTGCCGAGCTGCTGCAGCATGTGGTCGAAGAACGGGATGCCCGTATCGGAGGCCGAACGGCCCGATCCGTCGAGCGTCAGATCGACGCGGAGGTCGGTCTCCTTCGTCGTGCGGGTCACCGTGGCGGTACGCGGAGCGGTCACGTGGCGAGCACCTCCCGCAGGCTCGTGAGGAACAGGTCGACCTCGTGTTCGGCGCCCGCGGTCACCCGCAGGGCATTCGGGACGACGGACGTGAGATCGCGGACGAGCACGCTGCGGTCGAGCAGTCCCTGCCAGACCGCGGCGGCATCGTGATCGGGGGGCGGCACGAACAGCACGAAGTTCGCGTCGGAGGGGAAGACCGTCAGATCCTCGATCGCGGTGAGCTCTCGGACGATGCGATCGCGTTGGGCACGGACCGCCTCGAGGATCGCCATCGCCTCGGCTGCGTGGCGGAGCGCGACGATCCCGGCGGCCTGTGCGAGGGACGAGAGATGGTAGGGCAGCCGGACAAGTTGCAGGTCCTCGACGACCTCTGGGCTCGTGAGCACGTACCCGAGCCGGGCGCCCGCCATCGCGAAGGCCTTCGAGAAGGTGCGCACCACCGCGAGGTTCGGATGGTCGGCGACGAGCTTGAGTGCGCTCTCACCTCCGAACTCGACGTAGGCCTCGTCCACGATCACGAGCGCGTCGGTCGAATCGGCGAGATGGGCCACCACGTCGAGCGGCTGGGCGGTGCCGGTCGGATTGTTCGGCGAGCACACGAAGACCACGTCGGGCGCGCCGACGAGCGCGTCGTCGACCGCGGCCTCGGAGAGCACGAACGGATCGTCGAGCCGCCGGCTGGCCACGTTGGTGTGGGTGAGCCAGCACACGCGAGCGTGCAGCTGATAGGTCGGCTCGAAGATCGCCGCGGTGTGGCCAGGACCGCCGTACGCGAGGAGCAACTCGGTGAGCACCTCGTTCGAGCCGTTCGCGGGCCACGTCCCTTCGACGGGGTGGCCGAGGTGCGCGGCGAGATCCTCGCGCAGCCGGGTCACCTGGCCGTCGGGGTAGCGGTGCAGCGGTAGGTCGCGGATCGCGCTCGCGAGTCCCTCGCTGAACCCCTCCGGGAGCGGGTGCGGACATTCGTTCGTGTTCAGGCGCGCGGCGACCTCGAGTTGCGGGGAGACGTAGGGCGCCATGTCGCGGACGCCCGGGCGAGGCGTGGCCGCGGGGCTCACACCGGGGTCCCGTCTCGGTGGTCGTTCGCGCGGGCGTCCATCGCCTTGGCGTGGCCGACGAGACCCTCGGCCCGAGCGATCAAGCAGGTGCCCGGGGCGAACCGGGAGGCCGCCTCGCCGTCCATCTCGACGACCGATGTGACCGTCACGTAGTCGGCGGCGCGCAGCCCGCTGGAGAAGCGGGCCGTGCCCGCGGTCGGCAGCACGTGGTTCGAGGCGACGCCGTAGTCGCCGAACGGCACGGCGGTCCACCGCCCCAGGAAGATCGCCCCGGCGTTCCGGACCTTCGCGAGGAACACGCCGGGTTCGGGCAGCAGGATCTGCAGGTGCTCGGCAGCGAGGTCGTTCACGACGTCGGCGGCCTGGTCGAGATCGCGCACGACCACCGCACGCGTGTATCGGAGGGCCGCGTCGACGATGTCCCGGCGGCCTGCCTTCTTCAAGGCGGCCTCAAGCGCCGCGCCCACGCGCTCGATCAGGTCGGCGGAGGTCGTGACGAAGAACGTGCGTGCCTCGGGGTCGTGCTCGGCCTGCGCGATCAGATCGAGGGCGGCCATGTGGGCGTCGACATCGTCGCCGGCCACGATCGCGAGTTCGCTCGGCCCTGCGAGGCCGTCGATCCCGACGAACCCCGCGACCTGTCGCTTCGCCTCGGTGACGTAGGCGTTGCCCGGACCGACTATCCGATCGACCCGCGGGACCGATTCGGTCCCGTATGCCATCGCGCCGACGGCCTGCGCGCCGCCGGTCTTGGCCACGTACGTCGCGCCCGCACGCTCGGCCGCGTAGAGCACGGGCGCTGGGATCGTGCCGTCGGACTGCGGCGGGGTGCAGAGCACGACCTCGCCGACCCCTGCGACGACCGCGGGGACGACGGTCATGCACACCGACGAGGGATAAACGGCGCGGCCGCCGGGCACGTAGCAGCCGACCGACTCGAGCGGTCTGACGATCTCGCCGTAGCGCACACCGTCACGCTCCTCCCACCATTCGGCCGGGACCTGCCGCGAGGCCAGGTGGCGGAGCCGTTCGATCAGCTCGTCGAGCGCCTGCCGGAGTTCGGGTGGTGTGTCGCGCTCCGCGGCCGCGAATTCCTCATCGGTGACGAGGATCTCGCCGAGATCGGCCCCGTCGAAGCGCAGCGCGAGCTCGATGAGCACCTCGTCACCCTCCACGAAGACCCGTTGGAGGATGCCGGTGACGGTGTCCGCGACGGTGGGGTCGATCTCGAGCCTGGTGGCCTCGAGACGCTCGCCCCGCTCGCGCAGGTCGAGGAACTCGAGCACGTCAGGACTCCTCGTGGCCCTCGGGATGGGATCCGCGATCCGTCGTCCCGTGCGCCGCGCGCACGAGCCGTCGGTCGCGGGTGAACAGCACCACGCCGCTCACGCCCACCGCGAGCGCGGAGGCGATCAGCATGCCGAGGGCGAGCAGGAGCGTGGTTTCGCGGTCCATGGAAGGGTTCCAGGGTACCGAAACGGCATCCGGACCGGTCGGGAGCCGGGCGGGCCGACCACCGGTCCGCCCCCGGACGCACGGAGGGCCCGGCATGAGGCCGGGCCCTCCGTCACGCTCGATGAGCGGGGGGCTACTTCCCGGAGACGCTGCCCTTCAGGCGCGCGCCCGCGGTGACCTTGACGGTCGCCGATGCCGGGATCTGGATCGTCTCGCCGGTGCGCGGGTTGCGGCCCGTGCGCGCGGCGCGCTTCACCTTCTGGAACGACGCGAAGCCGGGGATCGAGATCTTGTCGCCGGTGGCGACGTTCTCCTCGATCGTGTCCGTCATGCCCTTGATGACGGCGTCGACCGTCGACTTGGCCACGCCCGTGCGATCGGCGATCGCGTCGATGAGCTCGGTCTTGTTCACTGCAGGCACCTCCCCAGGTGTCGGATTCCGGGGGAGCCTACCCCATATCCGGCGGAAACCCTTGCAACCACGCGGGTTTTCGACGGTTCCCGCTGGTCAGGGCGGGTCGGTGACGGCGGATCGGACCCCGTCGAAGGTGTGGTCCGCGTGCGGCGCAGCCGGGTCGAGTCGGTCGCCGAGCACCTCGTCGGCCAGCCGGAACGCGCTCGACGAGACGTCGAGGTCGTCGCGGTTCGCGAGCACGATGACGGTCAGGTCCTCGGTCGGGAACCGCACCATCTTCGCCTCCCACCCCGGGAAGTTCCCCCCGTGGCTCACGATCGGCAGCCCGCGGTGGGTTCGCACCGACAGTCCCCACGCGTAGTGGATCGGCGTCCCATCGTCGAGGGCGCCGCGGCGCACGAGGAGATCGGAGAGCCAACCGCCGGTCAGGCGGTCCCGGCCGAGGTTCGCGCTCCAGGTGGCGAGATCGGCTGCGGTGGTCCACAGCCCACCCGCGCCGACCGCGTGGAAGCGCCCCGGCTCGACGTGGACGTCGCCGTCCTCGGCCTCGAAGTGCCCGCGAGCCGCCCGGGCGGGAAGCGGGGTCGGGGCCTCGCGGAAGGACGTGTCGGTCATCCCGAGCGGCCGGAGGATCCGCTCCTGCGCGAACGTCGCGAGCGAGGTGCCGCTCGCCCCCCCGACCACCTCCGCGAGCAGCAGGTACCCGCGGTTCGAGTAGCCGTACCGGGACCCGGGCTCGAAATCGAGAGCGGGCACCGCGCGGAGCGCCTCGAGCAGCTCGCGGTTCCCCCACGCCGGCACCCCGTCGATCGGGACACCGGGGCCTTCCCGGCTGCGCTCCCTCACGCCGCCGGTGTGATGGACGAGGTGACGGACCGTGACGCGGTCCCCCCAGGCGGGCAGGCCGGGCACGAACCGCGCGACGGGATCGCCCAGGTCCAGGTCACCGTCGTGCTCGAGCATCGCGACGCACGCGGCCACGAACTGCTTCGCGATCGAGCCCACGTAGAAGATCGAGCCCGCTGTCAGCGGGCGCCCGGCCCGAACGTCCGCGAGCCCGCGCACCTCCAGGCGCTCGATCTCGTCGCTCCGCACGACCGCCTCGAGCACGCCGGGCTCCGCGTCGCCCTGGTTCCGGCCGCCGCGGCCGTCGTCCATCAGCTGTCGCCGGTTCGCAGCGCCTTGCGCTTCTGCTCCGTCCGGCGTTCGGCTTCCAGGCGCTCGAGGTCGACGTCGGCGTAGCTCATGTGCGTGAAGGCGCCCGCGATCGCATGATGGCCGGCCTGCTCGTCGATCAGGCGGTGCATCGCCTGGGCCACCCGCCGGTAGACGGGGTGGCCCGCGGGCTGGGACCGGAGCTCCGTCAGGTGCATCGCCTCGCGCGCGGTCATCTGCATCACGAAGCGGATCCGGTGGGCCATCGCGACGGCGTATTGGGCGGTCTCGACGTGTCCGGCGTCGAGCAGCTCCGTCTCCATCGCGGCGCTCGCCGCCATCACGCGGTCCCACGGGGCGCGGAGCCCGGCCTCGTCGACCTGTGCCGGGGTCTCGTATCCATGCGCGGTCGTCAGGCGCTGCCATTCGATCGTGAGGGGGCGGTGCCGCTGCAGGTCGCGGAACGCCCCGAAGTCGCAGAGCACGTCGAACCGGTACTGCGTGCGCTCCCAGGCGCGGCCCGGCTTGTGCCGGCGATTCCCGCGCTCTCCGACGCTCGCGATCAGCAGCTCCTCGCGTTCGGCCGCGGTCATCCCGCGCGCGATCGCGTGCAGCTGGTCGTCGGGCAGGCCCGAGGAGGCGTACAGCACCGCGGCGGCGATCTTCAGCTCGCCCTCGGGGTCCCAGTCGACGAGCGTGACCTCGTCTCGCGGCTCGGGGTCGACGCCCTTCAGCACCTGACCGGTCAGCTCCTCGACGCGCTCGCGGTTCGCCCGCCAGTAGCGGCCCCAGGCGACGCCCCGGTCCTCGACGTCGACGCGCTTCAGGAACTCGGGGATCACCTTGTTCAACTCGGTCTTGAGCAGCTCGCCGTACTCCCGCATCTCGGCGAGCGGGTGCACGGCAAGGCGCATCAGCAGCTGCTCGTACGACTGGCCGGTCGCGTAGATCCCGAGGTTGGAGCGCGTCCCGGCGGGAAGCAGCACCCGGAGCGTGTCGCACGTCTTGGCGAGGATCGTCTGGCGGTAGACGAAGTCGCTGTCGCCCTCCTCCTTGGGGAACCGCTCCGTGAAGTAGGTCTCCATCGGGCCGTACATCTGGCCGTACAGGCCGAAGACCTCATCGAGGAACGCCGCGTAGCGATCGGCGAGGGGCGAGCCCTCGAGCTCGGGCGGCACGGTCGCGCGCCAACGCCCACCGGGCCGGTCGTCGTAGCGCATGTACCGGGTCGACTGCTCGAGGTACGCGGCCAGCCGTCCCCACTCCAGCGCCTTCGCGAGGAGCTGCGAGGACTGTTCGCACGCGACGTGCACGCCGCCGAGCTGGGCCACCGAGTCGTCGCCGTACTCGACGAACACGTTCTCGTAGAGGCGCTCGGCGCGCGTTCGGCCCATCGACGTGAGCTCGCCGCCCTCGTCGACGTCCTCGGCGAACTCGTCGAGGAAGAGCCGGCGGAGCGACTTCGTGGTACGGGAGTACCGCGCGAACATCGCGCCCTTCACGGCCTCGGGCAGGTTGACGAGCGCGAAGACCGGGCCTTCGAGGTTCGTGAAGTGCCGCTCGAGCACCGCCCGCTCGTCGGGCGTGAATCCCTCGGTCGCGAACCACATCGTCACGGCGACGGGGAGGACTCCGCCCCCTGGAACACGGTCACGGTCGAGCCGAACGGCACCTGGGTGCCCGCCTGGGGATCCTGCGCGACGATCCGCGAGAGGTTCGGGCAGGCGGGGTTCGCCGGCGCGGTATCGGGGCTCAGTGTCGCCACGAGCCCGACGGCCTTGAGGGCGTTGCGGGCGCCACCGATCGACAGACATTGCGTCGAGACGTCGGGCACCGCGACCATCTCGGGGCCGGTCGAGACCACGACGTCGACGAGCGTGCCCTGGGGCACGGCGTCGCCCGCGGCCGGGTCCTGTTGGAAGATCAGCCCGGCCTCGAAGTCGTTCGAGGGGCCCTGCGTCGCGGACCCGAGGTCGAGACCGGCGTCCTGCAGGGCGGTCTTCGCCTGGCCGAGCGTCATGCCGGAGAGGCCCGGGACGGGGATCGCGGTCGGCTCGCGGGCCACCCACAGCGTGACGGTGCCGCCCTCCCCGAGCTTCTCGCCCGCCGCGGGGTCCTGGTCGACCACCGTGCCGGGGTCGGTCACCGCCGGGTCGACCTCGCGGAACTTCCGCTCCACGACGAACCCGAGGTCCTCGAGCTGCGCGCGCGCGGTCTCGTACGGCTGGTCCGTGACGTTGGGTACCTCGACGAGCACGGTGCCACCGTCGTCGCTCGTCAGGCTGTTCACGAGCAGGTAGCCGCCGCCGCCCAGCACCGCCACGATCAGTATCCCGATCAGGATCCCGAGCCAGACCTTCCGGCCGCTCCTGGGCTCCTCGGCGACGGGAGGGAGCACGGATGTCTGCGAGGGCCGCGAGATCACCTGCGTGGCGTCGCCCATGCCCGCGAGGAGCGGGGTGGCCTCGACCTCCTGCCCCTTCACGACGCGATCGAGATCGGCCGCGAACTCGTCGGCCGTCTGATAGCGGTTCGTCGGATTCTTCGAGAGCGCCTTCATGATCACGGCGTCGAGCCGGGCAGGGACGTCGGGGTTCAGCTGCGAGGGCGGGACCGGCGTCTCGTTCACCTGCTTGTAGGCGATCGCCACGGGGGACTCGCCGGTGAACGGCGGACGCCCGCCGACCATCTCGTACAGGACCGTGCCGAGGGAGTAGATGTCGGTGCGCGCATCGACCGGACCTCCCTGCGCCTGCTCGGGCGAGAGGTAGGTCGCGGTGCCGAGGACCGCCGAGGTCTGCGGGGCCGTCTCGACGCCGGTCGTCATGCGCGCGATGCCGAAGTCCATCACCTTCACGGTGCCGTCGCGCGTCACCATGACGTTGCCCGGCTTGATGTCGCGATGGATCACGCCCTGCGCGTGCGCGGCCGCGAGCGCACTACAGATCTTCTGGGCGATCTCGGCCGACTGCACGGGCGTCGGTCGGCGCCCGGAGGCCAGGAACTCCGCGAGGGTCCGCCCCTCCACGAACTCCATCACGATGTACTGCGTGCCGTCGTCGGAACCGGTGTCGTACGCGGCCACGATGTTCGGGTGGTTCAGACGCGCCGCGGCCTGGGCCTCGCGCCGGAACCGGGCGACGAAGGCCTCGTCGCGGGCGAACTGTGGGAGCAAGGTCTTGATCGCCACGGTCCGGTTCAGAACGGAGTCGAACCCGCGGAAGACCTCGGCCATCCCGCCCGCGCCGATCCGCGCCTCGACGCGGTATCGGCCTCCGAGCACCGAATCACTCAACCCTAACCCCCGCTTCCCCTCAAGAAGGCCGAGATGACCTCCGCGGCGATCGGAGCCGCGACGCGACCGCCGGTCGCCTCGTTCCCGAGATCGCCACCGTCGAGAACGATAACCGCCACGGCGATCCGGGGGACGTCGTTCGGTCCCGCCGGGGCGAACGCGATGAACCACGCGTTCGGCGCCCGCCCCGGTCCGTTCGTGGCCGTCCCCGTCTTGCCGGCCACCGTCACGCCGGGGATCTGCGCCGAATACCCGGTCCCGCCCTCCACGACGTCCACCATCAGTTGGCGTACCTGGTCGGCCGTGTTCGGAGAGACCGGCTGGGAGTACTTCCGCGGGTCGAACGTTCGGATCACCTGGCCCTGCGGGTCCCGGATCTCGCTCACGAACCGCGGCTCCCACATCGTGCCGCCGTTCGCGATCGCGGCGCCCACGAGCGCCATGTGCAACGGGTTCGTGATCACGTTGTCGAGCCCGATCGCCGAGAACGCCAGGAGGGGGTCGTTGTCGACGAAGTACGCCGGGACCGGGAAGTGGCCGACCTGGAACGGCACCTCGGTCGTCAGGGTCGGGTCGATGCAAGCGGTCTCCTCGGGCGGGTCGGTCGGGCAGAAGCCGAACGCCCGCGCCTGATCGGAGAGCTTCTTCGCGCCGAGGTCGAGCCCGATCTCTGCGAACGGCACGTTGCACGACTCCTTGAACGCCTCGGCGACCGTCACGGTGGCGGATCCGCCGTTGCACACCTCGCCGCCGAAGTTCTCGAGCGTGCCGGACGTCAGCGGCAGGTCGAGCACGCGCGGGTTCTTCACCGTCGTCTCGGGCTGGTACCCGTGCTGGAACGCCGCGGAGGTCGTGATGATCTTGAACGTCGACCCGGGCAGGTAGAGCTCGTCCTTCGCACGCGAGAGCATCGGCTTCTCGGGGTCGGCGTTATACGCGGTCCACGCCTTCTTCATCTCGTCGGCGGTCCCTTGCGAGAGCAGGTTGGGGTCGTAGGTGGGGTTCGCGACGAGCGCCATAACGTCGCCACTCCCCGGTCGCACCGCGACGACCGCCCCGGGAAGGCTCCCGAGCGCCCGCTCGGCCGTCTCCTGCAGGTCGGTGCGTATCGACGTCACGACGGTCCCGCCCTTCCTCGGCTTGCCGAGGACCAGGTCGCTGAAGTTCGAGACCGCGAGCTCGGGGGCGTCGCCCGACAGGTACTGGTTCATCGAGGACTCGAGCGCTGTGCGCCCGTACACCCGCGAGTAGAAGCCGGTGATCGCCGCGTACAGCGGCCCGTTCGGATACGTCCGCTCGTAGAGGTAGTCGGTCCGGCCCCTCGCCTTCACGCTCTCGGCCAGCACGCGTTTGTCCTGCGAGAGGATCGCCCCGCGCTCGACCTTGTACTCCGCGATGATCTGTCGACTCGCGTTGGCGGGGTCGTTCTTGATCCGGTCGGCGGCGATCACCTGGACGTACGCCATCTGCACGAACAGCACGCCGAACAGGAGCGTGAGGGCGATCCCGAGTCGGCGGATCTGCCTATCCACGCGAGCGCTCCCAGGGGCCGGCCGAGACGCGAAGCAGCAGCGCGAGCATCACGAAGGTCGCGACCCGGCTCGATCCGCCGTACGACACGAGCGGCAGCGGCACCCCCGTGAGCGGGATCAGCCTCGTCACCCCGCCCACGATCGCGAAGGTCTGCAGGGCGAAGATCGTCGTGATCCCCGTGGCGAGGAGTTTCCCGAACGAGTCGGTCCGCTCGATCGCCACGCGCAGACCGCGTCCGATCAGGACCAGGTACAGCAGGAGCAGCCCGGCCGCGCCGATCATCCCGAGCTCCTCGCCGAACGCCGCGAAGATGAAGTCGCTCCCGACGTAGGGGATCAGCGTGGGCGAGCCCTGGCCGAGCCCGGTGCCGACGAGCCCACCGCTCGCCATCCCGAACCAGCCCTGCGCGAGCTGGCCATAGCCGATGTCGTGCACCTTCGCCGGGTCGAGCGCGTTCAGCCAGTAGTCGATGCGCAGCTGGACATGGCTGAACGCGAGGTACCCGAGGAAGGCCCCCGCCGCGAACAGCAGGAGCCCCACGACGAGATAGCCGGGCCGCCCGCTTGCCACCCACACCATCACGACGAAGACGCCGAAGAAGAGCAGCGAGGCGCCCATGTCACGCTCCAGGAAAAGCACCGCGAGCGAGGCACCCCACGCGAGCAGCAGCGGCCCCAGGTCCTTCACCCGCGGCAGCCCGAGCCGTCCCGAACCCGCCGCGAGCAGTTCCCGCTTCGCCGACAGGTACGACGCCAGGAAGATGACGATGAAGATCTTGGCGAACTCCGCCGGCTGGAACGAGAGTCCGCCGATGTCGACCCACAGCCGGGCGCCGTTGATCTCGCGGCCGACCCCGGGGATCACCGGCAGGAACAGCAGGATCACGCCCACGAGCCCGATCGTGTACGTATACGCGTCGAACTGCCGGTCGTCGCGGATCAGGAGCAACACGAGGGCGAGCACCCCGAGCCCCACGAGGAGCCAGACCGCCTGCTCGACCCAGACCTCGGGTCGCAACCGGTAGAGCATCGCGAGCCCGAGCCCACCGAGCAGCGCCGCCGTCGGGAACAGGACGGGGTCGGCGCGCCGGGCGGCGAGCCGGATCACGAGCCACGCACCGACGTTCGCGGCGACCAGGATCGCGCCGTACGTGTAGAGGTCGCGCGGGGCCTTCCCTTTCAGGCCGAACCCGGCGGCGGCGAACGCGCCGAGCGACACAACCATCGCGAGGGCAAGGAGGCCGAGCCCGGTCTTGGCGCGGAGCGGCCGGGGCGCCGCGATCGCCTCGCTCACGCGTTGGCGCCCTTCTTCGGCGGCTTCGCGGCGGCGATGTCGGCCCGGATCTGCTCGACGATCGCGGCGGCCTCCTCCCGCGAATTCGCGCTGATGCCTTCGGGAAGGGCGGCGTAGAGGGTGAGCGCCTCGGCATCGGTCGCCGGGATCTCGGTGACCTCGGCGACGGAGTGGAGCTCGTAGCCGAGCGGGGTGGCGGGGATCCCCTGGAAGATCGCGACCTTCCCGTCTGACTCGCCCACGTACCACTGACGGTCGACGTAGGTACGCAGTGCCACGAGGGCCCCGGCGAGGAGCACGACGGCGATCACGGCCCCGGCGATCCACCGGCGGATCGTGGGTGCGTTCTCGCGGAGCACACGCTCCCCGGATGTCAGGTCGGCTGCCGCGTCCACGGCGGCCTCGTCGTCGCTCTCGTCCTCGTGCGCGTCGAGCACGATCACGGTGATGTTGTCGACGCCGCCGGCGCGGTTCGCCGCCTTGATCAGCCGGTCGGCCGTCCGCTGCGGATCGGGCTCCGCCTCCACGATCGCCTTCAGCTGGTCCTCGGCCACCATCCCGAACAGGCCGTCGCTGCAGAGCAGCAGACGATCGCCGTCCATCAGCGGTATCTGGTCTTCGTCGACATGGACCTCGGCCTCGGTGCCGATCGTGCGCGTGAGGACGTTGCGGTGGGGGTGCACTTCCGCCTCGGACTCGGTGATCTCGCCCGCCTTCACCATGCGGTTCACGAGCGTGTGGTCGTCCGTCAGCTGGCGGAGCGCGCCCGCGCGCAGCAGGTACGCGCGGCTGTCCCCGACGTGCGCGAGCCGGACGGCACTCCGCTCGATGTGTGCGGCGGTGAGCGTGGTGCCCATCCCGCTTACGTTCCGGTCCGCCTGCGACCGGGCGAAGACCGCGCGGTTCGCCTCTCGCACCTGTTCGGCGAGCGTCGTGTCGCCCTCGCGGAAGAGCGACTCGACGGTCTCGAGGGCAAGTTGCGACGCGACCTCGCCCCCGCGGTGCCCCCCCATCCCTTCGGCGACCGCATAGAGGGGAGGCTCGACGAGGTACGAGTCCTCGTTGCCTTCGCGGACCCGCCCGATATCGGTCGCGACGCCGGCCTCGATCCTCATCGCCGCAGCTCCAGTACGGTCTGGCCAACGCGGATCCGGTCGCCGGGTTGCACCATCGCCGGCGCGGCCAGGCGCTGTTCGTTCACGAAGGTCCCGTTCGTGGAGCCCAGGTCCTCGACGTACCAAGAGCCGTTCTTGCCGAACAGGCGCGCGTGCTGTTGCGAGACGTAGGTGTCATCGAGCATCAGCTCGCACTCGGGCGCGCGGCCCATCACCATGCTGGCTGCGACCTTCACCGAGCGAGGCTTCTTGGTGTCCTGGTCGTAGATCAGGACGCTCGACGGCCCGGGCGGCGCGGCGGGGACCGGCGGCGGCGCCTTGCCCGAGCGGACGGCGCGCGAGGGGCCGGTGTCGACGTTGAGCCCACGCACGACCCAGCGCATCGATCGCCAGATGAACAGGAAAAGCAGGGCGAACAGCCCGTACTTGATCGCCGACAGCGCGAAGGGCGTGATGCCGTCCGCGAGCACTAGCCCCTCCGGAACTCGAGGGTCGTGGTGCCGATCGTGATGCGATCGCCATCCTCGAGAGCGCGCGTCTGGACGGTCTTGCCGTTCAGACGGGTGCCGTTCGTCGACCCGAGATCGGTGAGCGTGGCCACGCCGTCCTTCGTGCGGATCTGCGCGTGCCGCCGCGACGCACCCTTGTCCTTCAGCACGACGTCGCACTCGGCGAGCCGGCCGATCGTGACGACCTCCTTGCCTAGCGGTACGGTCCGGCTGCCGCCGTCCTCGTGTACGACGACCGTGGGCCGTGCGCTCGGCGCCGCGACCGGCTCCACCTTCTCGGCCCCCTCGACCAGGGCGGCGTCGCAGGTGAAGTCGCCCTTCTTCAGGCCCTCGTCGGTCTCGAAGACGATCTCGGGCGGGCCTACCAAGCCCCACCCGCGCTCGTCGGCGTTCTCCCGGACGACGGTCTTCAGCTCGGTGGCTAGGGCCGCGCCGGCCTGTTCGAAGCGCTCGGCGTCACCGGGGGACAGGGTGAACACGAAACGGTTCGGCGCCCAGACCTCGCTCACGCCCACGGTGCGGCCGGCGTCCATCTCTTTGACGAGGCGCTTCGCGAGCTCGACGGGCTGAACGCCGCTGCGGAACGTCTTGGAGAAGAGCCCCTCGACGAGGCCACCCAGTCGTCGTTCGAAGTCTCGGAGGTTCGGCACCGGTCACGCGCGCGCGGCGGGTCCGCGCGTCCCGGGGCTGAGTCTACCGCTGGGGTTGTGGCGCCCCCGCGGAGGCCCCCCCGGTGTCGGAGCAGAGTGCCACCTCTTCGTGCGAGTGACGACCATCGAGCGGGTTCGCGAAGCCGAAGCGCTCGTCGGGCGGCAGCTTGCGCCAACGCCACTCCCGGATCTCCCAATACGTCCGTCGGGCGAACACGAGGATCAGGACCGCCAGGAGGAATCGGAGCGTTGCCTGCGGCGAGACCGTGAGGATGCCCGCTGGCACCGTCACGGCCCCGACCGCGGCCCAGGTGGCGAGCGCGATCCCGCCGACAACCGCCAGA
>Ga0247826_10000048_pt1 | contig 14861 bp, 14 predicted proteins | sample 12C_Control_Day1_FD_200152 | JGI IMG/M metagenome (GOLD analysis project Ga0247826, IMG submission 200152) | Soil microbial communities from agricultural site in Penn Yan, New York, United States - 12C_Control_Day1 | ecosystem: Environmental > Terrestrial > Soil > Agricultural land | place... | reverse complement strand
AGCTCGCCCTCCGCGGCCTCGACCGAGCCCTGCACGTCGGCCTTGATGATCAGGTTGAGCTCCTTGAGAGCGCCCTCCTGCATCGCGCCGAACAGGTCCTCGAGGCTGACGGCCTTGTTCCGCCGCGCCATCACCTCGGCGCGCAGCCGCACCGCGCGCTTCTGCGCCGACTGGCGGGCGACGCGCTCGTTCTCGACGACCCGCAGCAGCTCGCCGGCTCCCGGCGGCTTGTCGAAGCCGAGGATCTCGACCGGCATACCCGGTCCCGCCTCGCGGACGCGCTTACCGTTGTAGTCACTCAACGCCTTGACCTTGCCCCAGGCGTCCGACGCGACGACCGCGTCGCCGACGTGCAGCGTGCCTCGCTGGACGAGCACCGTGGCGACCGCGCCGCGGCCGACGTCCAGCCGCGACTCGACGATCACGCCGCTGGCGGGCGCGTGCGGATTGGCCTTCAGCTCGAGCACGTCGGACTGCAGCAGCAGCATCTCGAGCAGCTGGTCGAGGTTCTGCTTGGCCTTCGCCGAGACGTCGACGAAGATCGTCTCCCCGCCCCACTCCTCGGGCTGCAGGCCGTGGTTGACGAGCTCGGAGCGCACCTTCTCGGGCTGCGCGTCCGGCCGGTCGATCTTGTTCACGGCCACCACGATCGGCACGCCTGCGGCGCGCGCGTGGTCGATCGCCTCGATGGTCTGCGGCATCACGCCGTCGTCCGCGGCGACCACCAGGACGGCGACATCCGTCACCTTGGCGCCGCGGGCGCGCATGGCGGTGAACGCCTCGTGGCCCGGCGTGTCCAGGAACGTGACCTTGCGGCCGTTCGCGACATCGACCTGGTAGGCGCCGATGTGCTGGGTGATCCCACCGGCCTCGGTCGAAACGACCGACGCCTCGCGGATCGAGTCCAGCAGCGTCGTCTTGCCGTGGTCGACGTGACCCATGATGGTCACCACCGGCGGCCGCGGCTCGAGGTCGGCGGCCGCGTCCTCGAACGTGACCTCTTCCTCCTCCTCGTCGGCCGCATGCTGGATGATCACCTCGCGCTTGAACTCCTCGGCGATCAGGTCGACAGCCTCGTCGGTCAGCGACACCGTGGTCGTGACCATGTCGCCGAGGCCCATCATGAAGGCGATGATCTTGGCCGGGGAGACGCCGATCTTCTCGGCGAGATCCTTGACGGTGATCCCGGACGGCACCTTGACGGGCCCGCTGGGAACCTCCGGCTCCTTCTTCTGCTCGCTGCGCCGAGGGCCGCCGTCCCGCTTCTGGCCGGGCTTGCGGCCGGCCTGTGAGTCGATCACGACGCGGCGGCGCCGACCGGAGCCGCCGCCTCGCTGCGGCCGGGGATGGCGCGCGGGCTGCGCGGAACCGGGTTCCGTCGCCGGCACCGTCGCCTTCTCGCCGAAGGCGGCGCGCACCTCCTCGTCGTCGACCAGCTTCTCCTCGCCGGTGGCAGGCGCTTCGGCCGCCGCTGCGGGAGCTGTCGTTGCCTTGGTCTCGGGTGTCTTCTGCTTCGCCATTCGTCTCAATTCTTCCACGCGGCACTCGCCGCCTCAACCTCGACCCGCCGTTCGAGATCCTCAGGAACCGTAACGCTCCTGCGCAACCGCCTGCCGAATGCGCCCCGGCGGCGGGCCAGGGCGGTGCATCGGGCGTCCGGGCAGAGGTGCATTCCGCGGCCGCCCAACCGCCGCCCCCGATCGATCACGAGCTCGTCGCCGGCCGTCGTCAGCCTGACGAGCTCGCGCGCCGGACGGCGGGTGCCACAGCCGGCGCACTGACGCTCGGGGGCTACGCCGTCGCCCCCTCTTCCTGCGCGGCCAGCTCGCGATGCGCAGGCACGCCACAGTACCGGCTACCCTCCAGCGCCTGGTTCGGGCAGCGCTTACCGGACGACGTGACCGCGATGCAGCGGCCCGGATGCTCGTCGACCTCGCCCTCGGCGCCGGTGTACGGCGTGTCGGTCTCCTCGGCGTAGTACTCGGTCTCGGACACGATGTCGATGCGCCAGCCGGTCAGGCGGTGGGCCAGGCGGGCGTTCAGGCCCTCCTTGCCGATCGCCAGCGAGAGCTCGCCGTCGGGCACCAGCACGGTGGCCTGGCGGTTCTCGTCGTCGACGTAGACCTCGCGCACCTTGGCGGGCGCGAGCGCCTTCGCGACGAACCGGGCGGGCTCGTCGTTGAACGGGATGATGTCGATCTTCTCGCCGCGCAGCTCGGACACGACCATGCGCACCCGCGAGCCTCGCGGGCCGACGCAGGCGCCGACCGGGTCGACGCCCTGGACGCGCGACTCGACCGCGATCTTGGCGCGGTAGCCGGGCTCGCGGGCGACCGACCGGATGACGACCAGGCCGTCAGCGATCTCGGGCACCTCGAGCTCGAACAGGCCGCGGATCAGCTCGTCGGAGCGGCGGGAGAGCACGACCTGCGGGCCCTTGCCCTCACTGCGCACCTCGAGGATGACCGCCTTGATGCGGCTGCCCTGCTCGTAGCGCTCGCCGGGAACCTTCTCCGAGCCGGGCAGGATCGCCTCCATCCGCCCCAGGTCGACGAACGCGTAGCGGTTGTCGTCCTGCTGGACGATGCCGGTGACGATCTCGCCGACGCGGTCGACGTACTCGTCGTACATCATCGAGCGCTCGGCCTCGTGGATCCGCTGGCGCAACACCTGCTTGGCGGTCTGGCCGGCGATCCGGCTGAAGCCCTCGGGCGTGACGATCACCATCTGGTCGGGCGTGAACCACGACCAGTCGATCTGCGGCTCCGGCTCGGCGGCCTCGTCAGCCTGCGCGCCTTCGGCGGGCGGCTGGACGGGCGCCGGCTCCTCGGCCGACTCGGGGACGATCACGACATGGTGCGGATGCTCGTCGAGGTACACATCCCACGCGTCCTCGGTGACCGACCAGACGGTGTAGTCGCCCGACTCGCGGTCGAGGTCGACCCGCACCGGATGGTGTGCATCCGGCAGCTTCTTGTACGCCGCCAGCAGGGCATCCTCGATCGCGGAGAGCAGGGTCTCCGCCTCGATGCCCTTCTCCTTCTCGACCAGCTTGACGCCTTCCAGGAGCTCCTTGCTCATGGCTTCCCTCCCCGCCCTTCGTCGACCAGGTGCGCGCTGTGCACCACGTCGAGCGGGATCTCCACCGGCTCGCCGTCGAGGTCGATCGTGATCATCTGCTCATGTGCGTTGGTCAGCACGCCCTTGAACGACCGCCGGCCGTCCAGCGGCTGCTCCGTCCGCACGGCGACGGGGCTGCCGACGACCCGCTTGTAGTGGTCAGGCTTGACCAGCGGGCGCTCGATGCCCGGCGACGACACTTCGAGCGCGTACTGCTCGCGGAGCGGCGACAGCTGGCGCGTGACCTGCTCCAGCAGGTCGGTGTCCACCGGGGACGTCTCGCGGTCGATGAAGATGCGCACCCTGTTCGGCGACGGCTGGTCCACGAGCAGCACTTCGATCTCCGGGAACCCGTCCCGGAGCATCGTTTCGACCTGTGTCTGCAGTGGTGTCACCTTGTGCATCAACGTCCTTCTCGACCCTGTCCGAAGGCGAAAAAAAGGTGGGTATTCACCCACCTCCCGGACCACCTTCGGCGCGCTGACTTCTCCCGAAGAATAGCAGGGGGTTCTCCGTGGTAAGAGAATCGTGACGATGCGGGGAGTGGTTCAGCGAGTGGCTCGCGCAGAGGTGCGGGTGGCCGGCCGGGCGGTCGGCTCGATCGGCCCCGGCATGCTCGTTTTCGTGGGCATCGGCGATGGCGACACGACCGAACAGGCCGACCGACTGGCCGGCAAGCTGTCGCGCCTGCGCATCTTCGAGGACGACGAGGGCCGCATGAACCGCAGCGTGCTGGACATCGGCGGCGAGGTGCTGGTCGTCTCCCAGTTCACGCTGCTGGCCGACACCTCCCGCGGCAACCGCCCATCCTTTATCGCCGCCGCCGCGCCCGACCTCGCCGAGCCGCTGGTGGAGCGGGTGGCCGCCGGGCTGCGCGCGGCGCGGCTGCGCGTCGCGATGGGCGAGTTCGGCGCCCACATGGAGGTCGACCTCGTCAACGACGGCCCGGTCACCATCGTGCTCGAGCTCTAGGAGGAGACCGGGCGGTACCGCTGCAGCGTGACGCCCGAGTCGAACCGCTCGGAGCCGAGTAGCTCGAGGCGCTGCCGCGCCCCGCCGTGGAACGGCCGCTCGCCCGCGCCCCACACGGCCGGGTGCGACCAGAACCAGAGCTCGTCGATGGCGCCGCCGTCGACGAGTGCCCGGGCCAGGTCGCCGCAGCCCACCATCGCCAGGTCGCCCTCGCGCCGCTTCAGCTGCGCCACGCCCGCGACGGCATCGCCGTCGATCAGCGAGGAGTTCCACTCGAGCGGCCCCGCCAGCGTGCGCGAGGCGACGAACTTCGGCATCGGGTTGATCAGGTCGGCCCACGGCCCGCTCTGGTCGGGCCAGAACCCGGCCAGGCCCTCGTAGGTCTTGCGTCCCATCACCATGGCCGAGGACCGCTCGAACAACGCCCGGCACGCTGCATCGTGCGCGCCCTCGGCGGCGAACCAGTCCTCGACGGTGATCACGCCGTCGACCGTCATCTGCGTCGAGAGAATGAGTGTTCCCATGGGCCGTCGGCGTACCCGACCGGGGCGCGCGCTACACCTCGGGCGGCGGCCGCGGCCTGCGCTCAGCCCGCGGTTTGGGCTCGGGCTGCGGTTTGGGCTCGGGCGGGCGTTCACGCGGTGCAGGCGCCCGGTCGTGCCTGGTTTGGCTGGCTGAGCGGGCCGCGGGCGGGGCTGCGGGCGCTGCGGGCGGCCGGGGCTTCGCCTGGGGGCTGCTCGGTGGGTGCTTCGGTGGCTGGGGAGTGGTTGGTGAGGGGTCTGGCAATTGGCCGACGCTCGCTCGGCCAATTGGCACACCCGGCTCGCTGATCTCGACGGCCAGCTCCTGCCGCAGCCATCGCCGCTCGTGATACCAGCGGCGCATCGTCCGGACGCTCGGCACCGTGGCAACGCCCCCGGAGTGCCGGCTCCGCAGCTCGCGGATGACGCGGGCCGGGTCGTCGCCCGATCGGAACCGTTCCTCGGCGTCCCGTCGTAGAGCCGCCCAGGAGTAGGAGCCCGGCCGGTGCCTCGACGCCGGCGGTTGCGAGCGCACGGCGGCCAGGTGGTCGTCCAGCGCGCGGCTTCGCGGCTTGGTCAGGCAGCCGTGCGCCGACCACAGGCGATGCAGGGTGAGCACGAAATCACGGCCGCTCCTTCGGCGGCGGAAGTCATCGCTCGCATGGCCGGCGCAGAGCCACACCGAGACGCCCCGACCCAGGTGCACCCGCACGGTGCGCCCGCGCGAGCGCTCGACGCAGATCGCGCACACCTCGCTCTTCGTCGACGGCCCACGTGCCTTGTACAGCGTCGCCAACACCCAACCAGTCTGCGGCCGCCGCCGGACACGTGTCAGTCACGACACCGTGCCAACTCCGCGCCGTGTCCAGGATGGCCCTCCCCGAAAAGAGGGCCGATCCTGGACGCACCACGGCGTCCCGCCGCCGACATGCCAAATGGCCGACGCTTGATCGGCCAATTGGCACACCCCCTACCGAGCCGCGATCGGGCGCTTTACAGCGGGCGATGCATGATGTGGAGGCCGACCAGGCCGTCGGTCGGGTGGTCGAAGGCCTCGGGGACGGTGGCAAGCACGTGGAAGCCGAGCGACTGCCAGAGGGCGACGGCGCGGGCGTTGCTCTCGACGACGGCGTTGAACTGCATCGCTCGGTAGCCGTCCGCTCGGGCCTGGTCGAGGACGCGCTCGCCGAGCACGCGGCCGGCGCCGCGGCCCCCCGCGGCCGGGTGACCATGAAGCTCGCTGTTGCCACGTGCGACGCCGGGCCGCCGTGGTTCGGGCCCATGACGGCCGAGCCGAGCACGCGATCGCCGTCGTCGACCGCCACGAACGTGCGCGTCGGCGGGCTGCCCATCCAGATCGCCCGGGCGTCCGCCTCGGCGATGTCGCGGTCCCACGAGAACGTCTCGCCGGCGGCGACGATCACGTGCATGAAGCGCCAGATCGCCGGCCAGTCGGCCGGCGTTGCCTCGCGGACGGTCACCCGCCCCTCAGTCGAGCAGGCCGTCGACGGCGCGCTGGTAGTACGAGACGTCCGGCCGCAGCCAGGCCGCCATCTTGTAATGCCCGGCGGCCAGCCCCCGCTCGCCCATCCGCTCGCGGCAGCGACCCATGCAGTAGTGCGCGTAGTCGTTCGCCGGCGCCGAGTCGAGGATGTGCTCGAACTCCGCCGCGGCCTCGCTGTAGCGCCGCAACCGCAGGTACGCGACGCCCAGCGCCTCGCGGATCGACGCCTTGTCCGGCTCCCGCCGCTTCGCCTTCTCGAGCGGCACGGTCGCCTGGGCGTTGTCGCCGTTCTGCATGTGCGCCCGGCCCTGCTGATAGAGGTCGTACACGGACTGCTGCTGATCCATCGTCTTTCCCAGTTATCGGCGTGACGCGCGGAGGCCGCAAGACCTCCTCTTTCGAGAATAGATCCTCAGTCAAGCCCTCGACGGCGGGCGACCGCCTCGCGCAGCTTCAGTGCACCGGAGGCGCGATCGCGCAGCTCCAGGTTGTGCCGGATCTCGCGCTTCATCCTCCGCGTGTGTGCGCGCAGCCGGCGTGCCGCGACGGCCGCCTCGTACGGCGGCGCGTAGCGCGCGGCGCTCGCATCCTGGGCGAACGGGAACGCCTCAACGCCCCACACGTGCTGCAGGCGGCGGGCCAGATCCTCGTACGTCGCATCCGAGCCGACGGTCACCCCCTGATCGCCCGCGAAGGTGGCGATGTCCGCGAATGCCGCCGAGGCCTGGGCCCGCGGGCCGCGCCGCAGGTAGCGCAGCTTCACGGCCGCCCACTTCCCGATCAGCAGCGCCGCCAGCACGATCACGACCGCCACCAGCAGCCAGCGAATGAAGCTCCGCCCGTGCTGCGGCGCCGCGGCTCCGAGGAACACCCCGTTGCCGCCCGGGCCAAGGCCATGCCGGGCACGGGCGTCGTCGAGGCCCTTGGCCGCGCCGTTCGGGAGCACCGTGGCGACGTACTTGGCCGCCGCCGCGCTGGCCGCGCCGGTCAGCCCGCTGGTCTTCAGGTCGGTGGCCAGCTGCTCGGCGTCCGGCGTCGCGGTCGACGCCCGCTGGTGCAGGACGCGGCCCGGCGTCGGGTCGAAGGGCAGCCAGCCGTAGCCGGCGAACCAGACCTCGACCCAGCTGTGCGCGTTGCGGTCGGTCACCTCGTACGTGTTCCCGCCGCTCTCGGTCGAGCTGCCGGTCGTGAACCCGACCGCGACCCGGGCCGGGATGCCGTGCATCCGCAGCACCAGCGCCATCGAGCCCGAGTACATCTGGCAGTAGCCGTCGTGCGCCCGCAGCATGAAGTCGGCCAGCACCGGGCGGCCGGGCTGGAACTGCGGCGTCTGGTCGTAGCTGAAGACCTGCGGATCGCGGAAGTACGCCTCGACGTCGATCACCGCCTGGTACTGCGTCTTCGCGCCCCCGGCCCCGGACTTCCTCCACACCTGGTCGCTCGCCGCGATGTACGACGGGTCGATCGGCAGCGTCACCTGCCTGGGCACCGTCGAGCCCCACGGCGGGATGACCACGCCGCCGACCTCGATCCCGCGCCTGACGTTGGTCGGGTAGTCGGTGCTGGCGTCGGCCAGATCCTTGGGCGCCGGATCGGGCGCGTAGACCCGCGTCGTGTAGGTCTCGTCCTTCGATGGATCGGCCGCCAGCGTGACGGTGCCGTCCGTTGTCAGCTGTGCCTTCGACGCGTCGTCCAACGCGTAGGCCATCGGTTGGCCGGCCGCCAACAGGTGCGGGTCGGCGAGCCCCTTGACCCGGAACGACACCTGCCTGAGATCCTTGGAGTCGGGGTCGGCGAACTGCGGCAGCTGCTCGACCGGCACGACCACCGACTTGGTGTCGTCGCTGTACACCTGCTGCACCACCGAGTGCTCCTGCCAGCGGTCGTTCGTGAACTCGGTGAGGACGGCCGCCTTCCAGTACATCGGCCGCGGCGACGTGACCTCGAAGACCTCGGTCTTCTTCTTCGGCCAGGTGAACGGACGGTAGTCCTGATCCCAGACGTAGCCGACGCTGACCCGCGGCGCACTGCCGGCCAGCGGATTCCAGGTGCGCCAGGACAGGAAGGCGTCCTTGCGCACGCCCGGCGCGGCGGACAGGATCAGCGCGGCCGCGATCGCGCAGCCACCGACCGCGACGATCTGCAGCACGGCCGAGCCGCGCCGTGGCAGCGACCGCGGGCCGCAGGCGGCCAGCGTCAGGGCGGCCAGCACCAGGAACAGCAGCGAGCGCACGAAGCCACCGTCCATCGCCACCATCGTGGTGGGGACGGCGAAGGCGGCGAAGCCGACGCCGACGGCCAGCAGCGGCCGGCGGCCGACGATCAGCAGCCACGCCAGCGCCGCCAGCAGCAACGTGAAGACCAGCTCGACGTCCGCGACTGCGCCGGGGAAGCGGCCCGTATCGATCGGCGTGGTCGTGTCCAGCCAGCCCTCGGCGCCGTCCGCGGCGGCGTCCCACACGCGGATCGGGTAGAGGCGGTGGCCGGTCTCCCACGGGTAGTGCCCGAAGGCGACGCCGACGGCGACCACGACCGAGACGACCGCGGCGCCGACGGCCAGCCCGCGGCGGCCGGCCGACCACAGCGCAGCCGGCGCGATGGCGGCAACGGCCAGCACGACCACGTCGGCCAGGCTGGCCCACGGCCGCTCCAGGTGCGCCCACTGGAAGCCGAGGAACGCCGCCCACAGCGCGGTCAGCGCTAGCCGCTCACGCATGCGCGTACTCCCGGGCGACGGTGGTGGCGGAGAGGACGGCGCCGACGTCGTCGCCGGCCCGCAGCCGGGCAACCGGGACGCCCGCCCGGGCGAGCTGCAGCGAAGCGGCCTCCTCCGGCCCGTGGCTCGTCGTCCGCCCGGCGAACGTCGGCGCGTCGACCCACACCAGGGCGATGTCGCGGCGGTAGGAGCGGAGCGCGAGCAACCGGTCGGCCAGGGCCGGCGTCAGGGCCGCGCTGACCACGAACAGGCGGGCGGCGTCGACCGACTCGGCCGCGCCGGAGCCGGCGATCAGGTCGCGCAGCATCACGTGCAGGGGGCGCTCGGCGTCGGGCTCGACCGCCGCCAGCGCGGCCATCACCGACCCCCACTCCCCGCCGCCGGCCTGGATCCGCAGGCGCTGGCGGGACGAGCCGTGAAGCACCAGCGAGCACCGCTGGCCGAGCGTCACCATCCGTGACAGCAGCGACGCCGCGGCCCGCACCGAGGCGTCGTACGAGCTGGCGCCGCGCGGGCCGACCGCCGTGATCCGCTCGCCGTCGAGCAGCACGGCAGCCTCGTCGCGCGGCGTCTCCGTCAGCTCCTTGACCATCAGCTTTCGGCGCTTGGCGGTCGAGCGCCAGTGGACGCGGCGCAGGCTCTCGCCCTGCTGGAAGTCGCGGATCGAGTGCAGGTCGTAGCCAGCCGTGCGGTGCAGCAGCGCGCGGCCCTCGTCGCCGCCCGCCGCGCCGGCGTCGGTGAACACGCCGTCCAGGTCGAACACCCGCGGGTAGACCAGCAGCGTGTCACGCCGCTCCAGCGCGATCCGCGCCTCGGCCAGCCCGAAGGGATCGCCCAGCACCAGGTCAGCGGCCTCCAGCGCGTAGCGGCCGCGAGGCACGTCCTCCAGCGTGTAGCGGCCGCGCAGCTCGTGGCCGGAGCGGACGACCGGTACGTCCCGCTCGGGCAGGCCGGCGACCCGCTCGACGACCACCGCTCGCGACGGCAGCGGACCCTCGTCCGAGCGCACCTCGAGCTGCACCTCGACCCGGCCGCCCTCGACCAGCTCGCGGTTGCCGGTGCGCCGGCGCATCGTCATCGGCCGCGCCATGAAGCGCACCCACAGCCAGGCGGCGGCCGGCAGTAGCATCAGGCCCAGCGCCGCTGCGAACAGCTCGCTGGTGCCGAACCCCCAGGCAACGATGTACAGCCCCGCTCCGAGGGCCAGCGCTCCCTTGCCGCGGCCGGCCAGCACCTAGACCGGCACCGGCGTGCGGTCGACGGCCTCACGGATCACGTCGGAGGCGTCCAGGCCGCCGCTGCGCGCGTCCGCCGCGAGGATCACACGGTGGGACAGGACGTCCGTCGCGACCTCCTTGACGTCCGCCGGGATCACGTACTCCCGGCCGCGGAGCACGGCGTTCGCCTTCGCCACGCGGAGCAGCGAGATGCCGGCGCGCGGGCTGGCGCCCAGCGCCAGCCGTGCGTCGCCGCGCGTGTGGCGCAGCACCGAGACGACGTAGCGGTTGAGGCTCTCCTCGACGTAGACGGACTTGACCGCCTCGATCGACGCCTCGAGCTCGCCGGCCGAGGCCACCGGCTCGAGGTGCTCGATCGGCTCGTCCGCGGCGTGCTCGGTCAGCATCCGGGCCTCGTCGCTGGGCGACGGATAGCCGAGGTTGAGGCGCATCGTGAAGCGGTCGAGCTGGGCCTCGGGCAGCGGGAACGTGCCCTCGTACTCGATCGGGTTCTGGGTCGCGATCACCATGAACGGCCGCGCCAGCGGATGGGTCATGCCGTCGATCGTGACCTGCACCTCCTGCATGCATTCGAGGAGCGCCGACTGTGTCTTCGGTGACGCGCGGTTAATCTCGTCGACCAGCACCATGTTCGCGAAGACCGGGCCCGGCCGGAACTCGAACTCGTTGCTCTGCATGTTGAACACGTTGACGCCCGTGATGTCCGAGGGCAGCAGGTCCGGCGTCGCCTGGATGCGGGCGAACTCGCAGTCGAGCGACCGGGCGAGGGACTTCGCCAGCATCGTCTTGCCGACGCCCGGGAAGTCCTCGAGGATCACGTGCCCCTCGCACAGCAGCGCCAGCAGGCACCGCTCGAGGAGCAGCTCGGGGGCGCGGATCACGCGTCCGACGTTCTCGATCACGCGGCGCGCGGTCTGGCCGGCTGCGGCGATGGCCTCTGCAGCGGCGGGGTCACGGACTTCGTGTGCTTCCACCTCGGGTACGTCCTCTCGGTCGGGAGCTGCTCAGATGGCTGTCTTTTGTGTGGTACGGACGGGGGCCGCGCTCGGTTCCCGAGCCGTGGCAAGCCAGTCCACGATGGCCTCCGCGCAGGCGCGCTTCGGCCGTCGGGAGATTGGTATTTCCTGCTTTGACGTCACGATCACGATTTCGTTGTCGTCGACGTCGAAGCCGATGTCGCTGCGGCTGATGTCGTTGACGACGATCGCGTCGACGTACTTACGCTCGAGCTTGGCCCGGGCGCGGTCGACGGCGCCCTCGCCGTGCTCGGCGGCGAAGCCGATCAGCAGCTGCCCGTCGCGGCGCGCAGCACCGAGCTCGGCGAGGATGTCGGCGGTCGGCTCGAGCTCGATCGACCAGGCGGCGCCGTCCTTGGTGCGCTTGCCGGCCTCAGCGGCCGACGGGCGGTAGTCGGCGACCGCGGCGGCCATCACCACCACGTCGGATGTCGCCGCGTGCGCGACCGTCGCCGCCCGCAGCTGCTCGGCCGTCTCCACGGCGATCATGTTGACGTGCGTCTCCGGCGCGACGGCCCCGGCGCACAGCAGCAGCGTGACGTCGGCGCCGCGGCGCGCGGCCTCGTCGGCCACCGCCACGCCCATCCGGCCGCTGGAGCGGTTCCCGATGTAGCGAACGGCGTCGAGCGGCTCCCGGGTACCGCCGGCGGTGACCAGCACCCGCCGGCCGGCCAGCTGGCCGGCGACGGCGAGGCGGCGCTCGATCGCGCCGGCGATCTCCTCCGGCTCGGCCATCCGGCCCACGCCCAGCTCGCCCTCGGCGGTATCGCCGGCGGCCGGGCCGACCAGCTGGACGCCACGGCGGCGCAGGGTGTCGGTGTTCGCCCGCGTTGCGTCGGCCGCCCACATCCGCGGGTTCATGGCAGGCGCGGCGACCACCGGGCCGCGGTAGGCGAGCGCCGTGGCCAGCAGCACGTTGGACGCCTCGCCGTGCGCCAGGCGGGCGAGCGTGGTCGCCGTCAGCGGCGCCAGGCACAGCAGCTCGGCGTCGCGTGACGCCTCCAGGTGCGGGAACAGGTCTTCCGCGGAGTCGGTCAGCACCGGCCGCCGGGAGACCGCCGCGAAGGTGGTCGGCCCGACGAACCGCTCGGCGGTCGGCGTCTGCACGACCTGCACGTCGTGCCCCGCGCGAACGAGGAGCCGGACGAGCTCGCAGCTCTTGTAGGCGGCGACGCCCCCACACACGCCGACCAGAATCATGGTTGGAAGTGTACGGCCACCGTCGCGCAATCGAAAACTCAGCGCGCGGCGGCCGGCGTCGCCGAGCGTCTACTCGCCGGAGGCGCCGACCTTGAGCTTGCCCTGGGCGATCTCCTCGAGGGCCATCGTCAGGAAGTTCTTCGAGCGGGACTCGACCAGCGGCGGCGCGAAGCCCTCGAAGCTGCCCTCGCCGAGCTGGTGGTGGTAATCGTTGATCTGGCGTGCCCGCTTCGCGGACGCGATCACCAGGCCGTACTTGCTGTCGACGTGCTCCAGCAGCTTGTCGATCTTCGGTTCGATCATCGGGGTGCTCCCTCGCTCTCCATCGCGGCCCGCATCACGGACTCAAGCTCCGCGGCTGCCCGCTCTCTGTTGTCATTCACGATCACATGCTCGAACTCGCCGGCCGCGACGATCTCGTCGCGGGCGATCGCGAGCCGGGCCTGGATCTCGTCGGAGGTGTTCGCCCCGCGGCCGGCGAGACGCTCCTCTAGGTCCGCCAGGTCCGGCGGCGCAATGAACACGAACACCGCCTCGGGCAGCTGCCGCTTGATCTCCCGCGCGCCGGGGACGTCGATCTCGAGCACAACGCTCTCGCCGTCCGCCAGCCGCCGCTCGACCTCGCTGCGCAGCGTCCCGTACCGGTGACCGGCGAATGTTACATGCTCGAGGAACGCGCCCTCCCCCACCAGCCGCTCGAACTCGGCGGCGTCGAGGAAGTGATACTCGCGGCCGTCGCACTCACCCGGCCGCTGCGGGCGGGTCGTCGCGGAGACCGCGACCACGACATCCCGAAGCCGCTCGCGGGCCAGCGAGATCAGGGTGCCCTTGCCCACACCGGAAGGGCCGGATATGACGAACAGGCGGCCGGTCACGCTGGCCGCCGCAGTATCAGAGTCAGGAGCGGAAGAGATCGACCAGTTCGCCGCGCTGTCGTTCGGACAGCCCGCCAATCGTCTTCGACTGGCTGATGCGGCACTGGGCGAGCAGTTTCGAGGCGCGGACCCGGCCGAGCCGGGGGACGGCGAGCAGCATGTCGTACACCTTCGCCGTCAGCACGAAAGCCGGGGGATCGAGCAGCACCTCGTCGAAGGTGGTCTCGCCCGACTTCAACGCCCGCTTCAGCCTCGCTCGGTTGACCCTGATCTCGTTCGCCCTCTCGAGTGCGTCGAGTCGCTGGTCGAGCGACCGGGAGGGAGTCTTGGACAGGATCGTGGCCATCGCGCCGGGCGATGATATCACTCTTACGCTGTGACGCAACCGGGTGGAAACCGCCAAAACAGGCCAAATCAGCGCTCCGAACGCTCAAGCTCAGGTGGAGCCTTACTGTCGAGGTTCTGTGAAGCACCAGTGACACCCTCGACCCCGGAGAAGCCGTGGTCGGCGAGCAGCGCGAGCAGTTCGGCGAGGATCCGGCCGGGCAGCGCCGGATCCCGGAACAGCGCGGTGCCCAATCCGACGACACACGCCCCGGCGGCCATCAGCTCGAGGCAATCCTGGGCCGACGCGACCCCGCCCATGCCGACGATCGGCAGCCCGGTCGCGGCGTAGGAGTGGTAGACGGCGTGCAGCGCGACCGGCCTGACCGCAGGACCGGAAAGCCCTCCCCCGCCGCCGCCCAGCAGCGGCCGCAGCGTGTCGCGGTCGATGGCCATCCCGCGCACGGTGTTGATCAGCACCAGCCCGTGTGCTCCACCCTCGGCGGCGGCCAGGGCGATCGCGCTGACGTCGGCGACGCTGGGCGACAGTTTGGCCAGCAGCGGCACGTCGGTCTCGGCGCGGCAGCGCTCGAGAAGCGCCCGCGTCTCGGCGGCGTCGGTGCCGATCGAGATGCACCCCGTCTCGACGTTCGGGCAGGAGACGTTGAGCTCGATCGCGGCCACGCCGGGCACGGCGCCGATCCGCGAGACGGCGATCGCGTACTGCTCGCGCGACCAGCCGCCGACGCTGACCACCAGCGGCACGCCCAGCTCCGTCAGCCGCGGCAGGTGCTCCTCGCAGAAGCGGTCGAGTCCCGGGTTTGCCAGGCCGATCGAGTTGACCATGCCGGCCGGCGTCTCGGCGATCCGCACCGGCGGGTTCCCGGCACGTGGTTCGAGCGTCACCGTCTTCGTGACGAAGGCGGCCAGTCCGAGCGTCCCGGCGACCAGCGCATCCAGCGTCCCCGAGCCGTTGACCAGCGGGTGCTCGAGGTCGATCCCGCAGAGGGACGTGCGGAGGTCGGCGCTCACGCCAGGATCCTCTCGGCCTCCAGCACCGGTCCTTCGACGCACAGCCGCTTCCAGACGCCGTCGATCTGCACCGCGCAGCCGTAGCAGGCGCCGTAGCCGCAGGCCATCGCCGCCTCCATCGCCACCTGGCATTCGACGTCGTGCTCCGCGCACAGCGCGGCCACCGCGTGCAGCATCGGATCCGGCCCGCAGGCGTAGACGACGCCGTCGAACGGCAGCAGGCGGGCCAGCGGCTCCGTCACGAGCACCGGGTCGAGCACCACGGTCGGTTCGTCGGAGACCAGCGCCGCGCAGACGGCATGCGCCTCGCTGCGAAAGCCGAGCAGGGCCCGAGGCGGCTGGG
>Ga0247826_10000047_pt1 | contig 14945 bp, 11 predicted proteins | sample 12C_Control_Day1_FD_200152 | JGI IMG/M metagenome (GOLD analysis project Ga0247826, IMG submission 200152) | Soil microbial communities from agricultural site in Penn Yan, New York, United States - 12C_Control_Day1 | ecosystem: Environmental > Terrestrial > Soil > Agricultural land | place... | reverse complement strand
TGTGCTACCTGCTCGCCGGGGTCGTGGTCGGCCCGTTCACCCCCGGGTTCGTGGCCGATGCCGAGCTCGCCACCCAGCTCGCCGAGATCGGGGTGATCCTGCTGATGTTCGGGGTGGGCATGCATTTCTCGGTCGCCGACCTGCTGAAGGTCCGCGGGATCGCCGTACCGGGCGCGCTCGGGCAGATCACGGGCGCGACCCTGCTGGGCATGGCCGTCGCGTGGGCCTGGGGGTGGCCCGCCGGCGAAGGGCTCGTCTTCGGACTCGCGTTGTCGGTGGCGAGCACCGTCGTGCTGTTGAGGGCACTCGACGAGCGCGGTGGGGTCAAGACCCCGGAAGGGCGAGTCGCGATCGGCTGGCTCCTCGTCGAGGACATCGTGATGGTCGTCGCGCTCGTGGTGCTGCCGGGCCTCGCCGGCGTTCTCGGCGGGTCCGCCGACACCGGTGGCGACGGGTCGCTCGTGCTCGACCTGCTGCTCACGCTCGCCAAGCTGGTCGCGTTCGTCGCGTTGATGCTGGTGGTTGGGCGACGGGTCGTGCCCATCCTGCTCGGCTGGGCGGAACGGCTGGGCGCGAACGACCTCTTCGTGCTCGCGGTGCTCGCGACCGCGCTCGGCATCGCCTACGGCGCGGCGGAGATCTTCGGCGTCTCCGTGGCGCTCGGCGCCTTCCTCGCCGGGGTCGCCGTGAACGGGTCGGACCTCAGCCATCGAGCCGCCGAGCACGCGATCCCCCTGCAGGAGGCGTTCGCGGTGCTCTTCTTCGTCTCGGTCGGCATGCTGATCGACCCGGCGACCCTCGTCGATCAGTGGCAGGCGATCGTGGTCGTGGCGCTCGTCGTCGTGGTCGGCAAGGCCGTGGCGGCGTTCGCGATCGTGGCGCTGGCCGGGCGCCCCGCGCGCACCGGCCTCACGGTGGCGGCGGGGCTGAGTCAGATCGGCGAGTTCTCGTTCATCCTCGCGGAGTTAGGGCGTTCGCTCGGACTCATGAGTCCGGGAACCGAGTCTCTCGTGCTCGCAGGCGCGCTCGTCTCGATCTCGTTGAACCCGCTCATGATGCGGTCGATCGATCCCGTGCTGGTGTGGATGGAGCGGCGACCTGCGCTCGAGCGGCTCGCGCGCGGGCGTCGCACACCCGTCGGGTGACTCCTCCTGCAGCGGCGACGCTCACGAAGGGCGATCGAGCCGATAGACGAGGTGACCCCATCCAGCTCTGATCGTGCCGCGCCAGATCTCGAACCCAAGCTTCTCGGCGACCCTCCTCGACGGCAGGTTCTCGGGCCGGATCAACGAGATCAGGAACGGCTCGTCGAGGGAGGCGAAGGATGCATCGCGACACGCGGCCCCGGCCTCCGTGGCGATGCCCTGACGCTGACGCGAGGCGAGCACGTGCCACCCGAGCTCGACGTAGGACACCCCATCGGCACCTTGCACGGTCGGTCCGCAGTCCCCGATCACCATGCCGGTGGACCGGTCTTCGATCGCGAGCAGGCCGAACCCGTCCAGTTGATAGCGCTCGAGCTGCCGGTCGATCCAGGCGCGGGTGCCCTCGCGGTCGAACGGCGCGGGGTAGTACCGCATCGACTCGGCGTCGCCGAGCACATCGAGCATCGCCTCGAGATCTCCGTCGTCGGTGCGCATCGGACGCAAGCGCAGGCGTTCGGTCTCGATCGGAGTGGGGATGCGCACGGCTCGCCAGCCTAGTCCGGGCCCGATGCTCGCCCCAAGGTCGCCCTTCCGCGAACGGCCGAAGTCCGCTACCGTCTGCGCCCTAGGACATCGAGATCGTCATCGGATGGAAGATGGCTCGGACCAGCATGCGGCGGAGCACCGGCGAGGCGTCCGACGCGAACGTCATCGTCGTTCCCGATGCCGACGCGCCCACGGTCGACCCGCCCGCCACGTTCGTTCGCTCGGGCACCCGATACTCGTGGGGGCTGGTTCATGGCTCCTATGCCGTCTGGAAGGGCCGCCGCGCACGCCGGCCGATCGAGGTCTACGACCTGGATTCGATGGCCGACGCGGAGCGCCGCTTCAAGGATCTCGAAGCGACGGCGAGGCTCCGCTCCGCGCGCCGGCGGTCCTTCGTCGGTCGCTGGGGCCGTCGCCTCGCGGTCGGCGCGATCGTCGTGGCGCTCGGCGTGTCGGTCGGCGCGTTGCTGGGCTCCCTGCAGGGTTGGGGGGGCGACGCGGAACCGAGCCTGAAGGGCAGCGCCGTGACGGAGGCGACCCGCTACGACGACCCGTCCGGCGGATTCTCCATGCGCGTACCCACCGGATGGAACGTGGTGACGTCCGCCTCGGGCGCGACGCAGCTCGTGAGCCAGGACGGCGATGTGACCGTCTCGATCGAGTCCATGCCGGCCGGCGATCTCGGGGAGGTCGCGGCCGACTTCATGAACTCGGCGACCGACGGATGGGACGACGTATCGTACGAGTCCCCCGTAGAGCGAGAGCTCGGTGGGAGGCCCGCCATCGCCTCCGGTGGTACCGCGGTCGACGGGTCGGGCGAAGAGATCCGGTTCCTGGCGATCGTGGCCGACGACGCCGACGGCGAGCACCACGGCATGCTGGTGCTGGTGCCGCTGGACTGGGATGCAGCCACCGGGTTCGCCCCGATCGAGGAGATCGTCTCCTCACTGAAGCCGGCCTGAGCACGACGGCGGTCCTCAGAGCCCGAAGCTGACCGCCCCGAAGATCGACTCGAACGACTCGGCGGCTTCCTCGCCGTCGAAGACCGGGTAGCGCTTCATCGACTCGCCCATCGCCTCCTCGTCGGGGAAGACGAGCCGGCTCTGCGCTACCTCCTGGTGACCGAACCGATCGGCGATGATCGCCCGAGCCTCGGGAACCGGGCAGATGTACCAGACCCAATCCGCGATCATGGCGGCGACCTCAGGTCGGTAGACGAAGTCGATGTAGGTCATCGCGTCGAGCGGATGGCGGGCATTGGCCGGGATGAGCATGTTGTCGGTCCACAGCAGGGCTCCCTCGCGCGGCACGACGAAGGAGAGGTCCCGTCCGAGCTGTTGCGCCTGGAAGATGTCGCCCGACCAGGCCTGGCTGATCCACGTGTCGCCGCGCTGGAGCGCCCCGAGGTAGGACTGCCCGAAGTACCCGCGCACGAGGCCGTCGCCGCGTTGTTGACGCAGGCCGTCGGCGGCACGCCGCCAATCGTCCTCGGTCGAGGTGGCCGGCTCGATCTCGAGCGCGAGGAGCCCGGCGCCGCCGAGATCGAGCGGGTCCGACATCATCCCCACGCGCCCCTCGAAGACCGGGTCGAACAGGTCGCGGACGCTGTCCGGCCTGCGTCCCAGCGCCTCCTCGGCTTCCGGCCGGAACGCGATGCCGGTCAGCCCCGACTGCCACGCGACCGAGTACCTGTTGCCGGGGTCCCACACCGGATCGCGGACGAGGTCGCTCGCGTGCTCGCGGAATCGCACGAGCCGTGAGTGGTCGAGCGGCGTCAGCCACCCCGATGCGATCAGGCGGTCGACCTCAGGCCCGTTCGTCATCACGATCAGGTCATAGAACAGCGGCAGGTCCGCTTCGAGATAGGGCTGGATCGAATCCATGAACCCAGCGTTGTCCTTGATCGGCCGGTAGTAGCGAGCGTGGATTCCGGTCTCCTCGGTGAACAGGTCGAGGGACGGCCGCCGGTTGCCTCGGACGTCGATGTAGTACGGCCAGTTCGCGAAGTTGAACCGGCCGGTCTGCCGCTGCGTGGCCCACCACGCCTCCCAGTCCACGTCGGCGCTCGGTGACGCGCTCGCCGCACGGGTCGGCGAGGGCGTCGCGGCGTCGGGTTCGCACGCGGCCAGCAGGCTCGACCCCAGCATCAGAGCCGCCCCCCGCCCTGCTCGACCCAGGAACGCGCGACGGCTCATGCCGATCCGATCGGCCGCTGCGCTCGAGGGGTCGCGGTGGCGCTCGCTCATCGTCGTGCGGGCGACGGTACGCTCGCACCGTCGGCACACGCAAGCGTCCGAACGGCTATCGCCTGCGGGACCGAACGCGCGATACTGCGAGCTCCCGACGCCGGCCGCGCCGGCGAGCATCGAGACCGAGAGGAACCGCCGATGACCGAACGACCGAACGTGCTGGTGACCCGTCCGATCATGGATGCGCCGCTCGCCCGGCTGCAGGAACGATGCGACGTGACCTTGCACGAGAACGAGTTCGGCATCCCTCGAGACGAGCTGCTGCAGGTGATCGCGGGCCGCGACGCGATCGTGACGATGCTGACCGAGAAGGTCGATGCGGAGTTCCTCGCAGCCGCTGGGCCGCAGCTGAAGATCGTGGCGAACCACGCCGTCGGGTTCGACAACGTCGACGTTCCCGCGTGCACCGCAGCGGGCGTGCTCGCGACGAACACCCCCGACGTGCTCACCGAGACGACCGCCGACACGGCGTTCGCGCTGCTGATGGCGGCGGCCCGCAGGGTCGGCGAGGGGGAGCGGTTCCTGCGCGCGGGCACCCCGTGGATCTGGGGACCGCTGATGATGCTCGGCCAGGACGTGCACCACAAGACGATCGGCATCGTGGGGTTCGGTCGGATCGGGCAGGCGGTCGCTCGTCGCGCGAGGGGCTTCGGCATGCGCGTCGTCTACAGCGACGCGGTGCAACTGCCGCCCGCGGTCGAGGCCGAGACCGGGGCCGAGCGCCTCGAGCTCGACGATCTGCTCTCGCAGGCCGACTTCGTGTCGATCCACACGAACCTCACGCCCGAGACACGGCACCTGTTCGGCACCGAGGCGTTCCGCGCGATGAGGCCGACGGCCGTCGTCGTGAACACGTCGCGAGGCCCCGTGATCGACGAGTCGGCGCTCGCCGACGCGCTCGAGTCCGGTGAGATCTTCGCCGCGGGCCTCGACGTGTTCGAGCGGGAGCCCGAGGTGGAACCACGACTCTTGCAGCTCGAGAACGCCGTCGTGATCCCGCATCTGGGCAGCGCCACGATCGACACGCGAAACGCGATGGGCGACGTCGTCGTCGACAACGTCGTCGCGGCGATCGACGGCGCCCGCCCGCCGACGCTGCTGAACCCCGACGTGCTCGGCGGCTGAAGGGGTGCCCGTCCGGTCGGCCGCCGCGAGGGCCCGCGGTGGTCCGCGCCCCATGCCGCCCGAGCTGCGGCGCGACGTCAGGCTGCTCACGACGATCCTCGGCGAGGCGATCGCCGAGAGCGGCGGACCGGTGCTCCTCGACGACGTCGAGGCGCTGCGCAGGGCCACGATCGAGCTGCGCGGCCGCACGACCGTTGCCCGGCGGCGGCGGGTCATCGAGCTCGTCGGGTCGCTCGACACCGCTCGTGCGGAGCAGGTGATCCGCGCGTTCACGTGCTACTTCCAGCTCGTGAACCTGGCGGAGGAACGTCAGCGGATCAGGGTGCTGCGGGCCCGGACGCACGGCGCCCGGCCACTCGAGGGCTCGATCGCGGCGCTCGGCCCGCTCGCCACCCCGGACGCGTTCGGCGACCTGCGGGTCCGGCCCGTGCTCACCGCGCACCCCACCGAGGCGAAACGCCGCGCTGTGGTCGAGCATGTCTGGCGCATCGGGGAGCTCCTCGACCGACTCGACGCTCGTCTCGGCGCACCCGAGTCGATCGAAGCCAGGCGGCGCCTCCGAGAGGAGATCACCGGGCTCTGGCACACCGACCCCGTGCGTCATCATCGGCCCGAGCCGCTCGACGAGGTGCGCGCCACGCTCGCCCTGTTCGACCAGACGATCTTCACCACCTTGCCGCTCGTGTACCGCGAGGTGGATCGGGCGCTCGACCCGGAAGGGAGCGGCATGACGGAGCCATCGTTCCCTGCCTTCCTGCGGTGGGGCACGTGGGTCGGCGGCGACCGGGACGGCAATCCGACGGTCACGGCCGAGACCACGACGAAGGCCTCGGCGATCGCGACCGACCACGTGCTGCGGGGTCTCGAGGCGGCGACCCGCCGCATCGCCCGGACGCTCTCGGCCAGCGAACGCGACGTCGCCCCCTCGACGGGCCTGCGCAGGGCGTTGGTTCGCGACGAGCGCTCGTTGCCCGGTGCCGCTCGCGAGCTCGCTCGCAAGCTGCCCGACGCCCCCCACCGTCGCAAGCTCGGCCTCGCCGCGCACCGGCTCGCGGCGACGCGCTCCCGAGGCCGTGGCGCCTACGACGACGCGGCGGAGTTCGTCGCCGACATCGACGTGGTGCAGCGCTCGCTCGACTCGGGTGGCGCGTCAGCCCTCGCGTGGGGCGAGCTCCAGCACCTTCGATGGCAAGCCGAGACGTTCGGCTTCCACCTGGCCGAGATGGAGGTGCGCCAGCACGCGGCGGTCTTCGATGCGGCGCTGCGCGAGCTCGCGCCTCGAGCGGCGGGCAACGCGCGTGCGCTCGATCAGCTGGCCCGCGCCAAGGAGGTCGACCCACCCGAGGCCAAGACAGCCGAGACGCGCGAGGTGCTCGCCACCTTCCGGGCGGTCCGCGACGTCCAGGACCGGCTCGGCGCGCAAGCGTGCGAACGGGTGATCGTGAGCTTCACCCGATCCGCCACGGACCTCGCGGGGGTGCTCGCCCTCGCGCGTTTGTCGAACCCCACCCGTCCGGCCGACGTGCAGCCGGTGCCGCTGCTGGAGACACGTCACGAGCTCGCGACCGCGGCCGACATCCTGGACGCGTGGATCGCCCTCCCCGGCACGAAACGGCTCCTGCGACGGGGGCACCGCGAACTGCAGGTGATGGTCGGCTACTCCGACTCGGCCAAGGAAGCCGGCGTGCTCGCGGCGAACCTCGAGCTCTACCGCGCCCAGCGAGCGATGGCGGCGTGGGCGCACGAGAACCACTTGCGCCTCACGATCTTCCACGGGCGGGGCGGCGCGCTCGGCCGGGGCGGCGGCCCGGCCAGCCGCGCGATCCTCGGCCAACCGCCGGGCTCGGTCGACGGTCGCTTCACGGTGACCGAGCAGGGCGAGATGGCGTTCGCGCGGTATGGCGAGCCGATGCTCGCCAGGCGCCACCTCGAGCAGCTCACCTCGGCGGTGGTTCGAGTGACGGCTGCCGACGATGCACCCGACCCAGTCGACCGGTTCGAGCGACAGGTCGAGCGCATGGCCGAGGCGTCGCGCGCCCGGTACGAGTCGCTCGTGCGATCGCCGGGCTTCGTGCGCTTCTTCCGACGGGTGACCCCGATCGCCCAGATCTCGACGCTGCCGATCGCCTCGAGACCCGTGTCGAGGGGCGTCGGCGAGGCCGACGATCTCGACGACCTGCGGGCGATCCCGTGGGTGTTCGCGTGGGGCCAGAGCCGCGTGAACCTGCCCGGCTGGTACGGGCTGGGTGCCGGCCTCGACGCCGTGGCCCGCGAGCGCGGCGGGCTCGCGACCCTGCGAGCGATGTTCCGCGAGTGGCCGTTCTTCACGGCGCTGATCGAGAACGCGGAGCTGTCCCTCGCCAAGGCCGACCCCGCGATCGCCGAGCTGTACCTCGCGCGCGGGGACCGCGACGACCTGAGCGCTGCGATCCGCGACGAGATGGCACGCACGACCGAGCTCGTGTTGCGGGTCGTCGGGCACCCGGAGCTCCTCGACTGCCGCCCGGAGCTGCAGCAGGCGGTCGAGCTGCGCAACCCCTACGTCGACGCGCTCTCGTTCCTGCAGCTGCGGTTCCTCGACGGACGTGGGCGGGCGGAACGCCTCGTGCAGGCCACGGTGAACGGAGTCGCGGCGGGACTCAGGAACACGGGGTAGCCTTCCGCCGTGACCGAACGCGAGCTGCTGATCCTGGAACCCATCGCCGAGGCCCCCGAAGTGGGGCGCTGGCTCTCGGCGCTTGACGACGGCCGGATCGACACGCTCCGCGAGCTCGACGACGTGACCGAGGCGATGCTCGACGAGCAGCCTCCAGGCGCGCCGAACAGCATCGGGACGCTGCTGTACCACATCGCCCTGATCGAGCTCGACTGGCTGCTCGTCGACCTGCTGTTGCAGGCGCAGGGCGTGCCCTGGCCCGAGGAGCTGGTTCCCTACACGGACCGGGAGGGCGAGGGCACCCTCACCGTGGTGCGTGGCGAGGCCCTCGCGACCCACCTGGAACGCCTCGCAGCGGTCCGTGCGATCGTGCACGAGCACATCGCCCCTATGTCGGTCGAGGACTTCCACACGCCGCGAGCCGGCGAATCCATCGACGTGAGCCCGGCCTGGGTGATCCATCACCTGCTGCAACACGAGGCGGAGCACCGCGCCCACATCGCGTGGGTGCGCGACGCCCTGCTGGGGCGGCTCGACGCGCCGAGCTGACCGCCGGTCGCGAACCTCGGGTCAGACGGGCGGACTACCGGACGGGGTTGCCCCTGTGCCATACTCGAGCCGTCTTTGAACCGTCGTTCAAACGACACACGGACCGCGGCTGCCCGCGGGAGGGAGGCTCCAACGATGACCGACCCGACGATCCCGGCGCTGACCCCGGGCGAGCGGCTGCTCTGCGGCCCCGGCCCGTCGAACGTGCATCCGAAGGTGCTCGAGTCGATGCAGCTGCCGATGAACGGGCATCTCGACCCCGACTTCTGGGACATCCTCGTCGATCTCGTCACCGGCATGCGCGCGCTCTGGCGCCGACCCGAAGGCGGTCTCACGATCGCACTCAGCTCGTCAGGCACGAGCGCGATGGAAGCCGGCTTCCTGAACCTCGTCGACCCCGGCGACACCGTGATCAGCTGCCACTGGGGGTTCTTCGGCTCCCGTATGAACGACTTCGCCCACCGCGTGGGCGCGAACGTCGTCGAGCTCACCACCGACTTCGGCCAGATCGTGAGCGTCGACCGCATCATGGAGACGCTCGCGGCCAACCCCGACACGAAGATCGTGAGCGTCGTGCACGCCGAGACCTCGACCGGCGCGGAGTTTCCGCTCGAGAAGCTCGCCACGGCCATGCGCGTGAGCGACTCCGACGCGCTGCTCTACGCGGACTGCGTGACCTCGCTCGGCGGCCAGCAGGTCGAGGCCGGCGCGTGGGGCATCGACTACGGCTATTCGTGCTCCCAGAAGGCGCTCGGGTGCCCTCCCGGCATCGCGCCGGTGACGATCAGCGAGCGGGGCGTCGCCGCGATCCAGCGCCACCAGGGCGCCGTGCCCTACTACTACGACTTCGAGGAACTCTCGAAGTACTGGATCGACCGGCCCATCACGTACCACCACACGATGCCGATCCTGCAGTACTACGCGCTGTACACGGGCATCCGCCTCGCGCTGGAGGAGGGCCTCGAGGCGCGGTGGGCCCGCAACGCCGACGCCGGCCGGTACTTCCAGGAGGAGATCCGCTCGCGCGGCTACGAGCTGCTCGCCGACCCCGACCATCAGCTCGTGGAGCTCACCGCTGTCAAGGTGCCCGAGGGCGTTGACGGCAAGGCGGTCCAGACGCGCATCCTGCGTGAGCACGGCATCGAGGTCGGTGGCGGGCTCGGGCCGAAGGCGCCGCCGATCTGGCGGGTCGGCCTGATGGGCGTGAACGCGCACCGCGAGACCGCCGACCGCGTGCTCGCCGCGTTCGACGCCGTGCTGCCTCGTTGAGGCGCTCCGTGGCGAGGCGAGGACGATGAACCGTGCGCGACTGCATCGCAGCGAGCTCGCCGTGCCCGGCACGAACGTGCGGGCGATGGAGAAGGCGCCCGCGCTCGGCGCCGACGTGGTGTTCCTCGACCTCGAGGACGCCGTCGCGCCCGACGACAAGGAACGGGCCCGCACGAACGTGATCGACGCACTCGGTGCCCACGACTGGTCGCGATGCGCGATCAGCGTGCGCATCAACGGCCTCGACACCCACTGGTGCTACCGCGACGTCGTCGACGTGGTGGAGGCGCGCGGCGAGGTGCTCGACACCGTGCTCGTGCCCAAGGTCGGCTCACCGTCGGACGTGGAGTTCGTCGCGACCCTGCTCGACCAGATCGAGCAGCGCAACGGCTGGGGCGCCGGCCGCATCGGCATCCACATCCTGATCGAGACCGCGGCGGGCATGGCCAACGTCGAGGCGATCTCGCGCGCTCGACCCGACCGGCTCGAGGCGATGGTGTTCGGGGTGGCCGACTACGCCGCGAGCGTGCAGGCGCGCACGACGAACATCGGCGGCGCGAACCCCGGCTACTCGGTGTTGACCGACCCCAGCCCGCAGACGGGGGCGCGCGAGATCCACTGGGGCGACCAGTGGCACTTCGGCATCTCGCGCATGGTCGCGGCGTGTCGGGCGCAAGGCCTGCGTCCGATCGACGGTCCCTTCGGCGACTACGAGGACGCCGACGGATACCGCAGCGCCGCCCGCCGCGCCGCCGCCCTGGGGTGCGAGGGGAAGTGGGCGATCCACCCGTCGCAGGTCGAGCTCGCGAACGAGGTCTTCACGCCGGCCGAGGCCGAGATCGAGCACGCCGAGCTCATCCTGCAGGCGATGGAGGAAGGCGCGAAGGAAGGCAAGGGAGCGGTCTCGCTCGACGGCCGCCTGATCGACGCCGCCTCGATCCGCATGGCCGAGAACCTGATGCGCAAGGTCGAGCAGATGCGCGCCCGGGGAGGGGATGCCACGTGAACATCCACGAGTACCAAGCGAAGTCGCTGCTCCGGCAGTACCGGGTGACCACGCCGCGCGGCGAGGTCGTCTACACGTCGAAGGCCGCGGCGCGCGTCGCTGAGGAGCTCGGCGGCCAGCGGTGGGTCGTGAAGGCGCAGATCCACGCCGGCGGCCGCGGCAAGGCCGGCGGCGTGAAGATCGGCAACTCCCCCGCCAAGATCGCCGAGATCACCGATCAGATGCTCGGGTCCACGCTCGTCACGGCCCAGACGGGCCCCGAGGGCCAGCGGGTCAGCCGCGTGCTCGTCGAGCGTGCGTCGCGCATCGAGCGAGTGTTCTACCTCTCGATGGTCGTCGACCGCGACGCCCAGCGGATCGTCGTGATGGCGAGCGCCCAGGGCGGGGTCGACATCGAGGAGGTCGCGGCCGCCGACCCCGACGCGATCCACACGGAGTACATCGACCCGGGCGTCGGGCTCGTCGACTTCCAGTGCCGCAAGGTCGCGACCGCGATCGGCCTCGGGAAGAAGACCACGTCGTTCACGCGGCTGCTCAAGCGCATGTATCGGCTCTTCCGCGACCTCGACTGCCTGATGCTCGAGGTGAACCCGTTCATCGAGACCGAGGACGGCGAGCTCGTCGCGCTCGACGCGAAGATGAGCTTCGACGACAACGCGCTGTTCCGCCAGGGCGACGTCGTGGAGCTGCGCGACTTCGACGAAGAGGACCCGAAGGAGGTCGAGGCGTCCGGTCACGGTCTGAACTACATCGCGCTGGACGGCTCGGTCGGCTGCATCGTGAACGGGGCAGGCCTCGCGATGGGCACGATGGACGCGATCGTGCACCACGGCGGGCGCCCGGCGAACTTCCTCGACGTCGGCGGCGGCGCGAGCCCCGAGAAGATCGCGAACGCGTTCCGGATCGTGCTGCAGGACCCGAACGTGCGGGCGATCCTCGTGAACATCTTCGCCGGCATCAACCGCTGCGACTGGATCGCCCAGGGCGTGGTGCTGGCGCTCAAGCAGCAGGGTGGTAGCGCAACGAAGGAGGCCACGCGCGATCAGGAGATCGGTGTCCCGGTGATCGTGCGTCTCGCAGGCACGAACGTCGAGGAAGGCCGCCGCATCCTCGACGAGAGCGGCCTCGAGCTGATCCAGGCGGTCGACCTCGACGACGCAGCGTCGAAGGCGGTCCTGGCGGCCGAGGGGGTTCCGGCATGAGCGTCTTCGTCGACAAGGACTCCAAGGTCATCATCCAGGGGTTCACGGGCCAGCACGCGACGTTCCACGCCGAAGAGGCGATGAACACCGGCACGAACGTCGTCGGCGGCATCACTCCCGGCAAGGGCGGCTCGACGCACCTCGGCCTGCCCGTGTTCAACAGCGTCGCGGAGGCCGTCCAGGAGACCGGCGCGGACGTGAGCGGCATCTTCGTGCCCCCCGCGGTCGCGACCGACTCCCTGCTGGAGGCCGTGGACGCCGGCGTCGACGTCGCGGTGATCATCGCCGACGGCGTGCCCGTGCAGGACATGGTGCGCACGAAGCGCTACCTCGCGGGACGCTCGACCCGCATCATCGGTCCCAACTCGCCCGGCATCATCACGCCCGGCGAGTGCAAGGTCGGCATCATGCCGAGCCACATCCACATGAAGGGACGGGTCGGCGTGGTCTCGCGCTCGGGCACGCTGAACTACGAAGCGGTGTCGCAGATGACCGCGCTCGGGCTCGGCCAGTCGACGTGCGTCGGCATCGGCGGAGACCCGGTGAACGGCACCGACTTCAAGACCGTGCTCCAGGCGTTCGAGGGCGACGACGACACCGACGTCGTCGTGATGATCGGGGAGATCGGCGGTCAGCAAGAGGTCGCGGCTGCGTCGTGGGCTTCCCAGTACATGTCGAAGCCGCTCGTCGCGTTCATCGCCGGGGTATCGGCCCCGCGCGGGCGCCGCATGGGCCACGCGGGCGCGGTGATCGCCGGGGAGTCCGACACCGCGACCGCCAAGCTCGACGCGATCGAGGCGCTGGGGCACCGGGTCGTGCGCAACCCCGCCGACATCGGCGACACGGTGCTGCGAGCGGTCAAGGAGACCGGGGAACGGGCCGGCACCGGCGCGTCGTAGTCGTCAGCCCTGTTTCGTTCCCTTGCATCCGCGACTGTGGCTGCCTAGCCTGGGCCTGCCCGCAGGAGGATGGTGAGCGACGGTGAGCCTCGCGGCTTCCGCTCGATCGATCGTCGTCGGCGCGATCTGTTGCGCGGTCGCGATCGGTCCGTTCGCGTTCGTGGACGCCTCGGCCGCCGCGCCGGCCCGCCCCCGATGGCTCGAAACCTTCACCCGTCCGACCACGCCGACGTCGGCATCCGCCCTCGCGGTCGATGCATCCGGCCGACGCGTGTACGTGCTGATGTCGGACCTGCACGGAGGCCCTTCGATGATCGTGGCCTACTCGGCGCGGACCGGCGAGCAGCTGTGGCGATGGTCGAACCGGAGGATGGAGATCAACGACATCGCGGCCGACCCGTCGCGTGCCCGCCTGTACCTCACCGGGGGGGACCGGTGGGGCAGCGGACAACTCTTCCTCACATCCGCGCTCGACGGGCGCACGGGAGAACGGATCTGGCGCTCGCGCCTCGACCCCCCGGGGCCGGGCAGCTCGAACCACGTCGTGGTCGCACCCGAGGGTGGGCAGGTCTACATCGCGGGCTCGGTGCGCAGCGATGACGCGAAGGTGCACTGGCTCGTGGTCGCATACGGAGGATCGTCCGGCTCGCGCAGGTGGACGGGGCACCTGGGTCGCGCCTACCGATACGGATTCGCCAGCGATCTCTCCGTGACTCCCGACGGCGTGCCCGTGCTGGCCGGCACGGTCGACGTGCAGGGCGACTGCCACGCGGCTGCCGGTGCACTCGCGCCATCGGACGGCGCCCGATCGTGGTTCAGGGTGCTCGGACCGACCCACGATTGCGGCTTCGAGATTCTCGCGGTCGGCACAACGTCGGTCTTCGTCGAATGGGAAGACCGAGACCCGACCCTGGCGTCACTCGATCCCTCGGATGGGACGGTCATCTGGTCGCACGACCTGCCTCGGCTCCGTCTCGTCTCCACCCTCGTCGCCACACCCTCGGTGCTGGTCGTCGAGGGCGGTATCAGGAGGCATGGCACCGTGGCCGCGTTCGACTCGGACGACGGCACGCGGGCATGGTCGACCGAGCTGCGACGCGTCGATGCTTACGGGATCTACGCCCTGCACGCGCCGCCCAGCGGCGACGCCGTCTACGCAGCCGGCTCCCAACGGCGCGGGGAGGCGTTCGTCACGGCGCTCGCCCTCGGGAACGGAGGACGGCGCGGGACCACGACCTACGATGGCACTTGGTCGTACACGCAGTGGGTCGCCCTCGCCGCGAGCCGCCGCCGTGTCTACGTGGCCGGCGGATCGATCGAGGGTACGAACGGACTCACCGAAGGCGAAGCCGCCACGGCTTCCTACCGTGCATGGGCTTGACCGCAACCGGGGTACGGTCTCCCTGTGGCGACGCCGTCTGCGACGATCTCCGTGCAGGGACGTGACGTCAAGGTCACGAGCCCCGACAAGGTCTACTTCCCCGATGCCGAGGGCGGGCCGATCACGAAGCTCGAGGTCGTGGAGTACTGGGCGACCGTGGCGGAGGCCGCCCTCAACGGATGCCGTGACCGGCCGGCGATCCTGCACCGCTTCCCCGGTGGGGTGACCGGCGAGGACACCGAGCCCTTCTATCAGAAGCGCATCCCTAAAGGGGCGCCAGACTGGGTCCGCACCGCGACGGTGAGGTTCCCGAGCGGTCGCACCGCGTCGATGCCCGTGATGCACGACGAGGCCGCGCTCGTGTGGGCGGCCACGCTCGGCTGCCTCGAGTGCAACCCGTGGCCGGTGCGCGCCGACGACGTCGACCACCCCGACGAGCTGCGCGTCGACCTCGACCCGACCGACGGCGTTCCGTGGGACGACGTACGACGCGTCGCCCTGATGGCCCGCGATGTTCTCGCCGAGCACGGGCTGACCGGTTTCCCGAAGACGAGCGGGAAGCGAGGGATCCACGTGAACGCCCGCGTCGAGCGCGGCAACGGCTTCACGAACACCAGACGGGCGACCCTGGCGTTCGCGCGCGAGGTCGAACGGCGCATGCCCGGCGTCGCGACGACCGCGTGGTGGAAGGAGGAGCGCACCGGCGTCTTCCTCGACTACAACCAGAACGCTCGCGATCGCACGGTGGCGAGCGCCTACTCGATCCGACCGATGCCCGACGCGCGCGTCTCGACGCCGCTCGACTGGGACGAGGTCGCCGACGTCGAGCCCGAGCGGTTCACGCTGCGCACGGTGCCGGAACGGCTCAGCGCGATCGGCGACCCCGGGGCCGGCATCGACGGTCACGTGGGCACGCTC
>Ga0247826_10000043_pt1 | contig 15157 bp, 11 predicted proteins | sample 12C_Control_Day1_FD_200152 | JGI IMG/M metagenome (GOLD analysis project Ga0247826, IMG submission 200152) | Soil microbial communities from agricultural site in Penn Yan, New York, United States - 12C_Control_Day1 | ecosystem: Environmental > Terrestrial > Soil > Agricultural land | place... | reverse complement strand
ACCCTCGCCCGGCGACCGTCCGATCGACCCGGCGGCGGGCATCCAGAACCTGGACCACCTGATCTTCATCGTGCAGGAGAACCGCTCGTTCGATCACTACTTCGGGACGTTCCCGCGCGCCAACGGGATCCCGATGAAGCCCGACGGGACCCCCTCCGTGTGCGTGCCGCATCCGACGCTCGACCGCTGCGTTCCCCCGTACCCCACGACCCGTCTCGTGAACGAGGGCGGCCCCCACGACCATCCTGCCGCCGTCGCGACCGTGGACGGAGGGAAGATGGACGGGTTCATCGAAGCAGCCGCGTCCCGCCTGTGCGTGCGCAAGCCCGACGATCCCAGCTGCGCCGGCTTCGTCGGACCACAGGGCCAGCCCGACCTGATGTCGTTCCACGACGACCGAACGATCCCCAACTACTGGGCGTACGCGGAGCAGTTCGTCCTGCAGGACCGGATGTTCGCGCCGACCGACTCGTGGACGCTCCCGGCGCATCTGTTCCTGGTCTCAGGGTGGTCGGCCCGGTGCACCGACCCGAACGACGCGTTCTCGTGCCGCACCGACCTGCGGATGGGCGACCTCTTCGACGACCTCAAGTGGTACGAGCATCCGGAGCTGTGGGCGTGGACCGACATCACATGGCTCCTCCACCAGGCGGGCGTGAGCTGGGCGTACTACGCGGGTGACGTCCTCTGCCGCCGTCAAGAGGACACGCAGGCGGCGTGCGACGCGAGGGGTCCAGCCCGTCCCCAGAACGTGCTCACCGGCTTCGCGGACGTCCGCGAGACGGGGCAGCTCGACCGGATCCAGACGCACGACTCGTTCTTCACGTCGGTCGCCGACGGTACGCTCCCCTCGGTCACGTGGATCGTGCCCGGCCGCGGCGGCGCGAGCGAGCATCCGGGGACCGGCGCGCCGATCAGCGAGGGGCAGGCGCACGTCACGGAGATCGTGAACGCGGTGATGCAGAGCGACCTGTGGGACCGCACCGCGATCTTCCTGACCTGGGACGACTGGGGCGGCTTCTACGACCACGTCGAGCCTCCCCGGGTCGACGGCGCGGGCTACGGGCTCCGCGTGCCGGGGCTCCTGATCAGCCCCTGGGCCGATCGCACCCTCGGCATCGACAGCCAGACGCTCTCGTTCGACGCCTACCTGAGGCTGATCGAGGACCGGTTCCTCGAGGGCCAGCGGCTGGACGGCGAGAATCGGGGACGGCCCGACCCGCGGCCGACCGTGCGCGAGGAGGCCCCGGTGCTCGGCGACCTCGCTCGCGAATTCGACTTCTCGCAGGAGCCGATCCCGCCGCTGATCCTGGATCCCTGGCCCCTCGGGCCCTGACGCCCGGCCGTTCCATCATCCTCCCGACCGGCGCCGCCCGACCGGAGGCGAGCCCGGCACGGTCAACCCCCCAGCCAGAGCCCCATCAGGATCTCGTCCACGTAGCCGGTCGACCGGCGCGACTGGCGCGCGAGCCGGCCCTCATCGACGAACCCGAAGCGACGATAGAGGGAGATCGCGGCGGTGTTCGTGGGGTAGACGGAGAGCACGATCTTCTCGACCCCCACGCTCCTTGCCCAGCGGATCGACTCGTCGAGGAGCGCCGCACCGATCCCCTGCCCCCGCCGGTCTGGAGCGACCGAGATCCCGAGCGTCGCCACGTGGCGCGTGACGGGGTGTCGTTCCCGCTGGATGTAGAGGTGGCCGACGACGCGCTCCCCCTCCACGGCGACGAGCTGCGCCTCTTGGTCGGTCCACGGCCGCCGGAACCGGGACCGGTAGACGCGCGTCGGGTGGGCCACGGTCTCGCTGCGAACGTACCGGCCCTCCTCGACGACCCCCTGCCACATCTCGACGAACGACGCGGCGTCGCGCGGTCGTGCGGGCCGGATCGCGACGCCCGTGGGGGCGGACACGTCGAGCGACCGGCGCGCGGTCGCGGTCTCGAAGCGATCCATGTCGGCGGCGTCCTCGCGTCGCAGCCAAAGCGTGCTCGCACCCTCCCGGACGGCCACCACCGCGGGCCGGCCGACCCGGTTGTAGGCCGTCGCGAGCGAGTAGGTGTACGCGCCGGTGGCGGCGAACGCGATCAGATCGCCCGGGCCGAGGTCCTCGGGCATCGGCACGTCGTCGGCGAGGACGTCGCCCGACTCGCAGTGCTTGCCGACCACGGTGACGGACGCGATCCGCGCGATCGCGTCGCGGGGACGGTTCGCCGGCAGCGCCTCGAAGCGGGCGTCGTACAGCATGGGCCGCAGGTTGTCGGACATCCCGCCGTCGACGGCCAGGAGCGTGCGGCCGGCGGCGTCCTTGCGCGCACCGACGGCGTAGAGGGTCACGACCGGGTTCGCCACGAGCGTGCGCCCCGGCTCGGCCACGAGGGCCGGCCGCTCGAGGCCGCCCTCGGCGCAGCGAGCCTCCAGCCGGGCGCGCAGGGATTCCGCGACGTCGGCCGGGTCCAGGCCGGGCTCGTCGACGTACGGCACCGCGAACCCCCCACCCAGATCGAGCACCCGCACCGTCCCGACCCTGGCGTCGCGCACGCGAAGCGCCAACCCGAGCAGGGCGTCGAGCGCCGCCTCGTAGGAAGCGATGTCGGGGACCTGCGATCCGACGTGGGCGTGCAGGCCGTCGAACCGCAGCCCGGGGAGCGACACGGCGAGCCGCACGACCTCCTCCGCGTCGGTCAGCTGCGTCCCGAACTTCGACGTCACGTGGCCGGTGGCGATCGCCTCGTGCGTCGCGGCGCGGACCTCCGGAACGACCCGCAGCAGGACGGGTTGCGTCCGGCCCGCCTCGCCCGCGATCGCGTCGAGGCGCCGGAGCTCGTCCGGACCGTCGGCGATCACGAGGGAGAGCAAGGCATCGACCGCGAGCCGCAGCTCGGCATCGGACTTGTTGTTCCCGTGGAGCACGACGCGGTCGCCACGGGCTCCCGCGCGCAGACACGCCTCGACCTCGCCGCCGGTGGATGCCAGCAGGTCGAGACCCTCTTCGAGGGCGATCCGGATCACGGCGTGCGCCGTGAACGCCTTGACCGCGTAGAGGACCCGGTCGAAGCGCGGGGCGATCGCACGGCACCGGGCTCGGAGGTCGGCCTCGTCGACGATCAGGAGCGGGGTCCCGTACCGCGCCGCCAGGTCGGCGCACGCGACGCCGCCGATCTCGAGGCCGCGCGAGCCGAGGGAGGCTGACGCGGGCCAGGGCGACGGGCCCGTCGCCGCCTCCGCGAGCTCCGACCCGGCGCGGGGGCTCCCCACGCCCGAGCCCTCAGTCATCCGCACGGTCCATCCGCTCGGGCGCCGAGACCCCGAGCAAGGCGAGGAGGTTCGCGAGCGTCTGCTTCGTGCCCGCGCACAGCCACAGGCGCGCCTGCGTGAGCTCGGCCGCTTGCTCGTCGACGACCCGATGCTCCGCGTAGAAGCGGTGGAAGCGCCCGGCGAGATCCTGCGCCGCGTGCGTCAGGCGGTAGGGCGCGCGGAGGTCGGCCGCGGCCGCGATCTGCGCGGGCACCTCGGCGAGCGCGCGCAACAGGTCGAGCTCGGCCTCCTCGACCAGCAGCCCCAGATCGACCTCGTCGATCGGTCGGAGCGCCACGCCCTGGGCCACGGTCCTGCGCAGGATGCTGGCGATCCGGGCGTGCCCGTATTGCACGTAGTAGACGGGGTTGTCCATCGACTGACGCTTCACCAGCTCGATGTCGAAGGCCATGGCGGAGTCGTTCGACGACGTCAGCAACGTGAAGCGTGCGGCGTCGACCCCCACCTCGTCGAGCAGCTCGTCGAGCGTCACGATCGAGCCCGACCGCTTGCTCATCTTCACGACCTCGCCGTTCCGAAGGAACGAGACGAACTGGTAGAGCACGATCTCGACCGCCTCAGGATCGATCCCGAGCGCCTGGGCCGCGCCCTTCACGCGCTTCACGTCGCCGTGGTGATCGGCGCCCCACACGTACACGACGTGGTCGAACCCACGGGAGAACTTGTCGATCAGGTACGCGCAGTCGGCCCCGAAGTACGTGTGCGCTCCCGTCGAGCGGATCACGACCCGATCCTTGTCGTCGCCGAACTCGGTCGAGCGGAACCACACGGCGCCCTCGGCGTCGTACGCGTAGCCCGTGGCCCGGAGCCGGTCGATCGCGGCGTCGATCTCGCCCTTGCGTTCGAGCTCCGCTTCGCTGAAGTACACGTCGAAGCGCACGCCGAACCGGTCGAGCGTCGCCTCGATCTGGGCGAGCACGCGCCGCGACCCCTCGGCGAGCAGCCGGGTCCGGCGTTCCTCGGGTGAGAGGTCGGCGAGGGTGTCGCCGCGCTCGGCCCGGATGTCCTCGGCGATCGGTACGAGGTACGCGCCGTGGTAACCCTCCTCGGGGACCTCGGCCTCCCGTCCAAGCGCCTGTAGGTACCGCGCCTCGATCGACGCGGCGAACCGGTCCATCTGTCGGCCCGCGTCGTTGAAGTAATACTCGCGTTCCACGATCCAGCCGGCCGCCTCGAAGAGCCGCGCGAGGGCGTCGCCCAGCACGGCGTTCCGGGCGTGTCCGATGTGGAGCGGACCGGTCGGGTTGGCGCTCACGAATTCGACCTGCACGCGCCGGCCGTTGGCCGCGGCGCGTCCGTATGCCTCGCCCGCCGCGACCACGTCGCGGAGCGCCGCGTGCAACCACTCGTCGGTCGTGAAGACGTTCAGGAAGCCGGGGCCCGCGATCTCCACGCGCTCCACGAACGGAGCCCGTGGGAGCGCGTCGACGATCGCCTGCGCCACCTCGCGCGAGGGTCTGCCGGCGCGCTTCGCCAGCCCGAGGGCGACGTTCGTGGCGAAGTCCCCGTGCTCCTTCTGCTTGGGGGCAAGCAGCTCCGGTACGGGGAGGTCACCCTCGAGACCGAGCGTCGGAGCGGCGGCGACGAGCCCCTCCCCGATCCACGCGACCAGTTGGTCCTCGATCACGTGACCTCCCCCTCGCCGATGCGGCGCCGCACGAGCCCCACGAGGAGCTGCGGGTCGAACGGCTTCGACAGGTGCGTGACGGGCCCGAGGGTCGGGTCCTCCGGCTCGTCGTCGTCGCGGACGCGCGCGCTGAGGAAGATGACGGGCACCTCGGCGAGGCCGGGCAGCGCACGCAGGCGGCGGCAGACCTCGAGGCCGTCCATCCCGGGCATCATCATGTCGAGCAGCACCGCGGCCGGCGGCGTCGCCTCAGCGATCGCGAGGGCCTCGTCGCCGCGCGTCGCGCTGTCCACGACGAACCCCTCGAGGCGGAAGTTCACCTCGAGGAGGCGGAGCATCGCGGGGTCGTCGTCGACCATGAGCACGCGCGTTCCCTCGGGCATGAACCGAGGATACCCCGGGGGTCACCGGGACCGTTCGTGCGCACCGACGCGGAACGAGGCAGGATGGATCCGATGCGGGGAGGCACGGGGTGGTGGGGCGTGGTGCTGGATGCGCCGGACGCGCGGGCGCTCGCGGACTTCTACGCGGAACTCCTCGGGTGGTCCGTCGACGCGACCGACGAACCCGCATCCGTGGTCGTGGGACCCGTGGGAGAGACGACGAGCTACCTCGCGGTGCAGCGCTCGCCCGAGTACGTCCCGCCTGTCTGGCCGGCCGAAGACGGACGACAGCAGATGATGCTGCACCTCGACGTCGGCGTGGACGATCTCGAGGCGGCGGTCGCCGACGCGATCGAGCTCGGGGCCACGATGGCAGGGCACCAGCCCCAAGAAGACGTCCGCGTGCTGCTCGATCCCGCCGGTCACCCGTTCTGCCTCTACCTCGACCGGTAGCGCCCGCCGGCAGGGGCCAGGGGCCGAGGGGTCGGTTGCTAGACTCGTCGTGGCTACGCCCCCGTAGCTCAGCGGATAGAGCGTCGGCCTCCGGAGCCGGAAGCGCAGGTTCGAGTCCTGCCGGGGGCACCACCGCCCCTATGCTGGCGGCATGACCGGCTCAGGAGCGCTCCGATGACCGACCCCCGCCACATGCACGCGCCGACCGGCTTCCACGAGGATCGCCCCCTCCGACGCGCCGACCTCCTCCCCGACCCGATCGACCAGTTCGGCATCTGGCTCGCGGACGCGGATCGCGCCGGCGTCCCGCTCCCGAACGCGATGGCCCTGGCGACCGCTGACGCCGACGGCCGTCCCTCGGTGCGCCACGTGCTGCTGCGGGGCCTGGACGACCGGGGGTTCGTGTTCAACACGAACCGCGAGAGCCGCAAGGGGCGCGAGCTCGACGCGAACCCGCACGCGGGGCTCGTCTTCCTGTGGACGCAGCTCGATCGACAGGTGTGCGTGGACGGCAGGGTCGCGCGGACGACGGACGAGGATGACGACGCCTACTTCGCGACGCGCCCGCGCGAGGCGCAGCTCGGTGCCTGGGCGTCGCGGCAGTCCGCCCCGATCGACGACCGTGCCGCGCTCGAGACCCGGATGGCGGAGGCGACCGCCCGGTTCGCCGGCGGCGACGTCCCCCGGCCGCCGTACTGGGGCGGCTACCGCGTGATCCCGCGGTCGATCGAGTTCTGGCAGGGACGACGGCACCGGCTGCACGACCGCTTCCGTTACGAGCGGGAGGACGGCGGCGCGTGGCGGATCGAGCGGCGGTCGCCGTAGGCCCGGGCGGGACGGGCCCTTCGGCCGTGACGGACGTCGAGACGTCGCGCACCATGACCCCATGAGCGAGAAGCCCGACCTGGGCCTCGATCTCGACGATCTTCCCCCGGAGCCGATGACGCAGTTCCGCGTGTGGTTCGAGGACGCAGAGAACGAGGGGATCCACCTCGCCAGTGCCGTGGCGCTCGCGACGGCGACCCCCGATGGCGACCCGATGGTCCGGCACGTGCTGCTGCGTGGGTTCGACGAGCGCGGGTTCGTGGTCTACACGAATCGGGAGAGCCGCAAAGGCCGGGATCTCGCCGCCAACCCGCGAGCGGCATTCGCGGTGCTCTGGCGGGAGCTCGACCGGCAGGTCGTCGTGACGGGGAGGGTCACGCCCACCGACGACGAGGAGTCGAACGCGTACTTCCGCACGCGGCCGCGGGAGGCGCGCGTGGGTGCCTGGGCCTCGCGACAGGGCTCGGTCCTGAACGACCGCGCCGAGCTGATGGCACGGTTCGAGGAGATCGATCGGACCTACGACGACGACGTGCCGCTGCCGCCGTACTGGGGCGGCTACCGGATCGTGCCGCGCACGGTCGAGTTCTGGCTGGCGCGCGCGTTCCGGCTCCACGACCGGGTGCACTACGTCCGTGACGAGGACGGCTGGCGGGTGGAGCGCCTGTCGCCGTAGCCAGCGCAGGCGGCCCCGTCCGGTGGGGCCCTTCGGCCCTAGGGACCGCTCCACTCGGCTTCCACGATGACAACCATGAAGACGCAAGCCACCCCTTCACCGGTTTCGACGCGCCCGCGTATCACCGTCGACGGCAACGAGGCGGTGGCGGCGGTCGCCCATCGTCTCTCCGAGGTGATCGCGATCTATCCGATCACGCCGGCGACGTCGATGGGCGAGCTCGCCGACGCCTGGTCGGCCGCCGGCCGCCACAACCTGTGGGGCGCCGTCCCCCAGGTCGTCGAGATGCAGAGCGAAGGGGGCGCTGCCGGCGCGATCCACGGGGCCCTCCAAGCCGGCGCGCTCGGCACCACGTTCACGGCGTCCCAGGGCCTGCTGCTGATGCTCCCGAACATGTTCAAGATCGCGGGCGAGCTGACACCGTTCGTGATGCACGTCGCGGCGCGCACGATCGCCACCCACGCGCTCTCGATCTTCGGGGACCACTCCGACGTGATGGCTGCCCGCACGACAGGGTTCTCGATGCTCGCGTCGTCGTCGGTGCAGGAGGCGCAGGATCTCGCGCTCGTGGCTCACGCGGTCACGCTCGAGTCCCGCGTCCCGTTCCTCCACTTCTTCGACGGGTTCCGCACGTCGCACGAGGTCGACAAGATCGAGGGACTCCTCGACGAGGACCTGCGAGCGATGATCGACGATCGGCTCGTCCACGAGCATCGGGCTCGGGCCCTCTCACCCGAGCATCCGCGGCTGCGCGGTTCGGCGCAGAACCCCGACGTCTTCTTCCAAGCCCGAGAGGCCTGCAATGCGTGGTACGCGGCGGTGCCCGACCTCGTGCAGGCCGCGATGGACCGGCTGGCCGCGCGCACCGGGCGCCCCTATCGGCTCTTCGACTACGTCGGGCATCCCGAGGCCGAGCGCGTGCTGATCATCATGGGGTCGGGCGCCGGCGCCACCGAGGAAGCCGTGGAGGCGATGAACGAAAGCGGCGAGCGCGTCGGGCTCGTGAAGGTCCGGTTGTTCCGGCCCTTCTCTGGCGAGGCGCTCGTGGCGGCGCTCCCCGAGTCGGTCCGCGGCATCGTCGTGCTCGACCGCACGAAGGAGCCCGGGGCCCCGGGCGAACCGCTGTACCAGGACGTGGTCACGTCTCTGGCCGAAGAGACGTCCGCCGGGCGCGCGCGGTTCGCGGGTGGCTTGCCGCGCGTGCTCGGCGGTCGCTACGGCCTCTCGTCGAAGGAGTTCACGCCGGCGATGGCCAAGGCGGCGCTCGACGAGCTCGCGGCGCTCGAGCCCGTGAACCACTTCACGGTGGGGATCACCGACGACGTGACGCGTCTGAGCCTGCCCGTTGATCCGGACTTCGACACCGAGGACCCCGACGTCGTGCGCGCGGTGTTCTTCGGGCTTGGGAGCGACGGCACGGTCAGCGCGAACAAGAACACGATCAAGATCATCGGCGAGGGGACGGACCTCCACGCTCAGGGGTTCTTCGTGTACGACTCGAAGAAGGCCGGGGGGCTCACGGTCTCGCACCTGCGGTTCGGACCGCGCCCGATCCGCTCCACCTACCTGATCCGCTCGGCGAACGTCGTCGCGGTGCACCAGTTCGAGCGGCTCGAGCGCGCCGATGTGCTCTCGGTCGCCGCCGAGGGTGCGACCTTCCTGCTCAACAGCCCGTACGGGCCGGACGAGGTGTGGGAACACCTGCCCGAGCCGACCCGCCGGCACATCGTCGACAAGCACCTGCGGATGTTCGTGGTCGACGGCTACCGGGTCGCGAAGGAGGCGGGCCTCGGCACGCGCGTGAACACGGTGCTGCAGACCTGCTTCTTCGCGATCGCCGATATCCTGCCGCCGGACGAGGCCGTGTCGGCGATCAAAGCCGCGATCGTGAAGACCTACGGCAAGCGCGGCGAGACCGTGCTCACGCGGAACTTCGCCGCCGTCGACGGCGCGATCGCCGCGCTTGCCGAGGTGATGATCCCCGCCGAGGTCGGCGAGGGCCCACCGATGCTTCCCGCGGTGCCCGCGGACGCGCCCGACTTCGTCCAGCGGGTGACCGCGGCCATGATCGCGGGCGAGGGTGACCTCCTGCCGGTGAGCGCGCTCCCCGTCGACGGGACCTTCCCGACCGACACCGCCCGGTGGGAGAAGCGGAGCATCGCCCGCGAGATCCCGGTGTGGGACCCGGCGATCTGCATCGACTGCGCGAAGTGCGCCTTGGTCTGCCCCCACGCTGCGATCCGGATGAAGGTGTTCGAACCCGCCGCAGCCGAGGGCGGCCCGGTCGGATTCAAGACGAAGGAGTGGAAGGACCGCGAGCACCACGGCCGGCTGATGACGATCCAGGTCGCGCCCGACGACTGCACCGGCTGCGGGATCTGCGTCGACGTCTGCCCGGCCCGCAGCAAGAGCGAGGTCAAACACAAGGCGATCGACATGTGCCCGAAGGACGAGCACCTCGACGACGAGCGTGCGTGGTTCGACTACTTCCTGACGATCCCCGACCCCGCCCGCACCGACGTGCGAGCCGACACCGTGAAGGGCTCGCAGCAGCTCCGGCCGCTCTTCGAGTACTCGGGGGCGTGTGCGGGGTGCGGCGAAACGCCCTACCTGAAGGTGCTCACGCAGCTGGTGGGCGACCGCCTCCTGGTCGCGAACGCCACGGGCTGCTCGTCGATCTACGGCGGCAACCTCCCGACCACGCCGTGGGCCGCCGGCCCCGACGGGCGAGGGCCCGCCTGGGCCAACTCGCTGTTCGAGGACAACGCCGAGTTCGGCCTGGGGATGCGTCTCGCGCTCGACGCGAAGGCCGACCTGGCCGCGAACCTGCTGGAAGCGATCGAGCCGGAGCTCGGCGAGGGCCTCGTGCGCGGTCTCCTCGACGGGATGGCCGCGCGCGGCGACGAGGCGATCGCGCTCCAGCGGCTGCGCCTCGGCCAGCTCCGCGAGCGGATCGTCCACGTCGAGGATCCACGGATCCCCGACCTGCTGGCCGCGGCGGACGCCCTGGTCCCGACGAGCGTCTGGATCGTGGGCGGCGACGGCTGGGCCTACGACATCGGGTTCGGCGGGCTCGACCACGTGCTCGCGACCGGACGCGACGTGAACGTCCTGGTGCTCGACACCGAGGTCTACTCGAACACGGGGGGCCAGGCCTCGAAGGCGACCGCCCGCGGTGCGGTCGCCAAGTTCGCGGCGGCGGGAAAGTCCGGCGGCAAGAAGGATCTCGGGATGATCGCGACCGCCTACGGCGACGTCTACGTCGGCCAGATCGCGATGGGCGCCGACATGCCTCACACGGTCAAGGTGCTCGCCGAGGCCGAGGCGCACCGCGGACCCTCGCTCGTGATCGCGTACAGCCACTGCATCGCACACGGGATCGACATGTCGACCGGCATGAGCCACCAGAAGGAGGCCGTGGCGTCGGGCTACTGGCCACTGTGGCGGTTCGACCCGGCGGCCGCCGAGGCCGGGGAGCACCCGTTCCACCTCGACAGCAAGAAGCCGACCCTGCCGCTGACGGCGTTCACCGAGAAGGAGGCGCGCTACGCGATGTTGCGGCGCACCGACCCAGACCGGGCCGACATGCTGTCGCGGCGCGCGCAGGACGACGTCGACGCACGCTGGCACCTGTACGAGCAGACCGCCGGGATCGAGCGCGGAAGCGCTCACGAGGAGACGCCCGGCGGGACCGACGCCCGTGAGGAGAGAGAGGCGACATGAGCGTGGACCTTCGCACCCATTACCTGGGGCTCGAGCTCCGGAACCCGGTGGTCCCCTCGGCCTCGCCGATGGGCCAGCGCATCGACACCCTGCGACGGATGCAGGATGCCGGCGCGGCCGCGGTCGTGCTCCCCTCGCTCTTCGAGGAGCAGATCGAGCACGACGAGATCCAGCTCGATGGCGCGCTCGAGGTGGGATCGCAGAGCTTCGCCGAGGCGCTCACGTACCTGCCGGAGCTCGGCGACTACACGACGGGGACCGACACGTACCTCCACCACCTCGAGGAGACGAAGCGCGAGCTCGAGATCCCCGTGATCGGGAGCCTGAACGGCATCACGATCGGCGGGTGGATCGGCCACGCGAAGCGGATCCAGGAGGCCGGCGCGGACGCGCTCGAACTGAACGTCTACTTCATCGCGGCCGACCCTGAGGAGACGAGCGACGCGGTCGAGGAGCGCTACGTCGAGCTCGTCGAGGCCGTGCGCGCCGAGATCACGATCCCGCTCGCCGTGAAGATCGGGCCGTTCTTCTCGTCGGTCGGTCACATGGCCCACCGCCTGGTCGCGGCCGGGGCCGACGGGCTCGTGCTGTTCAACCGGTTCATGCAGCCCGACATCGACCTCGAGGAGCTGCGCGTCGATCCCTCCCTGCACCTGTCGACGCCCGACGAGCTGCGGCTCCCGCTCCGCTGGATCGCGATCCTCCGCGGGCACGTGCACGCCTCGATCGCGGCCACCACGGGCGTGCATTCGGGTTCCGACGTGCTGAAGGTGCTCCTGGCCGGGGCCGACGTCGCGATGATGGCGTCGGCGCTGCTCCACGAGGGGCCCGATCACCTGACGACCGTGCTCCGCGACGTCGAGACCTGGCTCGAGGAGCATGGTTACGACGCCGTCGAGCAGATGAAGGGCTCGATGAGCCAGCAGAACATCCCGAACCCGGTGGCCTACGCGCGGGCGAACTACGCGCAGCTCGTGACCTCGTTCGTGAGCCCCTACGACTGGCGGATGGCCGAGCCCGAGGGCGAGCTCCGGGCGTAGAGCGGCGAGCCCCGCCGGGCGGGTGCCCGTGGCTCGGCGGTCTCGCTCCGGTCTCCGGTATCGTGCCCGGCCATGGACACCGACACCCTCCGCTCCCGCGTCGCAGACGGCATGCCCCGTACGATCGACGAGCTCTCCCGCCTCGTCTCGATCCCCTCGATCGGCTACCCCGGGTACGACCCGGCGCACGTGCGGGCGAGCGCCGAACTCACCGGCGAGCTGCTGCGCGGGGCCGGGGCGTCGAACGCCCGTCTGATCGAGCTGGGCGACGGCCACCCGGCCGTCTTCGCCGAGATCCCGGGGACCGACGGCGCGCCGACGATCCTCCTGTACGCGCACCACGACGTACAGCCCGAGGGCGACGCAGCCGCCTGGACATCCGGGCCCTTCGCCCCCCAGATCCGCGACGGCCGTCTGTACGGCCGAGGCGCAGCCGACGACAAGGCCGGGATCGCGGTGCACGCGGCCGCGCTCCGAGCGCTGGGCGCCGACGAGGGCGTGCCGCTGCCCGCGACGGTCAAGATCGTCGTCGAGGGCGAGGAGGAGTGCTCGACCGAGCATCTCCCCGACCTCGTGCGCGGGCAGGGCGACCTGCTGAAGGCCGACGTCGCGGTCGTGGCCGACGGCGGCAACTATCGGACGGGCGTGCCCACGATCGGCACGAGCGTGCGCGGCGTGACCGACTGCCGGGTGACGGTGAGCGTGCTGCCGATCGCGCAGCACAGCGGTTCGAACGGCGGGCCGATCCCCGACGCGATCACCGCGCTTGCCCGGATGATCGCCACGCTCCACGACGACGAGGGCAACGTCGCGATCCAGGGCCTCCGAAGCTTCGAGTGGACGGGCATGCAGGTCCCCGAGGACGAGTTCCGCGAGGAGTCCCGGGTTTTCGACTCGGTCCGCATGATCGGCTCGGGAACGCTCGCGGACCGGCTTCTGTCGAAGCCCGCGGTGAACGTCCTCGGGTTCGACGCGCCGCCGGTGACCGAGTCGTCGAACCAGATCGTGCCGACCGCCAGCGCGCGCGTCTCGCTCCGGCTCGCCCCCGGCGACGACCCGGTCGCCGGGCGCGATGCGCTCGTGGGGCACCTGCGCGCCGCCGCGCCTTGGGGTGTGCACGTCGAGATCGAGGCCGACGAGGCTGGGAAGGGGTACCTCGTCGACACGGGAACCGACGCCTTCGAGGCCTGCCGCGACGCGCTCGCCGAAGCGTTCGAGGCCGACGTGGTCGAGATCGGAAGCGGCGGCTCGATCCCGCTCGTGCCGATGCTCGCCGAGACGTTCCCGGGGATGGCGGTGCTGATCATCGGGGCGGGCGACGAGCGCTCGAACTACCACTCGATCGACGAGAGCGTGGATCTGCGCGACCTCGAGCGACTCGCGCTCGCGGAAGCGCTGCTGATCCGGAACCTCGGTGGTTGACCGACCCGGGCGCTCCGGAGCAGTGCTGCTAGGTTGTCGACCATGAGCACCGAGCCCGAGGCCCCGAGCGACGACGCCGTGCAGGCGATCCCGATCGAGCCGCAGGACATGCCCGTGTCGGGCGAGGAGCCTACGCAGGAAACGATCACCGAGCCGGCGAAGCTCCTGCGGATCGCGAGCATGGTCCGCGAGCTCCTCGACGAGACCCGACAGGCCTCCCTCGACGAGGCGGGCCGGAAGCGCCTCGCCGACATCTACCAGCGGGCCGTGAGCGAGCTCTCAGAGGTGCTCTCCGACGACCTGAAACAGGAGCTCGGCGAGCTGGCCCCGCCCTTGGAGGGCGTGCCGACCGAGTCCGAGATCCGGGTCGCCCAGGCCCAGCTCGTCGGGTGGCTCGAGGGCCTGTTCCACGGGATCCAGGCCGCGATGTTCGCGCAGCAAGCGGCCGCCCGCGCCCAGTTCGAGGAGATCAAGCGACGGGGGCTGCTGCCGCAGAACCCGGATGCCGCGGGATCGCCGGACGGGCCGCCGCAGCGCGGCGGAACCTACCTCTAGGCGCCCTGCCCGGATTGCGCGGCAGCTGCGGCCGTGACGGTGTCGGTCGGTCCCTCACGTCGGCCCGGCGGCGTCGGCGTCGCGATGTCGGCCCCGCCTCCTGCGATCCGCTGCGCGATGTAGACCGGGATCAGCATCGCGACCGTCACGCCGACCGCCACGACGTTGATGATCGGCCGGTTCCTCGGCTGGCGCAGGTTGTTGAAGATGAACTTCGGGATCGTGAGCTCGGTGCCTGAGACGAAGTTCGTCACCACGATCTCGTCGAACGAGAGCGCGAACGCGAGCAGCGCCCCGGCGACGATCGCCGTCCTGATCGCCGGGAACGTCACCATCCGGAAGGTTTGCCACCCGTTCGCCCCGAGGTCCATCGAGGCTTCGACGAGCGATCCGGGCGTGCGGCGCAGCCGCGCGATCACGTTGTTGTACACGACCACGATGCAGAAGGTCGCGTGGCCGATCATGATCGTCCACAGGCTGAACGTGATGCCGAGGTTGTTGATGGACGCGTTCAACGCGATCGCGGTGACGATGCCAGGCAGAGCGATCGGGAGCACGAGGAAGAGCGAGACCGCGTTCCGCCCGAAGAACCGGAACCGGTGGACGGCGAACGCCGCGAGGCTTCCGAGGATGAGGGCAAGGATCGTAGCCATCGTGGCGACGATCGTGGAGTTCGTGAGGGCTTCGCGGACGTCGGGGCTCTTCCAGGCGAGGGTCCAGTACCTCGTCGTGAACTCCTCGATCGGCCACTTCTGTCCGACGCTCGCGTTGAAGCTGTAGACGAAGACCAGAGCGAGCGGCACGTAGAGGAACAGCATCGCGATCACCGAGCCGGCCTTGATGAGGAACCGCGCCGACCTCGATTCCATCGTTACAACGCCTCGAACGCACCGGCGCGCTTGGCCAGCATCAGATAGATCGCCATGATCGCCACGGGCACGAGCGCGTACGCCGCCGCGAAGGGGATGTTGTTCGCGACGCCCACGCTGTCGTAGATCACGTTGCCGATGAACTTCGTGTTCCCGACGAGGCTCGGCACGATGTAGTCGCCGAGCGTGAGCGAGAAGGAGAAGATCGAACCCGCCACGATGCCGGGGATGATCATCGGGACGACCACGCGGCGGAACGTGAGCCATCC
>Ga0247826_10000041_pt1 | contig 15200 bp, 14 predicted proteins | sample 12C_Control_Day1_FD_200152 | JGI IMG/M metagenome (GOLD analysis project Ga0247826, IMG submission 200152) | Soil microbial communities from agricultural site in Penn Yan, New York, United States - 12C_Control_Day1 | ecosystem: Environmental > Terrestrial > Soil > Agricultural land | place... | reverse complement strand
GTGTCGAGGCGGGCGCCGTGCGCGACTGCGCCCGCCTCGTCACCCCGGGCGGCGTCGTGTGCGTGGTCACGCCCGACCCGTCGTCGCGCACCGCCCGGCTCGCCGGCCGCCGCTGGTGGGGCTACCTCCCCGCGCACACCTACCTGCTGCCCCGCCGCACGCTGCGCGGTCTGCTCGAGCGAGCGGGGTTCGCCCCCGTCGCCGACGGCGGGCTGCGGCGCTCGTTCACGCTCGGCTACTGGATGGCCGGGCTCGGCGAGCGCTCCGGCGCGGTCGGCGCAATCGCCGAGCGCATCCGGCGGGCGCCGTTCGCCCGGCGCCGGCTCACGCTGTCGCTCGGCGACGAGCGCGTGATCGTGGCGCGCCGCCGCGCATGAGGCGGTACGGCTAGCCGCACCGGGCGGCACCGGAATTCCGTAGCGGCAGCGCGCGCGGGCGCCGATACGCTCGCCGGCGGTGACCACGACAGGCCTGTACCGCGGGGACGTGCCGTCGGCGGCGATCTCCGCCGCGCCGCGCCGCTTCATCGCGGTCGTCGGCCGGTCGCAGACGTGGAAGAACCTCGCCTACCTCGCGCTCGCGTTCCCGCTGGGCCTGGCCTACGTGATCGTCCTCAGCGTCGGGCTGAGCGTCGGCGCCGGCCTCGCGATCGTGTTCGTCGGGCTGCCCATCCTGTGCGCCACGCTGGCGGCCTGGCGCGGCATGGCGTCGCTCGAGCGGACGCTTGCGCGCTCGCTGCTCGGCGTCCGCATCCCGATGCCGCCACAGCGCGAGTCCGGCCTCACCGCGTGGACGAGGGTCAAGCTGTGGCTGCGCGACCCGGTCACGTGGAAGAGCTTCGTGTTCGTCATCGCCAAGCTGCCGATGGGCATCGTGGCGCTCGTCGTGGTCACGGTGCCGGGCGCCCTCGCGCTGGTGCTCGCGCTCGCGCCGGTGATCGCGATCTGGGTGCCGATCGTCTTCTTCGGCTGGGAGATCGACGGCCCGCTCGAGGCGCTGCCGCTGCTGCCGGTCGGCGTGCTGGCCAGCGTCGCGACGCTGCACCTCTTCAACGGGCTGAGCTGGCTCTACGGGCTGACCGCGCGGGTGATGCTCGGCCCGAGCACGGTCGAGCTGCACGAGCGCGTCGACGACCTGCGCGACTCGCGCGCCCGCATCCTCGCCGCCGCCGACGACGAGCGCCGCCGCATCGAGCGCAACCTCCACGACGGCGCCCAGCAGCGCCTGGTCTCCCTGACGCTCACGCTCGGGCTCGCGGAGGGCCGCTTCGAGAGCGACCCGGACACCGCCAGGAAGCTGGTCCATGAGGCGCGCGAGGAGGCCCAGCGCGCCGTCCAGGAGCTGCGGGAGCTGGCCCGCGGCATCCACCCCGCCCTGCTCTCGGAGCGCGGACTGGGCCCGGCGCTGGACGCGCTCGCGGCCCGCGCGCCCGTCCCCGTGGAGGTGAGCGGCGTGCCGGACGAGCGGCTGCCCGCCGCGGTCGAGGCGGCGCTCTACTACACGACCGCCGAGGCGCTGACCAACATCGCCAAGTACGCCCGCGCCCACCGGGCCACCGTCACGGTCGAGACCGAGCCGGGCTTCGTGACCCTGTCCGTCTCCGACGACGGCGCCGGCGGCGCCGATCCGGGCGTCGGCAGCGGCCTGCGCGGCCTGCGCGACCGCGTCGAGGCGCTGGACGGCCGACTCGAGGTGGTCTCCCCGCCGGCGCAGGGCACCACCGTCATCGCCGTGATCCCCCTGGAGGCCCCTTGACCGCCCGCCGCGCCGTCCTGCTCCCCGTCGCCGCCGCGCTCGCCGCCGTCGCCGCCGGCTGCGGCTCCGGGCCGATGACCGACCAGAGCCGCGACCTGCCCGACTTCGAGCGGGTCCGCTCGGAGGGCTCGATCGACGTCGTGGTGCGCTCCGGGGGGCGGGTGGGACCGGATGTCGTCGTCCGCGCCGGTGAGAAGGTCATCGACGACGTCGGCACCGAGGTCGTGGGCGACACGCTCGTCGTCGACACGGAGTCGCGCGGGCTCGTCATCGGCCCGGACGGCTTCGAGAACGCGCGCGTCGTCGTCGACGTGCCCCGCCTGCGCGGCGCCGAGGTCGAGGGCTCGAGCGACATCGAGCTCGCCGGCCTCACCGGCGGCGCGCTCGACGTCGACGTCCAGGGCTCGGGCGACGTGCAGGCCCGCGGCCGCGTCGACTCGCTCGACGCCCACGTGCAGGGGTCGGGCGACGCCGACCTCGGCGACCTGGCGGCCGGGCGGGTCGCCGTCGGCGTCGAGGGCTCGGGCGACGCCGAGGTGCACCCGGTCGACGAGCTGCGCGCGGTCGTCGAGGGCAGCGGCTCGATCAGCTACAGCGGCAACCCGCGCGTGACGCTCTCGCGCACCGACGGGTCGGGCGACATCGAACGCGACTGAGCCGTTAAAGGCGACGGCCGCGCCGGGTGGCCGGCGCGGCCGCCGAGGGCTCGCGTCTCATGGGAATCAGGCCCAAGAGGCGGCGATCAGGCCGCCTCGCGGAGCGCCATGAGCTCGGGGCGCTGGCTGAGACGCTTCAGCGCGCGCTCCTCGATCTGGCGGGCACGCTCGGTGGAGACACCGAGCTTCTTGCCGGCCTGGCTGAGCGTCTGCGGCTCCTGGTCGCCGGCACCGAAGCGCATCTCGATGACGTTGCGCTCGGCGTCGGGCAGGTCCGCGATCGCGTCCAGCAGGGTCTGGCTGCGGAGGTTGTCCGCGACCTCGTCGTCCACCGCCCGGGTCTCCAGCGACAGCAGCTCGCCGAGCGAGGTGTCGCCGTCGTCTCCGACCGGCTTGTCCAGCGAGACCACGGCGCGGTCCGCCTTGCGGATCTCGACCACCTCGGCCAGCGGCAGATCCGCGACCTCGGCGATCTCCTCGTCGCTCGGCTCGTGGCCGAGCTTGGTCGTGAGCTCTCGCTCGATGCGTCCGACCTTCCGGGACCGCTGCGCCACATGGACCGGGAGGCGGATCGTGCGGCTGGTGTTCTCCAGACCGCGCTGAATCGCCTGCCGGATCCACAGCGTCGCGTACGTGGAGAACCGGAAGCCCTTGCGCCAGTCGAACTTCTCGACCGCGCGGATCAGGCCCAGCATGCCCTCCTGGATGAGGTCGCCGAGGGCCAGACCCTGGCCCTGGTAGCGCCGCGCGTTGGCGACGACCAGGCGGAGGTTCGAGTTGATCATGCGGTCCTTGGCGGCCAGGTCGCCGCGCTCGATCCGCTTCGCCAGCTCGATCTCCTCTTCCGGCTTGAGCAGCGGGTACCGGCCCGCCTCGCGCAGGAGGAGCTGCAGCGAGTCGAGCGTCGGGTCCGCCTCATGCTCCACGTCCCGGCGGGGACGCGGGGTTTCAATGGTGGTGCTCGTAGTGGTTCCTTTCACGTTCTAAGTCCAACTCGTGTGGTAGGAATTATAGGCCAAAATCGTTGCTCGCGCAACCACCCGATGAGGGCGAACGGTCTCGTGCGCACCCCGGCGCCCAGACGAGCGGCACCGGATCAAGATGCACGCGACCCTTATGCGTGAGATCAAGCGCAATCCGTTGATACCCGGCCTGGATTCCAGGCGAACGGGCGGCTCGCGGACGCGCCTCAGGAGACACAACGCCCGAACCCGCCCCGGGTTACGCTCTTCGGCCGCGAATATTCCGCTGAGGGCCGAAATCCGCCTGCCACCGCGGATGCGCGCGGCGCATACGCTACGCGATTGTGAGCCGCAGCGTTCGCGACGTCTCCTCCGCCCCGGCCGGGCAGGTGCACATCCGCCACCTCGCCCGCGCCGACCGGGACGAGCTGCTGGCATTGGTGCACGACAGCCGGGACTTCCACCGGCCGTGGGCCTATCCGCCCGACCGCGCCGACCAGTTCGCCGAGCTCGTGGCCCGCTCGCGTCGCGAGGACTTCTTCTCGCTCGTGGCCTGCGAGGGCCGCGACGGCGCGATCGTCGGGGTCTTCAACGTCTCCCAGATCGTGCGCGGGCTGTTCCAGTCCGCGTTCCTCGGCTACTACGCCCACGCGCGCCACGCCGGCCGCGGGTACATGCGGGCGGCGCTGCCGCTGGTGGTCGAGTACGCGTTCGGCCCCCTGGCGCTGCACCGCATCGAGGCCAACATCCAGCCCGGCAACCGCGCCTCTATCGCGCTCGCGCGCGGCGCGGGATTCCGCCTGGAGGGGTTCTCGCCGCGCTACCTGCTGATCGGCGGCCACTGGCGTGACCACGAGCGCTACGCGCTGACCGTCGAGGACTGGGAGCAGGCCAGGCGCGCCGCGCGCGCGCACGGCGACGGCCGCGGGACGGGTCAGAACAGCCCGAGCTGAGCGTTCTCGGGCTCGCGCCCGGCGGCGGGCTCCTGCTGCTCATCCTGCTCGTCCTCCTCCTCGAGCAGCTCCGGCTCGGGCACCACCGGCTCGGGCTCCGGCGGCGCGGGCTCTTGCGGCTCGGGCTGGGGCGGCGGCTCGAGCGCCAGCAGCTCCGGGAGGCGGTGGAAGTCGGTGCGCAGGGTCTCGAGCATCCGGGGCGTGTAGAGCGCCGCCGCGGGGTGGAAGATCGGGTACAGGCGCACCGCGCGCGGCCCGATGACGCGCACCTCCTCGCGCCCGTGCAGGCGCGTGATGCCGGTGCCGGGGTCGTCCCGCAGCAGCTTGGTGGAGAAGTTGCCGAGCGTGCAGACGACCTTCGGCGCGATCAGCTCGAGCTGCCGGTAGAGGTACGGCCGGCAGTTGTCGATCTCCTGCGGGAGCGGATCGCGATTGCCGGGCGGGCGGCACTTGAGGACGTTGGCGATGAAGACGTCGCCGCGCTCGAGGCCGATCTCGGACAGCAGCTGCTCGAGCAGCCGGCCCGCCTGGCCGACGAACGGGAGCCCCTGGCGGTCCTCGTTGGCACCGGGCGCCTCGCCGATGAACATGAGGTCGGCGGCGGCGTTGCCCGCGCCGAACACCACGCTCTGGCGCGTGGAGGCCAGCTGCGGGCAGCGGGTGCAGGCCTGGGCCTCCTTCCAGACGGCCTTGAGCTCCTCGCGACGGGCATCCGCGGTGGGCACGGCGCCACTGTACCTCCGCCCCCGGCGGGCTCCGCCATCGACCCCGCTCTGAGCGCGCAACATCTCGCTGCGGCGCAATCCGGCAGGCATCGGCCGCACGCCTGTCTATGATTCCTGACAGGCCGTCACCCGCCTCGGGGACGGACCCCGCCGATCCCAACGCCTCCCCTCCACCCCGCCGGTATCTCATGAGAGAACTGGACCGGATCGCCGTCATCGGCGCTGGCCGCCTCGGCTCCGCGCTGGTCCCCGCGCTCCGCGCCGCGGGGCTCACCGTCGACGGCCCGCTCGGCCGCGGCGTCGCGCCCGAGGGCGCCACCGTCGTGCTGCTGTGCGTACCCGACGCGGAGATCCCCCGCGCGGCGGCCGCCCTGGCTCCCGGCCCGCTCGTCGGGCACTGCTCCGGCGCCACCGAGCTCGCCGCGCTGGGCGAGCACGAGGGCTTCGGCCTGCACCCGCTGATGACGCTCACTCGCACGACTGCCGACGGGCCGTCCCCCTTCGCCGGCGCGGGGAGCGCGGTCGCGGGCACGACACCCCGCGCGCTCGTCGTGGCGCACGCCCTGGCCGAGGCGCTCGCGATGCGCGCCGTGGTGGTCGCCGACCACGACCGGCACGCCTACCATGCGGCCGCCTCGATCGCCTCGAACTTCCTCGTCACGCTGCAGGGCGTCGCGGAGCGCCTGGCCGCCACCGCGGGCGTCGAGCGCGAGCTGCTGGTCCCGCTCGTGCGCGCGGCCGTGGAGAACTGGGCGGCGCTCGGCTCCGAGCGGGCGCTGACCGGGCCGATCGTGCGCGGGGACGAGCTGACCGTGGCCCGTCAGCGGGCCGCCGTGGCCGAGCGCGCCCCCGAGCTGCTGGAGCTCTTCGACGCCCTCACGGACGCCACCCGGATGCTCGCCGCGGCGCCGGCGCGCGACCAGGCGGCCGGATGAGGACGGTGCGCACGATCGCCGCCGTGCGCGAGCACGTGGGCGCCGCTCGCGCCGGGGGCCGGACGATCGCGCTCGTGCCCACCATGGGCGCCTTCCACGCGGGCCACGAGGCGCTGATCGCCGCCGCCCGCGCCGCCGCGGGCGACGACGGCCTCGTGGTGGTGTCGCTGTTCGTCAACCCCGCCCAGTTCAACCAGGCCGCCGACCTCGCCGCCTACCCCCGCAGCGAGGCCGACGACGCCGCGCGTGCCACGGAGCTCGGCGTCGACCTCCTGTTCGCCCCCGCGGTGGAGGAGATCTACCCGGACGGCTTCACCACGACGGTGACCGTGGCGGGCCTCTCCGACGTGCTCGAGGGCGCCCAGCGCCCCGGGCACTTCGCCGGCGTCACCACGGTCGTGACCAAGCTGCTCAACATCGTCGCGCCCGACGTCGTCCTCTTCGGCCAGAAGGACGCCCAGCAGGTGGTGGTCGTGCGCCGGCTCGTGCGCGACCTGGACCTGCCCGTGCGCCTCGAGGTGATCTCCACCGTGCGCGAGCCCGACGGGCTGGCGCTCTCGAGCCGCAACCGCCTCCTGGACCCCGCCGACCGGGCCGCCGCGCTCTCCCTCTCCCGGGGGCTGCTCGCGGCGCGCGAGTCGCTCGAGGCCGGCGAGCGCGACGCCGCGCGCCTCGGCGACGCGGTGCGGGCGGCGATGGACGGCGTGGAGCCGGAATACGTCGCGGTCGTCGACCCGGACACGCTCGCCCCGCTGGACACCGCAACCGAGTGGATGTTGGTTGCCGTGGCCGCCCGGGTAGGCCCGGTCCGCCTGATCGACAACCTCCTCATCGACCACCGCCAGACCCAGGTGGCGACCTCCTCGGAGGCGCCAACCACCCCCAAGGAGTGATCGCATGTCCTTTCACCCGCGTCCCGAGCGCCCCGCCGCCGACCGCCGCCCGGTCACGCTCTCGAAGCTCGCCGAGATGCGCGCGCTCGGCGAGCCGATCGTGATGGTCACGGCCTACGACCACCCGAGCGCGCTGGTCGCCGACGCCGCCGGGGTCGACGTGGTGCTGGTGGGCGACTCCGCCGCCAACACGGTGCTCGGCTACCGCGACACGGTCCCCGTCACCGTGGAGGAGATGCTGATGCTCTGCGGCGCCGTGCGGCGCGGGCTGCAGACCCCGCTGCTGGTCGGCGACCTGCCGTTCGGCTCCTACGAGGCCTCGGACGCCCTGGCGGTCGAGACCGCGCAGCGCTTCGTCAAGGAGGCGGGATGCGACGCCGTCAAGCTCGAGGGCGGCGGCCCCTCGGCCGAGCGCGCGAGGGCGATCGTCCGCGCCGGCGTCCCCGTCATGGGACACGTCGGGCTCACGCCCCAGACCGCGACAGCGCTCGGCGGCTACCGCGCCCAGGGCCGGACGGCGGCGCGCGCGCGGCAGGTGCTCGAGGACGCCCGCGCGCTGCAGGACGCCGGCTGCTTCTCGATCGTCTTCGAGGCGATCCCCGCGCAGGTCACCGACGTGATCATGGAGCACATGGAGGTGCCGGTGATCGGCATCGGGGCGGGCGCCAGCACCGACGGCCAGGTGCTCGTGCTGCACGACATGCTCGGCATGCACGACGGCTTCCTGCCGCGCTTCGCCAAGCGCTTCGCGGACGTTCGCGCGGAGATGGTCCGCGGCATGTCCGCCTACGCCGAGGACGTGCGCACGCGGCGCTTCCCGACCGAGGAGCACGCGTACGGGATCGCGCCCGAGGAGATCGACCGGCTGCGGGACGAGCTGTCCCGGGAGGACCACTCGCACGCCTGAGCGCACCCGGGCGGCCGCGGCGGCGACGGCTCGGGCACCTACACTCCCGCCCATGGGTCGCCTGTCGCAGATCTTCGCGCCCCGCGAGCGCGAGTTCTTCGACCTCTTCGAGGAGTCCGGGCAGAACATCGTGCGCGCCGCCGCGCTGCTCGAGCGCATGCTCGAGACCTGGCCGGACGAGCGCGAGCTGGCGCGGGAGGTCCGCGACTGCGAGCACGAGGGCGACCGCATCACCCACGACATCATCCAGCGCCTCAACCAGACGTTCGTCACCCCGATCGACCGTGAGGACATCTACGCTCTGGCGTCCGCCCTCGACGACATCGTCGACTTCATCGAGGAGGTCGCCGACTTCCTCGGCCTCTACCGCGTCGAGGCTCCGATGGACCAGGCCTCCACGATGGCGCGGATCCTGCACGAGTCGTGCCGCCAGGTCGCGGGCGCGATCCCGCGGCTGCGCACCTTCCGCGACATCAACCACTACACGGTCGAGGTCAACCGGCTCGAGAACGAGGGCGACCGCGCCGCGCGCGAGGCCCTCGCCTCCCTGTTCGAGCGCGGAATCGACCCCATGCTCGTGATCCGCTGGAAGGACATCTTCGAGCGCCTCGAGGAGGCGATCGACTCGACCGAGCGCGTGGCCAACATCCTCGAGGGCATCGTCATCAAGAACACGTGACGGGCCTCGGCACGTGAACAACGACGCCGTTCTCTGGATCGTCGTCGCAACCGCGCTCGCGTTCGACTTCACCAACGGCTTCCACGACACCGCAAACGCGGTAGCCACCTCGATCTCGACGCGGGCGATGCCGCCGCGCGTCGCGGTCGCGCTGGCCGCCGCGCTCAACTTCGTCGGCGCGTTCCTCTCGCTGGCGGTGGCCGCGACCGTGGCCAAGGGCATCGTCGAGTCCGGCGTGGTCACGCCGGCGGTCGTGTTCGCCGGGCTGATCGGGGCGATCGCCTGGAACCTCGCCACGTGGTACTTCGGGCTGCCGTCGTCGTCCTCGCACGCCCTGATCGGCGGCCTGATCGGGGCCGCGCTGGTCGCCGGCGGGTGGGACGCCGTGCAGTGGGACGGCGTGATGGAGACCGTGGTGGCGCCCGCGCTGGTGGCGCCGGTGCTGGCGCTCGTGGTGGCGGGCCTCGGGATCCTCATCGCCTACCGGATCGTCGGCCACCAGCGGCCGGGGCCGGTGGCGCGGGGGTTCCGGCTCGGCCAGATCGTGTCCGGGAGCCTGTTCTCGCTCTCGCACGGCACCAACGACGCCCAGAAGACGATGGGGATCATCTTCCTGGCGCTCGTGGCCAACGGCAACGCGCAGGCGAGCGACGACGTCCCGACCTGGGTGATCCTCTCGGCCGCCTCGGCGATCGCGCTCGGGACCTATGTGGGCGGCTGGCGGATCATCAAGACCATGGGCACGCGGATCATCAAGATGGACCCGGCGCAGGGCTTCGCCGCCCAGGCCGCGGGCTCCGCCGTGATCCTGTCCGCCTCCCACGTGGGCTTCCCGCTGTCTACCACCCATGTCATCTCGGGCGCGATCATGGGCGCGGGCGCCGCCAAGCGGCTCTCCGCGGTGCGCTGGGGCGTGGCCGGCAACATCGTGATCGCGTGGGTGCTCACCCTGCCGGCGGCCGCCGCAGTGGGCGGGCTGACGTACGCCATCGTCCGCCTGCTGGGCGAGACGGGCGCCGGCCCGCTCGTGGTGTCCGTCGCGCTGCTGGTGGCGCTCGCCGTCGCATTCGCGCGCCGCATGGCGACCGGCCGCACGCTGACGGCGGAGGGCTGAGCGGATGCCTGTGCCCGTCGCGCAGATCAGCGCACACGACCTGCTCGAGGTGGTCGTGGTCTCGCTCCTGGCCGGGGTCGCGATCACCACGCTGTTCGCGCTCGTGGTGCGCTGGGGCGCGCGGACGACCGAGGCCCACTATGCGGGCAACTCCGTCGCCCGGATCGCCTACGGGGCGCTGACGACGGTGGCCTTCGTGGTGTTCGCGGCCGGCGTGGTCGTCGGTGTACAGGTCATGCTCTCGAGCAAGTAGGCGCCCCGCCGTTCACGCCCCGACGCGGCGCAGCACCCGCGCGGGCGCGCCGGCGGCGATCGACAGCGGCGGCACGTCCGCGGTGACCACGGAGTTGGCCCCGATGACCGAGCGCGCGCCGATCGTGACGCCGCTGGTGACGACGACGTTGGCCCCGCACCACACGTTGTCGCCGAGGACCGTCGGTCCCTTCGAGGTGAACCCCTGCCACGGGACCGGCCGGCCGGGGTCGTCGTAGCGGTGGTTGGCGTCGGAGATGAAGCAGCCGTTGGCAAGCATGCAATGGGGCCCGATCTCGACCCGGTCGAGGGCGGCGATCTGCACGCCGAGGTTGAGGATCGAGCCCTCGCCGATGCTGATCCGGCCCGGGGCCACCGCCGTCAGCCACACGCCCGGTTCGAGCAGCACGTGCTCGCCGACCTCGAGGCGCCCCTCGCGGAGCATCTCGAGCACGTTGCCGCGCACCGGCCAGCGGCAGAACGCCCCGCGCTGGGCGAACTCCCAGTGGATGCGCGCGCGGTTCCACGGCAGCGAGTTGCGCTCGTACCAGCGCCATTTCTGGCCCCAGAGCCGGATCCGGGCGGCGTCCACGGCGCAGGAGTATGCCCTCCGCAAGCCTGGTTGCAGGGCGTCGTAACGCCGCGCGGAGGGGTGTCTGGGGCACCAGGCTCGGCTAGACCTCACTCCCGACTCGGAAACACGGAGGTCACCAGACGTGCGCCCAACTCCCCCACTCCTCGCCACCACCATCGCGGTCGCCGTGCTCGGCACGCTCGCGACCGCCCCGTCGGCCGTCGCGGCCGTCGACGTCACCGTGCAACCCGGCGACACGCTGTGGTCGATCGCCTCCCGCAACAACCTCACCACGCGGACGCTCGCGGCCTACAACGGGCTCCCGGAGGACGGCAGCGTCGTCCTCGGCTCGACCGTCAAGGTCCCGACCGTCGCCGAGGGCAGCGCCGCGCTGCAGCAGGGCGGGGCGCAGCCGGCCTCGACCGGCTCGTCGGGCACCTCCGGCCAGGGCTCGACCGCCCAGGCGCCCGCCGGCGGCCCGGCGGCCATGGGCTCCTACGTCGTGCGCGCGGGCGACACGCTGTCGGGCCTCGCCGCCTCGGCGCGCGTCCCCGTCGCCCAGATGGCGTCCATGAACGGGATCGACCCCGCCGCGCCCCTGCTGACCGGGACGGTCATCAAGCTGCCCAGCGGCGCCCCCGCCCCGGCGCGGTCGTCGGAGCCCGAGCCCGCCGAGCACGTCGTGCCCAAGGCCGCCCCGGCCGCGACGCCGCAGCGCGTCGGCGCCGGCGACGTGCAGACGGTCGCCGCCCAGTACGGCGTCCCGCCGTCGCTGGCCGCCGCGATCGCCTGGCAGGAGAGCGGCTTCAACAACTCCATGGTCTCGGACGCCAACGCCCGCGGCGTGATGCAGGTCATGCCCGGCACGTGGAGCTGGGTGCAGGACAACCTCTCCGACCGCCGGCTCGATCCGAACTCCGCCAACGACAACGTGCACGCCGGCGTGATGTACCTCAAGCAGCTCCTGGCCGACACCGGCGGCGACGAGAACGCCGCGATCGCCGGCTACTACCAGGGCCTCGGCTCCGTCCGCTCGCGCGGCCTGTTCGACGACACCAAGAGCTACGTGTCGAACGTGCAGGCGCTGCGCTCGCGCTTCGGCGGCTGACGCGCGGGCGTGCCCGCCGCGCACCCCGGGGCGCGCGGCGGGGCCGCTGCGCGCACACGCGGCTCGCGGCCCACGCCCGGCGCCCCGTCCGCGTCCCTGCGCAGCGGCGGCAGGGCTGAGGCCGCGGGCGGACGGCCGCCGCCGGCCGCCGGCCGGAGCGACGCCGCGCCCTCGTCGGCGGCTGCCGCCCGAGACGGGTAGGTTTCCGCCGCGTGACGGAAGGTGCGCGCCTCGGGGTGGATGTCGGCGGGACGTTCACGGACCTCGTGCTGATCGCGGGCGACCGGCTGGTGACCGCCAAGGTCCCCTCCACGCCGCGCGACCAGTCCGAGGGCGTCATGCGCAGCCTCGAGGCCGCGGGGCTGCCGGGCGCGGCGGGCACGGACGGGCCGGCGGCCTTCGCGCACGGCATGACGGTGGCCACCAACGCGCTGCTCGAGCGCCGCGGGGCGCGCACGGCGCTCGTGACCACCGAGGGCTTCCGCGACGTGATCGAGATCGGCCGCCAGGACCGCGCGTCGCTGTACGACCTCACGGCGCGGCGGCCGGCGCCGCTCGTCCCGCGCGAGCTGCGCTTCACGGTGCGCGAGCGGATGGGCCCCGACGGGGTGCTCGAGCCGCTCGACGAGCACTCGCTGCGCGAGGCGGTCGAGGCCGTGCGGGAGGCCGACGTGGAGGCGGTCGCGGTGTGCCTGCTGTTCGGCTTCCTGCACCCGGAGCACGAGCAGGCGGTCGGCGGCGCGCTGCGCGAGGCGCTCGACGGCGTGCACGTGTCGCTGTCGTCCGAGGTGCTGCCCGAGTTCCGCGAGTACGAGCGCTGCTCGACGACCGTCGCCGACGCCTACCTCGCGCCGCGGCTCGCCGCCTACCTGGAGCAGCTGGCGTCGCGCGCCGAGGACGCGGGCGTGCCCACGCCGCTCGTGATGCAGTCCTCCGGCGGCGTCGTGGAGATCGGCGACGCCGCGCAGGCGGCCGCCGGCTGCCTGCTCTCGGGGCCCGCCGGCGGCGTGGTGGGCGCGGCCTACGCGGCGCGGGCGAGCGGCTTCGACGACGTCCTCACCTTCGACATGGGCGGCACCAGCACCGACGTCGCGCCGATCCTCGACGGCGAGGCCCAGACCACCACCGAGTCGGTCGTGGCGGGCGTGCCGGTCAAGCTGCCGATGGTCGACGTCCACACGGTCTCGGCGGGCGGCGGGTCGATCGCGTGGGCCGACGCGGGCGGCGCGCTGCGGGTCGGGCCACACTCGGCGGGCGCCGATCCCGGCCCGGCCGCCTACGGCCGCGGCGGCGAGGAGCCGACGGTGACCGACGCGAACCTGTTCCTCGGCTACCTCGGCGACGGGGCCGAGCTGGGCGGCGAGGTCGTGCTGGACCGCGGCCGCGCCGAGGCGGCGCTGGAGCGGGCCGGCGAGTCGCTGGGGCTCGACCCCGAGGCGGCCGCGCTCGGCATCGTGCGCGTGGCCAACGCCGAGATGACGCGGGCGCTGCGCGTGATCTCGGTCGAGCGCGGCCTCGACCCGCGCGACTTCGCGCTGGTCGCCTTCGGCGGCGCCGGGGGGATGCACGCGTGCGCGCTCGCCGAGGAGCTCGGGATGGCGACGGTGCTCGTGCCCCGGACGGCCGGCGTGCTCAGCGCGCTCGGTCTGGCGATCTCCGACCTGCGGCGCGACAGCGTGCGGCCGCTGCTCGGCGAGCTCGACCACGGCGCGATGGAGGAGGCCTTCGGCGAGCTCGAGTCCGGCGCCTCCGAGCCCGACCTGCGCCGCCGCGCGGACCTGCGCTACCGCCACCAGTCGTTCGAGCTGACGGTCGACGCCGACGACCTCGACGACCTCGCCGAGCGCCTGCACGTCGCGCACGAGCGCCGCTACGGCTACCGGATGGACGAGGAGCCGGTCGAGCTCGTCAACGTGCGCCTGGTCGCCACCACCCCGGTCGAGAAGCCGCCGCTGCGCGCGGGCGAGCGCTCGCCGGACGCGGGACGCGAGCGGCGGCGCGCGTGCTTCGACGGCGAGTGGCAGGACGTCGAGGTCGTGCCGGGCGCCGCGCTGGGCCCGGGCGACGCGGTCGAAGGCCCGGCGATCGTGGAGCTGGCCGAGGCCACGTGCGTGGTGCGACCGGGGTGGTCGGGGGAGCTGGACGAGGCGGGCGCGCTGGTGTTGCGACGATGAGCGGGACGAGGGACGGTCTCGATCCGGTCACGCTGTCGGTGCTCGCCAGCGCCCTGGCCGGGATCGCCGAGGAGATGGGCGCAGTGCTGATCCGCGGCGCCTACTCGTCGAACATCAAGGAGCGCCGCGACTGCTCGGCGGCCCTGTTCGACGCCCGGGGCCGCATGGTCGCGCAGGCCGAGCACATCCCCGTCCACCTCGGGGCGATGCCGGAGTCGGTGGCGGCGGTGATGGAGCGCGACCCCGCGCCCGGGGACGTCTTCATCCTCAACGACCCGTTCACCGGCGGCACCCACCTGCCCGACATCACGCTCGTGTCGCCGATCGCGCTCGACGGCGAGGTGCTCGGCTTCGCGGTCACCCGCGCGCACCACTCGGACGTCGGCGGCATGAGCCCGGGGTCGATGCCGAGCAACTCGCACGAGCTGCTGCAGGAGGGGCTCGTGATCCCGCCGCTGCGGCTAGAGCGCGCCGGCGAGGTCGTCGACGACGTCCTCGACCTGATCCTCTCCAACGTGCGCACGCCGGCGGTCCGCCGCGGCGACCTGCGCGCCCAGATCGCCGCCAACCGGCTCGCCGAGCGGCGCCTCGCCGAGCTCGTCGAGCGCCGCGGCCGCGACATCGTGCTGGCCGCCTTCGACGAGGTGCTGTCCTACGCCGAGCGGCGCACGCGCGAGGCGCTGCGCGGCGTCCCGGACGGCCGCTACGAGGCGCGCGGGGCGATGGAGGGCGACGGGGTCACGAGCGACGACGTGGAGATCGCGGTGGCCGTGACGGTCGAGGGCGACGGCCTCGAGATCGACTTCGAGGGCACCGCCGACGCGGTGGCGGGCAACGTCAACTGCCCGCTGGCCGTGACCCACTCGGCGTGCTACTTCGCGCTGCGCGTGCTGCTGCCGAGCGACGTCCCCGCCAACGGGGGCGCCTACGCCCCGGTCGCGGTGCGGGCGCCCGAGGGCAGCCTCGTGTGCGCGCGGCCGCCGTCCGCGGTGGTGGCGGGCAACGTGGAGACGTCGCAGCGGATCGCGGACACGGTCCTGCTCGCGCTCGGGCAGGCCGTCGACCTGCCCGCCCAGGGCCAGGGGACCATGAACAACCTCATCATCGGCGGCCGCGGCTGGACGTACTACGAGACGATCGGGGGCGGCCAGGGCGCGAGCGCCGCCGGCGACGGGCCCTCCGGCGTCCACGTGGGGATGAGCAACACGCTCAACACGCCGGTCGAGGCGCTCGAGCTGGAGTTCCCGATGCGCGTCGAGCGCTACGAGCTGCGCGCCGGCTCGGGCGGCGAGGGAGAGCACCGCGGCGGCGACGGGATCGAGCGCGCCGTGCAGGTGCTCGAGCCGGCCACGCTGTCGCTGCTCACCGACCGCCGGCGCCACGCTCCCCAGGGGGGTCACGGCGGCGGGCCGGGCGAGGTGGGCGCCAACCTGCTCGACGGCGAGGAGCTCCCGGCCAAGACCACCCGGTCCCTCGAGCCCGGCGCGGTCGTGACCGTGCGCACCCCCGGGGG
>Ga0247826_10000039_pt1 | contig 15436 bp, 11 predicted proteins | sample 12C_Control_Day1_FD_200152 | JGI IMG/M metagenome (GOLD analysis project Ga0247826, IMG submission 200152) | Soil microbial communities from agricultural site in Penn Yan, New York, United States - 12C_Control_Day1 | ecosystem: Environmental > Terrestrial > Soil > Agricultural land | place... | reverse complement strand
GGCGAGGCGCCCGAGGCGGCAGCCGAGGAGCCGGTCGCGGCGTAGCCGACGCGTCTGGCTAGCGTGGCCGCGTGTCCGACCTGCTCATCCGAGGGGCCCGGCTGGTCCCGGTGCGCGAGGGCGACGTGGCGCCCGACGACCCGGTCGACGTGCTCGTGCACGCCGGCCGGGTCGTCGGCGTCGGCCCCGGGGTGGACCGACCGGCCGGAGCCGAGGAGGTCGCGGCCGACGGGCGGTGGCTGATCCCCGGTCTGTGGGACCAGCACGTGCACTTCGGCCAGTGGACGCTCGCCTCCCAGCGCGTCGACGCCAGCGCGGTCCGATCGCCTGAGGAGGCGACCGCGCTGGTGGCCGAGCGGGTTACCGCAGAGCCGGGCCGCCCGGTGATCACCTGGGGCCACCGTCCCGGCGTCTGGGCCCGCGAGGGGACCGTCGCCGAGCTGGACCAGGTCTCCGGGGTGACTCCCGTGGTGCTGATCGCCGGCGACGGTCACCACGGCTGGCTCAACAGCGCCGCGCTGGCCGCGCTCGGGCTCGGCGAGCGCGACGACGTGGTCAGGGAGAACGAGTGGTTCGCGGCCTACGACCTGCTCACCCACCTCACCGGTGACGACGGGCACGCGCCCAGCGCCTACCGGCAGACCCTCGACGCCGCGGCAGCGCAGGGCGTGGTCGGAATGGTCGACTTCGAGTTCATGGGGGGCGTCGACGACTGGGTCGAGCGCTGGTCCAGGGGCTGCGACCGGCTCCGGGTCCGGGTGGCGACGTACGCCGACCGGCTCGAGGAGGTGATCGAGGCCCGGCTGCGCACCGGCGACGCGCTGACCGAGGCCGACGAGCGGCTCACCATGGGACCGCTGAAGATCATCAGCGACGGCTCCCTCAACACCCGCACCGCTTGGTGCTGCGAGCCGTACGCCGACGGGGCCAAGCTGGCGCAGCCCGCCGGTGCGGCCAACCTCTCCGAGGCCGAGCTCACCGCGCTCCTCGCCCGCGCCCACATGTCCGGCCTCGAGGTGGCCACCCACGCGATCGGCGACGCGGCGGTCACCGCCGCCCTCGACGCGTACGCAGCCACCGGCGCCCGCGGCTCGATCGAGCACGCGCAGCTGATCGGCCGCGACGACGTACGCCGGATCGCCGAGCTGGACCTGCGGGCCAGCGTGCAGCCGGGCCACCTGCTCGACGACCGCGACCTCACGGAGCTGATCTGGCCGGGCCGAGGGATGAGGTCGTTCGCGTTCCGCTGGATGCTCGATGACGACGTGCGGCTCTGCTTCGGGTCGGACGCCCCCGTCTCACCGCTGGACCCCTGGCTGGCGATGGCGGCAGCCGTCCACCGCAGCGCCGACGACCGCCCGGCCTGGCACCCCGAGCAGGCGGTGACCGTGCGCGAGGCGCTGGCCGCCTCGGTGGACGGCCAGTCGATGGTGGGCGTCGGTTCCCCTGCCGACCTGGTCCTGCTCGACCGCGACCCGCTGGCCGCGCACGCGGATCCGGAGGACGCGGCCGCGGCTCTGCGCACCATGACGGTGGCGCTGACCGTGGTCGGCGGCCGCCCGGTCCACGTCGGCAGCTGACCTGCCTCAGGTGGCTGCGACGAAATGTGCCGTCACCCGACGCCCGGCGCGGTAGTCGCCGATCCCCCTGGCCTCCGGGTTGTCGCGGATGAGGCCGCCCCAGTCGGAGAGGGACTCCAGGCGGAAGCCGTGCGACCGGCCCATCACCTCGAGCGCGGCGAGCGAGGGCCGGCCGACCAGCACGCGACCGCCGTACGAGAACGCGTCGTCGACCGCGTTGCCCTGCCTCGAGGTCGGCTCCTGGAAGAGGTGGACCATGGGACGGGTCTCGCCCGGCTTCACCATGGTGTCGACCAGCACGTGGCCTGGCCGGCACTCGCGGATCCTCGTCCAGAGCTCGTTGAAGCGAAGCGTGTGGTAGAGGAAACCGAGGCACAGGACGACGTCGACCTTGACCGGGTCGACTTCGAGAACGTCGAAGACGTCCCCGGCGACGAAGGTGTACGCGGTCTGGTCGGCTCCGGAGAGGCGCAGGTTCTGCTCGGCCGCCCGCACCAGGTCCGCACGCGCCTCGATCCCGACCACGGACCGTGCGCCGGTCTCGAGCGCGGCCAGGGACCACCTGCCGTCGTGGCTTGCGATGTCGAGCACGCTCGCTCCCGTCAGCAGGTCGGCGTGCTCAGCGAAGATCGCCTCGTAGCGGAGGTTGAGGCGCCACGGCTGAGGCGACGTCTCACTTGTCTCGAAGAAGCGGGGATAGCGGTCGAAGAAGCCGGTGGTCACCCGTCGGGTGCCGGGCGCTGAGAGCGGTGGCGGACCCCACGTGTCGCCGCCCGGCGACTGGTCACCGCCGGCCGACGGCAGCAAGCGCCGCGCCAGCCTCCCGAGCGGGAAGGACATGCGGGTCAGGCTATGTCAGCGCGCAGCTCGGCGACGGCCCGTGATGCGGATCGGGGTGCAGCCCCGCGCAAACCGGTCGCGTCGAGTCCGCGGGTTCTGCCCGTGCACGCGCGCTCCTTCGCTTACTGTCCCCTCGTCCGCCCAGCACCTCTCGGGAGAGGCTCGTGCCCCATCGCCTGCGCGCCACGATGGTGGTGGCTCTCGTCGGCTCCCTCGCGCTCATGCTGGGCAGCCCCGCTTCGTCGGTCGTCGGCCCGACCGCGGCTCCCGGACCGGTTGACGGTTCCGGCGGCGACGACGTCCGCCGCCTGCTCGACGTGCCGTTCGCCGACCCGGGCTTCTACACCGAGGGCAGGTCCCGCTACATCTACTCCACCGGCCACGACCTCGCTTCCGGTCGCGCGTTCCGGGTGTCCCGGTACGACGAGGCGACCGGCAAGTACGGCCTACCGCGGGCGTCGATGCTGGAGCGACCGAAGTGGGTGGGTCCGCGCGGCAGTCGCCACGACCGAGGCGAGGTGCACATGTGGGGACCCCATGTGTGGAAGCGGTCGGTCCCCGGCCCGCGCGACTACGTCATGTACTTCAGCGGGTCGAAGCGCGGCGGGTCCGACTGCATCGGGATGGCCGTTGCCGAGACGCCGATGGGCCCGTTCGTGCCGAAGCCCCGGCCGATGCGCTGCACCGACCGTGGGGCCACGCTGATCGACCCGGCGTACTTCCGCACCCGCGGCGGCCTGCGCTACCTGGTCTACAAGCGGCACCACTACCGCCCGATGGCTGTCGGCATCTGGGCGGTGCGGGTGCGGCCCGACGGCACCCGCCGGGCGGGCGCGCGACCCTTCCTCGTCATCGACGGCGGCCGGCGGCAGATCGAGGCGCCGTCCGTGGTGGCCCGGAACGGCCGGGTCTACACGTTCGCCTCCCGGCTCCGCTATGCCAGCTGCGCCTACCGGACCGTGGTCTACGTCGCCCGCGCGCTGCGACGGCCGTTCCGGTCGCTCGGGACGCTCAGCCTGCACCGGCGCAACGGCCAGCCGTTCTGCGGCCCCGGTGGTGCGGAGGTGCGCAACGTGCAGGGAACGTACCGGATCGTCTTCCACGCCTTCGACAAGAACCCGGAGACGTACCCCGCGGCGCCCCGGTTCGTGTGGGGTGGTCATCTGCGCTGGACCGACGACGGCCGTCCCTACGCCGCGCCGGTGCCTTCGCCTGCGCGCTTCGAGCCCAGTGCGACGGTCAACAGCAGCACGAAGTCGGGGTCGTCCAGCCGGTCTCCGTACAGCTCGCGGAGCTGACCCATCCGGTAGCGCACCGTCTGCGGGTGCACGAACAGCTGGGTCGCGACCGCCTCGCGGCGGCCGTGGTGGAGCAGCCAGGCCCGGAGCGTCTCGGTGAGCTTCTCGGCGGTGCCCGGCCGCATCGACCCCAACGGCGCCAGTGCCTGCTCGCGGAGGTCGGCCAGCGCCTCGGGATCCGCGGTGAGCACCAGCTCGGTGAGGCGCGCCTCGGTGTCCGGGCCGAGCCCCAGCTCGCGCGCCCGCAGCGCCCGTGAGTACGACGAGGCGACCTCGAGCCAGGGCCGCGGCGGACCGGCGATGCCATCGCGGCCCGCGATCGCACGGAGCACGGTGGTGCGCCTGCGGCCGTGCGCGTCGGGGACCAGCAGCAGCGCCGCGTCGTCGAGCCCGGCCACATCACCCGCCTGCAGGGTGCGGGACGACAGGGCGCTGAGCACCGGGCGCACCTGGGCCTCCGGGACGATCACGGCGGTGAGCGTGCGCGGCGCCTTCCACTCGGCCCGCTCCGCGGCCTTGAGGACGGTGTCGGCGGGGGCGCCGGTGAGCAGGTGGTGGGCGATCCGCTCCTGCAGGCGCTGCCGGACCCGACCGGTGGTCGCCAGCTCGTCGGTGTGCCCGGCGACGCTGGCGGCCGACAGCTCGTCGATGTAGGCGAACACCAGCTCGGCGAACGACACCAGCGTCTCGGCGTCCAGCCCGTTCTGCACGGCGGTCGTCGACATCTCGTGCCAGGAGACCCGGGCGCCGATCCGGTACGCCGACAGCAGCGCGTCGGTGGAGCGCCCGCTGCGGGCCTCTCCGCGGCCGAGCTGGTAGGCGCCCTCCACGGCCGGGGCGGCGGGCGTGCGTGGATCCGAGCCGCGGCGCCCGCCGGCCAGGGACAGGAACCCGCCCAGCGCGAGCTGCACGGCGTTGCGGATGGTTTCGCCCATCGGACCGCTGAACGCGTCCTCGTAGCTGGGCACCTCGTCGATGATCGCGGAGACGACCCGCTCGGCCACGGCGGGCAGCTGAAGACGGATCTCATTCACCGCCTCCTCGGGCAGCAGCAGTCCGTGCCCCGCTGTACGCCTGGCGGCTGGTCGCATTTTGTCTCCTGTGAACAATCTTTGGTGGTCGATTCACGTGCTCTGCATAGGACTTTAGCCCGATCGCGTAGCAGACTGAAGGCATGAGCTCGTTTACCGTTGGCCGGACCGGTCCGGAGACCCGGACCCTGACCCGCCCGCGCCCGCGCCTGCGCGACCGGGTCCGCCGGTTCGCGGAGGCGGCGGTGACCCCGCTGGAGATCTCCGACGTCCTCGACGTCTTCCACCCGTTGCGCTCCGGCGCCCAGCTACGCGGCAAGATCGTCGCGGTCGTTCCCGAGACCACCGAGTCCGCCACGATCGTGATCAAGCCGGGCCGTGACTGGGCCGGACACGTGCCGGGCCAGTACGTGCGGGTCGGCGTCGACGTCGACGGCGTGCGCATGTGGCGCACCTACTCCCTCACCCACGGGCCGCGTCCCGACCGGTGCATCAGCCTGACCGTGAAGGCGATCCCCGACGGCGTGGTGTCCAACTACCTCGTGCACCGAGCCCGCGTTGGCCAGATGCTGCAGCTGGAGCAGGCCGAGGGCGAGTTCGTCTTGCCGCAGCCGATTCCCGACAAGTTGCTCCTGGTCACCGCGGGCTCGGGCATCACCCCCGTGATCGGGATGCTGCGGAACCTGTTCTCCCGGAGCAAGCCGGTCGCCACCGACATCGTCATGGTGCACGTCAACCCCACCGAGTCCGCCGCGCTGTTCCGCGAGGAGCTCCGGTTGCTCGGGTCGACGGGGCGGATCCGGCTGATCGAGCGGTACGACGACCGCGACGGCCTGCTCGAGGTCGCCCAGATCGACGAGCTGGTGCCCGACCTCACCGAGCGGCTGAGCTACGCGTGCGGCCCGGCCGGGCTGCTCGACGCGCTCGAGGAGCACCACACCGCCCGCGGGCTCGCCCTGACCACCGAGCGGTTCCGGCCCACGGTGATCGCCGCGTCCGGCGAGGGCGGCACGCTCTCGTTCGCCTCCGGCACGGTCGTGGAGGCCGACGGCGCCACCCCGATCCTGGACGCCGCCGAGGGCGCGGGCGTGCTGATGCCCAGCGGCTGCCGGATGGGCATCTGCATGGGCTGCGTGCTGCCGCTGAAGGAGGGCGCGGTCCGTGACCTCCGCAACGGCGAGCTGACCGTCGCCGTACCCGGCGAGACCGACCGCGCCGGCGTACCCATCCAGACCTGCATCAACGCCGCTGCCGGCGCCTGCACCATCGACCACTGACCCCCACTGTTAGGGAGCCATGACCGCCATCACCAAGAAGCCCGAGAACCCGATCGCACACCTGACGCCCGAGGACGTCGAGCAGATCGGCTACGAGCTCGACGCGATCCGCCAGGACGTCATCGATGCCCGCGGCGAGGCCGACGCCAAGTACATCCGCCGGGTGATCAGCGTGCAGCGGCGGCTCGAGCTCGGCAGCCGGGCGGTGCTGCTGGCATCGGTGTTCCCGCCCGCATGGGTGGTCGGCACGGCCGGCCTGAGCATCGCCAAGATCCTCGAGAACATGGAGATCGGCCACAACGTCCTGCACGGCCAGTGGGACTGGATGCGCGACCCGAAGATCCACTCGACGACGTGGGAGTGGGACATGGCCACGCCCGCCGAGCAGTGGCAGCACTCCCACAACCAGATCCACCACACGTACACGAACATCGTCGGCAAGGACAACGACCTCGGCTACGGCATCATGCGCGTCGACGAGGACCAGCGCTGGCACCCGATCTACCTCGGCCAGCCGCTGTGGAACCTCATCAACGCCACCTTCTTCGAGTATGGCATCGCGGCCTACGACCTCGAGCTCGGGGCGACGATCAAGAAGAAGCAGACCAAGGACCCCGAGTTCCAGCGCCGGCTCAAGGGCGTGCTGACCAAGATCCGCCGTCAGGCCACCAAGGACTACGTCGTCCACCCGGCGCTGTCGCTGCCCACCGGCTCGTTCCTGCCGACCCTGCTCGCGAACTTCACCGCCAACGTGATCCGCAACCTGTGGTCGCACTCGGTGATCATGTGCGGTCACTTCCCCGAGGGTGTGGAGACCTTCGAGCGCAAGTCGATCGACCCGAACGAGACCCGCGGCGACTGGTACGTCCGGCAGATGCTCGGCTCGGCCAACATCTCGGGCTCGAAGCTGATGCACATCCTCACCGGCAACCTCAGCCACCAGATCGAGCACCACCTCTTCCCCGACCTGCCGTCGAACCGGTACGCCGAGGTCGCGCCGAGGGTCCAGGCGCTGTTCGAGAAGTACGACCTCAACTACCACTCCGCCCCGCTGCCGCAGCAGGTGTACTCGGCGTGGCACAAGGTGGTCCGGCTCTCGCTGCCCAACGGCTGGCTCGAGACCACCAACGCGCGCAACCTCCCGCAGCAGCTGTCGCTCCTCTACAAGATGGCCACCGGCGGCCCCAAGATCCGCCGCGCCGCGCAGGCGCGTCTGCAGCAGCAGGCAAGGAAGCTCAAGGCAGCCTGACCGCTGGTCGAACGGGGGTGGCGACGAAGCCTCGCCGTCGAGGCGTTCGAGCGCCGGCTCGCCGTACGCTGCCCGCATGGCCCTGTCGGACTTCCCGCGCCACCCGCTGACCTTCGGCCCCAGCCCGGTCCATCCGCTGCGGCGGCTGAGCGAGCACCTCGGCGGCGCGCAGATCTGGGCGAAGCGCGAGGACTGCAACGCCGGACTGGCGTACGGCGGCAACAAGACCCGCAAGCTGGAGTACCTCGTCCCTGACGCGCTCGCCCAGGGCGCCGACACCCTGGTGTCCATCGGCGGGTACCAGTCCAACCACACCCGCCAGGTGGCCGCGGTGGCGGCGCACCTCGGGCTCGACTGCGTCCTGGTCCAGGAGAAGTGGGTGGACTGGCCGGACGCGCTCAACGACCGGGTCGGCAACATCATGCTCAGCCGGATCATGGGAGCCGAGGTGCGGCTCGACGCGGCGGGCTTCGGGATCGGCTTCAAGGAGTCGTGGGAGCGGGCCCTGGAGGACGTTCGCGAGCGCGGCGGTACGCCGTACGCGATCCCAGCAGGGGCGTCCGACCACCGGCTCGGCGGCCTCGGCTTCGCGCGCTGGGCCGAGGAGGTCGCGGTCCAGGAGCGCGAGCTCGGCGTCTTCTTCGACACGATCGTGGTCTGCTCGGTGACCGGCTCGACCCACGCCGGGATGATCGCGGGCTTCGCCGGACAGGACCGGCCGCGCCGGGTGATCGGGATCGACGCGAGCGCCAAGATCCAGGAGACCAGGGACCAGGTCGAGCGGATCGCCCGGGCCACCGCCGAGCTGATCGGGCTCGGCCGCGACCTGCGCACCGACGAGATCACCGTCCTCGAGGGCTGGGCCGGTGACCTCTACGGCATCCCCGTCCAGTCCACGCTCGACGCGATCCGGCTCACCGGCCAGCTCGAGGGCGTGATCATCGACCCGGTCTACGAGGGCAAGTCGATGGCCGGCCTGATCGACCTGATCCGCAACGGCGACATCGCCAAGGACTCCACCGTGCTCTACGTACACCTCGGCGGGCAGCCGGCGCTCAACGCCTACGCGGCGCTCTTCACCGACACCCGGCGGGTCTGAGAGGGGTCAGCCGACCGAGGCCGGTGCGTCGACGACAGCGCTCCCGTCGCCGGGGTCGATCGGGAACGAGACGTGCTCGTGGACGATCTGCCAGCGATCCTCGATCCGCCGCGCGCACACGGTCGCCCGCAGCCACACTTCCATGTCCTGCCCTCCTCTGCGGGTGCCGCTGTCGGCGTGCAGCATGTGCGCGAACGCCACGTCGGCGTCCACGACGACGCCCAGGTCGTGCGTCTCGAGCCCGATGTCGCCCTGGTACTCGGCGAACCAGCGCAAGAAGTTCTCGCGGACCGCGTCGGCGCTCAGAAGCTGAACGAGGTCTGCCCGTGCGGCGCCTTCGCGAACACCAGCACCTTGGCCGGCGGGACGCGGAACACGTCGGCGACGCCACCGGGGTCGTCCTGGCCGCCGAAGCCGTCGTCGGTCGCGTCGAAGCGCCAGGCCTCGCCGTACTTCTCGAGGTAGGCGGCGGCGACCGGCGACAACGTGTCGAGACCGGTCATCCGCTCGGCGGTGCCCTCGACGATCACGTCGGTGCCCCTCTGCCAGGTGTTGGCGCCCGTGGTGACCGTGACGGCGGGCGCGGCGCTGAGGTTGCGATGCTTCTGCTCCTGGCGGCCGGTGCAGAACCAGAAGGCACCGTCGTGCCAGACGCCCACCAGCGGGGTGGTGTGGGGGTGGCCGTTCGCCCGGACCGTGGTGATCCAGTAGAGCTCAGCCGCCTCGAGAAGCTCTTCCGTTGCGGGCCACGTGGCCGCGTCGGCGGTCTCCTCGGAGAAGCGCTGGTCCAGACGTCCGACGGTCTCACGTTCACTCATACAGGGGACGACTGCGCGGAGAACGCCGACTCATCGGTGCCGCGGCCGTATTCTCACGCCGTGCGCGTGTGCGTGCTGGGCGCCACCGAGGTGTGGCGCGATGACCAGCAGGTCGACCTCGGCACCCGCAAGCGGCGGGCGCTGGTCGCCGCTCTCGCCCTGTCCGGCGGTCACCCGGTCTCGGTCGACGCGCTGGTCGACCTGCTCTGGGGCGACTCGCCACCGGACGCGGTCGCCAACACGCTCCAGGCCTACGTGTCCGGGCTGCGCAAGTCCCTGGAGCCCGACCGGGCGCCGCGCACGCCGGCCAGCGTCCTGGTCACCGTCGCCCCCGGATACGCGCTGCGGGTGCCCGAGGGAGACCTCGACGCGACCCGGTTCGACCGGCTGGTCAGCGGCGTGCACCGCCGGCTGGGCACCCGCGGCACCTGGTGGGAGCCACCGGGGCTGACCGACGACGTGATCTCGGAGTGCCTCGCCGACGTCGACGAGGCGCTGGCGCTGTGGCGGGGGACGCCGTACGTCGACCTCGAGGAGGCGCCGCCCGCCGTGGCGGAGCGGGCCCGGCTGGAGGAGCTGCGCAGCGTGGCGCTCGAGGACCGCGCGGTGCTGCGGCTCGCGCTCGGCGACCACGGCACCGTCGCGGCGGAGCTGGAGTCGCTGACCGCGGCGTACCCGCTGCGCGAGCGGCTGTGGGGCCTGCGGGCGGTGGCCCTGGCCCGGGCCGGTCGCCAGGCCGACGCCCTCGACGCCCTCCGGGGGGTGCGCGAGGTGCTCGACCGGGAGCTCGGCCTCGAGCCCAGCGTCCAGCTGCGCGACCTGCAGACAGCGGTGCTCCGCCAGGACCCGGCGCTCTCCCGACGGGAGGCCGTCGCCGCGCCCGCCGCCGCGCCGCCTCCGCCGGCCTCCCCCTCGTCCTCGGCCCCGCGGCTGCCCGACTGGCCGTTGGTCGGTCGCGAGGACCAGCTGGCGATGCTGGTCGACGCGCTCGCCGCCGCCGAACAGGGCGCGCCGCGGTTCGCCGCGCTCACCGGGGAGCCGGGCATCGGCAAGTCCCGGCTGTGCGGCGAGCTCGCGGCCCGGGCCGCAGCCCACGGCGCGAAGGTCGTGGTCGGCCGGTGCTCGCAGGACGACGGTGCGCCGCCGCTGTGGCCGTGGCGACAGGTGCTGCGCGGCCTGGGCGCCGACCTCGCCGTACCGGACGCCGACGACGAGGGCGCCGAGTTCCGCACCTGGGAGGCGATCACCGACCGGGTCACCGAGGCGGCGCGGGACGAGACCGTGGTGGTGGTCCTCGACGACCTGCACTGGGCCGACCGGTCCAGCCTCCGGGTGCTCCGGCTGCTCGCGGAGACCGTGGACACCGGTCACCTGCTGACGCTCGGCACCTGGCGCACGCATCCCGAGCCGGTGGGGGCCCTCGCCGACGCGGCGGAGTCGCTGGCCAGGCGGCACGCCGACCGGTTGGAGCTGCGCGGTCTCACGCCCGCTCAGGCGGCCGAGGTGGTGGAGGCGGTCGCCGACGTGATGCCGACCGACGAGCAGGCCGACCAGCTCGCCGACCGCACCGACGGCAACCCGTTCTTCCTGGTCGAGTACGCCCGGCTCGCCCACGACGGTGGAGACCTGGGCGCCCTGATGGCCGAGTCCGACCCGCCCACCGCCGTGTCCGACGTGCTCGCCCGGCGCATCGACCGGCTGCCGGCAAAGACCAGCGACCTGCTGCGCTGGGCCGGCGTGATCGGGCGGTCCTTCGAGCTGGCCGTGCTGGCCGAGGCCGCCGGGGCCGACGAGGACGAGGCGATCGACCACATCGAGGCCGCGATCGCCGCCGGCCTGGTGCGCGAGGAGGCCGTGGGCAGCTATCTGTTCGCTCACGCCCTGGTCCGCGACGAGCTGTACGGCGGGCTCGGGCCGACCCGCCGGGCCCGGATGCACGCCCGGGTGGCCGAGGCGCTCGAGCCCCGCATCGGCCGGGAGAGTGAGACCGCGCGGCACTGGCTGGCCGCCGGGCCGGCGTACGCCGGACAGGCCTGGCGTGCGGCCCGGGCGGCCGCCGACGCCGCCCGCCGGGTGCACGCGTACGGCGAGGTCGCCGAGCTGCTCGAGGCGGCCCTCGACACCCAGGAGAAGGACCCGACAGCCACGCCGGCCGACCGCTACGACCTGCTGATGCCGCTCGCCGACGCGCACCGCTGGCGCGCCGCCTGGGACGCCCTGCACCTGACCGTGCAACGGGCGATCACGGTGGCTGACGAGCTCGGCGACGTCGAGCGGCTGGCGTCGGCCGCCTCGGCGATGACCGTGGGCGCGCTCTGGCAGTCGGCGCACTACGGCACCACGCACGACGACGTGATCGCCGCGCTGCGCCGGTCCCTGGCCGGGCTGCCGGACGCCGACGGCGCGCTGCGCTGCCGGGTGATGCTCGCGCTGGCCAACGAGCTCTACTACACCTCCAGCTTCGAGGAGCGCACCGCTCTGGTGGAGCAGGCGGTGGCGATGGCCGACCGGCTCGACGACGACGCGCTGAAGGTCGATGCCCGCCAGGTCGGGGCGGTGGCGTTGTGGCAGCCGAGCACCGCGGAGCTGCGCTACGACATGACGCGGGAGGCGATGGAGCGGGCCGAGGCGTCCGGCAACGAGCGGGGGTCCGTCGCGGCGGCGACCATGGTCACGGTCGTGCTCGGGGAGCTCGGCCGGATCCCCGAGATGTGGGAGATGCTCGCCATCGCCCGCGAGCGCGCCGAGCGGCTGCAGTTTCCCTACGGGCTGCTCGTTCTCGACTCCTTGGAGGCCCCGTGGCTCGCGATGGCCGGCCGGTTCGACGAGGCCGAGGAGTGCCTCGGGCGCCTGGGACGGCTGGTGCAGGACGTGTCGATGCGCCAGGCCGAGGACGCCTGGGCAGGCACCCTGATCACGATCCGGCTGTGGCAGGAGCGGCACGCCGAGATCGTGCCGATCATGCAGGCGTTCGAGGACGGTCCGCTTCCGGTCACGCCGACCCTGCTCACCTTCCTGCTCCGGTCCGGCGACGACGAGGCGGCCCGCACCCACGTCGCCACCCACCCGCTGACCGTCGTCCCGACGGACTGGATGGCGATGCTCAACTGGGGCTGCGCCGCCGAGGCCGCCCTCGGGCTCGGTGACCGCGACGTGGGGGCCGAGGTCTACGCGGTGCTGGCGCCGTACGCCGGACGCACGGTCTCCGCCGGGTCCGGCAACGCGATGGGTCCCGTCGACGCGTTCCTCGCCCACGCCGCCGCGGTCGTGGGCGACCTCGAGCTCGCCACCCGGCACGCGGACGACGCGGAGCGGCTGATCGAGGAATGGCAGATCCCGCTGGTCGCGCAGTGGCTGCGCGACCAGCGGGACCGTTACGGCTTCTGACTCAGTTGGGGCTGCCGAAGGCGGCGACCTCGAGCCGCTCGAACCGGCGCCGGGTCAGCCGCAGCATCACCTTGTGCACGGGGCCACCGGGCTTCGCGAACAGCTCTCGCAGCACCGCGTCCGGCAGCCCGTGCGCCACCCACGGCACCAGCCTGAGGATCTCCCGGAAGGACACATCGGCGTCGAAGTGCTCCTTGGTGATCGCCTCCCACTCCTCGGGGGTGAGCAGCGCCTGGATCAGCGCGATCGCCTCGGTCTCCTCGTGCTTGAGGTGCTCGGCGAGCCGCTCCCGCGCGGCGACGAGTCGTACGGCGAGCGCCGCACGGGCGTCGTCGTCCGGGTGCTCGGCGAGCCGCTGCAGCCCGGCCGCGCAGGCCTCCAGGATCGGGTCGATCTCGGAGTGCTCGGCCTCCATCGCCTCCAGCGTGGCCCGCCCCTCCTCGTCGGCGCGGTCCATGAGGGCCGGCCAGAGTCCGGCGTCCTCGCCGCTGTGGTGGTGGTGCAGCGCGGCGGAGAAGATCTCCCAGCGCTCCGCCATCGCCTGCCAGGCCCGCCGGTCCGAGGCCGGCGTGGTGCCGGCCGCGGTGGCGAACGCCTCCAGGTCGCGCCGGAAGGCGTGGTGCATGACGTACATCATCGTCATGTCGATCGGACCCGGGTGGGCCGCGGTCTGACCGGGGAGCCGGAGCTGCTCGGGCCAGTCGGTGGTGGTGTCGGTGGTCATCGTTCTCTCGATTCCTTGAGTGGGTTGGGTCGGCTCAGTGGACGTCGGCGGTCTCGCGGACGGGCGGGACGTCGATGCCCAGGTCGGCGTCGGTGACCTCGGCGCGCACACGGGGCATGATCCGGTCGAGCGCCGGCGGCACCCACCAGTTCCAGCGGCCGAGCAGCGACATGGTCGCGGGCACCAGCACCATCCGGATCACGGTCGCGTCGAGCAGGATCGCGACCGCCATGCCGACGCCGAGCATCTTCACGACGACGTCGACCTCGGTGGCGAAGCCCAGGAAGACGGCGACCATGATCGCGGCCGCACTGGAGATCACCTTGCCGGTGGAGGCCAGCCCGCGGATCACGCTGCCGTGGGCGTCGCCCGTCGCCTCCCAGTCCTCGCGCACCCGGGACAGGAGGAACACCTCGTAGTCCATGGAGAGCCCGAACAGGATGGCGAACATCAGCATCGGCACCCAGCTGGACACCGGTACGGCGTGGTCGAGCCCGAGCAGGCCGGTTCCCCAGCCCCACTGGAAGACCGCGACCATCACGCCGTACGCCGCGCCGATGCTGAGCAGGTTCATGACCGCCGCCTTCAGCGGGACGATCACGGACCGGAACACCAGCGCCAGCAGGAGCACCGAGACTCCCACGACGAAGCCGATGACCAGCCAGAGCCGCTTCGCCAGCAGGTCGGCGATGTCTGCGAACATCGGGATCTGCCCGGTGACCTCCACGCCGTCGGGCACCTGGGCGCGGATCGAGGCGACCGCGTCCGTGGCGCCCTCGTCGGTGGGACTGAACGCCGGCACCGCGTTGAGCAGCGTCAGCGCGCCGTCGGGCGACACGATCGGCTTGCTCACCTCGGCGATGTCGTCGCGGGCCTCGAGCTCGCGGGCCAGCTGGGCCGTCTCCGGGCCGGTGACCCGGTCGCGGTCGACCACGATCTGGATCGGGGCGTTCAGGCCGGGCCCGTACTCCTCGGCGATCAGGTCGTAGGCCTTGCGGGTGGTCAGGTCGGTGGACTGGGTGCTGGGGTCCTGCGGCCAGGTGCGCAGGTCGAGCACCGGCAGCGCCAACACGATCATCACGAGCGCGGCGCCGATGGCCCAGGGGAGCGGCTTGCGGCCGACCTTCGCGGCCCACCGCTCGGTGAGGGTGGGGCGCTCGATGCGCTCGACCGCCGCCTCGACGGGGAGCTTGCGCACCTTGCGCGGCAGGATCCGTCGGCCGGCGAGCCGGCACAGCGCCGGCACCAGCGTGAGCGCGGCCGCCATCACGGAGACGACCGCGATCGCGGTGGCGAAGCCGAAGGAGGCGTAGACCGAGAGCCCGGACAGGCGCAGGCCCATCAGCGAGATCAGCACGGTGAGCCCGGCGAAGACCACCGACCGACCGGCGGTGGCGACCGCACGCCCGGCGGCGTCGGTGAGCTCGTGCCCGCGGCGCAGGTAGTCGACGTGCCGGATCGCGATCAGCAGCGCGTAGTCGATGCCGACACCGAGGCCGACCATCGCAGCGATGGTGGGGGCGGCGGTGCTCACGTCCATGGCGGCGGCGAGCAGCGCCAGGCCGCCCGAGCTGATGCCCAGGCCGACCAGTGCGACGCCGACAGGCAGGCCCGCGCCGATCACGGAGCCGAGCGCCAGGACCAGGATCAGCAGGGCGGCGAGCACGCCGATGATCTCGCCGTACCCCTCGAGCGGGGCCGCGGCGCTGCCGGGCACCTCGCCGCCGAGCTCGACCTGCAGGCCGGAGTCACGGGTGGCCGCCACGGCGTCCTCGAGCGGGTCGAGGTTGCCCATCAGGTCGGGATCGGTGATCGGCACGTCGTACCGGACGTCGATCAGCAGCGTGTCGCCGTCGGCCGAGGGCCGGGGGGCGCTGACCTGGAGGACGTGCGGCATGTCGGAGAGTCGCTCGCCGAGCGCCGCCACCTCGGCGGCGTCGGGGGTGCCGCCGTCGGTGTCGTGGACGACGACCTGGGCGGATGCGTAGCCGGCCTCGGGGAAGTGCTCCCGGAGCTGGTCCACGCCCACCTGGGCGCGGGCGTCCGGGACGTTGTAGTCGTCCTGGGGGTCGCCGCCGAACGAGCCGGCCAGGGTGAGGACGGCGAGCGCGGCGACGAGCCAGGCGAGGAGGG
>Ga0247826_10000037_pt1 | contig 15589 bp, 15 predicted proteins | sample 12C_Control_Day1_FD_200152 | JGI IMG/M metagenome (GOLD analysis project Ga0247826, IMG submission 200152) | Soil microbial communities from agricultural site in Penn Yan, New York, United States - 12C_Control_Day1 | ecosystem: Environmental > Terrestrial > Soil > Agricultural land | place... | reverse complement strand
GTGCATCCGTTCGACCGGGAGGTTCCTCGCAAAGCGCTCCATCCGCTCCTCGGTCGGCTCGAGCGCGAAGTACTGGCCGATGGCGAACACGGCCTGCCCGAACTCCTCGAGGTCCGCGCACGGCGCAACGTCGATCGTCCCCTGTCTCCTGCGCGGTGCCGTCAGAACCCCTCCGGGCACCACGGCGGGATCGGTGTCGCGAACAGCGCGGTCGCACGCCCGAGACCGCCGGGCCGCAACTCTCGCGCGCGCCCGGCCGCGGCGAGCTGCTCGAACGAGAACGCGCCGAGGTACGGCGAGGCGAGGTCGGAGACGTCGAGCGCGACGTCGGCGTCGGCATCCGTCCGGCCGGGCTCGGGCCCCACCGCCCACCGCCCCGCGTTCCGCGCGAACCGATCGTCCTGGACCTCGAGCACGGCCGGCTCCCCGTCCGCGTAGGTGCGCCCTCGTAGCGCGGCCTCGACGTCGACGAGCCGGAGCCAGAGCCCCTCTGCGAGCGACAGGTGAAGACGGCGCGCGTCGGTGACCATGAGCGCGAGCGCCCACGCCGGGTCGATCCGGCCGCTCTTCACCCGGACGACGAGGTCGACACCGAAGAGGTAGCGCCAGATCTCGGCCGTCGCCTCGGGCGAGACCGCGAACGCCTCATTCACGCGCAGCTCCCCGCGCGGCGTGCCCTCCTCCCACTTCTCCTTGATGCGGTACAGCGCATAGCCGGCCGGCTCGCCGTCGATCTCGAGCAACGCATAGAACTTCGGGCCGTAGCCGTCGCGCCAGTGCTCGGGGTCCGCGAGCAGAAACTCGCGCCACCACGCGTCGGAGCGGGCGAGAGACCCCGGCCGCTCCTTGCGGCGGCTCTCGTAGAGCGGGGGGATGAACTCCGTGGCTTCCTCCAGGGTCAGGAGCCGCAACGTGCCGCGCGGGCCGGGGTCGTCGCGGAGAGCGAACGAGCCGCGCTCGGCATCCATGAACGTCTCGGGAGCGGCGATGCCGTAGCCGAAGCGGCCGTAGATCGGCGCCTCGGAGGCCCAGAGGATCGCGATCGGCTCGCCGCGCCCGTGGACGTCGTCGAGCTGCCGGCGCATGAGCTCGGTCAGGATCCCGCGCCGGCGGTGACTCGGATGGACGCCGACCCAGGTGACGCCCGCCGCGGGAGCCATGCCTCCGGGGATCGTCAGCTCGAACGGCCACGACGCCGCGACGCCGACGGGGCGGCCGTCGTCCCACGCGGCGACGACGCGATCGACGGGCATGACCCGCCGCGCGCGCTCGACGTCGTCCTCCTTCGGCTCCTCGCCGAAGGCGACGTACACCGCGCGGTAGACCGCCTCGAACTCGTCCGCGCTCGGGCTCCGATACTCGAGGTCCACGGCGCGCCAGGCTACGCGATCTTCTCGAGCGGCGCGTACTCGATCATGAGCCGCCGCTCGGTGCCGTCCTCTGCGAAGCGCACGGTGACGACTCCACCCGGCTCCATCCCCGTGACCACGCCTTCGCCGAGCGAGGCGTGGCGCACGGTATCGCCGGTGGAGACGACGAGACCCGGGGACGACGGCCGCGGCGCCGCGCTCGGAGGCGATCCGTACCCGCTCCACGACGACGGCCGCAGGCGCTCGCGCTCGGCCTCGGCCGGAAGCTCGTCGAGGAAGCGCGAGGCCAGGTTGTAGCTGCGGCGCCCGAAGAGCGACCGCGACATCGTATGGGTCATGGTCAGCCGCTCCATGGCGCGGGTCATGCCGACGTAGCAGAGCCGCCGCTCCTCCTCGACCCCCTGCTCCTCGACCGCGCGGACGTGGGGGAAGATCCCCTCCTCCATGCCGATCATGTAGACGGCCCGGAACTCGAGGCCCTTGGCGTTGTGGAGGGTCATCAGCGTGACGAGGCCGCGGTCGTCGCTGATCGTGTCCTGGTCGGAGACGAGCGCGACGTCCTGAAGGAAGCCGGCGAGCGAGGCGTCGGCCATTTGCTGGCGGTACTCGCGCGCGACCCCGACGAGCTCCTGGAGGTTCTCGATTCGCCCGCGCGCCTCGATCGTCCGCTCGGCCTCGAGCGCCTCGAGCGTTCCGGTCTTCTCGAGGGCGCGCTCGAGGAGCTCGTCCACGGGGAGCTCCTGCGCGAGCGCCATCAGCGACTCCATCGTCGCGCGGAACCCGCGGACCGCCTTGCACGCGGCGGACGACACGCCGGCCGCCTCGGGGTCGCCCAGCGCCTGGAAGAGCGTCCGGCCGGTGGCGTCCGCGTGCGCGACGAGTCGCGCGAGCGAGGTCTGGCCGATCCCCCGCCGCGGGCGGTTGGCGATCCGCAGCAGCGAGCCCGCGTCGCTCGGGTTCACGAGCACGCTCAGGTACGCCGTCGCATCGCGAATCTCCGCGCGCTCGTAGAACCGGGGGCCGCCGATGACCTGGTACGGGACGTCCTGGCGGACGAGCACGTCCTCGAGAACGCGGGACTGCGCGTTCGTCCGGTAGAAGACCGCGATCTCGCTCGCGGAGGTGCCCTGGTCGATCAGGCCCGCGATCTCCGCGGCCACGAAGCGGGCCTCCGCGTGCTCGTCCTCGACCTCGATCACCCGCACGGGCTCACCCTCGCCGAGGTCCGAGAAGAGGTTCTTCGGCTTCCGCTCGCTGTTCTCGTCGATGACGTCGTTCGCGGCGCGCAGGATCCGGTTCGTCGAGCGGTAGTTCTGCTCGAGCGCGATGACGCGCGTGCCGGGGAAGTCGCGCTCGAACTCCATGATGTTGCGGATGTCCGCCCCTCTGAACGCGTAGATCGACTGGTCCGGGTCCCCCACCGCGCACACGTTGCCGTGCGTCGCGCCGAGGAGCTGGAGCAGCCGGTACTGCGCGTGGTTCGTGTCCTGGTACTCGTCGACGAGGATGTAGCGGAACGCCTTCTGCCAGCGGGTGCGCGCCTCGGGGAAGCGCTCGAGAACCTGCACGGTGAGCATGAGGAGGTCGTCGAAGTCCACGGCGTTCGAGGCATGCAGGCGGCGTTGGTAGAGCTCGTACGTCTCCGCGACCGTCTGGTCCCAGAAGGACGCGACCCGGGCGATCGCCTCGTCTGGCAGGACGAGCTCGTTCTTCATGCGCGAGATCTGAGCGTGGACGCCGCGGGGCGAGAACCGCTTCGGGTCCTTGCCGAGCTCCTCGAGGCACGCCTTCGTGAGGCGCACCTGATCCTGGTCGTCGTAGATCGTGAAGGTCGAGCGGTAGCCGAGGCGCTCCGCCTCGCGCCGGAGGATGCGCCCGCACGCGGCGTGGAAGGTGAGGATCCAGATCGCGCGCGCGGTCCCTCCGAGCATCCCCTCCAGCCGCTCGCGCATCTCCCCGGCCGCCTTGTTCGTGAACGTGATCGCCAGGATCTCGTTCGGCTTCACCTTCTTGTCGACCACGAGATGGGCGACCCGATACGTGAGCACGCGGGTCTTCCCCGACCCGGCACCTGCGACGACGAGGAGCGGTCCCTCGGTCTGCAGGACCGCCTCGCGCTGGGCCTCGTTGAGGTCCTCGAGCGAACTGCGAGGGGGCGCGACGGCCACTCGGCCGATGCTACCCGGCCCGTCTGTTGACCGATCTGGTGCGTTCCGTCACAATCTCGCCCGCACAGCTACCGGGAGGACGGTGATGGACAAGCAGCGCTGGGACCGGCTCGCTGCGGCCGGTGGAATCGTGGGCGTCGCCCTCTTCGTCGCGGCGGGGATCGTCTACGGGAGCCCGCCGGGCGTCGCCGACGACGCGCAGTCGGTCGGGTCGTTCTTCTCCGACCACCGCGACCGGGTGCTCTGCTCGGTGTTCCTCCAAGGGCTCGGCGTGCTCGCGGTCCTCTGGTTCGTCGCCGCGCTCGTGCAGACGATGCGGGAGTCCGGCGAGGCGAGGCTCGCGACGGCCGCGTTCGGGAGCTTCCTGCTCGCGTTCTCGCTGGGAGGCACCGCCGCGCTCGGCCGGGCAAGTCTCGCGTACAGCCTCGCGGACGAGGGCTCGGATGCGGTCCTGCCCCTCTACCACGTCTCGGTCGTGGTCGACGTGTTCTCGAGCCTTCTCGTCGCGGGGCTGTTCGTAGCGGTCGGCGCGGCGACGCTCCGGGCGGGCATCTTCCCCCGTTGGTGGGGCTGGCTCAGCGCAGTGGCGGGGCTGATCTCGATCGTCGCGGCGACGGCGTGGGCACGCGACGGCTTCTGGTCGCCGACCGGTGGCCTGTCGTACGTCGGGTTCGGCCTCTTCGTCCTGTGGATCCTCGTGTCGAGCATCCTCCTCACGATGAGGATGCACGGAGCCCCCGCACGGGCGCCCGAGGCGGCGGCGAGCATCTGACGCACTCGACCGGGCCGGCATGACTCGAGAGCCGCCGGCCCGGTCGCCGACTCACCAGCGCAGCGTCAGCTCGACATGGGCGGGCGCCCTCCGCATGCCGACCCAGCTCACCCGCCACGTGTACGTGCCGCTGGGGAGCGGCTCGTACGAGGCGGTGCAGTAGAAGGAGCCCGCCGCGCCGTCACAGGCGGTCGGCCGCGTCGGGCTCGTCCGGATCAGCGGCCCGCCCTTCGGCGCGTGCTTGCCAAACAGGAAGAGCTTCGCAGTGCCCTGCGTCGGGACCCGGAGGAGAATGCGGAACGCCGCGGGCCGGTGCGTCACGACGGTCACGGAGGACGACGAGCCCGATGGGACGGTGTCCTCGAAGTAGACCTTGCCGGGGCCGGGGCGTGCGCCGAGTGCCGCTGCGGGCACGGCGATCGCTGCCGTCGCGGCGAAGAGGACGAGTGCGCGCACGGAACCTCCTTCGAGCATTCGACCGTGGCGGCCCGAGCGGGCGACCGAGCACAGTGAAGCACGCCTAGGAACGTCGGATGCGGCGAGGAACGACGGCGACCCGCCCGTCCACCGCCACCACGTCGATCGTCGCCCCGTAGTGGGCGGCGAGCGCGGCCTCCGTGAGCACCTCCGCCGGCGCGCCCTCGAGCACCACGCGGCCGCCGTCGAGGAGGAGCATCCGGTCGGCGTACTGCGCCGCCAGCGTGAGGTCGTGCATCGCGGCGACGAGGGTCAGCCCGGACTCGGCGCGAAGGGAGTCGAGGAGCTCGAGTGCCTGTTGCTGGTGGCCGATGTCGAGCGCTGCGGTCGGCTCGTCGAGGAGCACGATGCGCGCATCCTGGGCAAGCGCGCGCGCGACCACGACGCGCTGCTTCTCGCCGCCCGAGAGCGTGCCGAGCCTGCGGGCGCCGTACTCGAGCAGGTCGAGCCTGGAGAGCGCGCGCCCCGCGGCGTCTCGGTCGCGGACACTCTCCTTGCCGAGCGGCCCGAGGTACGGCGTGCGACCGAGGAGCACGTACTCCGACACGGTCATCCAGGGAGGTGTCGACGGCTCCTGCGGCACCACCGCGAGCAGGCGCGAGAGCTCCGTGCGGCTGAGGGACGAGGTCGAGCGCCCTTCGAGCGCGATCGAGCCGAAGTACGGCACGAGGCGCGCGATGGCCCGCAGCAGGGAGGTCTTGCCCGCGCCGTTCGGGCCGATCAGCGCGAGCCACTCGCCGGATGCGACCGTCGCCGCGACGCGATCGACCACGGCACGGCCGCCGAGCTCGACGGTGACGTCCTGGAGCTCGATCGCGCTCATCCGACGCCACCGCGGGTCGAGCGGAGGACGAGAGCGAAGAACGGCGCTCCGAAGAAGGCGGTGACGACGCCGAGCGGGATCTCCGCGGGCGAGAGCGCCGTGCGGGCGATCACGTCCGCGAGCACGAGAAAGCCCGCGCCGACGATCGCGGAGAGCGGGAGCAGCGCCCGGTAGCTCATCCCGGAGACGAGCCGGATCGCGTGCGGGACGATGATCCCCACGAACCCGATCAGGCCCGTCACGGCGACGGCGGCGGCCGTGCCCAGCGTCGCGGCCACGACGAGCGCGAGCCGGACGCGCCCCACGTGCACGCCCAGGGTGGCGGCCTCGTCGTCCCCGAGCGAGAGGACGTCCACCACGCGCCGCAGCGCGAGGATCACCACGCCGGCGACGGCGACGTACGGGAGGATGAGCACGACGTCCGGCCACCCCGTGCTCGGGATGCTCCCGAGGATCCACGTGTACACCTGCTGCAGCGTGTCCGTGTTCTGCTGCTGGAGGAAGGTCTGCCAGGCGGTGAAGAACGCCGCGACCGTCACCCCGGCGAGGACGAGGGTAGCCGCGTCTCGCTCGCGCCTCGCCGAGCGCCCGACCGCGTAGGTGAGCACGACTGCGGCGCTTCCGCCCAGGAACGCCGCGATCGGGAGGGCGCGCTGCCCGCGAAGCCCTTCCGGCAGGTAGGCGATCGCGACGGTCGCGCCCAGGCCCGCGCCGGCGGCGACGCCCAGGAGGTACGGGTCCGCGAGCGGGTTCCGGAAGACCCCCTGGTACGTCGCCCCGGCGAGCGCAAGCATCCCACCGACGAGCGCGCCGAGCACGACGCGCGGGACGCGGATCTCCCAGAGGATCGCCTCCTCGGTGGAGGAGAGCGGCGACGTCGCTCCCGGGAGATGGAGGTGCGCGCCCGCGGACTCGAGCACGGCGCCGACGCCGAGGTCGATCGGCCCAGAGACCACGCCGACCAGGAGCGAGAGCACGAGGAATCCCACCGCGCCGGCAGCCCACAGCGGCGTGAGCCCTCTCGCCCGGATGTCCTCCGTCGTTCGCGAAGGGCCGGAATCCGCTCTCGCGGACTCCGGCCCCGCGGGAAGATCCCTGAAGGCGTCCGCTTCGCGGCCGCGTCGCAGCGCTTTCACCTGCGCGCGCCTAGTCCCGAAGCCGGGCGAGCGCCGACGACATCGCCCGGAAGAAGTTCACGAGCCTCGGCCCCCAGCGCGAGGCGATCGAGTCGTCGACGCGGACGATCGACCCCGAGCGCACGGCGCTCACGTGGTCCCACCCCGGTCGCGCGGCAACCGTGGCCGGCCTCTGCCCGCAGCACACGCCGTCAGCGAGCACGATCACGTCCGGGTTCGCCGAGACGACGTACTCGGACGAGAGCTGCGGATAGCCGCTCCCGGTGGAGTCCGCGGCGTCGGCGATGTTGCGCATCCCGAGCGCGGCGTACACCCTCCCCACGAACGTCTTCGAGGTCGCAGAGAAGAGATCGGGGTCGAGCTCGTGGAACACCGAGAGGCGTGCGCCCGTCGGCTTCGCCCTCTCGACGATGCCCGCGATTCGCGCCTTCATCCTTGCCACGAGACGGCTCGCCTCCGGCGCATGGCCCGTGACGAGGCCGAGCTGGCGGATCTGCCGGTACGCCTCCGGGAACGACCGGGCGCCGTCGTGGTGGACGACGACGATGTCGAGCTTCCGGAGCGCGCTCGACAGGCCCTTCGCGTCGTAGGCGATGACGACGAGGTCGGGCCGGTACGCGGCGATGGCCTCGACGTTCGGGGTGAAGCCCGAGAGCCGCGTCCGGGGCGCTGCCTTCGGGTAGTCCGACCGGTCGTCGACCGCGATCACCTGCGAGCCCGCGCCGATCGCGAAGAGCGACTCGGTCGCGGTCGGCGACAAGGAGATGACGCGGCGCGGCTTCTTCTGCACGGTGACCTTGCCTGCGGGCGTGACGATCGTCACCGGGAACCGGGGTGACGCCGCGGGGCCGCCGGCTGCGCTCGAGACGAGCAGCGTGAGGGCCGCCACCACGGAGACGGCGACGAGAGAGGACGAGCGAAGCACCTGAATCCTCCTTCCGCGAGGGGTTCGGCTATGGGGAGCGCGACAGGTCTTCTGACTCGGGGCTCCCTCCTCCGCCGCCTTCCCGGCCTGGGCCAGTGGCTTCGTGGCGGGGGAGCGTCTCCCCTCACAGCGGCGGGACCGTCCCGGACTCGCACCGGGTTCCCTCACCGCGCTCCTGGTTGGGGGGCGAGCCTATCATCGGACGGTGCCCGGCACGATCGTCCGCCTCTGGCTCCCGGTCGTCGCGTGGGCGGCGCTGATCTTCGCGTTCTCGTCCGTCCCCGACCTCGGGACGGGGCTCGGCGGCTGGGACCTCCTGCTGAGGAAGATCGCGCACGCCGCCGAGTACGCCGTGCTCGGCGCGCTCCTCGCGCGCGCCCTCCCCCGGCCGGGGCTCGCCGTCGCATTCGGCGTTCTCTACGCCGTGAGCGACGAGGCGCACCAGGCGTTCGTCCCCGGGCGGCTGGGATCCCCGATCGACGTCGCGATCGACGCGGTCGGCGTCGTGGCCGGCGTCGTCCTCTGGGAGCGGGCGCTTGCTCGGAGCCGCTTCGCATGACGGGCTCGCGGCCGGTCGCGATCGACCTCGACGGTGCGCTGGGGGACACGCGTCCGCTCTGGCGGGACTGGCTCGCATCGGCGGCGCCGCTGCTCGGCGTCGACCCCGATTCGCTGCCGTCGGACCGCGCGGAGGCGGCGGCCGAGCTCGACCGGCACGGCGCGGGCAACTGGCGCTCGCTGCTCGAGCGGTTCGGCGAGGAGCGCGCGCCGGTCTACCTGCGTCGCGACGCGTCAGCCGCAGCCGCCCTGCGGTCGCTCGCCGACGGCGGGCACGCGATCGGCGTCTTCACCGATGCACCCGAGCCGCTCGCACGGGTCGCGCTCGCGCAACTCGGCGCCGACCGCCGCGTGTCGGCGCTCGAGACCGGCACCGGCGCGCTCGACCGGCTCCGGGCGAGGCTCGGCGACGACGCCGTCGTCGTGCGCACCCGAGACGAGCTCGACACGGCCGCCGCGTAAGATTCGACGCATGGAGAAGCCCGGCGAGCTCGGCGATCGTCAGCTGGACGCGCTCCTTGAGCGCCTCGACCGGATCACCGCGGAGCTCGAGCGGCTCAACCGCGCCGCCGAGCACCAGGAGGGGTTCACGCTCGTCGCCCGCGAGCTGCGGGAGCTGAACGAGTCCCTCAGCACGCTCGCCTACGCCGCGCTCGGCCAGACGCCCCCGCGCGTGCGCCGCCGCGCGAGCTGACGCGGGGCACCTTGGGGGATCTTTCGCGCGCCACGGGACCGCGTTGGCGGGCTCGCTTGCTGCGCACGCCCCGGGCCTCCTGCACCACCGCGACCGCGAAGCGGGCGCCTTCAGGGATGTTGCGCGCCACGGGCCCGCGTTAGCGGGCTCGTGGCTTGCGCCAGCTACCTACGTCAGCCGGTACAGCGTGCCGTCGGCCTGGCTGACGGCGTAGAGCTCGCCTGCGAGGTCCTCGCCGAACGAGGTGAGACCCTCGATCCGGAACACCTCGCGCCGCACGCCCGAGGCTTCCCCCGCCCGGACGCGGAAGCTCCAGACGAACCCGCTGCAGTAGTCGCCCACGATGTAGCGGCCGCGCTCCGCCCTCCGCGCCTTGCCGCGGTAGACGTAGCCCCCGACGACTGTGCAGCTCCCTCCCGCGCGCCCGTACTCGAAGACCGGGAAGACGAGCTGCCCCGGGCCCGGCTGGCCCTCCTCGAAGCGCTGCGAGCCCTCGTACAGGTCCCAGCCGTAGTTCTCGAGCCCGGGGCTCGATCTCGGCGTGTAGTCGACCTCCTCCACGGAACCCTGACCGACGTCGCCGATGAAGAGGTCCCCGGTCGCGCGGTCGAACGAGTAGCGCCAGGGGTTGCGCAGACCGACCCCGACGATCTCGGGCGCCGAGCCCGGGCGCCTGACGTTCAGGCGCAGCATCTTGCCGAGATAGGTGCTGATGTTCTGCGCCCTTCCCTCGGGGTCGCCGCCTGCACCCCCGTCACCGAGACCGACGTAGAGAAAGCCGTCAGGCCCGAAGACGACGTCCCCGCCGTTGTGGTTCGAGTACGGCTGGTCCACGCGGAGAAGCTGTCGCGCCGTGCCCGGAAGCGCACGCCGGCCGTTCGTCCGGTAGCGGACGACACGCGTGTCGCCGCTCCTGTCCGTGTAGTTGACGTAGAGGAACCGGTTCTTCGCGTAGCCCGGGTCGAAGGCGAGCCCGAGGAGACCCTGCTCGCCGCCCCCTTCGGTGCGATCGCGGATGTCGAGGAAGTTCCCGGGCCGGACCCGCCCCCTCTCCACCACGCGTACGGTGCCGCCCTGCTCGACCACGTAGAGGCGGCGCGGCTCGCCCGGCGCGGCGACGATGTCCAGCGGGTCGTCGAACCCGCGTGCGACGACGCCGAGCCGGAACGCGCTCTCGGCAGCGGACGCGGAGCCCGCGAGACTCACGAGCGCGGCGCCCACGATGAGGGCCGCAAGCGTGGACGCGGAGCGCACCGGGTCACGGTAGCCGACGGCTGACGGCACACGGCGGCGGGAGTACGCTACGCGGCCGTGCGCATCTTCCTGATCGGGGCCGGACAGGTCGGGTCCGCGGTCGTCGAGGCACTCCACCACGAGCACGAGGTGATGGTCGTCGACACGGAGCAGGCGCGCCTGCGGGCGCTCGCGGAGCGTTTCGACGTCGCGACGCAGGAGGCCGACGGCGCGAGCCGGCACGACCTCGCGGCGGCGGGCATCCGGGACGCCGACCTCGTCATCGCCTGCACGTCGCGCGACGAGGTGAACCTCGTCGCCGGGATGTTCGCGCGGCTCGAGGCACCCGGCGCGACGACGGTGATCCGCACCTCGAACGTCGAGTACGTCGATCTCTGGCGGTCCGGACAGCTCGACGTCGACTTCGTCGTCTGCTCCGAGCTCGAGACGGCCAACGCGATCAGCCGGATCATCGGCGTCCCCGCCGCGCGGCAGACCGACGTCTTCGCCGAGGGCCAGGTGCAGATCGTCGAGTTCGACGTGCAGGAGGGCGCGTCTCGGGACGTCGTCGATCTCCCGTTGCGCCAGGCGAGCGCGCCCAGGGACTCCAAGGTCGCAGCGATCATCCGGGGAGCAGAGACGCTCCTCCCGGGCGGTGACGACGTCATCCGCCCCGGAGACCGGATCGTCGTGATCGGCTCACCGCAAGCGGCGAAGTCCTGGGGCGCGTTGCTGTCGCCGGGTGAGGCGGTCGTGCGCGACGTCGTGATCTTCGGCGCGGGACGCGTGGGCACGGCGATCGCGCGCGCGCTCGTCGAGCAGGGGATCGGCGTTCGGGTCGTCGAGGCGTCGAGGGCCCAGGCGGTCCGCCTCGCGGAGGCGCTGCCCGAGGCGCGGGTGTACAACGCGACCGGGTTCGATCCCGACTTCCTCGAGCGCGAGCGCATCGGCAAGGCGCAGGCGGCGGTGTTCGCGATGCGCGACGACGCGAAGAACCTGTACGCGGCCTCGCTAGCCGAGGTTCACGGCGTTCCCTTCACGATAGGCATCGCCCACGAGCCCGTGTCGGTGCAGGCGTTCGACCACGCCGGGATCGACGTCTCCGTCAACCCGCGAGCCGTGACGGCGGAGGAGATCATCCGCTTCGCCCACGACCCGAGGACGAAGCAGATCGCCCTGCTCGAGGGGAGCCGGTACGAGGTGCTCGACGTGACGACGCGCGACACGAGCCGCTACGTGGGGTCGAAGTTCCGGGACATGCCGATCCACGGCGCGCTCATCGGCGCGATCGTGCGGAACGGGACGGCGATCTTCCCCCACGGCGAGGACGTCCTCGAGGCGGGCGACCGCGTGATCGTCTTCACCGAGTCGGCCGACGCCGCTCGAGTCGTCGAGGCGCTCTGAGCTTGCCCCAGACGACTCCTCGGCGAATCGGACCGAGGCGCCGGCTCGCCGTCGACCTCCCCGCGGCCGCGAACCTCATCGGGATGCTCCTGAAGTACCTCGGGCTCACGGCCCTGTTCCCGACGGCCCTGGCTCTCTGGTACCACGAGCCCGTCTGGCCGTTCCTGGTCGCCGGAGCGATCGCGAGCGGTGTCGGCCTCGTGCTCGAGCGGATGACGACCGGCGCGGCGACGCGCGTGGGCGTGCGGGAGGGATTCCTCGTCGTCTCCGCGACGATGCTGCTGACCGCCGCTTTCGCCTCCCTGCCGTACCTCTTCGAGGGCGGCGACCAGCTCGGAAGCCCGATCGACGCGTACCTCGAGGGCATGTCGGGGTTCTCGACGACCGGCGCGAGCGTCGTGACGGACTACGACGCGCTCCCGCGGTCCCTCGCGATGTGGCGTCAGTTCACGCAGTGGCTCGGGGGGATGGGCATCATCGTCCTCGCCATCGCCGTCCTCCCGCGGCTCCGTGTCGGCGGCAGGCAGATGATGGAATCCGAGCTGCCCGGCCCGGAAATCGCCGGCCTGCCCGAGCGCATCCGGGAGACCGCGCGCACGCTCTGGACCCTGTACGTCGCGCTCACGGCGCTGTGCGCGGTCTCGCTCGCCTCGCTCGGCTGGCTCGGGATCGACGACGGGATGACGGAGTACGAGGCTCTCGCGCACGCCTTCTCGACCGTGCCGACCGGCGGCTTCTCGACGAAGGCCGACTCGATGGAGAGCTTCTCGCCCGAGACCCAGTGGATCGTCGCCCTGTTCATGCTCCTCGGAGGCGTGAACTTCATGCTCCTCTACCGCGCGGTCGTTCGCCGGCGCCCCAGGCTGTTCGTGCGGGACGAGGAGTTCCGGATCTACCTGGTGCTGGCCCTCGTGGCGTCCGTCGCCCTGACGATCCAGATCTGGGGCTACGGGCTCGCCTCCGGCGAGGAGGTGGTGCTCGACGGCGTCTTCCAAGCGATCTCGGTGATCACGACGACCGGCTATGCGACGGAGGACTTCGCGCTGTGGCCCGTGCTGCCGCTGCTGACGCTCTTCGCGCTCATGTTCGTCGGGGGCTCGGCGGGATCGACCACGGGCTCCATCAAGGTGGTGCGCCACGTGCTCCTCGGCAAGGTGCTCCGGCGCGAGCTCGACCAGACGGTGAGCCCCGAGCTCGTCATGCCCATCCGCCTGAACGGGTCCCCGGTCGACGAGCGCACGCTGCGCGCGATCGCGGCGTTCATCCTCCTCTACGTCGGCTTCTGGGTGCTCGGCGCCGCGGCCATCGGGATCGACTCCGCGATCGTCGGGGTCGACCTCGGCACCCTCGACGTGCTCGCGGTCTCGGGAAGCGCGCTCGGGAACGGCGGCCCCGGCTTCGGCATCACCGGGCCCATGGCCTCGTTCGCCCCGCTGGGCGACGTCTCCAAGGTCACGATGATCCTGCTCATGTGGGTCGGCCGGCTGGAGATCGTGCCCGTCGTCGTGCTGCTCACCCGCAGCTACTGGCGCCTCTGAGGCCGCAAGGTCGAGCGAGCGCCTACTTCTTGGCGCCCAGGAGGACGCGACGGAAATCCAGCGCGGAGTCCTCGGAGACGACCGCGAGGACCTGGTCGCCCGGGCGCATCACGGTGCCGGGCTCGACGAGCTCCGTGCGGCCGTGCCGGAACACGGAGATGAGCCTCGAGCCCTGCGGGAGCGCGAGCCCGGCGACGCGGGTCCCCACCGCGGGCGAATGGCTCTCGATCTGGACTTCCACGATCTTGAGCCCCTCGCGCTGGAGGTTGAGGAGCTGCACCAGCCCGTGCTCAGGCACCTCGTGCTCCACGAGACCGAGGATGCTCGTCGTCGCGCAGACGGTCTGGGAGATCCCGAGCAGGTCGAAGAGGGGCTGGTTGCGGGGGTCGTTCACGCGAGCGATCGCCTTCGGGACGCCGTAGCCCTCCTTGCCGATCTGCGAGATCACGAGGTTGTCCTCGTCGTCCCCCGTCACGGCGAGGAGCAGCTCCGGCGGGCGCGCGATGCCCGCGCGCTCGAGGACGTTGATCTCGGTCGCGTCGCCCCGCAGCACGACCGGCCCGAACTCCTCCTCCAGGCGCGCGAACCGGTCCGGCCTCTGCTCGACGAGCGTGACCTCGTGGCCCATCTCGAGCAGCGTCCGCGTCGAGTTCGCCCCGACCTTCCCGCCGCCGGCGACGATGACATACATCAGGAGGCGACCTCGGGGACGCGCGTCGTCTCGCGCACCGTGTCCAGCAGGACCGAGATCGCGGTCTCCGTAGGGCACACCGTGCGCAGGCCGCGGCTCGCGTAGAACTCGGCGCGCGCCGGGTCGAGCACGCGGACGACGACACACGGGATCTCGTAGCGCTTCTGGAGGACCTGCCCGATGACGAGGTTCGTGTTGTCGCCGTTCGTCGAGACGACGGCCGCATCGGCCTGGTCGATCCCGGCGCGCTCGAGCACAGAGGCGTCCATGCCGTGCCCGACCACGAACCCTCCCTTCCAGACGGGGCCGAGGCGGGCGAGCGCGTCCTCGCTCTCGTCGACGGCGGTGACCTCCCAGCCGGAGGCGAAGAGATCCTTCGCGACCGCCGAGCCGACGCGACCGCATCCGATGACGACGGCCTTCACGGCGCGTCAGGTTACTCCTCGACGGAGCCCTCGGGGAAGGAGCCCTCCGGGAAGGCGACGACGAGCACCTCGCAGGGGGCGCGCCGAAGGACGAAGTCGACGGTCGGGGAGAAGAAGCGGGACTGCCTCCTCCACCGCGCCGAGGAGCCCATGACGACGAGGTCGACGCCTCGCGAGCGGGCCTCGTCCACGATCGCATGGCCGATCGAGCGCGCTCGCAGCACTCCCGTCCGGACCTCCACCCCGTGCTCCTCGCCGAGCAGCCGGGCCTCGTCCAGGGCCAGGTCGACCTGCGCGGCGATGTCCGGAGGCAGCGGCCCCTCGAGCGGGTACTTCCTGGGGACGCGGACGACCGTGACGGCCTCGATCTCGGCGGCGCGCTCCTTGGCGAGCGCTATCGCCGTCGCGACCATCTCCTCCCCGATGTCGCCGAGCTTCAGCGGGACGAGGATGCGCCCGAACTCCGCACCCGCCGGAAGGGTCGCGACCGGCGCCACGTGCTCGAGCAGCCCGTGCCGCCCGGAGCGGCGGACGACGACGAAGATCGCGAGACCGACCGCCAGCCAGGCCGGCCCCGCGTAGCGGGCGCCGTCGTGTGTGAGGAGCGCGAGCACCCACACCACGAAGGTGAGCGGGGCGCCGACGAGCGCGGGGAGCGGCAGCGAGCGTCCTCGCACCGTCACGTTCGGACGCGCCCGGAACGGCCGGTCGAGATCCGGCTCGCGCACCCGGAGCCGCAGGACCGCGAGCTGGGCGGCCGTGAACGCGACGAGGACGCCGAAGGAGTACATCGCCGCGAGGAACGCCGGGTCCCCGCCGCCGGCGACCTCCATGAGCACGATGAGGCCGATCGCTAGCACGGCCGCGATCGCGATCGCCTCGCTCGAGACGAGCGCGCGCCGCTCGAGCCTCGCGAAGCGCCGCGGGAGGGAGCCGTGGCCGGCGAGCGAGTACGCCATGCGTGTGATGCCGGAGAACGAGGTCGTGGCCGCGGCAACGAGGATCAGCGCGCCCGAGATCCCGACCGCGATGCGGATGACGTCCACGAGGAGATCGGGGAGCGATCCGTCGAAAGCCGCGGCGATCCCGACGAGCGGCGCCTCCAGCCACTCGTCCCCGAGTGCCGTGTCGCCGTCCGAGGCCGGGAACGCCGAGAGGCCGATGCTCGCGATGAGTACCGTCACCACCACCACGAGACCGACGGCCGAGAAGAGAGACCGCGGCAGGTCGCGGCCGGGCTCCCGGGTCTCCTCGGCCAGGTTGGCAACCGTCTCGAGGCCCGTGTAGGCGAGCATCGCGAGCGGCAGCGCGAAGGCGAGGTCGCTCCAGTCCTGCCCGCGCTCGAAGCCCAGCCCGTCGACCAGCGTCTCCGGCG
>Ga0247826_10000036_pt1 | contig 15740 bp, 16 predicted proteins | sample 12C_Control_Day1_FD_200152 | JGI IMG/M metagenome (GOLD analysis project Ga0247826, IMG submission 200152) | Soil microbial communities from agricultural site in Penn Yan, New York, United States - 12C_Control_Day1 | ecosystem: Environmental > Terrestrial > Soil > Agricultural land | place... | reverse complement strand
ACCGGCTCACGTCCAGCCGGCGAGCGGTCGTCCACGAGACCCCGGGCGTCACCCGCGACCGTACCGAGGCGATCTGCGAGTGGCGGAACCGGGCCTTCGTGCTGGTCGACACCGGCGGTGTCGACCCCGGCGACGAGTCGCCGATGCAGGCGCAGGTCGCCGACCAGGCCCGGCAGGCGGTCGACGAGGCCGACCTGGTGATGCTGGTGGTCGACGCCGCCGCCGGACTGGCCGCCGGGGACGAGGAGATCGCCCAGATCCTCCGCCGGTCGGGCCGGCCGGTGCTGGTGGTCGCCAACAAGGTGGACAATGCCGGCAAGGAGCAGAACGCGCTCGAGCTGCACTCGCTGGGCCTGGGCGAGCCGGTGGCGGTGTCGGCCCTCCACGGCCGCAACAGTGGAGACCTGCTCGACGCCATCGTCGACCGGCTCGAGCAGACGGGCGCCGAGCCGCGGCCGCCGGAGGCCGAGGACGAGATCCGGGTGGCCGTGCTGGGCCGGCCCAACGTCGGCAAGTCGTCGCTGGTCAACGCCATCCTCGGCCGGCCCCGGGTGATCGTGTCCGAGGTGCCCGGCACCACCCGCGACACGGTCGACACCCCGTTCCGCCACGGCGACACGACGTTCCGGCTGATCGACACGGCCGGCCTTCGCCGCAAGCGCAAGCATCGCCAGGGGATCGAGTACTACAGCGAGCTTCGCGCCCTGCAGGCCGCCGAGCGGGCGGACATCGCGCTCGTCCTGATCGACGCCTCCGAGGGCATCACCGAGGGCGACCTGGCCGTGGCCGACCAGGCCCGGCAGGCCGCCAACGCCACCCTGGTTGTGCTCTCCAAGTGGGACATCACCGAGGTCGAGGTCGACGACGTGCGCGAGCGGCTGGCCGGCAAGCTGCGCCAGCGGCCGGCGATCGTGACCACGTCCGCGCTCACCGGCCGCAACGTCGACCGGCTGCTGGAGGCGATCGAAGAGCTCTACGGCCGCTACACGTCGCGCATGGGCACCGGCCAGCTGAACCGTGCGCTGGAGGAGATCTCGGCCCGCCGCGAGCCGCCCCGCAAGGGCCGCCGGCGCCTGAACATGCTCTACGCCACGCAGTACCAGACGCGGCCGCCCCGCTTCCGTATCGTTGTCAACGACCGCAACCTGGTCACCCGCGACTATGCCTACTTCGTCGAGAACCAGCTCCGCGCCCGCCTGGGCCTCGAGGGCGTGCCCGTGATCATCGACTTCGTCACCCGGTCATGAAGATCGCCGTCGTCGGCGGCGGCAGCTGGGGGACGGCGATGGCCCGGCTGCTGGCCATGAACGGGCACGCCGTGACGCTGGCCTGTCGCGACCCCGAGCAGGCGGAGGCCGTCAACCGCTACCACCGCAACCCCCGCTACCTGCCCGACGTGATGCTGCCGCCCGAGATCAGGGCGGCCGGCTTCGACCAGGCGTCGCTGGAGGGCGTCGAACTGGTGGCCTTCGCAGTGCCCAGTGCGGCGTTCGCCGCCTCCCTGCGGCGGTTTGCCGACCGGCTGCCCGCCGATGCCGCACTGCTGTCGCTGACCAAGGGCCTCGATCCCCGCGACCGGCGGCGGATGAGCGAGGTGCTGGCCACGGTGGCGCCTGCCGAGCGGATCGCGGTGCTGTCCGGGCCCAACCACGCCGAGGAGGTGGCCCGCGACTTCCCCACGGCCTCGGTGCTGGCCAGCCTCGACACCGACCTGGCCCGCCGCCTGCAGGAGCAGATCGGCGCCCGGCGGCTGCGCATCTACACCTCGACCGACGTGATCGGGGTCGAGCTGTGCGCCGCCGCCAAGAACGTGATCGGGCTGGCCGCCGGCGTCTCCGACGGGCTCGGCTTCGGAGACAACGCCAAGGCGGCGATCATCACCCGGGGCATGGCCGAGATGGCGCGGATGGGCGAGGGCTTCGGCGCCCGGGCCCGCACCTACAGCGGGCTGGCCGGCATGGGCGACCTGGTGGCCACGTGCACCTCGCGCCACTCCCGGAACCGCAAGGCCGGCGAGCTGCTGGCCAAGGGTGTCCGCGCGGAGTGGATCGAGCGGGACATCGGTCAGGTGGTGGAGGGGCTGTCGACATCCCGGGCGCTGCGCGATCTGGCCGCCGACCGCGGCCTCGAGCTGCCGATCACCTCCGCGGTCTGCGATGTCGCCTGGGGAGGCGTCACCGCCACCGATGCCCTGGCCGCCCTGATGGCGCGGGAGCAGACGGAGGAGTGAGGGCGGCCCAGCCCGGCTGATACCCTTTCGCGCGATGAGCGAGCACCTGTTCACCTCGGAATCGGTCACCGAGGGCCATCCCGACAAGGTCGCCGACCAGATCTCCGATGCGGTGCTGGACGCGGTGCTGGAGCAGGATCCCCAGGGCCGCGTGGCCTGCGAGGTGCTGTGCACCACCGGCCTCGTGGTGGTGGCCGGCGAGATCACCACCGAGGCATATGTCGACATTCCGCGGATCGTCCGCGGGGTGGTGCACGACATCGGCTACACGAGCTCCGACCTGGGCTTCGACGCCTCCACCTGCGGCGTGATCGTGGCTCTGGACGAGCAGTCTCCCGACATCCGCCGCGGCGTCGAGTCGTCCTACGAGGAGCAGCATGCGGCGGCCGAGGCCGACGCCGACGCGCAGGGAGCCGGTGACCAGGGGATGATGTTCGGCTACGCCTGCCGCGAGACGCCGTCGCTTATGCCGATGCCGATCGTGCTCGCCCACCGGATCACCCGGCGCCTGGCCGACGCGCGCAAGGCCGAGGTGATCCCCTACCTGCGCCCCGACGGCAAGGCTCAGGTGACGGTGCGCTATGTGGACGGCCGGCCGGTGTCGATCGAGGGGCTGCTGGTGTCGACCCAGCACCATCCCGACGTCCACGACGAGGAGATCGTGCGCCGCGACGTGATCGAGCACGTGCTGCGGCCGGTGATCCCCCGCGACATGTGCCCGCACGAGCGAATGGAGGAGCCGGGGTTCGTGCTGGTCAACCCCACCGGCAGGTTCGTGACCGGCGGCCCGATGGGCGACACCGGGCTGACCGGCCGCAAGATCATCGTCGACACCTACGGCGGCGCGTCGCGGCACGGCGGTGGGGCGCTGTCGGGCAAGGATTCGTCCAAGGTCGACCGGTCGGGCGCCTACGCCGCTCGCTGGGTGGCCAAGAACGTGGTCGCGGCCGGGCTGGCCGAGCGGGCCGAGGTGCAGGTGGCCTACGCGATCGGCGTCGCCCACCCGGTGTCGATCATGGTCGACACGTTCGGTACCGGGAAGGTCGACCAGGCGCTGATCGAGCGGGCCGTGGCCGACGTCTTCGACCTGCGGCCGGCGGCGATCATCCGCGACCTCGACCTCACCCGCCCGATCTTCCGCACCACCTCGAACTACGGGCACTTTGGCCGCGAGGAGCAGACGTTCACCTGGGAGCGCACCGACCGCGCCGCCCGGCTGCGCGAGGCCTGCGGGCTCGGAGAGCTCGAGCCGGTCCGGGCCTGATCGCGAAGGTGCACCCGCTGGTCACCGCGCGAGCGGTCGACCGCGCCTTCGACTACGCGGTGCCCGATGATTTCGAGCGGCAGGTGATCGCCGGCGCCCGCGTCCGGATTCCGCTGGGCGCCCGCGAGGTGGAGGGGGTGGTGGCCGCGGTCGAGGACGGCGACGGCACCGACCTGAAGCCGGTGCTGGAGGTGACCGGGCAGTTGCCGGCGCCGCTGCTCGAGCTGGCCGGGTGGGTGGCCGCCGACTACGGCTCGACCATGGCCCGGGCGCTGGCCCTGGTCATCCCGCCGCGGCCGCCACGCCGCCGGCTGGCGCCGGCGCCTTACGGCGAGGAGGCGGCCTCGCCCGCCCGGGTCAGCCTGACCGACGCCCAGCGCGCCGCGCTGGCCACGTGCCGGCTGGCGCTCGAGCAGGGAGCCCACGAGCTGCTGCTGCACGGGGTCACCGGATCGGGCAAGACCGAGGTCTACCTGGGCACGATCGAGGAGGTGCTGGCGGCGGGCGGCGGGGCGATAGTGCTGGTGCCCGAGATCGCGCTCACGCCGCAGACCGCTTCCCGGTTCGTGGCCCGCTTCGGCGACACGGTGGCGGTGCTTCACAGCGGGCTGACGCCGGCCCGGCGGGGTGCGGAGCACGCCCGGATCGGCGCGGGGGACGCCCGCGTGGTGGTGGGGGCTCGCTCGGCGGTGTTCGCCGCCGTGCCCGGCCTGCGGATGATCGTGATCGACGAGGAGCACGACGCCTCGTACAAGCACGAGTCCGATCCCCGGTACGACGCTCGCCGGGTGGCCGCCCGCCGTGCCCGCATCGAAGGCGCGCTGGTGGTCTGCGGCAGCGCCACGCCGCGGCCCGAGTCGTGGCACGGGATCCGCCGCCGGGCCGCGCTGCCCGCCAGGGTGGGAGGCCGGCTGCCCGCCGTGCAGGTGGTCGACCTGCGGCGCGACAGCGGTTATCCGTTCACCCGGCCGCTGCTGGACGCCCTGGGCGCGATCGAGGACGGCGGCGGCCGGGCGATCCTGCTCCAGAACCGGCGGGGCGCCGCGGCAGCGCTTCACTGCCGCACCTGCGCACACTCCTGGCGTTGCCCGCGCTGCGACGTTGCGCTGACCCTGCACGGGCGGGCAGCGCTGGTCTGCCACCACTGCGGCCACCGCGAGAAGGCGCCGGCCGCCTGCCCGGACTGCGGGTCGGTCGACCTGGCCCGAATCGGCGCCGGCACCGAGCGGGTGGAGGCCGACCTGGTCGACCGGTTCCCCGGCCTCGAGGTGCTCCGGCTGGACGCCGACGTCGCCGCCGCCGCGGGCGAGCCGGAGGCCACGCTGGCCCGCTTCCGGGAGTCGCCCCGCGCGGTGCTGGTGGGCACGCAGATCGTCGCCAAGGGCCACGACGTCCCCGGCGTCACCGTGGCTGCCGTGCTGGACGCCGAGACGGGCCTGGCGCTGCCCGACTTCCGCGCCGAGGAGCGGACGTTCTCGCTGCTGACGCAGCTGGCCGGCCGCCCGGGGCGGCCGGGGGATCCCCGAGGCCGGGTGATCATCCAGGCCTGGGATCCCGAGTCGCGTCCGGTGGCGCTGGCCGCCCGCCATGCTGTGGAGGAGTTCCTGGAGGGCGAGCTCGCCCGCCGCCGGGAGCTCGGCTACCCGCCGTTCCGGCGGCTGGTCAGGCTGCTGATCACGGCTCCCTCGCAGGACGTCGCACAGGGCGCGGCCACCGCGCTGGCCGATGCCGCCATCCCGGTGCTCACCGGTGACGCCGTGCTCGGCCCGGTGCCGATCGGCCGCCTCCGCGACCGCGGCCGCAGCCACCTGATCGTGAAGACCGGCGACCCGCGGCGGGCGGCGGCGGTGTTCCGCGGCTTGCTCCGCGACCTGGCGCCCGACATGCGGCGGGCGGACGCCGCGGCGGTGGTCGACGTCGATCCGCAGACCATGCTCTAGCCCCGATCCAGGCCCACGTTCCGCGATACCATGCCGCCCACAATGTCCGAGCAGGCACCCGACGTCGAGTACGAGGAAGAGGAGGCCCCGGAGCGCACCGGGCCAAGCCCCGAGGAGCTGCGCGCGTGGCGCGCTGCGGCCAGGCGCCTCGTCCGCCAGTTCCCGGATCCGGCGCTGCGCTCGCCGGCATCGCCGGTCGGTGAGGTGGACGACGACGTCAGGCGTCTGCTGGAGCGGATGACCGATGTCATGATGACCTCGCACGGCGTCGGCCTGGCCGCACCACAGATCGGCGTGCTGCGGCGGGTGCTGGTGTACCGGGTGAGCGAGGAGCAGGGGGTGCGCGCGCTGGTCGACCCCCAGGTGCTGGAGCGCTCGGAGGAGACCGCAGTCGACACGGAGGGCTGCCTGTCGCTTCTGGGCGGCGAGCTGTCGATCCCGGTCGAGCGGCACACGCGCGTTCGGATCGCCGGGCTCGACGGCGCCGGCGACGCGGTGGAGTTCGATGCCGAGGGGTTCGAGGCCAGGGTCATCCAGCACGAGATCGATCACCTGGACGGCGTGCTGATCGTCGACCGCGTGGAGGGCGAGGAGCGCAAGCAGGCCCTTCGTGAGCTTCGCCTCCAGGCCTGAGCCGCGGCCGGTGAGGGTCGCTTTCTTCGGCACCGCGGAGTTCGGGGCCGACGTGCTGCGGGCGCTGGTCGGCCGCGGCAAGCTCGACGTTACGACGGTGGTCAGCCAACCCGACCGCCCGTCCGGCCGGGGGCGCCGGCCACAGCCGCCGCCGGTGGCGGCCGCAGCGGCGGAGCTCGGCTTGCCGCTGCTCCAGCCCGAGCGGGCCAGCGAGACGCCGCCGCCTGCCGATGCCGGGATCGTGGTCGCGTTCGGGCAGCTGATCCGACCGCCGCTGCTCGACTCCTACCCGCTGGTCAACCTGCACCCGTCACGGCTGCCCCGGTGGCGGGGCGCAGCTCCGGTGGAGCGGGCGATCATGGCCGGTGACCCCGACACGGCCGTCGCCGTGATCGATCTGGTGGCCGAGCTCGACGCCGGGCCCGTGCGGGCGATGGAGGCGATCGGGATCGGCCCGGAGGACGACGCCGGAGCGGTTCGCCTCCGCGCGCTGGAGCTGGGCGTGCCGATGCTCGAGCAGGCGTTGCTCGAGCCTTCCCGGCCGGTGCCGCAGAGCGGTGAGGTGACCTACGCCCACAAGCTGACCACAGACGACCGGGCGCTCGATTGGAGGCGGCCGGCCCGCGAGCTCGACCGGGTCGTCCGCGCGCTGTCGCCGCACATCGGCGCCCGCACGGCGCTCGACGGCCGGCCGGTGACCGTGTGGCGCGCCCGGCCGCTGGAGGACGGGCCGGCTCCCGGCCAGGTGGCCGATCCGCTGGTGGTGGGAACGGCCGAGGGCGGCCTGCGGCTGCTCGAGATCCAGCCGGCCGGGAAGCGGCGGATGGCGGCCGGCGAATACCTGCGCGGGCTGCGCGAGCCGCCCCGGGAGGCACGATGACCGCTGCGCGCACCCACACCGTCAGCGTTGACGGAGCCCCGATCGTGCTCCGAGAGTGGGGTGACGAGTCGGCGCTGCCGGTCGTGCACTGGCCGGGGCTCGGCACCTACACCGGCGAGTACCTGTTCGAGCTGGGGCCGCTGCTGGCGGAGCACGGCGTGCGCGTGATCGCGCTCGATCCGCCCGGTATCGGCGCCTCGCCGCGGCTGCCGCTGGAGCGCTACCGCGCGGACGAGCTGGGGCGGCTGCTGATCGGTGGGGTCGGCGCGCTGGAGCTGACGGATGCCGTTCTGATGGGGGCGTCGTGGGGTGCGGTCGTGGCCTGCGAGGCGGCGGCGCTCGCGCCCGAGCGGTGCCGTGGGCTGGTGCTGCTCGACGGCGGCTACTTCGATCACTCCCGGGTGCGCGGCTGGCAGTTGCCCCTGGACGAGCATGTCCGCCGGGCCGGCGAGGAGGAGTGGCGCTTCAAGGACCGCGAGGCGCTTTTGAGCGCGCTCGAGGAGCACTTCGGGACGCTGTCGCCGGGACTGGCGGCCTACTGGCTGTCGACGGTCGAGGAGCGCGACGGCGAGCTCGTGGACACCGCGGATACCGAGGTGATGGGCGCGGGCCTGTGGGGGCTGGTCCAGCCGCGGCCGCCGATCGCCGCCCGCCTGGAGGCGGCCGCTGTGCCCCTGCTGCTGCTCGTCGCCGATGCCGGATGGCCGTCCGAGGCGGAGGCCCAGGAGCTTGGTGTCTCGCGAGCCGACATGGAGGGCTGGCGAAATGATGGCCTGGATGCGTTCCGCGCGCTCTCGCGGTCGACGGTGATCGAGCTTGCGGGCGTGCCGCACGACATGATCGCCGTTGCCGCGCCGCGGGTGGCCGAGCTGGTGAGCCAATGGTTGCCGCAGGTTCGCTGACGGCCCGCCAGGTCGCCTACGAGGTCGTCCGCAGGACGTTCGAGTCGGGCGCCTACGCCGACCGGGCGTTCGACGGGATCGCCGCCGGGCTCGAGCCGCGCGAGCGGCGCCAGGCGATGCGGCTGGCGTTCGGGGCGGTGCAGCGCATGCGGACGGTCGACCACGCCGTCGAGACGCTGGGCGGACGGCGCCCCGGGCGGCTGCAGGCCGAGCTCCGAAACGCGCTGCGCGTCGCCGGCTACGAGCTGCTGTTCTCCGATTCGGTGCCCGCCCGGGCGGCGGTCAACGAGGGGGTCGAGCTGGCCAAGGAGGTGGCCGGCGACCGCGTCGGCGGGCTTGCGAATGCGGTGCTGCGGCGGATCGCGGAGGCGGGTACGGCGTGGGTCGACGGCCTGCCGCCGGGACTGCGGTACTCCTATCCGGACTGGGTGATCGAGGAGTGGGCGGCGATGCTCGGCGACGAGGGCGCGGCCCGCCTGGCCGAGGCCCAGAACCAGCCGCCGGAGCTGGCCGTCCGCGTCAACACGCTTCGCACCGCCGATGTCGACCTGGGCGTGCCCGTACGTCTCGACCCCGAGCTGCCCGAGGCCCTGGTGATCGAGGCGGCGTTTGACGTCGGCGCCAGCCGGGCCTTCCTGGATGGCCTGGTCTGGCCCCAGTCGCGGGCCTCGATGCTGCCGGCCCGGGCGCTCGCACCCGAGCCGGGGATGCGGGTGCTCGACCTGTGCGCCGCCCCCGGCGGCAAGACCGGGCACCTGGCCGCGCTGATGGAGAACCGGGGCGAGATCGTGGCCGTCGAGCGCCACCCGGGCCGGGCCGGCCAGCTTCGCGAGACGCTCGACCGCCTGGGCGCCACCTGCGCCCGGGTCGAGGTGGCCGACGCCTTTGACATCCGCGTCGGCGGCTTCGACCGCATCCTGCTCGACCCGCCGTGCAGCGGCCTGGGCGTGCTCGCCGGTCGCCCCGACGCCCGCTGGCGGCGCACGCTGGAGGGCGCTCACGAGGTCGCCGACCTGCAGCGGAGGCTGCTCGACCACGCCCGCTCACTGCTGGCCCCGGCCGGCCGGCTCGTGTACTCCGTCTGCACCGTCCGCCGCGAGGAGAGCGAGGGCGTGCTCCCTGGCGGCCGGCAGACGCTGCCCCACGTCGACGGCACCGACGGGTTCTACGTGGCGGCGACCGGGTGAGGCGTCCCACGAAACCGACCGGTGAGGAGCGCTCGACGGACGGCCACCGCCCCGGCGTCACCAGCTTCGTCCACATCGGCCTTGTCGTCGACGACCTCGACGAGACAGTCCGGTTTCTCACGCTGCTCGGCCTCGACTGTGGCAAGCCGGGGGTGTTCAGCGGCGAGTGGATCGGTCGGATCATCGGTCTCAAGGACGTGACGGTCGAGCTCGTGATGGTTCGCGGCCCCGACGGCAGCGACGTGTTCGAGGTGGTGCGCTTCCACTCGCCTTCGGCCGGCGCGCACGAGCTGGCGGCGGCTGCGAACCACCCAGGGCTTCGGCACGTCTGCTTCCAGGTCGACGACCTGCGTGGCGTCGTCGATCGCGTCCGAGTGGCCGGCTGGGAAACGGTCGGGGAGGTCGTCGACTACGAGAGCACCTATCTCCTCTGCTACGTCCGCGGCCCCGAGGGCCTGATCGTCGAGCTCGCCCAGCGGCTCAACCGCGCGCCGGGCTGACTCGACGCCTGCGGCTCGAGCGTAGGATCGCCCCATGAACGTTCGAGGAGTCGATCCCCGCGACATAGAGCGTGAGGTCAAGGCGGTCTGCCGGGTGCACTTCTGGAGCGCCGGACGGACGCTGTCCGACGAGTTCGAGCTGACCGACGCAGCGGATGTTCACGAGGTACTGCGCTGGATCGACGCGAACGCCGACGGCCGAGAGGTGGAGGCCCTGGTCGTGGTCGACGGATGCGACGTCCCGAAGGCGCCGTTGGTTGACCGGAGATGGCGACGGCGTCGGTAGAGTCCCCGCCGTGGCACAGTGGCCGACGATTCCCGAGGTGGCGCCCTCGATCCTGTCCGCCGATTTCGGCCGGATGCGGGAGCAGGTCGCCGAGGTGCTCGACGCCGGCGCCCGGGTGATCCACATCGACGTCATGGACGGCCATTTCGTGCCGGTGATCACCTTCGGCCCCAAGATGGTGACAGATCTCGCGGAGCTGATCCACGAGTACGGCGCACTGGCCGACGTGCACCTGATGATCGAGCAGCCGGAGCGGCACATCTCCCAGTTCGCCGATGCCGGCGCCGACAGCATCACCGTCCATGTCGAGGCGTCTCCGCACCTGCATCACACACTGCACGCGATCAAGGAGCTGGGCTGCCGGGCGGGAGTGACGCTGAACCCGGGGACGCCGGTCGCCGCTCTGGCTGAGGCCGCCCGCTACGCCGACGTGCTGCTGTGCATGAGCGTCAACCCCGGCTGGGGAGGCCAGGCGTTCATCCCGGCGACGCTGGAGCGGCTGCCGCTGATGCGGGAACTGGCGGGCGCCGGTGACGATCCGGTGGCGGTCGAGGTCGACGGCGGTGTCAACACCGGCACGATCGTCGACGTCTATCGGGCCGGCGCCAACATCCTGGTCGCAGGATCGGCGATCTTCGGTGCGCCCAGCCCCGGCGAGAGCTTCCGCGAGCTGCGCGGGCTGGTGACGGCCGCCGGCGAGCCGGCATGGGCCTGACCGGCGAGGACGTCGCTCACCTGGAGCGCTGCCTGGCGCTGGCCGATCGGGGTGCGCGCACGGCGGCGCCCAATCCGCTCGTCGGCTGCCTGATCGTCCGCGACGGCGTCGTGCTGGGCGAGGGCTGGCACGAGCGGCCCGGGGCCGATCACGCGGAGGTCGCCGCGCTGCGTGCCGCCGGCGACGCCGCCGGCGCGACCGCCTACGTCAGCCTGGAGCCGTGTTGCCATCACGGGCGCACGCCTCCCTGCACCGAGGCCCTGCTCGATGCCCGCGTGGCCCGGGTGGTGGTGGCGGCGCTCGACCCGTCGTCGAAGGTCGACGGCAAGGGCGTCGCCGCGCTGCGCGGCGGCGGGGTGACGGTCGACGTGGCCGAGGGCGAGGTGGCCGTCTCCGCCCGCCGTCAGAACGCGCCGTTCCGCACCCTCGCCCTGCTGGGCCGGCCCCACGTCACCTACAAGGCGGCGATCAGCCTCGACGGCCGCACGGCCACCCCGGCCGGCGACTCGCGGTGGATCTCCTCGCCCGACAGCCGCCGGCTGGTGCACGAGATGCGCGCCCGCTGCGGGGCGGTGGCGGTTGGCGCCGGCACCGCGGTCGCCGACGACCCGCTGCTGACGGCGCGGGACGTCGAGCCGCCGGCGGAGCACCAGCCGCTGCGGGTCGTCTTCGACCGCCGGGCCCGGCTTCCGGCCGAAAGCGCGCTGGCCCGCACGGCGCGCGAGGTGCCCGTGCTCGTCGTCTGCGATCCCGCGGCTCCCGACCGCCCCGATCTGGCGGCGCTGGGGGTCGAGGTGCTGACCGCAGCTCCGCGGCCGGCCCTCGAGGAGCTGGGCCGGCGGGGCATCTCGTCGCTGCTGCTGGAGGGCGGCGCCGTGCTGGCGGGAGCTCTGCTGGCCGAGGAGCTGATCGACCGGCTGGCGCTGTTCGTGGCGCCGCTCGTGATCGGCCGCGGCCCGTGCGTGGTGGATGCCGTCCTGCCGGAGGGGCTGGCGGAGGCGCCGCGGGCGACCGGCTTGCGAGCCCGCGCGGTGGGCCCGGATATCCTGCTCGAGGCGGAATTGCGGGAGGTCTGATGTTCACCGGGATCGTGATCGAGCAGGGCGTGATCGAGCACGCGCCGCCGCAGCTCGTGCTGCGGGCGCCGCAGGTCGCGGCAGACGTCGCGATCGGCGACTCGGTCGCAGTCGACGGCTGCTGCCTGACGGTGACGGCGGTCGACGGCCCGCGGCTGCAGTTCGACGCGGTGCCCGAGACGCTCCGGCGAACGACGCTGGGCGGGTTCGCGCCGGGCTCCACCGTCAACCTCGAGCCCGCCCTGCGGGCCGGCGACCGGATGGGCGGGCACGTCGTCCAGGGCCACGTCGACGGCGTCGGCGAGCTGGTCTCGGCCGAGCCCGAGGGGGACGCCGTCAACCTCACCTTCGCCGCGCCCGAGCCGGTGCTGCGCTACGTGATCGAGAAGGGATCGATCACCGTCAACGGCGTCAGCCTGACCGTCACCGGCTTCGACGAGGCCACCTTCTCGGTGTCGATCATTCCCCACACCCGCGAGGTGACCAACCTGGGCGGGCTCGAGCCAGGCGATCGCGTCAATCTGGAGGCCGACATCTTCGGAAAGTACGTGGAACGCTTGCTGGTACCATCGAGCTCAGGATGACCCTCGACGGCCGCTACAAGGAGCTCTACCCGGAGCTCGAGTCCTCACCGTTCGCGACGGTCGAGGAGGCGATCGAGGACATCCGCGCCGGCCGCATGGTGGTGGTCGTCGATTCGCCCGACCGGGAGAACGAGGGCGACCTGGTGATGGCCGCCGAATGCGTCACTCCGGAGGCGATCAACTTCATGGCCAAGGAGGCGCGGGGCCTGATCTGCCTGACCCTGACGCCGGAGCGCTGCGACGAGCTGGGCCTGCAGATGATGACCCACCAGAACCGCACCCCCTACGAGACCGCCTTCACCGTCTCGATCGAGGCCCGCCAGGGCGTCTCGACGGGGATCTCGGCGGCCGACCGGGCGCACACCATCCGGGTCGCCGCCGACCCGGAGTCCGGGCCCGGAGACCTGGTGCAGCCGGGACACGTGTTTCCACTGCGCTCGCGGCCGTACGGCGTGCTCGAGCGCACGGGGCAGACCGAGGCATCCGTCGACCTGGCCCGGCTGGCGGGGTTCAGCGCGGCCGGCGTCATCTGCGAGGTGATGAACGACGACGGCACCATGGCGCGGATCCCCGACCTGGTGGCCTACTGCGACCGGCACGGCCTGAAGATGATCACGGTGGCCGACCTGATCGCCCACCGCCACCGTCGGGAGAAGCTGGTCGAGCGGATCGCGGCCGCCCAGCTGCCCACCGCCTACGGCGATTTCGTCGCCCACGGCTACCGGTCGATGATCGACGGCCAGCAGCACGTGGCGATGGTGATGGGCGACGTGGCGGGCGCGCAGGATGTGCTGGTGCGGGTGCACAGCGAGTGCGTCACCGGCGACGTGTTCCACTCCATGCGCTGCGACTGCGGCGAGCAGCTGGAGCGGGCGCTGGCCCAGATCGCCCAGGAGGGGCGGGGTGTGCTGCTGTACCTGTCCCAGGAGGGCCGGGGGATCGGCCTGCTCAACAAGCTGCGCGCCTACGAGCTGCAGGAGCAGGGCCTGGACACCGTCGACGCCAACCTCGCCCTCGGCCTGCCGGTCGACTCCCGCGACTACGGCATGGGCGCGCAGATCCTGGCCGACATCGGGCTGTCCACGATCCGCGTGCTGACCAACAACCCCAAGAAGATCGTCGGCCTGGAGGGCTACGGACTGACGGTCACCGAGCAGGTGCCGATCGTGGCCGAGCCGAACCAGGTCAACGAGCAGTACCTGCGCACCAAGCGCGAGCGGATGGGCCACACCATCACCCACCAGGGTCGCCGGGTCGACGACTTCGAGGGCGTGCCCTCGCCCTTCACCGAGTCGCCGTTCGGCTTCACCGGGCCGGTCTCGCAGTGAGCGAGGAGGGACCGGGGGAGATCCAGCTCCCCGTGGGATGCCGCGCGATCACCGGTCAGGCGTTCGCCGGCCTCGACATCGCCATCGTCGCCTCCCGCTACAACGCCCGGGTGGTGGAACGACTGCTGGCGGGCGCCGTGGAGGAGCTCGAGAGCCGGGGGATCACGCGCGACGCGCTGACCATCGTGCTCGTGCCCGGAGCCTGGGAGCTGCCCTACGTCTGCCGCAGGCTGGCGGAGGTCGGCGGCCATCACGCCGTTGTCGCCCTGGGCTGCGTCGTCCGCGGCGAGACCCCGCACTTCGACTACGTCTGCGCCGAGGCCTCGCGCGGCATCACCGAGGCCAGCCGCGACACGGGCGTGCCGGTCACCTTCGGCCTGCTCACCGTCAACACCCAGGAGCAGGCGGAGGCGCGGGCCGGCGGCAGCGCCGGCAACAAGGGCGCCGAGGCCGCGGCCGCCGCGGTCGAGATGGCCGGCCTGATGCGCACGCTTCCGCGGGCGCGCTAGAGGACAGGCCTCCCGGGCCCGGTCGCGCCTAGACCGCTTTGGTGACCTTGCCGCTCTTGAGGCAGCGGGTGCAGACGTAGGCGCGCGTGGGGCTGCCGTTCAGCAGGATGCGCATCTGCTGGAGGTTCGGATTGAAGCGGCGCCTGGTTGCGACCATCGAGTGGCTGCGGTTGTTGCCGAAGCCGGGCTTCTTGTTGCAGATGACGCAGACCTTGGACACCGAAAAACCTTCCCTGTTGGAGTGCGGGCGGCAGTATAGCCTGCAACCACGGCACCTCCATTCACGTCATACGACAAGATGGCGAACGCGCCGCTCAGGGCCGTGCCGGCCGAAGTCGCCGCCCAGGTGGACGGTGGGCTGACGATTCCGAACGAGGTGATCGCGCAGATCGTCGGGTTCACCGTGCTCGAGTGCTACGGGGTGGTGGGGATGGCGGCGACCAACCTGACGCAGGGTGTCGCCCGGCTGCTGTCGCGGGAGCGGATCACCCAGGGTGTGTCGGTGCGCCGTGAGGGCGATGCGCTGGCGATCGAGCTGTACGTGATCCTCGAGTTCGGCCTGAACCTGGCGGAGGTTGCGTCGAACGTCCGCACCCGGGTGATCTACAACGTGGAGAAGATGACCCGGATGACGGTAGGTTCGGTGCAGATCCACGTGCAAGGCGTGAAGCGGACTTCATGACCACACCGGCGCAGATCGCCCGGGCCCTCGCCGAGGGCGGCCGCGCCGCGCTCGAGGCAAACCGCCAGCGGCTGAACGACCTCAACGTCTATCCGGTGCCCGACGGCGATACCGGAACCAATCTGGCCGAGTCGGTGGCGGCGCTGGCCGACGCACTGGCCGACCCTTCCCTGGCCGATGCCGACCGGGCGGGAGTCGCCCACGCGGCGAAGCAGGCCGCACTGATGGGAGCCCGCGGCAACAGCGGCGTGATCCTCAGCCAGATCGTGCGCGGGCTGGCCGAGGCGCTGGCGGCCACCGAGGGCGAGCTGGGGCCGGCGGACGCCGCGGCGGCGCTCCGCGAGGCCGCCACCCGGGCGTACTGCGCCGTCCGCCAGCCGGTCGAAGGGACGATGCTGACCGCGATCCGCGAGATGGCCGAGGAGGCCGAGCGGATGCCGCCGGACGGCGAGCTGGCGCCCATGCTCGACGCGGTTGTCCGAGCTGGGGAGGCCACGGTGGAGCGGACGCCGGACATGCTCGAGGTTCTGCGCCGCAGCGGTGTGGTCGACGCCGGCGCCGCCGGGCTGGTCGAGCTGACCCGGGGAGCCGTCGCCGGGCTGCGGGGCGAGGAGGCCGGACCCGCTGGGCCGGCTGTCGCCAGGCCGGTGACCATCGGCACCCACCACCAGGAGGACTCGCCGTTTCGGTACTGCACCACCTACCTGGTGGAGGGGCCCGGGGTGGACGCCGACGCCCTTGCGGCGCAGCTCGAACCGCTCGGGGATTCGCTGCACGTCGTCGGCGAGTCACCGATGTTCAAGGTGCACATCCATACGGACGACCCCGGCGCCGCGTTGTCGCTGGCAGTCGCCGTCGGGTCCGTCGACCGGATCGAGATCGCCGACATGCACCGGCAGACCGCCGAGCGCGCGCGGCGGCTGTCGCTGGTGCGCGACCACCAGGCCACCGGGGTGGTGGCCGTGGTGGCCGGCAAGGGCAACGAGGCCGCCTACCGCGAGGCCGGCGCCCAGGGGCTGGTGGT
>Ga0247826_10000034_pt1 | contig 15912 bp, 12 predicted proteins | sample 12C_Control_Day1_FD_200152 | JGI IMG/M metagenome (GOLD analysis project Ga0247826, IMG submission 200152) | Soil microbial communities from agricultural site in Penn Yan, New York, United States - 12C_Control_Day1 | ecosystem: Environmental > Terrestrial > Soil > Agricultural land | place... | reverse complement strand
GACAACAGCATGTTCTTCACCCTCTGTGTCTCGCTGGCGGCGCTGCTCTGCCTGGCCGCGGCGATGTACTACGTCGAGATGCGGGGCAAACGGCTCGACGAGCGGGTGCGGCGGATCCGCGTTCTGGCGGAGGGCGGCGCGTGATCTCGGAGACGGCCGTCCAGTACGTCGCCGCGGTCTACGCGGTTACCTGGGTGGTCGCGATCGGATACATCGCGATCCTGCACTCGAAGCTCGGCCGGCTGGAGCGCCAGCTCGACGAGGTGGTCGCGATCATGGAGCGCCAGGCCGGTGGCTGAGAGCCCGGTCGCACTTGTGCTGGTGGGGACGAACCACCGCCACGCGCCGATCGGCGTGCGCGAGGAACTGGCGGCGCGGACGCACGGCCGCGACCTGATCGAGGCGATGGCGGCCGAGGACGCCGTGCTCGAGGCGGTCGGCCTCTCCACCTGCAACCGCTGCGAGATCGCGATGGTCGGGGCCGACGCGGCCTCGATGCGCGAGGCCGCCGTGCGCCGCCTGGCCGTCTACGCGCACCGCTCGCCCGCCGAGATCGAGCCGCTGCTGTACACGCTCGAGGGCATGGACGTCGCCGAGCACCTGTTCGCCGTGGCCGGCGGCCTGGATTCGATGGTGCCGGGGGAGGCGCAGATCCTGAGCCAGATCCGCGACGCCTACGCCGATGCGCTGGAGATGGGCTTGACCGGCCCGGTCTCCAACCGCCTGTTCCACCAGGCGCTGGAGACGGGCAAGCGGGTGCGCCACGAGACGGCGATCGGCGAGCTCAACGCCTCGGTGGCTTCGGTGGCTGCGCAGGCGGTGCGCGACCGGCTGGAGTCGCTCGACGACGTCGCGGTGCTGATCGTCGGCGCCGGCAAGGTCGCCGAGGTGGTCGCGACCAACCTGCACGCCCGGGGCGCCCGTCGGATCACGGTGATCAACCGCAGCGCCGACCGCGGCGAGGCGCTGGCCGTGCGGTTCGGCGGCCGGGCGCTCGGCTGGAGCGACCTCCCGGCCGCCGTCGCCGCGTCCGACGTCGTGGTGTCCTCGACCCTGTCCGACGGCCACGTGATCGAGGCGGCCTGGCTCGAGAGCGGCCGCCCCCGCGTGCTGGTCGACCTGGCGCTTCCCCGGGACGTCGACCCGGCCTGCGCGGACGTCGACGGCGTGACGCTGCTCAACGTGGACGACCTCGAGGAGGCCGTCCGCCGCAACATCTCGCTGCGCGAGGGCGAGTCCGAGCGCGCGCGGGCGATCGTCGTCGAGGAGGCGGAGTCGTTCCGCCGCTGGGTGGCGGAGCTGGAGGTCGTGCCGGCGATCGCCTCCCTGCGCGCGCGGGCGGAGGAGATCCGCTCCTCCGAGCTCGAGCGGATCGCCGGGCGCTGGGAGGGGCTGACCGACGCCGACCGCGACCGGCTGGACGCGGTCACCCGGGCGATGCTGAACAAGCTGCTGCACCGGCCGACGGTGCGCCTCAAGGAGCTGGCGGCCGTCGGCGAGGAGCGACCCTACGCCGATGCCATGAGCGACCTGTTCGGGCTCGAGCCGGCGCCACCGGCGCGATGATCCGGGTGGGCACGCGGCGCAGCCGGCTGGCGCTCGCCCAGGCGCGGCTGGTCGCGGCGGAGCTGAACGACGCCGCGCTGGTCGAGATCGACACGGCCGGCGACCGCCGGCGCGACCTCCGGTTCGAGCAGATCGGCGACGGTCGCGGAGTCTTCACCCGCGAGATCGAGCGGGCGCTGCTGGCCGGCGAGATCGACGTAGCGGTGCACAGCGCGAAGGATCTGACCGGCGAGATGCCCGACGGCCTGGTGATCGGCGCGATCCCGCCGCGCGAGGACGCGCGGGACGCTTGCTGCGGCCCGTTCGGCTCCCTGGCCGAGCTGCCGGCCGGGATCCGCGTCGGCACGTCGTCGGCGCGACGCGGCGCCCTGCTGGGCGAGCTCCGGCCGGACCTCGAGGTGGTGCCGCTTCGTGGCAACGTCGACACCCGCCTGCGCAAGCTCGACGACGGCGACGCGGACGCCATCGTGCTGGCCGCCGCGGGGCTGCTGCGGCTCGGGCTGGGCGAGCGGATCGGCTTCCTGTTCGACCCGGCCGAGTTCGTGCCCGAGGCCGGCCAGGGAGCGCTGGCCGTCCAGGTGCGGGCCGGCGAGGAGCATCTGGTCGCGGCGCTCGACCACGGGCCGTCGCGGGAGCTGGTCGAAGCCGAGCGCGCCAAGGTCGCGGAGCTGGGCGGCGGCTGCACGGTGCCGGTGGCGGCGCATGCCTGGCACGAGGACGGCGAGGTTCGGATGCGCACCTGGACGGCCGCATGACGGTCTACCTGGTCGGCGCGGGGCCGGGCGACCCGGGGCTGCTGACGCTGCGCGGCAGCGAGCTGTTGGACCGCTGCGACGCGCTGGTCTACGACCGGCTGGCCGATCCGCGGATCGTGGACATGGCCCGGGCCGGCGCCGAGCTGCACGACGCCGGCAAGCAGCCGGGCCGCCACACGATGACGCAGGATCAGATCAACGGCCTGCTGGTCGAGCTGGGCGGGCGCCACCAGACGGTGGTCAGGCTCAAGGGCGGCGACCCGTTCATCTTCGGGCGCGGCGGTGAGGAGGCGCTGGCGCTGGACGCCGCCGGCATCGCCTGGGAGGTCGTGCCCGGCATCTCCTCGGCCTACGCCGTCCCCGCCTACGCGGGCATCCCGGTCACGCAGCGCGCCATGGCCGCGCAGGTCACGATCGTCACCGGCCACGAGGATCCGGGAAAGCCGGGCACCGATCTCGACTGGGCGCACCTGGCGCGGACGCCGGGCACGCTGGTCTTCCTGATGGGCGTCTCGTCGTTGGAGGCGAACATGACCCAGCTGCTTGCCGAGGGTCTGGCGCCGGCGACGCCGGCGGCGGTCATCGCCTCGGGCACCCGGCCCGACCAGCGCACCGTCTCGGGCACGGTCGCGACCATCGCCGAGGCGGCCACCCAGGCGGCCATCCGGCCGCCCGCGATCACGCTGGTCGGCGAGGTCGCCGCCCTTCATGACCGGCTCGCCTGGTTCGAGCGGCGGCCGCTGTTCGGGCGGCGGGTGGTGGTCACCCGGGCCCGGGCGCAGGCCAGCGGTCTGGCGGCCCGGCTGGGCGAGCTGGGCGCGGACGTGCTGGAGGCGCCGGCGATCACGCTCGAGGAGCTGCCCTTCCAGGCGCCCGACCTGGGCGCGTACGAGATCGTCTGCCTGACCTCCGCGAACGGCGTCGAGCGGCTGCTCGCCGGCGACGTGCGGGCGCTGGCGGGCGTCACCGTCGCCGCCGTGGGGTCGGCCACCGCCGCCGCTCTTCGCCGGCGGGGCATCGAGCCCGACGTACTTCCGCAGCAGGCCGTGCAGGAGTCGCTGCTCGAGGCGCTGGGCGACGTCGCCGGCCGGCGCGTGCTGATCGCGACGGCGGAGGGCGCCCGGGACGTGCTGGCGGCCGGCCTCCGCGAGCGCGGGGCGGAGGTCGACGAGCTCGCCCTCTACCGCACCGTGCGCGAGCCTGTCGACGCCGGGCTGGTGCGGTCGGCCGACCTGGTGACCTTCACCTCGTCATCCACCGTGACCAACGTGCTCGACGCGATGGACGGGCACGACCTATCGGGCCTCCGGGCCGTCTCGATCGGGCCGGTCACGTCGGGCACGCTGCGCGAGCGGGGCGTCGAGCCGGTGGCCGAGGCCGACCCGCACGACGTGGACGGCCTGGTCGCGGCCGTCCTGGCCGTCGCCGCTGGGTAGAGTCAGCGCATGCCGCCGTTCGTCACGTTCCTCTCGGACTTCGGTGCCGGCGACCAGTTCGCCGGGATCTGCCACGGCGTGATCAACCGGGTCTGCCCAGAGGCCGTGGTCATTCACCTGGGCCACGGCATCGAACCCCAGTCCGTGGGACAGGCCGCGCGGATCCTGGCGGGTGCCGTGCCGTACCTGCCGGTGGGTGTGCACATGGCGGTGGTCGACCCGGGCGTCGGATCGCAGCGCCGGGGCGTCGTGCTGCGGTCGCCCGACGACAGGCTGTTCGTCGGTCCGGACAACGGGCTGCTGGTGCCCGCTGCGGAGGCCTGCGGCGGCATCGAGCTGGCGGTCGAGCTCACCAACCGCGCCTACATGCTCGACCAGGTGTCGCACACGTTCCACGGCCGCGACGTGTTCTCGCCGGTCGCCGGCCACCTGGCCGCCGGGCTCGATCCGCTGGAGCTGGGACCGGAAGTCGACGCGGCGACGCTGGTACGGCCGCAGCTGCTCGGATTCGAGCGCGACGGCACCGTGCTGGGCGCGATCGTCCAGCACATCGACCGGTTCGGCAACGTCCAGCTGTCCGCCGGCAGGGACGCCGTGGCCGACGTGTTCAGGGCCGGCGGCGTGGCCGAGGTGGAGGCGCTCGACGACCGCTATCTGGCGGTCTGTGCCGACACGTTCGCGGACGTCCAGCGCGGCGAGCTGGTGCTCTACGAGGACTCCGAGCAGCGGCTCTCGATCGCCATCAACAGAGGCGATGCGGCCGAACTGCTCGACCTGACGGCGGGGAGCCCCGTGCGGATCGAGTTCGCGCCGACGATCGACGCGTGACCGATTACCGGCTTGACGCAGGCGCCACGAAGTGATGAGATACGACCTACCAGCGGCCTTCGCGGAGCGGTAGCACCGTCCCGGAGGCCGCTTCCTCGTCCAGAGGCCCTGCGATACACTGGCCGCCGCGGCGAGGTAGCTCAGTTGGTAGAGCACGCGACTGAAAATCGCGGTGTCGCTGGTTCGATCCCGGCCCTCGCCATCCCGCACCAGGAGCCATGTTCTTGATCTGGAACGCTTGTGCGCGTAGCTCGCAGCACCGTGGGAAGCGGATGGGAAGTCCGACAGCGCCGGCTGGTCGGTCGCTGGCTGCATGAGCTGTGGGCGGACCCGTATCGCGCCAGATGGAGCAGCCACTACCACCAGCCGCCTGACTGGGCCGGGCAGCTCCCTAAGGGCTCGGCGTGCCCGACCCCCTATCGGCGCGCCTCGCGGCAGGAGCATTTTTTTGGGGGGCTTCCCGTCCTGCCGACCTTGCACCGAGCGTGCCGGCGCGACCGGTGCGCAAGGAACGATCGAAGCCGACGCACCGGCCGGCCGACACCAATACGCTAGTCCGCGCTATGAACGCCACGACATAACCGCGGTGGCGGCGCTTGTCGTCGGCGCCGCCGGATTCGCGCAAGTGGCCTGTCTGGTCTGTGGTCGTCCTCCACGCCAGGGGGTTCGACGATCGACCGCCGATGCCTACGCCGGACCCAAAGCGCCGTCAGGACTTCACCCGCACCGGATGGCGGCCCGAATCGTCGTCAGTTTGCGAGCGGCGGGGCGGTGAGCGCATCGATGAGCATGCGGGCCCTGAGCGGCTGCCATGCAACGGGTTTGCCGAGCCCGTAGGCTTGGTGGCGTGGCCGGCTCTAACCAGGCAGAAGGGCTGCAGATCGAGGCGTTGCGGGAGCAGCAGCGCGCCATCTCTGACGTCCTGCGTGCCGTCGCCAGTGCCTCTGGCCTGCAGCCGGTGCTGGATCAGATCATCGAGTCGTGCCGCCGGCTGTGCCAGGCAGACAACGGGGCCCTGTGGCTGCTCGAGGACGATGGGCTATTGCACTCGGTTGCACACCAGGGCGAGCTCGAGGGCGCGCGGTACGACCGCGAGCACCCGCACGCGGTCGACCGGACGACAGCGGCCGGCCGGGTCGCACTCACCCGCGAGGTCGTCCATATTCCGGACACGGGAGCCGACCCCGAGTACGTGTATCCGGGGCCCCGCTCCTACCGCTCGATGCTGGGCGTGCCGATCATGGCGGAGGGCGAGTTGGTGGGGGTCATGGTCGCTGTCCGCCGCGACCAAGCCGCCTACTCTGACGAGCAGATCGGGCTGGCGCGCACGTTTGCGGATCAGGCTGCGGTGGCGCTGATGAACGCGCGGCTGCTGGAGGCGGTTGAGCGGCAGCGCACGGAGCTGGCCCGGTTCGTGTCGCCCCAGGTGGCCGAGCTGATTACCGGCAGCGACGGCGAGCGGCTGCTGGCCGGCCATCGAGCGTACATCTCCTGCATGTTCTTCGACCTGCGTGGATTCACCGCCTTCGCGGAGACGGCGGCGCCGGAGGAGCTGTTCGAGGTGCTGGGCGCCTATCACTCGCTGATCGGCGAGCTTCTGGCACGGCACCAGGGCACGCTCGAGCACTTCGCCGGCGACGGCGTGATGGTGTTCTTTAACGACCCGGTCGAGGTGGACGGGCACGAGTTGGCGGCGGCGACGATGGCGCTCGCAGCACAGGAGCAGTTCGGCGCGCTGGCAGCGGCCTGGAGCAAGCGCGGCACCACGCTCGGGCTCGGGATCGGTATCGAGGCCGGCTACGCCACGCTGGGCCGGATCGGCTTCCCCGGCCGCTACGACTACGGCATCATCGGCCCGGTTGCGAACCTGGCCTCGCGGCTGTCAACCAACGCCGAGGCGGGTGCGATCCTGGTCGGGCCGCGGCTGTACGCGGCCATCGACGAGGGAGTGGTGACCGAGCCGATGGGTGAGCTGGAGCTGAAGGGCTTCGGCCGGCCGGTGCCGACCTACCGCGTGCGTGGCCTGCTCTGAAGGCTGTAGGCGGAGGGTTTAGGAGCATGATCGGTACGGCGTTGCGATGGTGCCGCGAGAACGCGATGATCGTCGGGACGAAGTAGATCGCGAGCCCGATCACCCGGCTGATGAAGTAGGTTCCGCCGCTTGAATCCAAGGTGGTCATGCTGGAGATCTCCTGTTTGCGTCACTCTCGCACGTTCGTGCGTCCGTTCCGCGGACCGAGGGAGAGTCCCGCGGTGCCCTACCGACCTTCACCGGTTCGAACCGGCAGTACATCAGTGCGTCCGCTCATCCTCAGCGAGTCGCTCGTCGGAACCGAGTGACCCTGCCGCGCTTTAGGCGGGAGTCGATCTATCGCGACGCGCAACCACGATGCCTGCGTGCCATCCGGGAGCACGTCCACCGGTCGGCGGTCGGATCGAGTCAACACGGAGACCGCTCCGCGTGATCAACCACGAGATGATCGAGTTCGAGTTCCACATCTCGCCGGTGCGGAGGTCGTCGCGGCCCCAGACGGGCGTCGGAAGCTCCGGTAGGTCGTCCCAGATCCCTTGTGCAACGACGGGATCGGTGGAGAGCCGCTGCGGACTGTCCACGGCCTCCGCTACGTCGGGGATCACGCCCTCGTGCCAACGGCGAACCTCGTACCGGAACAGGCGCACTCGTCCAGCCCATCGGGCCCCGACGGGGCCCTCAACCACGACCCCGCGCCGCTCGCCGTGTGCGTCCGGGACGGGTGCCTGCTCGACCACGAACCGCCCACGAGAGGGAAGCCTCAACTCGAGAGCCGAGTGGTACAGATCCCGTGCGGAGCGGTGCTGAACACGGGCCGCAACTGCCTCGAAGACCCGGCCGTTCAGCCGGACTGAGTATCCGCCCGCGCCGAGCGGCAACCAGAACAGATCTACGGCCCCAGGAGCCGAATCGGGCTCAACGCTCTCGCTCATCTCCATCCGGATAGACCTCGACTACTTGCCAGGAGCACAGGCGGCGTGAGCCTTGATGTCATCGGCCGCGTAGCGATTCCTCGCCTTGGGGAGCCGCTTCGCCAGGACACCGAACTTCCCGACGTAGAGATTCTGGCCGGCCCGTGTAACTGCCTTGATTTGGCCGCTGAGGATCGCAACCGCATCGTGGTACTTCTTCAGAGCTGTGAGGCAACCACCTGCGGTGTCGCCATAGAGGTTCTTGGTCCGCCCAGGGCCAGATCTCTGTTATATGCGAAGCCGCTATAGGCATCGCCCATGCACGACACGAACTCGCCAAGGTCGCGGATGGCGATCCAGCACCAGGCGATTGTGTCAGCTTTCGCAGCCGTCGGTGTAGCGTTGCGCCATGCCCAGTCCGATCGAGAGCGCCGCAGCAGAGCTCGAGGCGAAGGCGACGTCATTCGTCCGCGAGCACCGGCTGCCCGGCCTGGCCGCCGGCGTCGTCCATGAGGGCGAGCTCGTCTGGTCGGGCGCCCCCGGCTTCGCCGACGTCGCCTCGCGCCGCTCCGGCGGCACCACGACGCTCTACCGAATCGCCTCGATCACGAAGACCTTCACCGCGACGGCGATCATGCAGCTTCGCGACGAGGGCCGCCTGCACCTGGACGATCCGGTGGTTGCGCACCTGCCCGAGCTGCGGGCAGCGGGCAGCCCGTTCGGCGCGATCGAGACGGTGACGATCCGCCGGCTGCTGTCGCACGAGTCGGGGCTGATGGGCGACCCGCCGGGCACCGACTGGTCGGAACTGGTGTACGAGGGCGACCCGGCGGCGAACCTGGCGCGGGCCGCGGAGATCGCGACCACGGTGCCGCCCAGCACGCAGCAGAAGTACTCGAACATCGGCTTTCAGCTGCTGGGCGAGACCGTCGCTCGCGCCTCGGGCACGCCGTACGCGCAGCGTGTGCGGGAGACGATCCTCGACCCGCTCGGCCTCGCCTCGACCTCGTTCGAGCCGCTGGCCGGCGAGCTCGCGGCACGGTGCGCGACCGGCTACGCCGCCCGCGGGTTCAGCGACGACCTCCAGCGGTCGCCGGCGATGCCGGCGATCGAGGCCGAGGGCGGCCTGTGGTCGTGCGTGGGCGACCTGGCGCGGTGGATCTCCGCGCAGTTCACCGAGGACGTGCTGCCGGCGGCGACGCTGGCCGAGATGCACCGGCCGCGCTACCTGGGCGACGCGGCCTGGACAGAGGCGTGGGGCATCGGCTGGTACGCGGTGCGGCGCGCGTCCGGGATCTGGGTACAGCATTCGGGCGGGCTCCACGGCTTCACCAGCAACGTGTGCTTCGATCCGAAGGAGAAGATCGGGGCGATCGTGCTCGTCAACGGCGACTCGTCGCCGTCCGGCATCTGCATGGATCTCGCCGAGATCGGACGGCGTGCGGTCTCGGCGGCCCCGCGGCCGATCGAGGCGCCGGCGCCGCTCCCGCCCGAGTGGGGCGGGCTGCTCGGCCTCTACGCCGACCCCGAGTACGCGCTGCTCGTCCGTGTCGAGTGGCGCGACGGCAAGCTCAGCCTGCTGGCCGCCGGCGAGGACGACTGGCGGCCGACGCTGGCGCCGACGCAGACGGCCGACCGGTTCGTGGTCAGCCCAGGCGTGCGCGAGTCCGGCGAGGCGTGCGTCTTCCACCGGCGGCCGGACGGCCGCGTCGCGTCGATGATGGTCGCCACCACTTCGCTGCGCCGGCTCGACCCGGTCGACCAGGGCTGAACGGCCCGCTCAGTCGCCGCAGGTCTGGACTGCGGAGGCGCCGTTCGCGCCCAGCACCGACTCGAGCACCGACAGCACACGAGGATCGAACATCGTGCCGGCGCCCGTTCGCAGCTCGGCCAGCGGCTCGTCGACGTCCGGGCGGACGTGCAGCGACACGTAGGACTCGGCGACCAGGATGATCCGCGCACCGAGCGGGATCGCCTCGCCGGCCAGCCCGTCCGGATAGCCGCTGCCGTCGAAATGCTCGTGGGTGGCGCGGACGATGGCCCGCACCTTCTCGAACAGCGGGCTGGGCCCGAGCATGTCGGCCGACCGCAGCGGATGGGTGCGCACGACGGCCCACTCCTCGTCGGTCAGCGGCTCGCTCTTGGTGATGATCTCGTCGGGGATCGCCGACATCCCCAGATCGCGGAACCGGCAGGCGGTGCCGAGCTGGGTCAGCTCGGTGCCGGCGAGGCCCATGGCCTGGCCCAGCGCGCGCACGAGTGACTCGACCTCGCCCTCCTCCGAGGTCTGCTCGGACGTGTGGCGCACCGCCTCGGTAGCCGGCGGCGCGGCTGCCGCGGCCAGCCGCGACAGGCGGGAGGAGACGAACGACGCGGGGATCCACTGGCCCTGCTCCATCGCGACGAAGGCGAATCGCAGCACGCGCTGCTGGTCGACCACGAAGAGCCCGTCGCGGCGCCGCTTCTTGCGCAGCTTGCGGCCCTCGACGAGGCCCAGCGCCTGCGACGCCTCGCCGCGCGGATCGGTCAGCCAGCGGGCCGTCTGCGCCGCGGCCAGTGACTTCGCCAGGGACGAGTCACCCGGCGAAACGACCACCAGTTCGCTGGCGGAGCGCTGCATCAGGCCGCCCAGCTCGCGCAGCATCGAGGCCCGGGGATCGTCCCCGCGAGCGTCCTCGACCAGCGCCAGCACGGCAGGGGCGTGACCGACGAGCTCGTCGATCGCCACGGGCTGACCCCCTTCCACCGAGATCAGGCGGAAGGGCGCGATCGGAGCGTCAAGCTGCGGCTGCGTTCTGCTCATCCTCACCGGTCTCCGAGACGTCGACGGAGTGGACGGTGGTGGTGAGATGCCCGGTCCGCTCGGCGGCCTGGATCAGCGATGACCGGGCCTGCTCGAAGGACGCCAGCATCTGAGCCTGGGCCTGGGACGCGCTGGCCAGCAGCTCGTCGGCCTCGCGGCGGGTGGACTCGGCCTCCGACAGGATCTCCGCGGCCCGGGCCTCGGCCTGCGCCTCGCGCTCGCCCAGCACCCGCTGGAGCTTGCCCAGCTCGGCATCCCGCTCGGCCTCGGCCCGCGACGCCAGATCGTCGCGCTGCCGCTCGGCGTCGGCGATGATCTTCTCGGCGTGCGCCTGCACCTCCTCGAGGTGCTGCTCGCCGGCGTTCGCCGCCTCGTCGACCAGCCGTTGCCGCTCGGCGATGATCTCCTCGACCTCGAGCTTGCTCGCGTCGCGGACGCGCTGGAGCTCGCCGTCGACGAACGCCTGCAGTGCGGCGATCGTCGTGTCGACCGCCGCGGCGAGGCCGCTCAGGTCGGCGGCCGGGCGCTCCGCGAACACCGGGTCGGCGATCGACACCGTCGGGGCCTCGACCGTCCAGGTCTGGACGTGCGGCTCCTGCTCCGGCTGCTCCTCGGCGACGGGCTCCTCCGCGAACGACTGCTCCTCGGCCGCGTGCTCGGGCTCCTCCTCCGCCACGGGCTCGTCGGCGGTGAAGTGCTCCTCCACGGCGTCCTCGACCGGCTCGGCGTGCTCGACGGGCTCGGCGTCCGCCTCGGGCGCCTCATCCTGCTCGACCGCCACCGGCTCCGCCCAGCCCTGCTCCTGCTGCTCCTCCGCCACAACCTCGAACTTCTCGTCGTGCTGCTCCTCGGCGGGCTCGTCGGCGACGGGGGTCTCGTCGGCGACGGGGGTCTCGTGCTGCTGCGCAGGGGCGGCGACAGGATCGGACGCCAGAGCGTCCGCGACGGCGGCCAGGTACTCGTCGACCTCCTCGGGGTTGTACCCGGTGGGGGTCAGCGAGAACGAGGCGTTGCGGATGTCGCCGGGATCGGCGGCGGAGAGGTCGTCGGCCAGGTCACCCAGGAAGCGGTCGACCTCCTCAGGGTTGTACCCGGTCGGCGTGAGCGAGAATGAAGCGTTGCGAATGCTCGCCGGATCGACCATGTGGAGATTCCTCCTCGAGTGCAGCGGACTACAGCGGACGGGAAAAGTGACAGGGGGGTCTTCCGTCCGTCCCAGCGGGGACGTCAGTTGCCTTATCGGCGTTCTCGCAGATCCCTTGAGCATCTCTGGCGATCCCCGCCGCGCCGCACGATCGCGTACGATCTCGCGGCGTGAATCCTCGCCTGCAAGCCTCGAGCGATCCGCGGCCCGTCGGCGTGATCGGCGCGGCGCTCGACCTCGGGTCGGGCAGGCGCGGCGTGGACATGGGCCCGTCCGCGATCCGCTACGCCCAGCTGGGCGAGCGGGTGGCAGCGCTGGGCCACGTCGTCCACGATCACGGCAACGTCAGCACGGGCATGGTGGAGGCGCTGGACGAGGGCGATCCCACCGCCCGCTACTGGTCGGCGATCCGTCGCACCTGCGAGGAACTCGCCGACCGCGTCGCCGGGTCGGTGGCGGACGGTGAGATGCCGCTGGTGCTGGGCGGCGACCACTCGATCGCGATCGGCACGCTGGGCGGCCTGGCCCGCGCGTTCGGCGGCCCCGGCGGGGTCGTCTGGCTGGACGCGCACACCGACATCAACTCGCCGTCGACCTCGCCCAGCGGCAACGTCCACGGCATGCCGCTGTCGGTGGCGCTCGGCCTGACCGGCGACCAGCGGTTCGAAGACCTCCCCTGGCCGGTGCCGATGGCCGACGACGCCCGCACGGTGCTGGTCGGCATCCGCAGCGTCGATCGCGGCGAGCGCAGCCAGCTGCGGCGGGTCGGCGTCCACGTGTTCACGATCGCCGACATCGACCGGCTGGGGATGCGCGCCGTGATGGAGCGGGCGATCGAGCTGGCGGCCGGAGGCACGTTCCTGCACGCATCGTTCGACATGGACGTGCTCGACCCCGACCAGGCACCCGGCGTCGGCACGCCGGTGCGCGGCGGCATCACCTACCGCGAGGGCCACCTGGCGATGGAGATGCTGGCCGAGAGCGGGCTGATGAGCTCGCTTGAGCTGGTCGAGGTGAACCCGATCCTGGACGAGCGCAATGCCACCGGGAGCCTGGCGGTCGAGCTCGCGCTCTCAGCCCTCGGCGCCCGGATCCTCTGAGCCGCCGTCCTCGTCGTAGTAGACGGTTCCGGCCAGCTCGTCGGGTAGGTACTGCTGGTCGACCTGCCCGCCCGGGTAGTCGTGCGGGTACTTGTAGCCGGCGCCGTGTCCCAGCTTCTTGGCGCCGGAGTAGCTGGCGTCGCGGATCGGCTTGGGCGGCCGCATCGTCCCGCGGTCGCGGACGTCCTCCATCGCCTTCCCGATGGCGCGGTACGAGGCGTTCGACTTCGGCGCGCGGGCCAGGTACGCCGCGCCCTGCGAGAGGTTGATGCGCGCCTCCGGCAGGCCGACGAACTCGACGGCCCGGGCGACGGCGACCGCCACCTGGATCGCCTGCGGGTCGGCGTTGCCGATGTCCTCGGAGGCGAACACGATCATCCGCCGGGCGATGAACTTGGGATCCTCGCCGCCCGAGATCATCACGGCCAGGTAGTAGATCGCGGCGTCGGCGTCCGAGCCACGCATGCTCTTGATGAAGGCCGACGTGACGTCGTAGTGGTGGTCGCCGCCCTTGTCGTACAGCAGCGGCCGCTTGCGGGCGGCATCGATCACGTGCTGCTCGGTGACCGTGCCCCCGGCGGCAGCCGCCACCGCCGCGTCCAGGATGTTCAGCGCGTTCCGGGCGTCGCCCCCGGCCGCCTTGGCGATCTGCGCGCGCAGGTCGTCGGCCAGCTCCACCCCCAGCACGTCCTCGCCGCGGCGCAGGATCTCGGTCACACCGTCGGCGTCCAGCGGCACCAGCTCGAACAGCGCGCACCGCGACAGCAGGGCCGAGTTGACCTCGAAATAGGGGTTCTCGGTGGTCGCGCCGATCAGCGTGATCAGCCCCGACTCGACGGCCGGCAGCAGCGCGTCCTGCTGCGCCTTGTTGAAGCGGTGGATCTCGTCGAGGAAGAGGATCGTCTTCTGGCCGCTGGCGCCCAGCCGGTCGGTGGCCTCGGCGATCACCCGGCGGACGTCCCCGATCCCCACCTGGACGGCGGACAGCTCCTCGAAGTGGGCCTGCGTGGTGTGGGCGACGATCCGCGCCAGCGTGGTCTTGCCGGTGCCGGGCGGGCCGTAGAAGATCATCGAGCCGACGCCGTCGGCCGCGATCGCCCGCCGCAGGGCGCTGTCGGGGCCCACGACCTGCTGCTGGCCGACGAACTCGTCCAGCGTCGCCGGCCGCATGCGCTGCGGCAGCGGCGCCACGGAGCCCAGCCGCTGCTCGGCCGAATCTGCGAAAAGGTCGCTGCTAATGAGCGAAATCTATACTGGGAGCATGAGCAGCTCGGAGCAGGCGCAGGTGCGGCTCGGAGGGATGGCCCTGCGCAACGGCGTGCTCGTGCAGGGACCCGATCATTGGGCCGCCGCCGTGCGGACGCCCGAGGGCGAGATCCGGATGGCGTCCGGCCGCAAGCCCGAGCTGCCGGCACCGGCGCTGAGCGTGCCCGGCCTGCGTGGCGTCCTGCGGGTCGCCGAGGCCATCTACCTGCTGCCGCTGGTACGTCGCAGGCTGCCCGAGGCCCGGCTGCCGATGGAGGGCGCCACCACCGCCGGTGCGCTGGCGGCGTCGCTCGTCCTCACCCGTGTGCTGCGCGCGGGCCGCGTGCGGCCGCTGACCGCCGAGGTCGCCGGCGCGGGGATCTCGCTGCTGCCGGCGCTGGCGTCGCTGCGCAGCTCGCAGCTGGCCCGCTACCACGGGGCCGAGCACAAGGCGATCGGCGGCTACGAGCGCGGCGCGGACGCCGAGGAGCAGAGCACGGAGCACGAGCGGTGCGGCTCGCACCTGGTGGCGCCGATGCTCGCCGCGACCGTCGCCGGCAATGCGCTGGTGTCGCGGCTGCCCGCCGCCCGCCGCGGCCCCGCCCGGCTGGCCGTCAGCTTCGCCGCGGTCGGCATCGCCACCGAGACCTTCGGGTGGATCCAGCGCAATCGCCAGAGCCGCGTGGCGCAGATGATGCTGCGGCCCGGGTTCGCGCTGCAGCGCTCCGCGGCGACCCGCGAGCCGACCGCTGACGAGCTCGAGGTCGCCCGCACCGCGCTGGACGAGGTGCTGCGGCTCGAGGATTCGGGCGGCCGGCCCTAGGCGGCGCCACGATGCGGGGGTACGGTTGTAAAGGATGCTCGACGTTCTGGGTCAGATGCTGAGCGACATCATCGACGCGCTGCATGCGTTTCTGTTGACCTGGTTCATTCCGTTGTGCTTCGCGCTGCTGGTGTTCCTGACGTGGAAGCTCGTCCGCGCGATCCCCAGCACGAAGCCGAAGACAATCGATCCCAAGTCCAACTCCAGCGTGCGCTGGGAAGACGTCGCCGGCGTCGAGGAGGCGCGGGCGGAGCTCGAGGAGATCGTCGAGTTCCTGCGCGACCCGCGGCGCTTCCAGAAGCTCGGAGCCCGCGTGCCCAAGGGCGTGCTGCTGTACGGCCCACCGGGCACCGGCAAGACGCTGCTGGCGAAGGCCGTAGCCCACGAGTCGGGCGCGAACTTCTACTTCCAGAGCGCGTCGTCGTTCGTCGAGATGTACGTCGGGCTGGGCGCCGCCCGCATCCGCAAGCTGTTCGAGACGGCGCGCAAGAACCAGCCGGCGATCGTGTTCATCGACGAGCTCGATGCCGTCGGCACGTCGCGCACCGGCGGCGGTCAGAACCGCGAGCACGACCAGACGTTGAACCAGCTGCTGGTCGAGCTGGACGGCTTCGAGGAGAGCCAGCAGCTGATCGTGATGGCGGCGTCGAACCGGCTCGAGGATCTCGACACGGCGCTGCTCCGGCCCGGCCGTTTCGACCGCCAGATCCACGTCTCGCCGCCCGACCTGTCGGGCCGCGAGGAGATCTTCGGCGTCCACACCCGGGGCAAGCCGATGGCGGCGGACGTGCAGCTGTCGGCGATCGCCCGCCAGACATCTGGGCTGACCGGCGCCGACCTGGCCAACATCTGCAACGAGGCGGCGATCGCAGCCGGCCGCCGCGGCGCCCAGGAGCTCGAGCAGCAGGACTTCGACTTCGCCGTCGAGCGGGTCGTCGCCGGCCTGCAGCAGCGCAAGCTGATCACCGACAAGGAGAAGCGCGTCATCGCGTATCACGAGGCCGGCCACGCGCTGGTCGCCCGGCTGATGAGCGAGGACATCCACAAGGTGACGATCGTGCCCCGCGGACGCGCGCTCGGCTTCATGATGAGCCTGCCCGAGGAAGACCGCTACGTGCTCTCCAAGGACGAGCTCGAGGACTGGCTGAAGGTCACACTGGCCGGCCGCGCCGCCGAGCAGGTGGTGTTCGGCCGGATCACCAACGGCGCCGCGAACGACCTCGACCGGGCGACGGCGATCGCCCGCTCGATGGTGTTCGACTGGGGCAT
>Ga0247826_10000031_pt1 | contig 16523 bp, 20 predicted proteins | sample 12C_Control_Day1_FD_200152 | JGI IMG/M metagenome (GOLD analysis project Ga0247826, IMG submission 200152) | Soil microbial communities from agricultural site in Penn Yan, New York, United States - 12C_Control_Day1 | ecosystem: Environmental > Terrestrial > Soil > Agricultural land | place... | reverse complement strand
CCATAGCCCCGCACGAGAAGGCCGCGCCCCGCGCGGCCCGCCCCACCGTCCCCGGGCCGATCAGGCGAGGCACTGCCTCGCCCGGTCCGGTCGCCCGGAGGCGAATGCCGGAGGGCGAGGGGCCTCGGGCTCCGTCGGCTCGTATCGCGACGCGGCTGCCCCGGCGGTCGCGCTTGCGCGACTGCTCCCGGGAGGGCGGTCGCCTCCCGATCCGCGATGGCAGAGCGGGAAGGAGTCCTTCCCGGCGCCCCGACGCGAGCCGGTCGGGCGCCCGTCGCGACCGGCCCTCCTCCCGCAGCTGAGCTCACCCAGACGCCTTCCACACGCGTTCCATACCCGGTCTTCCCGGCCGACTGCGGCGTTGAACCGGCCGGCGCGGCAGGCTATGACGGGGCCGTCCGGGACTGCCGGACACAAGATTTGGCCCAGTTGGAGAGGACAACGTCCAGATGCGGGTTGCAACCCAAAGAGGCGCCGTCGCGCTCGGCCTCGTCGCGGCACTCGCCGCCTGCCAGCCGAACCCGAGCGCCAACACCGTCGACGCGAGCCAGGCGCAGACCGCCCAGTCGGTCCAGATGGGCACCGTCACCAGCGCCCGCAACGTCCAGGTCCAGCGCACCGGCGGCAACGAGATCCTCGGCGGCGTGGTCGGCGGCATCGCCGGCGCGGCGCTCGGCAACCAGGTCGGCAAGGGCGTCGGCCAGGACGTCGCGACCGGCGTCGGCGCCGCCGCCGGCGTCGCCGCCGGCTCGTCCGCCGCCCGCGCCGCCGGCACCGCGAACTCGATCGAGTGGTTCGTGCGGCTCGAGAGCGGCAGCGACATCTCGGTGATCCAGAGCGACCCGGTCTTCTCGATCGGCCAGCGGGTGCGGGTGATCTCCGGCGGCGGCCAGACCCGGCTGGCCCCGGCCTGATCCGGGCCCGGGCGGCCGCGCGGCCGCCCGGGCCCGGATCAGAAGAAGCTCTGCGGGTCGATGTCGATCGCCACCCGCACGCTGCCCGGGCACGGCACCGACGCGACCCAGGCGCGCAGCGCCGGCTGCAGCCCGACGCCCTTCGCGGCCCGCACCAGCAGCCGCAGCCGGTGACGGCCGCGGATGCGGGCGATCGGCGCCGGCGCCGGGCCGAAGAGCTCGGCGCCGGCCGCCTGCAGCGGCCCGGCGGCCCGGGCGAGCGCCCGCGCGACCTCCCAGGTGCGCGGCTCGTCGGTCCCGCTGACCACCACCCCGGCGAGCCGGCCGTAGGGCGGCATCAGCGCGCGCCGGCGCGCCTCGGCCTCGACACGCCAGAAGCCCTCGTCGTCGCCGGCGAGGATGGCGCGGATCGCCGGATGCTCGGGCTGGTGGGTCTGCACCAGCGCCAGGCCGGGGCGCTCCGCGCGCCCGGCACGGCCGGCGACCTGGCGGATCAGCTGGAAGGTCTTCTCGGCGGCGCGCAGGTCGCCGCCCTGCAGCCCCAGGTCGGCGTCGATCACCCCGACCAGGGTCAGCAGCGGGAAGTTGTGGCCCTTGGAGACCAGCTGCGTGCCGATCACCAGGTCGGCCGCTCCGCCGGCGATCTCCTCGATGCGGGCCTTGAGCGCCCGGGGGCCGTCGGCGAGGTCGGAGGACAGGATCGCCAGCCGCGCCTCCGGCCAGAGCCCGGCGGCCTCCTCGGCGAGCCGCTCGACTCCCGGGCCGAGCGCGGTCATCCGGCCCTCGACCTTGCACGCCGGGCAGGCGACGGGGATCGGCCTGGTCGCGCCGCACTGGTGGCAGACCAGCCGCTTGCGGAAGCGGTGCTCGACCATGCGCGCGTCGCACTGGTCGCAACCGACCTGATGGCCGCAGGCGCGGCAGATGGTCAGCGGCGCATAGCCGCGCCGGTTGATGAAGAGCAGCGCCTGCTCGCCGGCCGCCAGGCGCCCGGTCACGGCGCGCGCCAGCGGCTCCGAGATCCAGCGGCCCTGCTCGGGCGGGTGCTCGCGCAGGTCGATCGCGCGCATCTCGGGAAGCTCGGCGACGCCGAAGCGCTCGGGCAGGTCGAGGCGCGCGTACTTGCCGGCCTCGGCGTTGGCCCAGGACTCGAGCGACGGCGTCGCCGAGGCGAGCACGACGGCCGCGCCCTCGATCGAGGCGCGCAGCACCGCCATGTCGCGGGCATGGTAGCAGGCGCCGTCCTCCTGCTTGTAGGAGCCGTCGTGCTCCTCGTCGACGACGACGAGCCCGAGCTCGGCGAACGGCAGGAACAGCGCCGAGCGCGCCCCGACGACCAGCCGCGCGTCGCCGGTCGCCACCGCCATCCAGGCCCGGCGGCGGGTGGCCTGGGTGACGCCCGAGTGCCACTCGGCCGGGCGCGCCCCGAAGCGCGCCTCGACCCGGTCGAGGAACTCGACCGAGAGCGCGATCTCGGGCAGCAGGACGAGGGCCTGGCGGCCGCGGCGCAGCGTGTCGGCGACCGCCTCGAGGTAGACCTCGGTCTTGCCCGAGCCGGTGACGCCCTTGAGCAGCGTCGTCGAATAGCCGCCGGTCGCGACCGCCGCGCGCAGGCGCTCCGCGGCCGCGGCCTGCGCCGCCGACAGCGGACGCGCCGAGGCCCCCGGGTCCAGGCGCGGATACGGCGCGTCGCGCGTCACCGCCTCGCGCACGAGCACGCCCTGAGCCTCGAGGCCGGCGACGACGCCGGACGACACGCCGGCGAGCTGCGCCAGCTCGGCCGGCGCCAGGCCGAGGTTGCCGTAGTCCGCGAAGACGGCGAGCACGCGGCCCCGGGCCGGGGTCATCCGCTCGGGCTCCGCGCCGGTCGGGCGCAGCAGCGGCCGAGCGGCGGGCGGCGCGCCGAGGCCGGGTGCGCGCGTCGCGAGCCGGAGCATGATCGACAGCGGCGTGAGCGTGTAGTCGGCGGCGCGGGCCAGGAAGCTGCGCATCGCCGCCGCGAGCGGCGGCGCGTCGAGCACCCGCAGCACGTCCCGGAGCCTGGCGGGATCGACGTCCCCCTGCCCCTCGCCCCAGACCACGCCGAGGGCGCGCCGGGGGCCGAGCGGCACCTCGACGAGCTCGCCCGCCCGGACGCCGGCCGAGGGCGCGCGGTAGTCGAGCAGCCGGTCGAGCCCCTCGGCGGTCAGCACCGCGACGCTCGCGCCGGCCGGGAAGACCGCCGCGGATCGGGCAGCGCTCGGGGCGGGATTGAGGTGTTCCATCGCCCCACACCTTGGGCTATCATCTGCCCGCACCACAAGGGCTGACATTCTCCGGCGCGGGAGGGGCGCATGAAATTCTTCGTGGACACCGCCGAGATCGGCGAGATACGGGAGCTCAACGCGCTCGGGCTGGTCGACGGGGTGACGACGAATCCCAGTCTCGTCAAGAAATCGGGCCGCGACTTCGTCGACGTCATCCGCGAGATCTGCATCGAGGTCGAGGGACCGGTCAGCGCCGAGACTGTGGCGCTCGACTATGACGGCATGATGTCCGAAGGCCGCAAGCTCGCGCAGCTGGCGCCGAACATCGCGGTCAAGGTGCCGCTGACATGGGACGGGCTCCGGGCCTGCCGGGCGCTGTCCGACGAGGGACGGATGGTCAACGTCACGCTCTGCTTCTCGGCGAACCAGGCGCTGCTCGCCGCCAAGGCCGGCGCCACCTTCATTTCGCCGTTCGTCGGGCGGCTCGATGACGTCAACATCGACGGCATGGACCTGATCCGCGAGGTGCGGACCATCTACGACAACTACGGCTACGAGACCGAGATCCTCGCGGCGTCGATCCGCAGCGTGAACCACGTCAAGGAGGCGGCGCTGATCGGCGCCGACATCATCACCGCGCCGGCGGCGGTGCTCCGCCGGCTCGCCGACCACCCGCTGACCGAGAACGGACTGACCGCCTTCCTCAAGGACTGGTCCGCGACCGGCCAGAAGATCGTCTGAAGCAGAGGGATCCCGACCAGATGACCGAGACGGCGACCGCGGCGACCGAGCTTCGCGCCAAGATCCTGCAGGACCCTTCGCTGATCCTCGAGGATCACGAGCTGATGCGGGCGCTGCTCGCCGCCGACCGCAGCGCCCTCGGCCGCAACGTCGTCGACCTGCGCGGCGTGCTGGTGGACCGGCTGGAGGAGCGGCTCGACCGGCTCGAGGATACCCACCGCGAGGTGCTCGCCGCGGCCTACGAGAACGTCGCCGGCACCAACCAGGTGCACCGCGCCTGCCTGGCGCTGCTCGAGCCGGTGGACTTCGCCGGGTTCCTGCGGGTGCTGACCCGCGAGGTGGCGCCGATCCTCGCCGTCGAGGTGATCCGGCTCGGCGTCGAGGGCGAGGCGGCGGCGCGCGCCCCGGAGGGGCCGTTCCGGGACGTGGTGGTGGCGCTGCCCGCCGGCGAGGTCGACGCCTACGTCACCCAAGGCCGCGGGCTCGGCGCGCGGCGCGTGACGCTGCGGCAGCTCGCCGACGCGCCGGCCGACCTCTACGGCGCCGAGGCCCGCGAGCTGCGCTCCGAGGCGCTGGTCCGGCTCGACCTCGGCGACAGCCCCGGGCTGCTGGCCTTCGGCGCCACCGACCCGGCGCGCTTCCATCCCGACCAGGGGACCGACCTCCTCGCCTTCTTCGGCGGGGTCGTCGAGCGCAGCCTGCGGCGCTTCCTCGCATGAGCGCGGCCGCGCCGTCCGAGGGCGCGGCAGACCTGATGCAGGCCTGGCTGGCGCAGCTCGGCGCGGTGCGCGGCGCCAGCCAGAAGACGCTCGTCGCCTACCGGCGCGACGTGGCGCGCTACCTCGGGTTCCTCGCCGGGCACTGGGGAGGGCCGGCCGGAGCCGCCCGGCTCGCCGCGGTCTCGGTCGAGGAGCTGCGCGCCTGGATGGCCAGCGAGCGCGGCCGCGGCATCTCGGCACGCTCGCTGGCCCGCGCCCTCTCGGCGGTCAAGAGCTTCCACGTCTGGCTGGCCGAAGCGCGGGACCTGCCGGCCCCGGCGGTCAGCGCCACCCGCGGGCCCCGGCTGAAGCCGCGCCTGCCGCGCCCGGTCGCCCCCGACGCCGCCAAGGCGCTGATCGCCGCCGTGGGGGCGCAGGCGCCGCAGCCCTGGGTCGCGGCGCGGGACGCCGCCGTCGTCACCCTGCTCTACGGCTGCGGCCTGCGCATTTCCGAGGCGCTGGCGCTCCGGCAGGCCGACGCCCCGCTCGGCGAGATGCTGCGCATCCGCGGCAAGGGCGGCCGCCAGCGGCTGGTTCCGGTGCTACGGGTCGCCGCCCAGGCCGTCGAGAACTATCGCGCGCTCCTCCCCTTCCCGCCCGACCCGTCGGCGCCGCTGTTCCTCGGGGTGCGTGGCGGCGCGCTGAACCAGCGCCACCTGCAGGCGGTGATGGCGACGGCCCGGATGCAGCTCGGCCTTCCGGCCACCGCCACCCCGCACGCGCTGCGCCACTCGTTCGCCACCCACCTCCTCGAGCGCGGCGGCGACCTGCGCACCATCCAGGAGCTGCTCGGCCACGCCACCCTCGCCACCACGCAGCTCTACACCGGCGTCGACCAGGTGCGGCTTATGGAGGCCTACGCGGCGGCCCACCCGAAGGCCCGGGGGTAGCCTCTACGGCTGCGATTCCGCCGCGTGCTCCGCGCGGCGTGCGCGCTCCGCCGCCACCGGGCGATCGAGCCGCTCGTTCCACGCCGGATCCTCGGCCTTGATCCGCGCGGAGATCAGCCGCGCGGCGGGCCAGGACAGCAGGAAGCCGAGGGCGATGGCGCCGAACACCGGGACGTACCCGGTCCAGCCGAGGCTCAGGACGATGATGATCAGCGTCCCGACGATCACCGCGTTGGTCATCGGCGCAACGACGTATCTCAAGCGGAACATGGCGCACCTCCTTCTCCCCACAACGGCCGTAGCCGCCGGTCGTTCCGGGTCAAGGGTCGAGGTAGCCTTCGACGGTGATCCGGGCGGAGTCGGCCGCGACGCCCTCGGGCAGGACGAAGCCCCCGGACGCCTCCGAGCGACCGGGCACGTAATCGACGACCAGCCGGCGCTCGCCCCCGTCCTCCAGGCGCAGCGACAGCGCCACGGCGGTCGCGGTCTGCCCTCCGTCGTTGCGGATGGTGAAGCGCAGCTCGCCGCCCGGCACCGGCTCGGACCGCACCGACAGCCGCGGCGGGGTGCGACCCGCGCTCAATCCCTCCCAGGCGAGGTAGCCGACCAGACCGGCGACCAAGAGGCCGGACACCGCCCCAACCGCCCATTCGAGTCGCTCGGCGACGCCGTTGCTCTGCCCCATCGCCGGCCTCAGAGGATCAGCCGCGCCGCGGCGGCGCCGAGCGCGGCGGGGAACGCCAGCACCAGCGTCGCCATCAGCAGCGGCGCCCCGCCCACGCCGTCGACGCGGCCGAAGGTCCAGAGCACATAGAGGCTGATCGCCAGCGCCAGCGCGTAGCCGACCAGGGTGAAGCGCAGCAAAAGGCTCCACCACGGCCCCTGGCCGTCGCCGGTGCCGTGGCCGTAGACGAACGCATGCATGGTGGCGACGGTCAGCGCCACCAGCCCCAGCGCGTGCCAGGGCGTCATCGTCCAGGCGATCTGCACCATCTCCTCGGTCGGCGCCACGTTCAGCCCCAGGAACAGCGCGCCGACGAGCATCATGAACAGCGTCCCGAAATAGCCGGAAAAGGCCTCGCGCTCCTCGCGCGGCTGGCTGCCGAACTGGCTGCGTGCCAGCAGCGCCCCGAGCGCCGCCGGAACTGTCTGGACCGCCACCCGGCCGACCAGCGCGTCGAGTGAGAGGTCGTCGCCGAGCAGGTTGAACGTGGCGAGGATCAGCGTCCCCGCGACGAGGCCGACCCCGAGCGCGATCGCGGCGTCGCGCAGATCCTCCCGCCAGCCGAACGAGGGCTCGAAGCCGATCCGGTGCGACACGCCGACGAGCAGCGGCACGCCGAGCACCAGCAGCAGCGCCAGCCGCAGCCGGTCCATCGAGACGCCGAGCTCCCACAGCTCGTTGGTCATCAGCATCGGCAGCCCGAAGATCAGCGCGCCGCCGAAGGCACGGCCGAGCCCGGCCGCGACCGCCGCGCCGCCGGCCGGCATCAGGCCTCCCGGCGGATCAGCCGCCGGAACCAGCCCGGCTTCCTCTCGCCCTCCGCCGGCGCGCCGCTCTCCGCCGGGTCCGGCTCCCTCGCCGGCTCGACGGCGGCCTGAAAGCTGTCGAAGAAACCGTCGGCCATCTTCTTGGCGAAGCCGTCGATCAGCCGCGAGCCGAGCTGCGCCAGCTTGCCGCCGACGCTCGCCTTCACGTCGTAGGTGAGCAGCGTGCCACCCGCCTCGTCGGCGAGGGCGACGGCCGCGCTGCCCTTGGCGAAGCCGGCGGCGCCGCCCTTGCCCTCGCCCGCGATGGTGTAGCTGGTCAGCGGCACGATGTCGGAGAAGCTCACCCGGCCGTGGAAGGTGGCGCTGACCGGGCCGACCTTCTGCTTGACCACCGCCTCGAACCCCGCCTCGGGGGTCCCGGTGATCTCCTGGCAGCCGGCGATCGACGCCTTCAGCACCTCGGGATCGTTGAGCGCCGCCCAGACCACCGCGCGCGGCGCGGCGATCCGCCGCGAGCCCTGCATCTCCATGGCTTCCTCCCCTGGCCGCCGCCCTCGCCGACAGCATAACCGCGAAGCGGTGCGCCGGCCTAGCCCCCACGCCCGTCCGGCGGCGGCTCGAACACCAGCTCGACCTCGACGGTCGCCCGGGCGTTCGGCATCGCGTCCGGCATCCTCGGCAGCAGCGCGGTGCGCGCGGCCTCGATCGCGCCGCGGTCGAGGCTCCCGACCCCCGAGCCCGCCACCAGCCGGGCGGCGAGCAGCCGGCCCTCGCGGTTGACGATGAGCACGAGGCGCACCGTGCCGCCGACGCCGGCGGCCGTGGCGCCCGCCTGCTTCTCGACCGCGGTCCGCACCGCCGACCGGAAGGCCGCGGTCGCCTGGGCCGCATCGGCCGGGGACGCCGCCGCCTGGCCCGGCCGGGCGCGCGGCCGGTGCGCCGGCAGCGCCGGACCCACCGGCCGCAGACCGAGGCCGAGGCCGAGCGGCGACTCGGGATCGAAGGCCGGCGCCAGCGTCGGCTCCGGGAAAGGCTCCGGCACCGCCACGGCCGGATCGGCCGGCGGCACCGGACGGGCGGGAGCAAGGGCAGGCCGATCCGGAGCCTTCGGCGTCGCCGGCGCCTCCGCCGGCGGCGTCGGCGCCGCGATCGCCGCCTCGAAGGCAGCCGGCGTCACCAGGGCGACGTCGATCGCCGGCACCGGCCGCTCGCGATGCGGCCGCAGCCAGGGCGGCCCCAGCGTCGCGAGCGCGATCAGGCCGGCGTGGGCGAGTCCGGAGAGCGCCGCCCCGGCCCACAATGCCCCTGAGCGCCCGGGTCGCGGCGGCATGTCTCCCCCATCGCCTCCGTGACAGCTAGCAGCAAACGCCCGGGCGCGGAAGCGTGTGGCGGAAATGGCGCAGCGCCCGGATCCTCGGCCCCGTCCCTTGCCGGCGGGCCGCCGCACGCGCAGATCCGGCGCGACTTCGTGATGGAGGCCGCAATGGCAACGCTCAGGATCCTGCTGCTCGCCGGGCTCGCCCTGGCAGCGCTCGCGCCGGGCGCCCCGGCGCAGGACGTGGAGCGCTGCTACGGGGTGGCCCGCGCCGGCGAGGACGACGGCGTCGACGGCCGCGACGCCGCGGGCTCGAGCACCGTGGATTTCCAGGGCAACGCCTGGTCGCGGGTGCCGTCCGGCACCTGCCTGACCATGGCCCTGCCCGTCCAGCCCGATGGCACGCCCCGGCGCGGGGCGCTCGAGCCGCTCGCCCGCGACCGCCCCTAGCCGGAGGCGTCGCCGTCGAGCGCCAGCGGGCAGTCGCCGACCCGGCCCGCCGCATAGCCCTCCGCGAAGGCCACGTCGCGCGCCGACCGCGCCCCGGCGGCGAAGACGTCGAACTCGGCCGACACCTCGATCCCCGCACGGCCGAGGTCCTCGGCGATGTTGCGCGACGACCAGACCAGCTGGTCCCAGAAGCCTTCCGGCACCGGACCGAGCCGCGGCTCGGCCGCTGCGGCCCAGACCCCGGCGAGGCAGTCGGCGTGCAGCGCCAGCGCGGTGGCGATCTCCGACCGCCGGCCGCGGCGGGCGCCAACGAGCTCCAACGCGGCGGAGTCGAGCAGCCCGAGCTCGCGCTGCAGGTGCTGCGCCGAGACCCGCGCGGCGTAGAGCGCGAGGCCGAGGTCGCGCTGGCGCGCCAGCCGCTCGCCGAGCGTGTCGAGATAGCCCAGGTCGAAGGCGGCGACGCCGGCCTCCGGGCAGTAGAACGGCCCGGACACCGGGGCCGGCGCGCAGGGGCTGCTGGCGGCGCGGGTGAAGAACGTGAGCTTGGCCGGGTGGTACTCGCCGCGCGTGGCGCGCAGCGCCCGGTCCCAGACGGCCTCGGCGTCGGCGAAGGCCACCTCGGTGCGGCGGACGATGCCCTCGGCGCGGGCGGCAGGGACCGCCAGCGCCCGGCCCGGCGCCGGCGGGCGCGGCTGCGCCCAGGCCCACGCACCGAGCACCGCGGCGACCGCGACCACGGCGCCGGCGGCCGCGGCGATCCGCAGGCGCTGCGGCGCGCGGGGCGAGGCCGGCTCGGTCTGTGGCATGCTCGGCGGCTCCTCCTCGCTCCGGGCCGCCGGTGTCGCCCTTGACGCCCGCCCGGCCCCGTGATCGGTGAGCGGGACGCTCGCGCAAAGGTCTGAAGAAAATGCTATCCCCGCTGCCCGTCCCTTCGCTTCCGCTTCCGGCCGGGGGTCCGCGCCGATGACCCCGCTGCAGCTCCGCGCCCTCGGGCCGACCCTCGGGTCGGCGCTGCTGCTCGCGGCGGCCTTCGCCTTCCAGCATCTCGGCGGCCTCGCGCCCTGCCCGCTCTGCATCTGGCAGCGCTGGCCGCACGCGATCGCCATCCTGCTCGGGCTCGCGATCCTCGCCCGGCCGAGCCGTGGCCTGGCGGCGCTTGCCGGGCTCGCGACGCTGGCCGGCGCCGGCATCGGCCTCTACCACGCCGGCATCGAGCGCCAATGGTGGCAGGGGCCGACCACCTGCACCGCCCCGGATCCGGGCGCGGTGCCGGCGGGCGAGCTGCTCGACCGCATCATCGAGACGCCGGCGGTGCTCTGCGACGCCGTGGCCTGGTCCTGGCTCGACATCTCGATGGCCGGCTGGAACGCCCTCCTGTCGCTGATCCTGGCGCTGCTCTGGTTCCGCGCCGCCCGGGCGGCCGACTGACGCCGCTTCCGCCGGACGGCGGCGCCGGCCCGGCGCGACGCAGTAAGAACGGAGTCGCCGGCTTTACCGTCCCGCCCGGCGCCCGACGCCGGGCAACGGCCTCTCGCGCGGATGCCGGTGCGGGACTGCGACGCGGGAAGTCTGCGCCCGCGTAACTCGCGGCCTCAGGCCTCGAGCTCGGCGTCCCAGTACAGATAGTCCATCCAGCTGTCGTGCAGGTGGTTCGGCGGGAACTTGCGCCCGACGTTCTGCAGCTGCTCGGGGCTCGGCCGGAACGGCTTGCGGCGCAGGTGCAGCCCGGCCTGCTTCAGCGTCTTCGAGCCCTTGGTGAGGTTGCACGGACCGCAGGAGGCGACGACGTTCTCCCAGGTGGTCCGGCCGCCCTTGGAGCGCGGCAGGATGTGGTCGAAGGTCAGATGGTCGCGGTCGCCGCAGTACTGGCAGGTGAACTCGTCACGCAGGAACAGGTTGAAGCGGGTGAAGGCGGTGGCTCGTGCTGGCTTCACGTAGTCCTTGAGCACGACCACCGAAGGTATTCGGAGCTCGACCCTCGGCGAGTGCACCACCGTGTCGTACTCGGCCACCACGAACACCCGGTCGAGGAAGGCGGCCTTGACCGCCTCCTGCCAGGGCCAGAGCGACAGCGGCAGGTAGGACAGCGGCCGGAAGTCGGCGTTCAGCACCAGCGCCGGATGGTCGCGCAGGCCCCCGGAGTGCCGGACGAAGCTGGGCATTGGCGTGCATTGCAGCATGGACTCGTCCCTTGCGCCGGCCCGGCCGGACGCGCCGCGGGAGGACGGCGCCTGAGCACGACCACCACCGAACTATATCTCGCCCGCCGTCTCTGGCAACCCTCTAGATAGGGCCACGGTTTACGGCGGCGCCCACCATAACGGCCATCCGTCTCGCCTTCGTGACGGTCCCGGGACTACCGCGGGAGCGTCACCTCGCCGCTCAGGGTCTGCTTCTCGAAGTCGCCGATCAGCAGGTCGAGGGTCAGCGACCAGCGACCGGCTTCCGGCAGCTGCACCGGACCGGTCGCCCACCCCCCGCCCCGCGGCACCGCCGCGACCACGATCGGCTCAACGCCCGCCGCCGGGTTCCGGAGGACGACCGTCACCTCGCGCGGCGCCAGCCCACCCAGCCCGATCTCGACGGTGTTCGGCCCGGGCCGCCCCGGCCGCAGCACGACGTGGGCGCCGGCCGACCGGCCATGCAGATGCAGGTGCAGCGCCGGGTCGGCGGCATCGAGCGCCCGCGGCGGCGGCGTCAGGCGGAAGCCGCTGGCCAGCGCCAGGATGACGAGCCCGAGCACGATCTCCATCGCCACCGAGTGGCGCAGCCGGCGGGCGGCGCCCGGCGCCCCGGCGGCGATCGCCGGCGTGAGGCGGACCCGGTTGAACGCCGCCAGCACCAGCAGCGCCAAGACGGCGGCGAGCTTCGCCGCGAGCAGCCGGCCGTAGGCGGTGTCGACGATGGCGCCGGGCCGGCCAAGCTGCACGGCGGCGAGCGCCGCGCCGGTCAGGACCAGCGCCGCCACCAGCGGCGTCGCCATCGCCGAGAACCGGCGCAGGGTCGCCGCGAACCCCGGCCCCGCGCCGCGGGCGCCGGCCATGATGCCCGGCAGGGCGCCGAGCCAGAACAGGAAGGCGGCCGCGTGCAGCGCCACCGAGGGGGCGGTCAGCCACGTTGGCCGCGCGGTCGCCGCGTGCCCCGAGAGCGCGAAGGAGGCCGCCGCCAGCGCCCAAGCCGCGCCGGCGAGCATCGCACCGGCAGCCCCGGCCCGGCGAAGCGCCGCCGCCGCGACCAGGCCCGCGGCGGCGCCGACGCCGGCCGTCGCCGCGACGCGGCTGGCGCTCGCCGCCGCCCACGGCGCCCGGCCGGCCAGCGCGTCCAGCGGCTCGCCGAGCAGGTCGAGCCCGTGCATCCCGAGCGCCAGCACCGCCGCGACCGGGGTGGCGAGGGCGGCGGCGACCGCGAGCCCTCGCGCGCCGCTCCCGGCGCCCTCCCGCTCGACCAGGCGCGCGTAGACCGCGCCCCCGGCCCCGAGGACGAGGGTCAGCGTCAGCAGGCCGCGCGCCATCGCCGCGCCCCGAGCCGCGGCGACCGGCCCGGGCATGGCCCCGGCGGCGGCGGAAGGCGCCCCCAGCGAGAAGGCGTGGCTGGCGCCCAGCGGATGGCCGTCGGCGGAAACCACGCGCCAGCTCAGCGTATGGGTGCCGACGCCGAGCCCCGCCGGGACCGGCACCCGCAGCGCGTCGCCGTCGATCCGCGGCGCCACGTCGATCGGCGCGCCCGCCGGCGGAAACCAGCGGACCGAGAGCGCGGCCACCGGCTCGTTGAAGCGCAGCACCACCTCGGACGGCATCGCCGCCACCACGGCGCCGGCCGCCGGCTCGGCGGCGACCAGCTGGGCGTGCGCCGCGGCACGCCCGCCGGCGCCGAGCGCCACGACCAGGCAGATCAGCGCGATCAGCCGCATGGCCGGCGCCCGCCGGCCCTGCCGTCAGTCGTCGCCCGCCGCCGGCAGCAGCTCGATGCCGGGCGCCGGGAACTCGAGGGTGTCGGGATCCTGCCCGTCGGCCGGGATTTCGATCCAGCGTTCCACCTTGGTGGTGCACTCCTGCACCGTCGGGAAGAACAGCGCGCTCTCGGCCGCGAGCGAGTCGGTGACCTTGCCGCGGAAGACGAACTCGTCGTAGTGCTCGTCGAGCAGCTTCCCGGTCCAGATCACCTCGACGACGCCCTCGGTCATCTGGGTGCCGAAGTTGTCGTAGGGCATGGCGTAGGGCGCCGTCACCGTCTCGAGGGTCCAGCCGGGCTTCGGCATCGGCTTGACGGCGATGACGCCCTCGGGGATCCGCACCCGGACCTTGAGGGTCGGCTCGCCCTCGCAGCCGTGCGGCAGGCGCAGCGTCGCCCGATAGGTGGACCCGACCGCCGCCTCGCCCGGATCGAGCGTGACATGCGCCCGGGCGGCCGTCGCGGACAGGGTTGCGGACACGATTGCGGACATGGCGGCGAGCGCCGCGACGCGGAGTGCAGTCGGCATGGGTTCGTTCCTCGATGGGCCGCGAGGCCTCGACCGGGCCGCGGCGCGATGCAGGTCGCTGCCGGGCGGCGGCGCGGGCACGCTCAGGCGCGGGACGGGATCGGCGGCGCCCGGGCGCCGCCGCACCGGGCGAGCCTCGGGTGGACGCCACGCCGTCGCGGGGGCACCACCGCCGCGATGGCGCGCCCCATCGCGCGCGCGCCGCCGGCCTGGGCCGGCAGCAGCCCGGGTGCGGTGGCGAGCACGCAGGCGAAGCAGTGGGCGGCGCCGCGCTGCGCGTCGTGGCAGGCGGCTCCTTCGCCACAGTGCGCCGAGTGGCCCGGCATCGCATGAGCGGCGTGGGCGGCCGCCGCATCGGGAAGCGCGCGGAGATGCAGCGCCGGAACCGCCAGCGTCGCCAGCCCGAACAGGCCGGCGACGATCAGGGAGAGCCAGGTCCGGACGGTGGCACGCATGCCCGGGAGCATGCGCCCCTCACCGCGGCAGTCAACGCGCACGTCGCGGCTCGATTAATCGCGCCCGTCGCGGCACGATCGACGCGGGCTCATCGCTCGATGCCGAGGCATCGCCGGATGAAGCCGAGCGCCAGCCCGAGCCCGTCGGGCGCGATGCCGTGCCCGACCCCGCGCGAGACGTGGGTCGCGGTCTCGACGCCGGCCGCCTTCAGGACCCGCTCGGCCTCGGCCATGCTCGCGAACGGCACCATCGGATCCTGGTCGCCGTGCACCAGCAGCACCGGCGGCCGCGCGGCGATCTCCGCCGCCAGCGCCTGCGGCTCGAGCAGCCGCCCCGAGAACCCGACGATCCCGGCGAACGCCACCGGTCGCCGCAGCCCGACATGCAGCGCCATCATCGTGCCCTGGCTGAAGCCGACGAGCACCGTGCGTCCGGCGGGCGTCTGCCTCGCCTGCCCGTCCAGCCATGCGTCGAGCGCCTCGAACGCCGCCCCGGCCGCCACCGCCGCCTCCGCCTCGGCGGTGCCGTCGAGCCACGGGATCGGAAACCACTGATAACCGAAGGGGTTGTTGACGCAGCGCTGGGGCGCGTCCGGCGCCTCGAACCGGGTGTTCGGCAGGTGCGGCGCCAAGGGCTCCGCCAGCCCGATCAGGTCGCCGCCGTCGGCGCCGTAGCCGTGCAGGAACACCACGAGGCTGTCGGCATCCCCGGCGGCGGCGGGGCGCGAAGGCCCGGTCAGGCTGGTCATCGTCGGCCCTCGCAGAAGCGTTCCCGGCGTGTTAGGGACATTCCGACCGGCCCGCAAGCGGCCTGCGACGACGGGGAACGCGCGTGACGGGGCTCGTCCACACCTTCGAGGCGCTGCTCGCGCACTATGGCATCGCCGCGCTGTTCCTGACGATCACCCTCGAGACCCTCGGCGCGCCGCTGCCCGGCGAGAGCGCGCTCATCGCCGCCTCGGCGGCGGCCGCCCATGGCGAATTTCCGATCCGCGACGTGGTGCTCGCCGCCTTCGTCGCCTCGGTCCTCGGCGACAACCTCGGGTACCTGATCGGCCGCAGGCTCGGCCGCGCGACGCTGCTGCGCTACGGCGGCCGCGTCGGCGTGACCGAGGCGGCGGTGGCCAGGGCCGAGGCGGTCACCCGGCGCTGGGGCCCGCTGATGGTCGTCGTCGCCCGCTTCGTCGTGGTGCTGCGCCAGCTCAACGGCCTCGTGGCCGGCACCACCGGCATGCCCTGGCCGCACTTCCTCGCCGCCAACCTCCTCGGCGCCGCGCTCTGGGTCGGCGTCTGGACAACGCTCGCCTATCGCTTCGGCCACGACCTCCGGCTGGTGCCCTACCTCTGGCACCACCTGACCCTGGTCGCGACCGTGCTCGTGCCGCTGCTGATCCTGGGCCTCCTGGTGCTGCACCTCCGGCACCGGCGCGCCTGAGCCCGGCAGCCGGTGCGCGAGCCGTGCGCCGAGGGTCCCGCGCCGCCGGCAACCTTGCGTCAATCAAGCTTTCCTAATGCTTACCCGCTCATAATTACGCCGATATATCAATGCCTTGATTTTGTATCGCATGCGATAAGGCCCTTGCGGCGCCCGCGCCGGGGCCTCACCGCACCCCCTCGCGCCCGGTCCCGGTCCGGTAGTAGGCCCACAACAACCGTGCCGCCACCGAGCGCCACGGCGACCAGGCCTCGGCCATCGCGCGGAGCTCGCGCTCGCGCGGCCGCGCCGGCAGCTCGAACAGCCGTGCCGCCGCCTCCTGCAGCGCCAGGTCGCCCGGGGCGAAGACGTCGGCGCGGCCCAGCGAGAACATCGCGTAGATCTCGGCGGTCCAGACGCCGATCCCCTTCAGCCGGGTGAGCGCCGCGACGATCTCGGCGTCCGGAAGCGTCCTCAGCGCCGGGAAGTCGAGCCCGGCGCCGGCGATCGCCCGCCCGTACGCGATCTTCTGCCGCGACAGCCCGGCGCCGCGCAGCGCCTCGTCCGGGGCGGCGAGGATCCCGGCCGGCGCCGTCGCGCCGATCGCCTCCAGCCGGCTCCAGATCGCCGTCGCCGCCGCCGTCGAGACCTGCTGGCTGACGATCGCCGAGAACAGCGTCGCGAAGCCGGCGGGCCGGCGGCGCAGCGGCAGCGGGCCGGTCAGCGCCAGCGCCCGCCCGAAGCGCGGCTCGATCGCCGCGAGGTGCGCCGCGCCCTCGGCGACGTCGGCCTCGGTCTCGATGATCCGCCCGACCATGCCCTCCCCCTAGCGTGGCGGGCGGCCCCGGTCTAGAAGCCGGACATGACCGCCACGGCCACCGAGGACGCCCGTGCCCGCCGCAACCTCGCGGTGCTGGTCGCCGCGCAGGTGGTGCTCGGCTCGCAGATGCCGGTCACCTTCATCCTCGGCGGCCTGGCCGGCCAGATGCTGGCGCCGTCGCGCTGCCTCGCCACGCTGCCGATCTCGGTCATCATCCTCGGCTCGATGCTGTCGGCGCCGCTGCTCGCGAGCCTGATGCAACGCCGTGGCCGGCGCATCGGGTTCGTGCTCGGCGCCGCCGGCGGCGGAACCGGCTCGGCGCTCTGCGCCGTCGCGCTGGCACGTGGCTCGTTCGGGCTGTTCCTCGCCGGCTCGCTCCTCACCGGCCTCTACATGGCGGCCCAAGGCTTCTACCGCTTCACCGCCGCCGACGGCGGCAGCCCCGCCTTCCGGCCGAAGGCGATCTCCTGGGTGATGGCCGCCGGCCTCGCCTCGGCGATCATCGGCCCGCAGATGGTCAAGGCGACCAGCGACGCCCTGGCGCCGGTG
>Ga0247826_10000030_pt1 | contig 16687 bp, 22 predicted proteins | sample 12C_Control_Day1_FD_200152 | JGI IMG/M metagenome (GOLD analysis project Ga0247826, IMG submission 200152) | Soil microbial communities from agricultural site in Penn Yan, New York, United States - 12C_Control_Day1 | ecosystem: Environmental > Terrestrial > Soil > Agricultural land | place... | reverse complement strand
CTGTTCATCAGCGACATCTTCGTGCACACCAACAACCTCCCCCGGTGGCAGACCGTGCTGATGGTGCTGCTGTACTCGAGCTCGATGCTCGGCTCCACGCTGCTGTTCTCGTTCGTCCAGGACCGCCAGCAGAAGTACCTGTTCGCGAGCATGTCGGTGATCTTCATCCCCTTCATCCTGCGGGTGCCGGCCGGCGTCGGCGTCTACTGGATCACCACCAACATCTGGACGATCTGCCAGCAGGGCATCGTCAAGCGGCAGATGGCGCACCACTTCCCGGCGGTGGAGAAGGAGCAGAAGCACAAGGCGGCCACGCAGACCCGGTCGTCCCGCACGCCGCCCAAGAAGCCCCCCGAGCAGCGCCCGCGCGGAAAGAGCAAGCGACGGCGATGAGCGCGCCGGAGACCGTCCAGGTCGAGGCGTCCGGAGAGACCGTGGGGGAGGCGCGGTGGGCCGCGCTGCACGAGCTGGAGCGGCGGTATCCGGCGCTCGACCGCGCCCGGGTGGAGTTCGTCGTGCTCTCCGAGGGCGAGCGCGGACTGCTGGGAGTCGGCTACGAGCCGGCGCGCGTGCTGGCGACGCTGACCGAGGTGCCGGCCGAGGGCGCCGCCACAGCGGTTCCGTCGCGCCATCAGGGCCGGGGCGACGCCGTCGAGGGCGACAGCGAAGCCGCAGCGGCCGTTCGGGAGATGCTCGACCGCGTCCTCACCGGTCTGGAGCTGGACGCCGACATGGAAGTCCAGGAGCACGAGGGCCAGGTCGTGGCGACCGCGCGCGGCCCCGAGCTCGGCCTGCTGATCGGCAAGCACGGGCAGACGATCGATGCCGTCCAGTACCTGGTGAATGCGTCGCTGCACCGGCGCGGGCTGAAGGGCGTCGAGGCGGTGATCGACGCCCAGGGCTACCGCAAGCGCCGCGAGCGGACGCTCACCGAGGTCGCCCATCGCGCGGCCGAGGAGGTACGGCGCACCGGCCAGCCGTATGCGCTCGAGCCGATGACCTCCACGGAGCGCAAGATCGTGCACACCAAGGTGCAGGAGCTTGGCGGCCTGGCCACGGCCAGCGAGGGGCTGGAGCCCAACCGCCACGTGGTCGTGCTGCCGGCCGGCGACGACGAGGTGTAACACGTGAAACACCCCGAGGCGCTGCGTCGCTACTGCGAGCTGCTGGCCTCGGCCGACGTGTCCGTGACCAGCATCCGTGGCGCGGACGAGCTCTGGCGCCGGCACGTGGAGGACGCGCTGACAGCGGCCGATCTGGTCGCGGCGGACGCGCGGACGCTCGTCGACGTCGGATCTGGAGGCGGGTCGCCCGGGATCCCGCTCGCGCTCGAGCTCGGCCTTGATGCGACGCTGATCGAGGCGACTCGGCCGAAAGCGGCCTTTCTGCGCCGCGTAGCGGCCGAAATCGGACTGGAGGCGCACGTCGTCCACGCCAGATCCGAGGAGTACGCGCGCGGGGAGGGCCGCGACCGTTTCGATCTCGCCGTCGCGCGGGCGCTGGCGCCGCCCCCCGTCGCGCTGGAGCTGTGCCTGCCGCTCGTCCGGCCGGGCGGCCGGCTGATCGTCTGGACGGGCGACATCGAGACCGCGTCGCTCGATGGTGTGGCCGCAGCGCTCGCGGCCGAGGTGGTCGACGTCCATCGCGTGGACGATGCACGGCTGCTGGTGGTGGTCGGCAAGCTCGGCCCGACCCCGGGGCGCTTTCCGCGGCGACCCGGCATGGCTGGGAAGCGTCCGCTGCCCTCGCTACCATCGGATGCGTGACGTCTCGGGTCTACGCGCTTGCCAATCAGAAGGGCGGGGTCGGCAAAACCACGACCGCGATCAACATGGCGGCGTGCGTCGCCGAGGCCGGCACGCCGGTGCTGCTGATCGACCTCGACCCGCAGGCGAACGCCACGACCGGCCTGGGATACCGCCCCGACGACCTGGAGGCCAGCAGCTATGACCTGCTGCACGGCCGGCCGCTCGACGAGGTGCTGGTCGAGACCGACGTCGACAACTTGTGGCTCGTCCCGTCGCATCCCGACCTGGCCGCGGCCCAGGTCGAGCTGTCGCAGAACGACACGCTGCTCCGAGATCTGCTGAAGGACACAGGCGAGCGGTTCCCCTACGTGTTCGTCGACTGCCCGCCGTCGCTGGGGCTGCTGACGGTCAACGCGCTGTCGGCCGCCAATCGGCTGATCGTGCCGGTGCAGTGCGAGTACTACGCGCTGGAGGGACTGGCACAGCTGCTGCAGAGCGTCGAGCTGGTGCGGACACGGCTGAATCCCCGGCTCGGCATCACCGGTGTCCTGCTGACGATGTTCGACGGCAGGACGCGGCTGTCCACTGATGTCGCGACCGAGGTGCGCGAGCACTTCGGCAACCTGGTCTTCGACACCGTCGTCCCGCGCAGCGTGCGCCTGGCCGAGGCTCCCAGCCACGGCGTACCCATCACGCGGTACGATTCGCGCAGCGCGGGGGCTGACGCGTACTATCGGGTGGCTCTGGAGGTCGTGGAGCGTGGGTAAGAACCGGGGGTTGGGACGTGGGCTGGCCGCGCTCGTGGCCGAGTTCCCCGCCGGCCAGGTCTCCATGATGGAGCTGGAGCTGTCCCAGGTGCGCCCCAATCCGCGCCAGCCCCGCAAGTCCTTCGACCGGGAGGCGATCGACGCGCTGGCCGAGTCGATCAAGCACGACGGCGTCGTCCAGCCGATCATCGTGCGAGACGGTGGGGAAGGCTACGAGATCGTCGCCGGCGAGCGCCGGTGGCGGGCCGCCAAGCTCGCGGGCCTGCGGACGATCCCGGCGCTGGTGCGCCCGGTCGACGACCGCGACTCGCTGATCCTGGCGCTGGCGGAGAACGTGGCCCGCGAGGATCTGAACGCCGTAGAGCAGGCCCGCGCCTATGCCGTCCTGTCCGACGAGCTCGACCTCAGCCAGACCGAGATCGCACGGCGGGTGGGCAAGAGCCGCCCGGCCGTCGCGAACACGATGCGACTGCTCGAGCTGCCCGACCGGGCGCTGGCGCTGATCGAGGACGGCACCCTGTCCGAGGGTCACGGCCGCGCGGTGCTGCAGGTGCAGGGCCAGGACGAACGGCTCGCGCTGGCCCGCCAGGCGGCGAAGCGCGGCCTGTCGGTGCGCGAGACCGAGGAAGCGGCCCGCCGGCTGGCCTCCGGATCAAAGCGGCGGCCCAAGGCGACCGCCGCGATCGCCGAGTGGATCGACGACGAGCTCGCCAACCTGGCGGTCGATGCCGCGTGGCAGTCGATGCACCTGAAGGCGGCGGTCAAGGGCGGCAAGAGCGGCGGCGCGGTCGAGATCAGGTTCGAGACGCCGGCGGAGCTCGGGAGGATCATCGACCAGCTCCGCGCCGAGCGCGTTTCCTGGGCCGAGTGATCCGGCCGCGGGTGCCGTGGTGCCTGGTATCCTGACGGCCCCCGGGCGATTAGCTCAGTCGGTTAGAGCGCCTCTCTGATAAGGAGGAGGTCCCTGGTTCGAATCCAGGATCGCCCATCCCGGACGCACCCGGGGGCTTCGCTAGAATCGGTCCCGCGTGCAGCAGGTGACCATCTACGGCGTTTCGTTCGACATGGTGGGCAAGCAGCCCATCGTGTTGCTGAAGACGCTCGAGGGGAACCGGTACCTACCGATCTGGATCGGCCATCCGGAGGCCGCAGCGATCCTGATGAAGATGCAAGGTGCGCCGACGCCGCGGCCGATGACGCATGACCTGGTGACCGAGATGCTCGGCGAGCTGAATGCCACCGTCGCCAAGATCTCGGTGACGGAGCTGCGCGACAACACCTTCTTCGCCATCATCACGCTGCAGGTCAACGGCTCCGAGGTCGAGATCGACTCGCGGCCGTCCGACGCGCTGGCGCTGGCCGTGCGCACCGACGCCCCGATCTTCGTGTCCGACCAGGTGATCGAGGACTCCGCGATCGAGTTCGGTGGGGAGCCCGAGGAGCAGGACGAGATCGTCGACGAGTTCCGCAAGTTCCTCGAGGACGTCAGCCCCGAGGACTTCTCCTCGAGCTAGCCGCTGCCGGCCCGGCGCACGAGGTCGCGGGCGATCACGATGCGCTGGATCTCGGCCGTGCCATCCACCACCTGCAGCATCTTGGCGAGCGAGATCAGCCGCGCCGGGTCGTGCTCGTCGAGCCACCCGTAGGCCCCGAGCAGCTCGCTGGCCGTGATCGCCGCCCGCAGCGCCGCGTCGGGGGAGAACCGCTTGGCATGGGCGACCGCGACCGGCCCCTCCGGCGTTCCCAGCTCCCGGGCGGCCGCGCCGACCAGCAGCCGGGAGGCCTCCAGATCGGTGGCGAGGTCGGCGAGCTGCCATTGCACGCCCTGCATGTCGAGCAGCCGTCCGCCGGCCACGCGCCGCTCCCGGGCGTGGCGGACCGCGATGTCCAGCGCCTCGGCCTGCACGCCGCAGGCGATCGCGGCGATGTCGCAGCGGGCGACGTCGATCGCCCCCAGCGCCGCGCGCATGCCGGCCCCGGGCGGGACGACCAGGTCGCCGTGGACGCCGTCCAGCGCCATCTCGCCGATCGGCAGGAAGCGCGCGCAGTTCGTCTCGTAGATCACCGGGAAGCTGACGCCGTCGGATCGGCGATCGACCGCGAACACGGCGATGTCGTGGTGACCCGGATCCCGCGCCGTCTTGCACACGACCAGGAACACGTCCGCCTCGCCGGCCAGCGAGACCCACGCCTTGCGGCCGTCGATCCGCCAGCCGTCGCCGGTCTCGGTGGCGAACGTCGTGATCGCGGTCGCGTCCGATCCGGCATGTGGCTCCGTCAGCGAGAAGCCTCCCAGGGCCTCGCCGGCGGCCAGCCGAGCTGCCCACCGGCGGGCCACGTCGGGCGGTGCCGCCCGAGCGATCGCCGCCGCCACCGCGTTGTGCATCGACAGCGAGAACGCGAACGCCGCGTCGCCCCGGCCGAGCTGCTCGAACACCTCCATCCCGTCCTCGAAGCCGAGGTCGAGGCCGCCAGCGTCCGCCGGGACGAACAGGCCGGTGAGCGCGCTGCTGGCCGCCACCTTGCGAGGGTATGCGGCGGCGCGTTCCCAGCTGCGCACGGACGGGCGCACGGTCTCGTCCACGAGCTGCCGGGCGAGCTGGGCCGTCTCGTGCATCTCCCGATAATAGGTGTTGCGGCCGGCGGCCCGGCCTGCTTTGCTAGAGGCCGACCAGGGAGGACGATCGATGCGACAGAACGGCGTTGATGCTGAGTGGTTCGCCCAGCGGCGGGTGAAGGGCGTTGGGGAGGACGGGGGCCATGAGTCGGTCACGATCTGGATCGAGCGGCGAGCGGGTGCGCTGTGGGGCGTCGGCCGGGCCGTGTCTCTGGAGGAGCGCCCCGACGGGGCAGTGCACCCGGACGACTACGTGTTCGAGGGCTACGAAATGGGGGACGCCGTCGTCGCGGCCAACGACGCGCTGACCAGCGACCTCGAGATCTCCCGCGGCGACGGCATCGAGCAGGCCGTCGAGCCGTTCACGGACGGCGAGCTGAAGGGGCCGCTCGAGCGCTGGTTCTTCGGGCACTCGCCAACGTCGCGCTGACGGCAATGCCATTGCCGATCACGGATCCGGTTAGGTGAGCCCGACGGGAGTGGTTTCCAGGATCCGCACCGGCGTCAGGTTCCGGTCGATCACTCCGGCGGCCTCGCTGGTGCGCTCCAGCGTTTCGATCGCGCGCAGGCCCTCGGCGCCGAAGTCGATCGTGTAGTCGTTGACGTACAGCTCCACGTACGGCCAGATCACGTCCTCGTCCAGCTCCTGGGCGTAGCGGCGGATGGTTACCAGCACCTCGTCCCGGTTCGCCCACCCGTAGGCGATCGAGTCGCGGATCACGGCCGCCACCCGGTCCGGGACGTCGTCCGGCAGGTCGAGACGGGCCAGGATGCCGCCTAGCGGCACGGGCGCCTGGGCCAGCTGCTCGAAGGAGGTGCCGAGGTCCTCGACCAGGGACAGGCCGTCACGCTGATAAGTCAGCCGGCCCTCGTGGATCAGCACGCCGAAGTCGGCCTCGCCGCGGCGCAGGGCGGGCACGATGTCCGAGAACACCCGCTGTTCGATGCCGGGCACGTCGGGGTGCAGGCACCGGAACAGCAGGGTGGCCGTCGTCGTCGCTCCGGGGCAGAGCACGCGCGAGGCGGGCGTCAGCTCAGCGCCGGGGTCCGCCGCCACCAGAAGCGGGCCGACGCCGAAGCCGAGCGCCGAGCCGACGCGGAGCAGGCCGTAGCTGCCGGCCAGCAGCAGCGCTGCGTGATAGCTGGCCTTGGACACGTCGTACGCACCGGCGAACAGCCGGTCGTTCAGCTCTTGGACGTCGTGCAGCTCGAACTCGAACTCGAGGCCGCGCATGTCGACCTTCCGCTCCATCACCGCGTGGAACGCGAACGTGTCGTTGGGACACGTGGAGATGCCGACCCGCAGCCGCACGCGGGCAGGTTAGATCACGGCGCGCGCCGCCGTCAGCGCCTCGCCCAGCCGCCAGCGCGACTGGTCGCGGTCGCCGGCGACGTTCGAGATGCCGCGGACGATGGTCAGCCGCACTCCGAACCGCTGTGCGGCGAGCGCGACGGCGAAGCCCTCCATCTCCTCGGCGACGGCGTCCGGGTGACGGCTCGCCCGGGCTGCGGCCCGCGGCTCGTCCTCCGACGCCGCCGCGACGGACAGCACCTGCCCCCCGTCGCCGGCCAGCTCGATCACGTCCAGCTCCGTCCAGCCGAGCTCGGCCGCGCTCTGCTCGCCGACGCCGATGCCCTCGCAGCGCACTGCCGACGCGACCAGCGCGGACCCGATGGGTGTCCGGTCGGGCCGGTAGGTGCCCGCCGCTCCGACCAGGACGGCCTCGTCGGGTGCACGGTCGGCGAACACACGGGAGGCGCCGACGGCCGCCTCGACCAGGCCGAACCCGCAGACGACGGCGTCGTCCCCGAGGTTGAGCATGCCTGCCTCGAGCGCCGTCGGCACCAGGATCAGCCGGCTCACACGATCTCGACCATGCGCAGGATCGCGCCCTGCGCCCGCTCGGCGACCTCGGGCGGCACCGTCACGTGGTGCTGCATGTCGCGCAGCGAGTCGCGCACCTTCTCCAGCGTGATCATCTTCATGTAGCGGCAGACCGCGCGCTCGCTCATGGCGTAGAACCGCTTCTCCGGCGCCTCCTTGCGGAGCCGGTGGAGGATCCCGGTCTCGGTGGCCACGACGAACTCCGGCTTCTCCGAGGAGCGGGCGAAGTTGACCATCCCCTCGGTGGAGAGAACGTGGGTCGTCCGCGCCAGCTTCTCGTCGTGCGCGGCGGCGTACATGCACTGGCTGGCGCATCCGCACTCGGGATGGATCAGCAGGTCGACGCCCGGACGGCTCTCCATCATCTTCGTCACGTCGTCCGGCCGGATCCCGGCGTGGACGTGGCACTCGCCCGGCCAGATCTTCATCTTGCGGCCGGTGATCCGCTCCAGGTACGAGCCCAGGAACATGTCCGGGAGGAACAGGATGTCCCGATCCTCGGGCACGGCCTCGATCACCTTCTGGGCGTTGCCGGAGGTGCAGCAGTAATCGGAGAGCGCCTTGACCTCGGCAGTCGTGTTGACGTAAGAGACAACGATGGCGTCAGGATTCTCGTCCTTCCAGCGGCGCAGCGCGTCCGCATCGATCGACGCCGCCAGCGAGCAGCCAGCCTCCAGGTCGGGGATCAGCACGGTCTTGTCGGGTGCCAGGATCGCCGCGGTCTCGGCCATGAAATGGACGCCGGCGAACACGATCACGTCCGCCTCTGTCGCCGCCGCCTGCTGGGAGAGCCCGAGCGAGTCGCCGACGTAGTCGGCCACGTCCTGCACCTCGGGCACCTGGTAGTTGTGGGCCAGGATCACGGCGTTGCGCGTCTCGGCCAGCTCGCGCACCTCGTCATGGAGCGCGGTGATATCGGATGTGGTTACGGTTGCGATGGGGATACCTCCAGTGCGACGTCCAGCGCCCGGACCGAGTGGGTCAGTGCGCCGACGGAGAGTGCGTCGACTCCGGTCTCGGCGATCGCTCGCGCGGTCGCCAGGGTGATGCCGCCCGACGCCTCGAGCCAGGCTCGGCCGGCGGTGCGGCGCACCGCCTCGCGCAGTTGCGCGGTCGTCATGTTGTCCAGCAAGATCATCTCGGCCCGTTCGGCCAGTGCCTCGTCGAGTTGCTCGAGCGTGTCCACCTCGACCTCCACCGGCAGGTCGGGCCGGTACGCGCGCATCGCCCGGACGGCGGGGACGACGCCTCCCGCGACGGCGACGTGGTTGTCCTTGATCAGCACCGCGTCGTCCAGCCCGGCCCGGTGGTTGCGCCCACCGCCGCAGAGGACGGCGTGCTTGTCCAGCGTGCGCAGGCCGGGCGCCGTCTTGCGCGTGTCCAGCATCGTCGCGCCGGTGCCCTGCACCGCGTCCACGTACTCGCGGGTGGCGGTGGCGATCCCCGACAGGCGCTGCAGCAGGTTGAGCGCCGTGCGCTCGCCAGTGAGCAGCGCGCGGTAGCTGCCGCGCACCGAGGCGATGGCGGCCGGAACCTCGGCGACGGCCGTGCCGTCGGGCGACCGCACATCCATCTCGGCCTCAGAGTCGAGCCGGCGGAACACGTCCATCGCGGCGTCCAGGCCGCAGACGACGCCCGGCTCGCGGACGACCACCTGGGCGATGCCGCGCGCGTCGGCCGGCACCGTCGCCTCGGTCGTCACGTCGCCGGTGCCGACGTCCTCGGCCAGCGCCAGGTCGATCACATCGCTTGTGCGTGCAGCGGCGGACACCGCAGGCTCCTCGCAAGGTCGGGATTCTCATCCGGGTGGTCGGTGCGGACGTGCGCGCCGCGCGATTCCTCGCGGCGCAGCGCCGATGCGGCGATCATCTCGGCGACCAGCACGGGGTTGCCGCCCGGGCGACCGGCCAGCCAGTCGCTCAGCTCCGTCAGCCCGGCGGCGTCGCGTGTGGGCCCGGCGCCTTCCCACATGCGCCGCCGCAGCTCGGCCAGCGGCGCGCGCTGCTGCGTGCGCTCGGGTGCGGGGACGTCGACGGTCGCCCCGGTCAGGCCCAGGCCGTGGTCGACGGCACGGTGGGCGAACACGAAGCACTCGAGCAGGGAGTTCGAGGCCAGCCGGTTGGCGCCGTGGACGCCGCTCGACGCGCATTCGCCGCAGGCGTACAGGCCGTTGACGGTGGTCTGGCCCTCGAGCCCGGTCTCGATGCCGCCCATCAGGTAGTGGGCGGCGGGGGCCACCGGGATCAGGTCGCCCGTCAGGTCGAGGCCCGCGCCGGCCACGCCTTCGACCAGGTTCGGGAACCGGGTGCGGATCGCCCCGGCGTCGAGGTGGCGCAGGTCGAGGTAGCTAGTCTGCCCCTCGTCGAGTCGCTGTTGGATCGCGCGGGCGACGATGTCGCGGCCGGCCAGCTCGTCGACGAACCGCTCGCCGTGCTCGCCGACCAGCAGCGCTCCCTCGCCGCGCACGGCCTCGGACACCAGGAAGGCGCGCTCGCCGACGGCCAGGGCGGTGGGGTGGAACTGGACGAACTCCATGTCCCGGATCGCCGCTCCGGCCCGGTGGGCGAGCGCGATGCCGTCACCCAGCGCGCCGGGCGGGTTGGTCGAGCGCAGGTACAGCGCGCCCGCGCCGCCCGTCGCCAGCATCGTCATCGGGGCGCGCACCCGGTGCAGCTCGTCATGGCCGAGCAGCCAGGCGCCGTCGCAGGCGGCGCCGTCGGTTGCCAGGCCGATCACCGCGGTGTGCTCGACGACCTGGATGTTTTGATCGGCGGTCACCCGCTCGATCAGCGTCTCGGCGATCGCGGCGCCCGTGGCTGCGCCGCCGGCGTGGAGGATTCGCCGCCGGCTGTGGCCGCCCTCGCGCCCCAGCGCGTACGTGCCGCCGGGAGCGGTGTCGAACCCCACGCCGAGCGACGCCAGGTGCGCGATCCGGCTCGGTCCGTCCTCGACCAGCGTCCGCACGGCCGCGGGGTCGCACAGGCCGCGGCCGACGCGAAGCGTGTCCTCCAGGTGCTGCTGGGGCGAGTCGTCCGGGCCGATCGCGGCGGCGACGCCGCCCTGTGCGAAGAACGAGTTCGACGCGCGCAGCGAGCCCTTGGTGACGAGCATCACCCGCCCGCCGCGCTGGCTCGCGCAAACGGCTGCGTAGAGTCCGGCGACGCCGGCTCCGGCGATCAGGAGGTCGGGGGCTCTCCGTGTTTCGGTCACGGCCCGGCGGATAATAGCTCAAGTGACTAAAACCTGCCGGGAATGGATCGGCGGGCCGGCTCGTTGAGCCTGGTAGCGTGACAGCAGTGGCACAGCAGACACCAGCGGACGCGCCCGAGCGGGCCCCCTTCGAGGAGGAGGCGCTGACGCATGCCGATCAGCTGTATCGCATCGCGCTGCGGCTGTCGGGCTCGCCCCAGACCGCGGAGGAGCTCGTCCAGGAGACCTACTTGCGGGCGCTGCGGGCGTGGGAGAGCTACCGCCCGGGCACCAACCTCGCCGCCTGGCTGGCGACGATCCTGCGCAACGTCTACCTGGACGAGGCGCGCAAGCAGAGCCGGCGGCCGGCCGTGGAGGTGCTGGACGACGAGAGCGAGTACTTCTTGTACGACCAGCTGGCGGGCGAGACGCCCCCCCAGACGCACGAGGTGGTGCTCAACCGCCTGTCGGGCGAGGCGATCCTGGACGCGATCGCTAACCTGCCTGAGAACTTCCGTGAGGCCGTCGTCCTCGTCGACGTCGGCGATTTCTCATACCAGGATGCAGCCGAGATCCTGGACGTCCCGATCGGGACGGTGATGTCGCGGCTGCACCGCGGACGGCGCCTGCTGAAGCGCGCGCTGGCCGAGCAGATCCCAGGAGGAGACACGTGACGGTGGACACCTGCAAAGGCGTCGAGCACCAGCTCCAGGCGTACCTCGACCGCTCGCTGACCCCCGACGAGGTCGGCATGATCGAGGTGCATCTGGGTGAGTGCGAGTACTGCCGCCAGCGGTACCACTTCGAGGCGCAGCTCCGTGAGACGGTGAAGACCGTCTGCTGCGGCGACCCGGTCCCGAACGACCTGGTCGACAAGGTGCGCCTGCAGCTGCGCGCTCAGTCCGGGTAGTCGACGTCGCCCGGAGGCGGCAGGTCGCCGCAGTCCACCAGGCGCACCGGCACCTCCCGGCCCGGCGTTTCGCCGGTCGACGGCAGCAATTCCCAGACGGCGCGGGGGAACAGCACGGGGTGTGAGCGGCCGGAGCCGTAGTCCGCGGCGGCCGGCTCACCGACTGTCGCGACCCGGCGCACGGCGTCGGCCGAGAGCCGCGGGCCGTCGCCCAGCACGATCAGCGCTGCGTCCGCGTCGGTCGCGGCGAGTGCGTCCTGCAGTGACGCGGCCTGGCCGTCGGCCCAGCGCCGGCTGACCACGGGCCGCGCGCCATGCAGGTCGACTGCTGCCAGCACGGCATCGGCGTTCGCTCCGAGGACGACGATCACCTCGTCCAGCTCGGCGCCGGCCATCGTCGCCAGCACATGCTCGAGCATCGGCCGGCCGTCGAGGAGGTGCAGCTGCTTCACCGACCCGCCGAAGCGCGTGCCGGCTCCCGCGGCGAGCACGATGCCGGCGGTGCCGGGCGGTCGGGAGATCGTCATCGGTGGATCATCCATCAGGTGGTAGCGTCCGGGCCATGACTGACTCGCTGCTGATTCACGCCGATTCCATGCGGGACGCCGACATGTTCGTCGCAACGGGCGTCCCCTGCACCGATCCCTACACCTACATCGAGACCGACGGCCGCCGGATCATCATCACCAACGCGCTCGAGGTCGAGGTGATGCGCCGCGACTCGACCGCCGGCGAGATCTGGACGGACGACGACTTCGGGATCCGCGAGCTGGTGCGCGGCGGGATGGAACCGCACCAGGCGCAGATGGAGTCGGTCCGCCGGTCGGTGGAGAAGGCGGGGGTCAGCGCGGTGGCCGTGCCGCCCACGTTCCCCGTCGGGCTGGCCGACTACCTGCGCGAGCACGGCGTCACGGTGACCCCCGATCGTGAGCTGTTCGAGGCGCGCCGGCGTCTCAAGACCGAGCGCCAGATCGAGGGCATCCGCGCGGCCCAGCGCGCGACCGAGGCCGCGTTCGCCGCGGCCCGTGAGCTGATCGGGTCGGCCTCCCCCGGCGGTGACGGATTGGTCGCCGGCGGCGAGACGCTGACCTGCGAGCGAGTGCGTGAGGAGATCGTCTCGGTGCTGCGTGCCCATGGCTGCGAGGGCGAACCGCCGATCGTCGGTGCGGGTCCCGGCGGCGCCCGCGTGCACGACCTCGGCAGCGGCCCGATCCAGCCCGGCGAGTCGATCATCATCGACGTCTTCCCCAAGGACAGCGCAAGCCGGTTCTGCGCGGACATGACCCGGACGTTCTGCTTCGGCGAGGCGCCCGACCAGCTCAGGCACATGCACGCCGTGGTGCTCGAGTCGCTCAAGCGCAGCACCGACGAGATCCGCCCGGGCGTCCCCGGCTCCCGGCCGTGGGAGGTCGCCTGCGACGTGATCGAGGCGGGCGGGTTCCGCACCACCCGCGGCCTGGCCGAGGGAGAGCGCCTGGAGGAGGACTTCTTCCACGGCCTCGGCCACGGGGTCGGGTTCGACGTCCACGAGGCGCCCTACATGGGGATGGGCGGCAGCCCCAGCCTCGACGCCGGCGACGTGGTCACCAACGAGCCCGGCGTCTATCGCAAGGACTTCGGCGGCGTCCGCCTGGAGGATCTGATCCTGATCACGGCGGGCGGCAACGAGGTTCTGACGGACTTCGACTACGAGCTGGAGATCCGCTAGCCGGCCAGCCCCAGCTGCTGCAGGACGCCGAGCCGGTCGGGCACGCCCCAGTGCTCGGTGATCCTGCCGTCGCGCACACGGACGACGTCGATCACGTCGATCCGCATCGTCCGGCCGGTGGGCGGGTGGCCCATGAACGAGCCGTCGTTGGTGCCGGTGGCGACGTTGCGCGACCAGGCGACGTCGCCGGCGACCGCGATGTCCTCGATCTCGAGGCGGAAGTCCGGGAAGGCGCGCCGCAGCGACGCGATCACGGCCTTCACGCCCTCGGCGCCCTCGGCATGGCCGGGGCCGTAGTCCTGGTGCTCGACCATCGCCGGGTCGATCACCTCGTCCGCCACGTCCAGCCGGCCGCCCGAGAACCCCTCGTCGATCAGGCGCCTGAGAACCGCATCGGGAGATCCCATCGTCATTCACCTTTCGCTTGAGTATCACTGTATCGAATACTGAGATACAGTAGCCGAATGAGCGGGGATGTCAAGCGCAAGCGCCCGTACCGCTCCGAGCGGCGGCGCGAGCAGGCCGAGCAGACTCGCACTCGGATCCTCGACGCGGCCGGTGAGCTGTTCGTCGACGGCGGGTTCGCGGGCACGTCGGTCGCGGCGATCGCGAGCCGGGCCGGGGTGTCGGCGGAGACGGTCTACCAGGCGTTCGGCAGCAAGCCCGCGCTGCTCGACGCGCTCGTCCGCCGCGCCGCGCGGCTCGGCGACGAGGCGCCGATCCCCGAGCAGGCGGGACCGCGCGCCGTCGTGGCCGAGCACGACCAGCGTACGCAGCTGCAGCTGTTCGCCGCCGACATCGTCCGCCGGCTGGAGCGGGTCGGGCCGTTGATGACGGTGGTCGACGCCGCCGCGGTCAGCGAGCCTGCGATCGCCGAGCTCCAGCATGGGATCGACAGGGCACGCGGTGCCGGTCTGGCGGAGTTCGTCGACGCCCTCAGCGCGCGCGGACCCCTGGCCGTCGACCGCGCCGTCGCGGTGGACACGGTGTGGGCGCTGGCCAGCTCCGACCTGCAGCAGCTGCTGATGCGCAGGCGGGGCTGGTCGCGGACCGCATATACGACGTGGCTCGCGGAGAGCCTCGCCCGGATTCTGTTGCCCCCCGGCTAGGCCGCCAGCAGGTCGAGGAACCGCTGGTGGTCGTCGAACGGCCCGACCAGCGCGAAGTTCAGGCCGTCGTCGACGACGATCTGGCGGGCCAGCCGCTGGATGTCCTCGGCCGTCACCGCCTCGATCGCATCGAGCAGCTCCTCGGGCTCCGCCAGCCGGTTCTCGAGCACCTCGCGGCGCAGCCCGAACATCAGCAGCCCGCGCGGATCCTCGAGCTGCAGGACGAGCCGGCCCTTCAGGTAGTTCTTGCAGCGGCGCAGCTCGTCCGCGGGCACCGTCTCGTCGGCCATCGTGCGGAACTCCTTGACGATCGTCGAGACCGCCTGGTCGATCCGCTCGGTGTCGACCCCGGCCTGCGCGAACAGGGTGCCGGCGTCGGCGTAGCTCTGGTGGTAGCCGTAGACGTAGTAGGCGAGCCCGAGGCGCTCGCGCACCTCGGTGAACAGCCGCGACGACATGCCGCCGCCGAGGATCGCCGTCAGCACCTGCATGGCGTAGCGGTCGGGGCTGGTGGTCTCGATGCCGCGGACGCCCAGCCGCAGGTGCGCCTGGTCGGAGTCGCGGGTGGCCAGCCGCACGCGGGCCTCGGTCTGGAGGACCTCCACCGGCAGCGCGTCACCGGTGCTGCGGTCGGCGAGGTGCCCGAAGTGCCGCTCGACCTCCGCCACGAACCCGTCGTCGACGGCGCCGCCGGCGCCGACCACGAGCCGGCGCGGCGCGTACCACGCGTCGAGGTAGGAGAGGAAGGTGTCGCGCTCAGCGGCGCGGATCGTGTCCTTGGTGCCGATGATGTCCCAGCCCAGGGGCTGGTCGCCGAACAGCAGCTGGTCGTAGACGCTGTCCACGTGGTCACGCGGCGTGTCCACGTACATGTTCAGCTCCTCGATGATCACGCCCTTCTCCCGCTCGATCTCCTCGGGATCGAAGCGCGACGACAGCAGCTGGTCGGCCAGCACGTCCAGCGCGAGCTCGCGGTGCTCGGCGGCGCACTTGATGTAGTAGCCGGTGTATTCCTTGCCGGTGAATGCGTTGAACTCGCCGCCGATCCCGTCGACCTCGGCGGAGATGTCCTTGGCGGTCGGCCGCTTCTCCGTGCCCTTGAAGAACATGTGCTCGGCGAAGTGGGCGATTCCGCTGGTGGGCTTGGTCTCGTAACGGCTACCCGCGGCGACCATCACCATCACGGCGACGGACTTGGCGGCGGGCATGGGGCTGGTGATCACGCGCAGCCCGTTGGGGAGTGTCGTCTTCTGGAACATGGCGCGTATCGTAGTCGGGCTACAGCTCGATCAGCCCGGCGTTGGTCGGCGTGAAACCGCACGCGTCGAAGTAGAACGGGCGCAGGTGATCCTCGAAGTCGACGTGCAGCCACTGGCAGCCCGCCGCGCGCGCCTCGCGCTCGGCCACGGCGACCAGCCGGCGGCCGACACCCAGCCGGCGGCAGTCTGCAGTGACCAGCGTGTCCAGGATGAAGGCATGGGTGTCGCCGTCCCAGGGGACGTTGACAAAGCCGACCAGCCGGCCGTCCCGGCGTGCGCACACCCAGCCCAGGCTGTGACGTTCGACCTGGCCGCGCCAGTCGTTGACCGTCAGCTCGTGCTCGAACCCCTCGGCGTGCAGCGCGCTCATCTCGCGGTCGTCGAACGCGCCGCGCCATTCGTACTCGATCGCCACGTGTGGATCGTAGAGGGGCGCTGGCTAGACTCGGGCTGTGGACGTCGTCACCGAGCATGTGGACATCGAGGCCGCCGACGGCGTCGCCGACGCGCTGTTCGTGCGACCGGCCGGGGGCGTCCACCCGGCCGTGCTCGTCTACATGGATGCGTACGGCATCCGTCCGTCGCTCGAGGGTCTGGCCGAGCGTCTTGCCTCCCATGGCTACGCCGTGTTCGTGCCCAACGTCCTCTACCGGGACGGCCGCTCACCGGTGGCTGAGAACCTCGACGAGCTGATGCGCGCCGAAGATCGCGCGCCATTGTGGGCGATCCTCGGGCCGAAGATCCGGAGGCTGACGCCGCCGGTCGCACGCGCGGACGCCAAAGCCTGGATGGCGTACGTCCGCAGCCGCACCGAGGTCGATCCGGGGACGGTGGGGACGGTCGGCTACTGCATGGGCGGCCGGCTGAGCCTGCGTATGGCGGGTGACTTCCCGGACGTGGTCGCCGCGGCCGCAAGCTTCCACGGCGGCGGGATGGCCACGGAGGATCCGGACAGCCCGCACCTGGCTGCGGTCAATGCCCGCGGTGAGCTTGTACGTTGGTCACGCCGACAACGACGGCTCGATGCCGCCGGAGCAGATGGCGCGGCTGACGCAGGCGCTGGCCGACGCGCACGTCCGGCACACCTCCGAGCTGTACGTTGGGGCCGCGCACGGCTGGACGCAGGTGGACACGCCCGCCTACGACGAGCCGTCCGCCGAGCGCCACTGGATGCGGATGCTCGAGTTGTTCGGCCGCGTGCTTTCGGTCTAGCCGACCTCGCGAGCGGCGTGCCCGGATGAGTACACCGCGTTGCGGGCGATCCGGCCGTCGCGGACCAGGATCAGATCCACGCCGTCCCACTCGATGCGCCGTCCGGTATCGGGGTGCGTTGCCTGCGCCGTCCATTCCGCAACCGCGTGGCTGTCGCCGGCCATGATCCCCTCCCGGCGCTCCTCGAATCGCAGGTCGGCCAGCGCGCATGGATCGCGGCGATGTGGCGGCGCGCGGCGTCCGCGCCGACGATCCGCTCACCCGCCGTGACGTTCTCGAACAC
>Ga0247826_10000029_pt1 | contig 16773 bp, 15 predicted proteins | sample 12C_Control_Day1_FD_200152 | JGI IMG/M metagenome (GOLD analysis project Ga0247826, IMG submission 200152) | Soil microbial communities from agricultural site in Penn Yan, New York, United States - 12C_Control_Day1 | ecosystem: Environmental > Terrestrial > Soil > Agricultural land | place... | reverse complement strand
CCACTGTGCCGGCGTTGCGGTAGCCGATCTCGCGGGCGAACCGCACCGCGTCGGCACAGATCCGCTCCCGCAGCTCCTGATCCAGGTTCGGCGCCGGCGCGATCTCGACGACCTTCTGGTGGCGCCGCTGCACCGAGCAGTCCCGCTCGAACAGGTGCATCACCTCGCCCGAGGCGTCGGCGAGGATCTGCACCTCGATGTGCCGCGGATCCACCACCGCCTGCTCGATGAAGACCGTCGGGTCGCCGAACGCGGCCTCGGCCTCTCGCATGCACGTCTCCACGGCCTCGGCCAGCTTCGAGCGGTCGTCCACCCGACGCATTCCTCTCCCGCCGCCGCCGGCAACCGCCTTCACGAACAGCGGCGCCGGCAGGTCCTCTGCGGCGGCCACCAACGCGTCGACGTCGGTCGACGGGTCGACCGAGGCCAGGGTCGGTACGCCGGCCGCCTGGGCCGCCGCCACGGCCCGCGCCTTGTTGCCGGTCAGGGTCAGCACCTCGGCGGTCGGGCCGACGAACGTGATGCCCGCGTTGGCGCACGCCTCCGCGAGGTCGGGGTTCTCCGAGAGGAAGCCGTAGCCCGGGTAGATGGCATCGGCACCGGCGCGCAAGGCGACCTCGACGATCGCCTGCGGGTCGAGGTAGGCCCGCACCGGGTGTCCGCGCTCGCCGATCTCGTAGGCCTCGTCGGCCTTCAGCCGGTGCTCGGACCAGCGGTCCTCGTACGGGAACACCGCGACCGTGCGCGCGCCCAGCTCGTAGGCAGCCCGGAAGGCTCGGACAGCAATCTCACCGCGGTTGGCGACGAGCACCTTGGAGAACATGGGAGGACGCTAGTCGCGCCGCTCGAAATTACCCGTCAGTTCGGGCAGCGCGAGACGGGCCAGCTCGACCGCTCGGGCCTCGGGCACGTCGAGCACCGTCACCGACTGCCGCCCACCGGCCGTGGTCGCGACCAGCGTGGTGAGTCCGGCCCGGCGCTGGAACCACGTGCTCCGGAACGTCCACCCGATCACGTGGTTCACCTCCAGCGCCTCGCGGCGGCGGTTCAGGCTCCCGGACCGCGCCACGACGTACCCGTCGGTGAGCGCGTGGCCCAGCGACCGCACCCGGTCGGCGGCGACCGCGACGGCGGCGATCGCCAGCGCCGCCGGCACCGCCAGCAGCCACCAGGACCAGCCGGCGGCGACCACGACGGCGACTGCAACTACGAGCACCGTGAGCGCAGGCGCCACGGCGCGGGAGTAGCGGCGCCGGGCGGCCGCGGGTCCGTGGCCGACGAGGCCGGCCTCGGTCGGGGAAGCGGTGTCGAGCACGCGTCCGGCGACGCCGGTCACCACGTCCCGGGGCGCCGGCGGGGCGAGGACCGAGCTGCTCGCCCCGGAGCCGAGCCCGGTGACGATCGCCGACAGCCGTGCCGCCCCGGCCCACCGCAGGCTGAGTGGCTCCCCGAGGCTCACCCCGGCCAGGCGCTCGTCGTCGATGCTGGTCTCGCGGGTCGTCAGCAGCCCGCGGGACAGGTGCCAGGACCCGGGCGTGTGGGAGAGCCGGAAGTCCCAGTTGGTCAGCAGGTAGCCCGTCACCGACAGCACGGCCACACCGACCACGAGCCCACCCGCTGCGATCAGCACCCCTACCCACACCGGGATGCCGAGCGACCAGTCGCGGGTGTCGAGATGGGGAAAGGCGCCGAGCTCGTTGAGCAGCTGGGCGCCACCACCGAACAGGCCGGCGGCGATCACCGCGCCGCTGCTGGTCAGCGGCGCGAACCGGGCCCAGCCCGGGTCGAACCTCAGCACCACGCGTTCGCCGGTGCCGTCGACGGCTCCCTCGGCCGCCTCGGCGGCATCGGCAGCCGGCGCCACGTGCAGCAGCTCGGCACGCAGGCCACGGGCCCGGTCGGCGGGGAGGCCGTCGAGGTCCAGCCGCTCGTCGGAGTCGGTGGACGCGGTGCCGGTCCCGATGCGCACGGTGGCGAGGCCGAGGAGGCGATGGATCAGCGAGGAGGTCACGTCGACGGTCCGCACCCGGTCGAGCGGCGTGGACAGCACGTGCCGGTTGAGCAGCCCCCGGCGCAGCTCCACCCGCCCCTGGGCGATCCGGAACCGGGTCGTGTAGTAGCGGAACACACCCAGCGTGATCGGCACCAGGACCCCGAGGTACTGCCACGCCCCGCCGCCACCGGAGGCGCTGCCGGCGACGAACAGGCCGATCAACACGGGCAGGAACCGTCCCACCTCCCGGACCGGGTGGACCAGCAGCATCCGCGGGTCCAGGCGCTGCCACTCGACGTCCCGGACCAGCTCGTGGGCCGTCGCGTCGCTCACGTCGCGTCGCCCTCGACGGCGTCCGCCTTCAAGGTCAGGTCGTCGACCAGCTGCTGGGCCAGCGCGCGGTCCAGCCCCTCGATCCGCAGCGCGCCCGCCGCCGAGGCAGTGGTCACGGTGACCGTGGCCAGTCCGAAGAGCCGAGACAGCGCACCCTCGGCGTAGTCGACGGTCTGGATCCGCGACATCGGCGCGATCCGCCGCTCGCGCGCCCACCACCCCGTCTGCGTGTAGACCGCGGTGTCGGAGACCTCCCAGCGGTGCACTAGGTAGCGCCACCGCGGGACGATCGCCGCGTAGGCGAGCACGAGCACCGCGGCCGCGCCCACCAGCCACCAGCGGGTAGAGGGCCAGTCCCAGGCCAGCGTCACCGCCACCAGGATCGCGATCAGGACGAGGCCTTCGGCGAGGCAGCCCACCAGCCACATCGAGCGCGCCCGCGGGCTGACCCGCTGGCTCGGCTCACGCAGCTCGGTGCTCACGCGGAGACGCTACCCGGCCTCCCCGAAGGGCTCAGTCCTTGAGCTCGCAGATGACGGCGCCGTTGGTCACCGTCGCGCCGACCTCGGCCTGGAGGCCGGTGACGGTGCCGGCCTTGTGGGCCTTCAGTGGCTGCTCCATCTTCATCGCCTCGATGACGACGACGGTGTCGCCCTCGGCGAGCTCCTGGCCCTCCTCGACGACGACCTTCACGATGGTGCCCTGCATCGGGCTGGTCACGGCGTCACCGCTGGCGGCGGCACCGGACTTCTTGCCGCCCTTGCGCTTCGGCTTGCTGCCGGTCGAGCCGCCGGTGGCGATCCCGCCGAGGCCGGAGGGGAGGACCACCTCGAGCCGGCGGCCGCCGACCTCGACGACGACCTTCTGCCGCTCGCCCGGCTCGTCGGCCTCGGCGACGTCGCCGGCGTACGGCGTGATCTGGTTGTCGAAGTCGGTCTCGATCCAGGTCGTGTAGACGTCGAACCTGCTCCCGTCGCCGATGTACGCCGGGTCGTCGACCACGGCGCGGTGGAACGGGATGACGGTCGGCATGCCGTCGACGACGAACTCGTCGAGGGCGCGGCGGGAACGCTCCAGGGCCTGGGTCCGGTCGCGGCCGGTGACGATCAGCTTCGCGATCAGGGAGTCGAACGAGCCGGGAATGGTCTCGCCGTTCTCGTAGCCGCCGTCGAGGCGGATGCCGGGGCCATGCGGCGGGCTCCACGCGGAGAGGGTGCCGGGGGCGGGCATGAAGTTGGCGCCGCCGTCCTCGGCGTTGATGCGGTACTCGATGGAGTGGCCGCGGATCTCGGGGTCGTCGTAGCCCAGCTCCTCGCCGGCGGCGATCCGGAACATCTCGCGCACCAGGTCGATGCCGGTGACCTCCTCCGAGACGCAGTGCTCGACCTGGAGGCGGGTGTTGACCTCGAGGAAGGAGATGGTGCCGTCCTGGCCGACCAGGAACTCGCAGGTGCCGGCTCCGACGTAGCCCGCCTCGCGCATGATCGCCTTCGACGACTCGTAGAGGCGGCCGACCTGGTCGTCGGTGAGGAACGGCGCGGGGGCCTCCTCGACCAGCTTCTGGTGGCGGCGCTGCAGCGAGCAGTCGCGGGTGGAGACCACCACGACGTTGCCGTGCTGGTCGGCGAGGCACTGGGTCTCGACGTGCCGCGGCTTGTCGAGGAACTTCTCCACGAAGCACTCGCCGCGACCGAAGGCGCTGACCGCCTCGCGCACCGCGGACTCGAACGCGTCGGCGACCTCGCCCATCTCACGGGCCACCTTGAGCCCGCGGCCACCGCCTCCGAACGCCGCCTTGATCGCGATCGGCAGCCCGTTCTCCTCCGCGAAGGCGACCACCTCGTCGGCGTTCTCGACGGGATCTTTGGTGCCGGGGGCCAGCGGCGCGCCGACCTTCTCGGCGATGTGGCGGGCTCTCACCTTGTCGCCGAGGCTCTCGATGGCCGACGGCGGCGGGCCGATCCAGACCAGGCCGGCGTCGATCACGGCCTGCGCGAACCCGGCGTTCTCGGCCAGGAAGCCGTAGCCCGGGTGCACCGAGTCGGCGCCGGACCGCTCGGCGACCGCGATGATCTTGCCGATGTCGAGGTAGGAGTCGGCCGGGGTCGCGCCGCCCAGCGCGTGGGCCTCGTCGGCCAGCCGGACGAAGAGGGCGTCGCGGTCGGGGTCGGCGTAGACCGCCACACTGCCGATGCCGGCGTCCTTGCACGCCCGGATCACCCGGACCGCGATCTCGCCGCGGTTGGCGACGAGGACCTTCTTCAGGGGCTTGACGTCGGGCACGGGGACTCCTGGTCTGCTCTGGTCGGCTCGCCCGGCAGAGTATCGCCCGCCGTTCCGATGGCCCCGCGTGCCTCGGTTCCGTGGACGCTCAGTCGGCGTCGAGCAGCTTGGTCAGCATCGTCCGCAGCTGGCGGTGGCCGCGCTCGCCCAGCACCGACGAGATCCGCTCCTCCAGTCCATCGATGGTGGCCAGGCCCGCCGAGATGCACTCGCGGCCGCGGGGGGTGAGCGTGATGAGCTTGGCCCGCCGATCGCTGGGGTCCGGCCGCCGGACGACGTAGCCGAGCTCCTCGAGCTCGTCGACGAGCTCGCCCATCGCCTGCGGGCTCATGTTGGCGCCACGAGCGAGCTCGGTCAGGCGTGAGCCCTCCGGGCCGATCTGCGCGAAGACGGCGGAGTGCGACGGCTTCTGCGGGAAGCCGGCACCGACGACCCCGTCGACGATCTTGAAGCCGAGGAGGCTGTACGCCTGGCCCAGCATCGCGACGGTGTTCGTGTCCTGGCGCCTGGACAAGCGAGATTCCTTTCGGTATACCTGAATATCAGGTCAACCTTAATATACTGCCTCGGGCGAACCAGAAAGGACGCGCCGATGACCGCGGTGATCAACGTCAGTCAGAGCTCGGCGAACCGCACCCGCCTCGCAGGCTGGACCTGTTTCGGTGCCGGCGTCCTCGGCGCCGCTTCCGGCATCTACCTGCTCCTCGTCTCCCCGTCCGTCCCGGACGACGTCTTCAGCTACCCGCTCGGCTCCGATGCGTTCGCGGCGATCCAGGTGTGGTTCTTCGTGCAGCACCTCGGCCTGGTCGCGGGGATCGCCGGGCTGTTGGCCAGCGGTGCCGCAGGCCCGAGCCGATGGGCCCGCGGGGGGCTGGTCGCGGCGATGGCCGGCATGTTGATGTTGGGCGCGACGGAGCTCTGGGCGATCACGAAGGCGGACGCGACCTACCCGAGCGCGGAGACAGATCCGCTCGACGCGCTGTACGGCGTCGACAGCATCCTCTGCGGGCTCGGGCTGGTGGTGGCAGGAGTGGCCGTCGCGCGGGCCGGACGGTGGACGGGCTGGCGGCGCTGGGTACCGCTCGCGACCGGCGTCTGGGTCTTCGTGCCGATGACGCCGATGATCATCGCCGGGTTCGTGCCGGCGCGGCTCGGCATCGTGGGCTGGATGGTCCTGTTCGCGGTGCTCGGTTGGCTGCTGACCCGTCCCGGGGAGGCGGACCGCCACTGACCACGCCTATGCTTGCTGCACGTGGCGCCATCGCACTACGCCCAGGAGCGCAAAGGGTTCTGGCACGAGCCCGACGGCACGCCCACCTCTGAGGCGATCGCCCTCGAGACCTGGGCGCGTACCGCGCGCGACGTGCTGGTGCGGACCGCTGCGACCTACCACGCGGTGATCCGCGACACCCAGCTCGCCGAGGAGCTGCAGGCGACGACCGGGATCCGCACCACCCGCTCCCTCGACCGGTGGCTGCCCAAGATCCTCGGGCCGATCGACAAGTTCTGCGAGCAGGCAGGCGAACCGCCGCTCACCTCGCTCGTCGTCGGCACCTCCGACGACCTGGAGACCGCCCGGGCGCGGCTGGCGTGCTACCAGTGGGCGGGCTCGGCCCCCGCTGACGGGGGAGTGCCGGCCCAGCTGCCCGGGTCCGCCCCGCGGCGGACCAGCCGGCCGAGGACCGCGTCGACCCGTGTCGGCACCGCCCCTCCGAAGCGCCGGGTGGCCAAGACCGACCGACCCGTGGCGGTCTGCCCCTCGTGCTTCATGGCACTGCCGGCCACCGGCGTGTGCGACAACTGCGACTGAGCAACGCTCAGCCGGCGGCGGTGAGGTACGTCTCGGCGAACCCCTCCCTCAGTGGGCGCGGCGTCCAGCCCAGCTCGCGCTGGGCCTTGCCGGACTCGGCGTAGTACGTCGCCGTGGAGGCCATCATCGCCTCGCGGGTCTGGTCCTGCGGCAGCTTCACGACCCGCTCCAGCCCGCCGTTCATCCGGGCCGCGGCACGGACCAGCCACTTGGGCAGGAACAGCGGCTTCCGGCCGTCGGTGAGCTCGGCGAGGGTGCTGAGCGCGTCGGCGAACGTCGCGACCTCTCCGGCCAGGATGTAGCTCTCGCCGGGCACGCCCTTCTCCATCGCGAGCAGGTGGCCGGTGGCGACGTCGTCCACGTGCACCCAGCAGGCACCTCCGCCGCCCGGGCCCGGCTGGAACCTCCCGCGGGCGACCCGTCGGGAGACCTCGCCCAGCGTGCTCGTGTCGCCGGGGCCGTAGATCACGCTCGGCTGCACGATCACCACCGGCAGCCCGAGCTCGGCGTACTCGAGCGCCGCTTCGTGTGCCTCGCCCTTGGTCCGGTCGTACTCGGTGATGTGGCGCCCGGTGAACCGGTACGACTCGTCGACGACCTCTCCGTGGGTGTCGGAGTTGAGCGCGACGGTGCTCGTGTAGACCGTGCGTACGCCGGCCCGGAGCGCCGCCTCGAGGGCGTTGCGGGTGCCCTGCACGTTGACCGCGTGCAGCGCGTCGCGCTCCCGGCGGCCGAACTTGAACCAGCCGGCCACGTGGAAGAACCCGTCAGCGCCCTCGAGCAGCCGGTCGAGCGCGGCAGCGTCGTCGAGGTCGCCCGGCACCAGCGTCACCCCGAGGTCGCGCAGGTCGGTCGCCGCCTCTGGGCGGCGTACCAGGGCGACCACCTCGTGGCCGCCGTCCAGCAGCATGCGCGCGAGCACCCCGCCGAGGAACCCGGTGGCTCCGGTCATCGCGTATCGCCCCGTGGTCAGCACCGGCCCATCGTGGCACGGGGTCGCATCGGTTAACGATCGCTAACCATTCGGGTTAGCATGCTGGCATGAGCTACGAGCTGTCCCGCGAGCACGAAGAGTTCCGCCGCAGCGTCCGCGAGTTCGCCGACGCCGAGATCGCGCCGTACGCCGCGCAGTGGGACCGCGACCACCACTTCCCGGTCGACGTGGTGCAGAAGATGGGCAAGCTCGGGCTGTTCGGGCTCACCGCGCCGGAGGAGTACGGCGGCGCCGGCGAGGACGGTGACTTCACCAGCCTGTGCGTGGCGATCGAGGAGCTTGGCCGGGTTGACCAGTCGATCGGGATCACCCTCGAGGCGGCCGTGGGGCTGGGGATCAACCCGATCCAGACCTACGGCTCCAAGGAGCAGAAGGACACCTGGCTGCCCGACCTGGTCGCCGGCCAGCGGCTCGCCGGCTTCGGGCTGACCGAGCCTGGCGCCGGTTCCGACGCGGGAGCCACCAGGACCCGGGCCGAGCTGCACGACGGCGAGTGGGTGGTCAACGGCGCCAAGCAGTTCATCACCAACTCCGGCTCCCACATCACCTCGTGCGTGACCGTGACCGCGCGCACCGGCGTCAGCGAGTCCGGGAAGCCGGAGATCTCCGCGATCATCGTGCCGAGCGACACACCCGGGTTCACCGCCGAGAAGGCCTACGACAAGCTCGGCTGGCACGCCTCGGACACCCACCCGCTGTCCTTCGATGACGTCCGGGTGCCGGAGGCCAACCTGCTCGGCGAGCGGGGCCGCGGCTACGCCCAGTTCCTGGCGACGCTCGACGACGGCCGGGTGGCGATCGCCGCGCTCGCGGTGGGGTGCATCCAGGCGTGCCTGGAGCAGTGCGTGCAGTACGCCGGCGAGCGGCAGACCTTCGGTGGCCCGATCGGGCGGAAGCAGGGCGTCGCCTTCCAGATCGCCGACCTCGAGGTGATGCTCCAGGCGAGCCGGCTGCTGGTCTACCGCGCCGCCGCGATGAGGGACGGCGGCGCCCCGGTCAAGGACTTCAAGCAGGCCGCGGCGGTGGCCAAGCTCTACAGCACCGAGTCGGCCGTCACCGCGACCCGGATCGCCACCCAGGTCTTCGGCGGCTACGGCTTCATGGAGGAGTACCCCGTGACCCGCTTCTACCGCGACGCCAAAGTTCTCGAAATCGGCGAAGGAACCTCCGAGGTGCAACGTATGCTCATCGCCCGCGGGCTGGGACTGCCCGTCGAGTAGCAAGGGGGACGCCATGCGGCGTGGGTGGTTCGCGACGATCGTGCTCCTTGCACTGGCGGTGACCGGCTGCAGCGACGACGACTCCGACGAGCCGAAGGAGGACCCGCTCGCGGCCGACGCGACGTCGCTCACCTCCTGCCTGAAGGACGCCGACGTCGACGCCGAGGTCAACGACAACGTCGCCTTCGGCGTCGAGGCCGAGCACACCGGCGTGGAGGCGTCCGAGCTGCCCTCGGAGCTGCTCAAGTTCGACTCCGGATCAGGCACCGAGCAGGGCGTGAACCTCTGGATCTTCGGCTCCGAGGAGGACGCCGAGGAGTCCTACACCACGATCACGCTGCAGTCCGAGGACGACAACGACGAGCGGAGCTGGGTCGACGGCCGCGTCGTCGTCAGCTGGTACTACCCGGTCAACCGCGACGCCGACCAGGCCGGCGTCGTCGACGACTGCGTGGCCGAGCTCAACTAGGCGCGGCCCAGAGGTCGGTCCACCGGTGGCCGAGCTCGGTCATCAGGTCCCGCAGCAGCGGCAGGCTCACGCCCACCACGGTGTGGTGGTCGCCTTCGATCCCGGACACGAACGCACCACCGAGCCCGTCGATCGTGAACGCCCCGGCGACGTGCAGCGGCTCGCCGGTGGCGACGTACGCCGCGATCTCGTGGTCGTCGAGGTCGGCGAAGTGGACGACGGTCGAGGCGGTCGCCGCGGCGATGCGGCCGTCCGCGGTGTCGTGCAGGCAGTGACCGGAGTGGAGCACGCCCGAGCGTCCGCGCATGGTGCGCCAGCGGAGGGTCGCCTCCTCGGCGTCGGCGGGCTTGCCGAGGGACACCCCGTCGAGCTCGAGCACCGAGTCGCAGCCGAGCACCAGCGCGTCCTCCGGGAGGTCGTCGCGGGAGGCGACCGTGGCGCACTTGAGCTCGGCGAGCTGCAGCGCGAGCTCGGCGGGCGGCAGGTCGTCGAACTGGGACTCGTCGACGCCGGAGACGATCACGACCGGCTCGACCCCGGCGCTGCGCAGGGTGGCCAGCCGGGCGGCGGAGGCGGAGGCCAGGACGAGCGTCGTCACACGCGCGCCAGCGCCTTCTGCAGGGGATCCAGGCCGAGGGACCCCAGGTCCAGAGCGACGCGGTGGAAGGCCTTGAGGTCGAAGGTGGCCCCCGCCCGGGCCCGGGCCTGGTCACGTGCCTCGAGCCAGATCCGCTCGCCGACCTTGTACGACGGCGCCTGGCCCGGCCACCCGAGGTAGCGCTTCACCTCGAAGTCGAGGATGGCCGGCTCGAGCCGGCTGTGCTCGCCGACGAACTCCCGGCCGAGCTGCGGCGTCCAGGTCTCGCCGGGGTGGAAGCCGAACGGGTTGTCGGCGGGGATCGTGAGCTCGAGGTGCATCCCGAGGTCGACGATGACCCGGGCTGCTCGGAGGGTCTGGCCGTCGAGCATCCCGAGCCGGTCGGCGGGGTCCTCGAGGTAGCCCAGGTCGTCCATCAACCGCTCGGCGTAGAGGGCCCAGCCCTCGCCGTGGCCGCTGACCCAGCACATCAGCCGCTGCCATCGGTTCAGCAGCTCGTTGCGGACGGCCGTCTGGCCGACCTGGAGGTGATGACCCGGGACGCCCTCGTGGTAGACGGTGGTCAGCTCCCGCCACGGGCTGAACTCGGTCTGCCCGTCAGGGACCGCCCACCACATTCGCCCGGGCCGCGTGAAGTCCTCGGACGGGCCGGTGTAGTAGATGCCGCCGTCGTGGGTGGGCGCGAGGCAGCACTCGATCCGATGGATCTCCGGGGGGATGTCGAAGTGCACCCCGTCGAGCTCCGCGACGGTGCGGTCCGCCTGCTCCTGCATCCAGTCGCGGAACGCCTCCTTGCCGAGGATCTTGGTCGAGGGGTCGGAGTCGAGGTGGGCGACGGCCTCGGACAGCGACGCACCGGGAAGGATCCGGTGCGCGGTCGCGGACATGTCGTCGGTCAGCCGCTTCAGCTCCGCCCAGCCCCAGGCGTAGGTCTCCTCGAGGTCGATCGTGGCGCCGAGGAAGCGCCGCGACTCCAGGGCGTAGCGGTCACGCCCGACGGCCTCGCGCTCGCGGCCGAGCGGGACGAGCTCGGTCTCGACGAACCGGCCGAACTCGGCGAACGCCGCCGATGCGCCACTCGCCGAATCGGAGAGCCGGCCGGCCCCGTCGTCGGGAGCGTCCGCGACCAGGTTCGCGAAGACGTCGCCGCCAAGGCCCTGCTGGCCAGTCCAGCGGCGCACCTGGTCGGCCACCTCGGCGTACTGCCGCCGCGCGACGACCCGGCCGGCCCCGGCCTCCTCCAGCAGCGTGGTGCGGTAGCCATCGAGGGCTTGGGGGATCCCCTGTAGCCGGGCCTCGATGTTGCTCCAGGCCTCCTCGCCCTCCTTCGGCATCAGGTCGAAGGCCATCCGCAGCTCGTGCAGCGGAGTCTCGATGACGTTCATCTGGGACCGTAGGAAGCCCGAGTCCGCGATCTCGAGGTCCAGCCCGAGCCGCTCCAGGAACGCGTCGCGCGCCACCTGCTCGCGCTCGTCGGCCGGCGTCGCCGCCTCGACCGCGGAGTACGCCGACCGGGTCAGCTCCTCTCGCGCCTCGAAGCCGTCCGGGGTTAGGTCGGGGAGCTCGTGGTCGTGGCCGGCGACTCCGATGAAGGTCGCGGTGAGCGGGTCCAGGGCGCAGTAGCGCTCGAGGTAGTCATCACTGTGGGTGTCGACGATGCGTTCCGAGGTCACCCGGGTGACCTTAGCGATGCGACGGCTGCCTGCTCTCGATCGTCACGTCGGACACGGTCACCAGCCGCGGCCGGTGGTGGGCGTCGCCCTCCACCTGGCCCTTGGCCCACCACATCCGCAGACCCTCGCGGGTGATCTCGAGGGTGGCCAGGTTGTTGTCGAACCACGGACCCTTCACCAGCTTCCAGTGCAGGGGCGCTTTCGGCACCTTCGTGGACTTGGCCGCGAGGTGGCCGATCGGCCTCGCGACGCCGTACGCCGAGAGGGCGGTGATGAAGCGCCATCGCGGGGAGAGCGGGTTGCGGATCGGTGAGCACACCGCCTGGATGATGCGGCTGACCGTCGGCCGGCCCCGGGCGGCGCGTCGGGCCGGCGTGGCCTCCGACACGTAGGAGTGGTGCACGTCCCCGCCCAGGAAGGTCACCGTGGCGGGCGCGCGGCCGCGTTCGCCTCGGGCCACCTCGAGGACCATGTCGCTGACCCGGGAGAAGCTTTCCTGGAACGCCGCCCAGTGCTCGAGGTCGACCGCGCGGCGTAGCCGCTCGCCGGCGTTCGCGAACCGGTCTCCCCAGGCGCCGCCCGCGAGCGCCTCGCTGAACGCCTCGAAGTAGTGCAGGCCGGGCGCGAGCAGGAAGGGCAGCGATGTGCCGATCAGGAGGTGGTCGACGTCACCGCGGAGCTGGTCGTCGAGCCAGCGCAGCTCGTCGTCGTCGAGCAGCGCGCGCGCGTCGGGCTCGAGGACGCGCGCGGCGCGAGAGTCGACCACCACCAGGCGGGCCTGCGTGCCGAGGTCTCGCGCATAGCTCCATCGGTACGTCGCCGGATCCTCGTCGGCTCGCTCGGCGAGGGCGTCGAGCTGGTCGCTGAGGTCGAGCTCCTCCTCGCCCTCGTGGTCGTCGATCAGTCTCCAGAGCTCGTCGCGGCGCCGCTCCTCCGGCGTGAGGTTGCCCAGGTGCTGGTAGACCCAGTACGCCGCGAGGCCCCCGACTATCCGGTCGTGCCACCACGACGTCGCCCGCATGTCTTCCTGCCACTGGTGCGAGGTGTTCCAGTCGTCCCGGATGTCGTGGTCGTCGAAGATCATCGCCGTCGGCACGGTCGACAACAGCCACCGGTTGGCAGGGTTGGTCCACGCGAGCCGGTAGAGGTGGGCGTACTCCTCGTAGTCGCGGAGCTCGGTGCCGGGAGGCTCGTCGATGTCGCGGCGGGCGTCGATGAACGTCCACATCTCCGGTGTGGTCTCGTCGGCGTAGACCTGGTCGCCCAGGAACAGCACCAGGTCCGGCCACCGGACGTCGCCTCCCGGGTCGGGGTCGTCCGGGTCGGCGCCGTCGGTGACCCCCGCCATCCGGAGCGCGTAGGCACGCAGTGCGTCGACGCCGTGGGAGGCGTGGCCGGCGGCGTCGTGGGTCACCGACGTACGACAGGAGCCGAACGCGATCCGGAGCGGCTTGTCGTGGTCGAGCGTGGGCACCACGGAGTCGGGATAGACCGTGTCGGACAGCGGCCACACCTTCTCGCCGTCACTCTCCACGGTGTACGAGTACTTCGAGCCCTTCTCGAGACCCTCCAGGCACACCAGCGCGTAGTGGTGCCCGTGGACCCCGAAGGTGCGAGCCGAGGCGGTGTGCCCGCCGGCGGTCACCGTCACCAGCGCGGGGTCGGCGGTTTCCACCCAGATCGCCGCGCTGGTCTCGTCGACGTAGCGGAGCAGCGGTCCGAGCACCAGGTCTGTCACCCGGACGACCTTACGGCGCGGCGTCTGCGACCGGCTCGAGAGAGTCGCCGAACGTGCACTCGGCCAGCACGTCGAGCTCGGCTGCCTCGCCCATGTGCTCGGGGGCACGGATCGAGAGCAGCACGTTGATCAGCATCCCGTGCGCGACGAAGTCGCGGCACCGGTCGGCGTCCCAGCCGGTGCGCCGGATCGTCCGGAAGATCTCGGCCATGCACTCCCGGCTCAGCTCGGAGATCTCAGCGACGCCACCGGCCGAGTAGCCGTGCATCATGATCTGCAGCAGGTCGCGATCGGCGAGCAGGTTCGTGTACGCCGTCCCCAGCCGAGCCGAGTCGTCGTCGCTGTCGGGGTCGAACGGCCGCTCGTCCAGGACCTCCTCGAAGGCCAGCCGGATGCGATCCGTGGACCGCCGGAAGACCTCCAGGAACAGCGCGAGCTTGGTGCCGAACGTGCGCACGACGTAGGGCTGGGAGACGCCCGCCTCCCGGGCCACGGCGTCGGTGCTGGTGCCGTGGTAGCCGCCCTCGGCGAAGGCTCTGGTGGCGGCGTCGAGCAGCTGCTCGCGGCGCTCCTCGGCGGGCATCCGGGTGGCGGGGGAGGCATTCATGGTTGACATGTTATCAGTCGATTACTTATCGTGGTCCTAGTAAGTAATCATTCAATGCCAACAACAGTCCACAAGGAGCCGTCATGACCGCCATGGTCGACACCATTCGGGCGGCTGAGCCCGTCCCGACTCGCGCCCCGCGGCGCATCCCCACCTGGCTGGCGATCGTCGCCGCCTCCCTGCCGATGTTCATGGCCACCCTCGACAACCTGGTGATGACCACGGCGCTGCCCGTGGTGCAGGCCGACCTCGGCGCGACGGTCGGGGAGCTGTCCTGGTTCGTGAACGCCTACACGCTGGCCTTCGCAACGTTCATGCTGCCGGCCGCCACCCTCGGTGACCGGATGGGGCGCCGACGGGTGATGATCGGCGGTGTCGTTGTCTTCACGCTGGCCTCCATCGCGGCCGCGCTGAGCACCACCGCGGGGGCGCTGATCGCCGCCCGTGCCGTCCAGGGTCTGGGTGCGGCGGCGATCATGCCGCTGTCGCTGAGCCTCCTCGCCTCGGCCGTGCCCGCGAGCAAGCGGGCAGTCGCGATCGGCATCTGGGGTGGCGTCTCGGGTCTGGGTGTCGCCCTCGGCCCGGTGATCGGCGGCGCCGTGGTCGACGGCGTCAGCTGGCAGGCCATCTTCTGGCTGAACGTCCCCGTGGCGATCGTCGCCCTGCCGCTCCTGGTCATCGCGGTCCGCGAGTCGCGGGGCACCTGGCAGCGCCTCGACCCGATCGGCACGGTGCTGCTCGGGGGCGCGGTGTTCCTCGGGATCTGGGGCATCGTGCACGGCAACGACGACGGCTGGACCTCCACCGGCGTCCTCGTCCCGCTCGTCGCCGCCGCCCTCCTGCTGCCGGGCTACGTCGTGTGGGCCCGCGGGCGTGAGCACGCGGTGCTGCCGCTCCGGCTGTTCTCCTCGCGCGGCTTCTCCGTGGCCAACGTGATCGGCCTGACGTTCACCGTCGGGATGTTCGGGACGGTCTTCCTGCTGTCGCAGTACCTGCAGGTCGTGCAGCACTACTCGCCGTTCGAGGCCGGGCTGCGCACCCTGCCGTGGACCGCGGCGCCGATGGTGGTGGCACCGATCGCCGGTGCGCTGGCGTCGCGCACCGGACTCCGTGCCCTGCTCCTGGTCGGGCTGGTCCTGCAGACCGGTTCGCTGGTGTGGTTCGCGGCGCTCACCGAGTCGGCAGCCGGCTACTCGGCGTTCATCCCGCCGCTGGCGATGGCCGGCATCGGCATGGGCCTGACGTTCGCGCCCAGCGCGACCGCGGTGCTCGACGGCCTGCCGGACGCCGACTTCGCCAAGGCGAGCTCGGCCAACTCCACGATCCGGGAGTTCGGCGTCGCGCTCGGCGTGGCGCTGCTGGTCGCGGTCTTCCTCGGCAACGGCGGCGAGATCACGCCCTCGGGCTACGACGGCGCGATCGGCCCGGCGCTGCTCACCGGCGCGGCCGCGGTCGCGATCGCCGCGGTGGCCGCGCTGTTCGCGCCCGGCAAGGTGCGGGAACAGGCCTAGCCGATCGCGCGGGCATAGCGCTCGCTCACCGTGCGGAGCTCGTCGACCAGGGCGGCGGGCTCCGTCACGGTGAAGTCCATGCCCAGCATGCCGACGTAGACCGCGAGCGTCGCGATGCTGTCGGCTCCGGTCACCAGCTCGCAGTGTCCGTCGTCGACCGGCTGCACGGTGCCGACAGCGGGGTTGATCCTCGCCAGCACCTCCTCGGCCGGCGCGTCGACCAGGATCCGCGCGTGCACCGCCCAGCCGGCGCTCGCGACCTCGCGGACGACGAACTCGGTCAGGTCGCCGGGAAACGGCTCGGGACGGAACGGTCGCCCTCCGGGCGTGCGCAGCCGCATCCAGTCGACGCGGTACGGCGCCCAGTGGCCGGACGCGGGATCTCGCGCGACGAGGTACCACCGGCGCTGCCAGGTGATGAGGTGGTAGGGCTGGAGCTCGAGCGCCTCGTCGCGGTAGTGGCAGCGCAGGCCCTGGTGGTCGCGGATCGCGGTGGCCAGGTCGCTCAGCACGGTCGGGTCGACCTCGGGGTCCTCGACGTCGGAGGTTGTGTTGGCCGGACCGGCACTGCTGGCCGTTCGCAGTGCCCCGACCTTGCGTCGCAGCCGGTCGGGCAGGACGTGCTCGAGCTTGGCGAGCGCGCGGGTGCTCGTGTCCTCGACACCCGCGATGCCGGTCGCGGCCTGCAGGCCGACCGCCACGGCGACCGCCTCGTCGTCGTCGAGCAGCAGGGGCGGCAGCTTCGCGCCGGCCCCGAGCCGGTAGCGGCCCCCGCGGCCGCGGACCGAGTCGACGGGGTAGCCCAGGTCGCGGAGCCGGGCCATGTCGTTGCGCACCGTGCGGTCGGTGACGCCCAGCCTTGCGGCGAGCTCGGGGCCCGCCCAGTCGGGCCGCGACTGCAGCAGACCGAGCAGGGCCAGGAGCCGGGCAGAAGTTGTCTGCATCGACAGAGAATAGCGGAACGAAACGTTCCGGAATGAGTCGTAACGTGCGGAGCACCAACCAGAACCGCACCGAAGGAGATCACCATGAACGCCACCCCCTCCGCCGAGATCCGCCCCTTCACCGTCGAGATCCCGCAGGCCGACCTCGACGACCTGCAGCGCCGCCTCGAGAACACCCGGTTCGCGCCGGCGGCCCCTGGCGACACCTGGGAGTACGGCACCCCTGAGTCCTACCTGCGCGAGATGGTCGAGTACTGGCGCAGCGAGTTCGACTGGCGCGAGCAGGAGGCCCGGATGAACGAGTACCCACAGTTCGTGACCGAGATCGACGATCAGACCATCCACTTCGTCCACGTCCGGTCCGAGGAGCCGGGAGCGCGCGCCCTGGTGCTCACGCACACCTACCCGGGGTCGTTCGCCGAGTTCCTCGACCTGATCGGCCCGCTCACCGACCCGGTGGCACACGGTGGCCGGGCAGAGGACGCCTTCCACGTCGTGGTCCCGTCGATCCCCGGCTTCGGCTTCAGCACGCCGGTGGTCGACGCGGGCTGGACCGCTGCCAGGGTGGCCCGCACCTGGGACACCCTGGCAGCGGTCCAG